>ENA-ORBV01006548-ORBV01006548.1-microbial-mat-metagenome-genome-assembly--contig:-NODE-6548-length-20480-cov-4.800078_pt1 | contig 20480 bp, 24 predicted proteins | sample MGYA00237777_ERZ505514 | MGnify/ENA primary metagenome ERZ505514 (study PRJEB26160, sample SAMN06269048) | microbial mat metagenome | isolation source: Oligotrophic lake microbial mat | place... | reverse complement strand
TTTCAAGCAGAAGACGGCATACGAGATTCGCCTTAGTCTCGTGGGCTCGGAGATGTGTATAAGAGACAGCCTTCCGACACCTGTGAAACGCGGACCGTGCCCTCCAGCAGCAGGAGAAAAGTTTCAGGCGCGTGGCCCGGCCCGAATATGATCGAATGTTCTGGGATTTTGACGATCGTGCTGCTGACGGCCAGCTTATCAAGTACGGAAACCGGCAGTTGCCGGAGACCTGGAAACGACTGGGTCCAGTGCGGGTCTAATGTCGCGCGATCCATTGACTGTCTCACACTTGGACGAAATCGGGTTTCTGAATATAACGGCGCCGACGACGCATATGACCACACGGCAACGATGATTTCGCGGGTTTTTACGCGTTATACTGTCTGACCGATCAGAAGATGCCGCAACCCCAGATAGGCACCGGCGAAAACCATCGCCAGGAACAATGGCGCGCCAACGGCAAGCAGGCTGGATGCCGTCAGACCCGCGCCGATCGTGCAGCCGCCGGCCAGTACGCCGCCTGTTCCCATCAACGCTCCGCCGATCAGATGGCGCCGCATTTCGACAGCGTCATCAAAGGCCTCCCAGCGGAAATCATTTCGCGCCTGTGCGGTCGCCAGCGCGGCCACGACGACGCCTGCCATCGACCAAACGCCAAAACCAATGCCTCGCAGACCGTCGGTCATAAACTGCAAAAGCGCCCGCCCTGTCGGGGCCACGAAAGACAGGCCTTCGGGTCGCGTCAGCCCCATGCTTTGTACGGCTTGCCAACTGCCGAACCAGGCGGCAACGATCGCGAAGCCCATCACGACGGAAGCAAAAACGAGGCGTGGCCGCCGCCACAGGCGCTTGTCGGAAATGGCGAACAGGACGGGGATAGCGACGAGCAACGCTACGACGATATCGGCACCTGTGCGGCCCGCCGTTACAGTGACCATGTCCGTCAGGCGGCTCCCGCCGAAGCCGGACAAGTCGACCGTGCCGTAGGCCAGCAAGAGTTCGCGCGGTCCGGACAGCGCCCCAGCGGTCACGGCAACAGCAAACATTCCAACGACGATCGACGTCACGGCCGCGCGCAGGTCGCCGCCGCCAGCTCGGACCAGCAGCCCAAAACTACAGGTTCCCACGAGCGACATCCCGAGCCCGAACATCAACCCGCCCAGGACCAGTCCGGGAATGTTGAGGCGTGGCGCGGCATAGCTTGCAGCTCCCAGGTCGATGACGCCGCCACGTTCCATCGCAAATGTGGTCGCCGCCGCGACGGCCAACGCGATACCCCAAGCGCGCAGCCGCCTGAGATCGCCGCCGATGATCGCATCCTCGATTGCCCCCATCGTGCATAAACGGCCGAAGCGCGCGGCAAAGCCTGCAAGCGCGCCTGCCGTCAAGCCGCCGACCAGAACCCAATCGATTTCCACAAAGAATGGTCTCCAGAAAGCAGGCGTTCGACGGCGCTCGTTTTGTCGGCACGCAGGACGCCGCCGCTGATTGGGCAACGAGGGCAAAACGGGGATCAGCCGCAGAACTTGTCATAGATCGCCGTAATGAAACGGCGCGTCGTCTCATCGGCGATACTGTAGTAGATTTGGCGGCCATCCCGGCGGGTCTCGACGAGGCCCTCGAACCGCAACCGGGCAAGTTGCTGGGAGACCGCAGCCTGTCCTAACGACAGCAGCTCCTCGAGTTCTGTAACCGAGCGCTCGCGCTCCGACAGCAGACAAAGAATGACGAGACGGTTTTCGTGGGCGAGCGCTTTGAGGAAATCGCTGGCGCTGCGGGCGCGATCCATCAGCTGGCGCAGTTCGGGGGAGACGTCCTCGCCGCCGCGTGCCTCTTCGAGGTGCTCGGCAATCGACTTTGCCATCAGCTGCGACCCTCCGATGTGAGCGCCGTGTGCCGAGGCTGGTCGAGGCGATTGCACGGCGCAGTATCGCACGGCTCGGGATAGAGAGCGTCGCGTTTATCCAACAGTTCGTCGAGCAAGCCCCAAAAGAAATTGCCACCTGGATTGCCGACAATGCGGCCGATCTCGCGTCCCTGCTCGATCAACACAAAGGTCGGTGTCATGGTCACGGGGGACGCGAACGCGCTGGAAACGCGCGACACGTCGGAGATGTCGACCCGATGCAATGGTGCGCGCTGACCCTGTGGGGTCTTTGAATATGCTGGTCCGATTTCGCGGTGCCATTGGAGACACCATACGCAACTGCGCGATTCGACCATGACCAATTGGGCAGCCATTAGGGGCTGGGCCGCGAACACCGCCCAAAGCAGACCGGCAACGGCAAAAGCCATTGCCGGTCGCGTTGTTCTCGTAGTTGGTCGTGGTCTGATCACGCCGCCCTCTTACTTGTTGACCGGGCTTTCCGGATCGAACAGATAGGCCGTCAGGTCTTTCAATTCCTGCTCGGACAAAAACTTGCTGTGTCCAAAACGGGGCATGTTGCTACACGGAACTGCGGATTGCGCATTGTAGATTTTGCCATAAGCGGCAATGGCTTCGGCGGGTGCGTAGCCTTTGGTCTTGCCATAAGCCAAGAGCGACGGACCGAGGCTCCCGTAGGATAGTTCCTTTGGCGAAAGCTGGTGACACGCATAGCAATTGCCGCCCTTGGGCGTGTCGGCTTTGTCCGAGAACTGCCCGCCGGTGCCGCGCTGCGAGAGTTTCTGGCCGTTTTTCCAATCTCCAAGGACATTGCCGTCGGCCGGTAGCACGATCGTCGCGGCCTCGCGAGCGAGAACCTTTTGATAGAGATCGTCAGGCAAACCGTTTGGATATTGTGAGCAAATAGCCTGGGTCTCGTCCTGGACAAGCTTGGCCTGCCATTCAGGCGGCGCGCTTTTGAACGTCGCAGAAACGGCTGCTTTCACCACGGCCGGGTCGGCCGAAAGCGCCGTTTTTTTATCGACGGCAGCCGCTGGAAGCGCAGCCAATGCGGTCGCGATAATTGCAACGGGCATTGCAATGTTGAATTTGAACGTTCCCATCGGTCACTCTCCTTATGTTAGCGCTTGATGGATGGGACTTGAAGAACGCCACCCTCGGCATTCTTGTTGAGATACAGTGTCAGCGCGGTCAGGCCGTCCGCTTGATAATCCGGTTGCGGCCAGCGCATCTGGCGATAGCAATCCCACAAACGGTGCTGCATCGTTCGCCCCTGGCTTTGTGAGACGCGATATGTTGGCCAAGATCCCATCGTGTCTTGAGACGCCTTTCCAACTTTAGAAAGATTTGGCAAACCCTGCAGGCGGATGCGTTTGCCATCTTCGGCATGGCAGGTTGCGCACGAAAAATCCCACTGGCCGCCCCGTTGGAAGAACATGGCCTCGCCAATCACGAACATTTCCTTTTCCTTGGGGTGGTCGAGCGACAGATTGAGCTTTTGGCCGCTCGACTTGTTGGCGATGAACAGCACCAAGTCTTCCATGTCGGATGTTTTGCCAGGCGCGCCGAAACGGCGTGAGAAAACGTCTTTGGTGTCGAGACCTTGAACGGTCGTCATGCACCAAGCGAGCCGCTGTTCGAGATCCATGACTTTGTCGGCGTCTTTGAAATAGCGCGGCAGCTTGGCGTAAGCGCCCTCGAGCTTGCCGGCGCCTTCGCCAACATCACAGGTTTCGAGCGACACGTTTTTTGTGCCGCGGGCAAGTTTCCAGAGTGCTTCGCCGCGATCGACGTTCAAAAATCCAGGATTCGACATCGGGTCGGAGATCATTTCCCGATACCGCTCGATTTCTTTCTCTGCGTCATCAGCAATAGCCGGCGAATTGGCAGCAGCCGCCACAACGCCGACGGCCAGCGCTAGCCCCATGAGGCGAGCAATGATCCAGCCCGCCGTTCGATCAAGCCTCATCATCAAGCATCCACTCCTGTTAAATTTCCAACCCCGAGCGCGTTTTTTTGCTTGCTGCCGTCAGCTGCAGGCCGCGCAATTTTGCCGCCGACGCATGTAAAGCTACAGGCCAGTACAAAAAGTCGCAAGGACGGATTGACATATAGCAATTTAAATATCTATCCTGCCTGCGACCATGTAGCCCGCGCGGCGTTGGAAGTCCTTTCGGCAACCGCCTCGCCGCGACGTATGATCCAAACACCGGGGACAACCCGGCGAACTGGCGCAAGCCACTGGGAGGACGCGATGATGAAAGTTAAGTCACCTGCCGCATCTGTTTCGAGACGCGATTTCATGCATGTTGCGGTCGCTGGTGCTGCAACGATCCTGTTGCCGGGCACTGCCATCGCCGCGCCAACTCAGGTCGTGGAAGCAATTGCGAAAATCACGGGCGGCGCAGCGCTCGCTGAGGGCAAGATCAAGCTCGATCTGCCGTCGATCGCCGAAAATGGTCTCGTCGTTCCGCTGAACTTCGAGGTCGAGAGCCCGATGAGCGACAAGGACTACGTCAAGTCGATCTACTTCTTCGCCGAAGAGAACCCGACGCCTGGCGTTGCCGCATTCCATTTCTCGCCGATGTCGCCCAAGGCGGCAGCCGCGATCCGCATTCGCCTCGCCAAGACGCAAAACATCGTCGCCGTCGCGCAGATGTCGGACGGTAAGTTCTACACGGCCAAGAAGGAAGTGAAGGTCACGATCGGCGGCTGCGGCGGCTAATGCCCGGCTGGATGGCGTACGTCAAAGTGCGCCGACGACGATCAATGCCCCTCCTGGACCAATCGATTTTGAGGATCGAACCATGTCGAAACCAACTCCCCGCGTTCGCATGCCAGCGACAGCAAAGGCTGGCGAAGTTATCGAAGTCAAAACGCTGATTTCGCATGAAATGGAAAGCGGCCAGCGCAAGGATAAGGATGGTAACGCCATCCCACGCAAAATCATCAAACAGTTCGCCGCGACCTTCAACGGCAAGGAAGTGATGCGCGCCGATTGGTTTCCCGCGATCTCGGCAAACCCTTACCAATCGTTCTTTGTGAAAGTTCCCGAAAGTGGCACGTTCGTGTTTTCGTGGACCGACGACGACGGCAGCGTTTACGCGTCCGAGCACAAGGTCACGGTTAGCTAATCAGCTGCCGCTCCACGCCTGAAGCACGAAGATGAGCCTGGGCGGGCGGCTGTCGCGGCCCGACTGCGGACCTGTGTTTAAAATGCCTGCCTCCACCGCATTCGGGAGGTCGCTATGAACGGCTGCCACGCAGCACGCTAGAGGCGATACAGCATGATCAGCCGGCGCGATTTCGTAACTGCGGCATCGCTTGCGGCGGTGGCAACGGCGGGGCTCCCAATGGCGCGCGCTAGCGCTCAGGGAAAGCTTACTCAATCCGAACTCCTGGCGTTCGAGCCCGTCGGAAACGTGACGCTCATTCATCTCACCGATATTCATGGGCAGCTCGTTCCGACGTATTTTCGCGAGCCTTCGATCAACATTGGCGTCGGCGATGCAAAAGGCGTCGTCCCGCACATTGTTGGTGACGAATTTCTGACGGCATTCGGATTGAAGCCCGGATCCGCAGATGCCTACGCGTTGACCTTCAAGGACTTCGCCGGGCTTGCCAAAACCTATGGCCGGATGGGCGGCCTCGACCGTATTGCCACGATCGTCAAATCGATCCGGTCTGAACGCAATGGCAAGACGCTGTTGCTCGATGGCGGCGACACCTGGACCAACAGCTGGACGTCGTATCAAACCAAAGGCCAGGACATGGTCGATGTCATGGCGCGGTTGGCACCCGACGCGATGACCGGCCACTGGGAGTTTACGCTGGGCGAAGCTCGCGTCACCGAATTGACCAAGGCGCTCGGCTTCCCGTTTCTTGCCCAGAACGTCCGTGAGAGCGAGTTCGAGGACAAGGTTTTCCCAACGCGCAAGATGTTCGAGCGCGGCGGCGTCAAGGTTGCGGTGATCGGACAGGCGTTCCCGTTCACGCCGATCGCCAATCCGAGGTGGATGATCCCGAAGTGGACGTTCGGCATCCGTGAAAGTGACTTGCAAGCCGAGGTCGAGGCCGCGAAGGCCGAAGGTGCGGACCTTGTCGTGTTGTTGTCTCACAATGGTTTCGACGTCGACCGCAAGGTGGCGCAGCGCGTCACCGGCATCGACGTCATATTGTCCGGGCACACGCATGACGCCCTGCCGAGGCCGACCCAGGTCGGGTCGACGTTGATCGTCGCAACAGGCAGCCACGGCAAATTCGTCTCACGTCTCGACCTCGATGTGCAGGGCAAGGCGGTCAAGGGCTGGCGCTACCGGTTGATCCCGGTGTTCTCGGACGCGATTACGCCTGACGCAGACGTCGCCGCGCTCATCGAAAAGCATCGGGCGCCCTATAAAGCCGACCTGTCGAAGGTGCTCGGCCGCACCGATTCGCTGCTGTACCGGCGCGGCAACTTCAATGGCACGCTCGACGATGTCATCTGCAACGCGATCCTTGCCGAGCGCGATGCCGAGATCGCGTTGTCGCCCGGTGTGCGGTGGGGCGCGTCGCTGTTGCCAGGCCAGGACATCACGTTCGAGGATGTCACCAACGCGACGGCCATGAGCTATCCGAATTGCTACCGGATGACCATGACGGGCGCGCGCCTCAAAGAGATCATCGAGGACGTCGCCGACAACATCTTCAATCCAGACCCCTACTATCAGCAAGGTGGCGACATGGTGCGCACCGGCGGGCTTGGCTTCACCATCGATATCGCAAAGCCTGCGGGGCAGCGGATCTCTGCGATGACGCACCTCAAAACGGGCGCGGCGATCGAGGCATCGAAAGAATACCGCGTCGCAGGCTGGGCGAGCATTGCCGAAACGGTCGACGGCCCGCCGATTTGGGATGTCATCGGAAATTACCTCAAGACGGCAACGCCGGTGCGCGTCGAGGAGACGAGCGCGGTCAAGATTGTCGGAGCCTGATGAGTGTCGGAGCCTGTTATGGGGTTGTCCAAAACGCTGGCTGGCAAACGGAGCAACGATATGACGCAAAATGACAAAACGCGCGGCGATGCCGCTCCCAATCGCCGGTCGTTTCTGCGCGGCGCAATGGCTGGCGGACTTGCTGCAACGGCGGGCGGAGCTGCGGTTGCGGCCGACACGAAAACCGTTGCCGCAACCTCGGCCGTCGACCCATCGACACAACCGCCCAACGTTGCCGACTGGTCCCGTACGCTAGGTGACGGCGTCACCGACCATCCCTACGGCAAGCCGATCAAGTTTGAAAAGCATGTCGTCCGCCGGACCGTAGAATGGCTGACGGCCGACCGGCAAAGCTCGATCAACTTTACGCCGCTGCACGACCTCGACGGCATCATTACCCCGAACGGATTGTGCTTCGAGCGGCACCATGGCGGTGCGGCCGAAATCAATCCGACCGACTACCGGCTGATGTTGCATGGTCTGGTCGACAAGCCGCTGATCTTTACGCTCGACGATCTGATGCGGTTTCCACGTACCAACCGGGTTCACTTCCTGGAATGCGCGGCCAACTCCGGCATGGAATGGCGCGGCGCGCAGCTCAACGGCTGCCAGTTCACCCACGGTATGATCCATAACGTGATGTACACGGGCACACGGCTGAAGCACCTGCTCGACGAAGCCGGCATCAAGCCGAAAGCAAAATGGCTTTTGCTCGAAGGCGGCGACGCTGCTGGTATGAACCGGTCATTGCCGCTCGAAAAGGCGCTCGAAGATACGATCATCGCTTGGAAGATGAACGGCGAAGCGTTGCGCAAGGAACAGGGTTATCCGGTTCGTGCCGTGATTCCTGGCTTTGAAGGCAACATGTGGGTCAAGTGGCTGCGCCGCATCGAGGTCGGCGATATGCCGTGGAATGCCCGCGAGGAGACTTCGAAATACACCGACCTGATGACCGACGGCCGCTCGCGACGGTTCACGTTTTACATGGACGCCAAGTCGATCGTCACGAACCCGTCGCCAGAAAGCCCGCTCAAAGCCAAGGGACGCAATGTGATCTCAGGCTTGGCGTGGTCCGGGCGCGGGACGATCACCCGAGTCGATGTCTCGCTCGACGGTGGCCGCAACTGGCAAGAGGCGCGGATCGATGGACCGGTGCTCGATAAGTCGATGACGAGGTTTTACGTCGATTACGACTGGAACGGTCACGAAATGATGATCCAGTCGCGGGCACACGACTCCACTGGTTATGTCCAGCCGGCCAAAGACGAGTTGCGCAAGGTGCGCGGCGTGAATTCGATCTACCACAATAACGGTATTCAGACGTGGCTGGTGCGGACCAACGGCGAGGCGGAAAATGTTGAAATCGGCTAAGTTGATCGGAGCCGTCGCCGCAGTCGGGATTGTCGCGACAGTGGCGTCGGGGATCGGTGTAGCGGGAATCGTTACTGCACAGCCTGCCCCGAAGGCGCAGACAGGGGCGCAAACGGGGGCGCAAACGGGGGCCCAGTCAGGCACCCAGCCAAGCACCCAGACAGGCAAGCCGCCAGCGGTCGCGGCCGATAAGCCAGGAGTTATCGACAAGGTCGTTGCCCCGGCAGGGCCGAAAGTTGCCCCGCCAGGGCCGAAAATTGGCGTCGGCACGTCGGCAACCGCAGAACAGATCGCCGGTTGGGATATCGATGTGCGCCCCGATGGCGCGGGGCTGCCGCCGGGCAAAGGCACCGCAGCTCAGGGCGAGACGGTCTTCATCGAGCGATGCGCGTCGTGCCACGGTGAGTTCGGCCAGGGCCTCGACCGCTGGCCAGTGCTGGCCGGTGGACTTGGCACGTTGAAAGCCGAGCGGCCGGAAAAGACCATCGGCTCGTTCTGGCCGTCGGTTTCGACGGTGTTCGACTATGTCCGTCGCGCCATGCCCTATGGCAACGCCCAGTCGTTGACCGGCGATGAGCTTTACGCTGTCGTCGCCTACATCTTACAAATGAATGACGTTATCAAAGATTCGAATTTTGAACTCAGCGCAGCAACCTATAACAGCGTGAAGCTGCCGAACGCCGACGGCTTTTACGATGACGATCGAGAGACGACGGAGCGGCATTTCTGGAAGCGCGACGTGTGCATGAAGGACTGCGCACCTGACCGCAAAGTCACCAGCCGAGCTATGGTTCTCGATGTGACGCCAGACAAGAAAGATGGACCCAGAGTCGACTGATGATCGATCCAGGTCGACTGATGATCGATCCAGGTTGATTGGTAATCGATCCGGGTCGATTGAATGTGGGTCGATGAACTTGGGTCGTTGAGTTCATCGATTGATATTGAGCGGACTGAGGACTTGGGGTGATGCCGACAAATTTTGCGGTCATGGCTGGCGCGGCCATATTGTTGGCATTGCAGCACGCCGGTCAGGCGCGGGCTGCAGATGCCGCGTTCGGCGAATATCTGTCGGGTGAATGCGTGACGTGCCACAGCCCGGTTGGTGCCGATAACGGCATCCCGTCGATTGTCGGCTGGCCTACCGACCAGTTCGCAGCTGTGATGTCGTCATATCGCGACAAGACCCGCGACAACCCGATTATGCAGACCATCGCGGGACGCTTGACAAAAGAGGAAGTCGAGGCGCTGGCAGCCTACTTCGCGACGGTTAAGCCATCACGATGCCAACTTATCGGAATGTGTTAGCAAGAACGAAAAGGCGCAGATAAAAAATCGCGCGTCCACAACAGGGAAGGGAACGTCAATGCAGATTTCTCGCCGCAAGCTGTTGGCAACGGCAGGAACAGCCGCGCTCGGCACGCTGGCGCTCGGCGCACCCGCCGTGCTCGGGCAGGCTAAACCTCGTGTCGTCGTACTTGGCGGTGGACCCGGCGGGGCCACGGCGGCCCGGTACATTGCAAAGGATTCGGCTGGCGCCATCTCGGTTTCGATCGTCGAACCGTCGAAGCAATTCGTGACCTGCTTCCACTCGAACCTCTATCTTGGCGGTTTCCGCCCGATGACGGAATTGACCCACGGCTACGATAAGCTCGCCGCGGCCCACGGGATCAAAATGGTCCATCAGGCCGCCGTCCAGATCGATCGCGACAAGAAGCAGGTCAAGCTCGCCGACGGGTCGATGATGGAATACGACCGGCTCGTCCTCTCGCCCGGCATCGATCTCAAGTATGATAGCGTTCCCGGCTGGGGCCGCGAGCACGAAGAAGCGATGCCGCATGCCTGGAAGGCTGGCCCGCAGACGGAGCTTCTTCGCAAGCGTCTCGAGGCGGTGCCCGATGGGGGCGTGATCGTGATGATCGCCCCGCCCAACCCGTACCGTTGCCCGCCGGGTCCCTATGAACGTGTGTCCATGATGGCGCATGTGCTCAAATCGGCAGGAAAGACGAAGGCGAAGATCATCATCCTCGACCCGAAGGAAACGTTTTCCAAGCAGGCACTATTCCAGGAGGGATGGGAAAAGCACTATCCCGGCATGGTCGAGTGGCTGAGCCCCAAGATCCACGATGGCATCAAATCCGTCGATCCAAAGACGAACACGGTCGAAACGGGTTTCGAGAGTTACAAGAACGTCGCCCTGGTCAATGTCATTCCAAAACAGACCGCTGGCAAAATCGCGTTGGGCGCGGACCTCGCCAACGAGAGCGGCTTCTGTCCGATCGATCCAGCCAGCATGAAGTCGGCGAAGGACCAGAACATTTTCATCATTGGCGATGCGTGCATCGCAGGCGATATGCCGAAGTCGGCGTTTTCGGCCAATAGCCAAGCCAAGGTCGCGGCGATGATTGTGCGGGGTGAATTGACCGAGGCCAAGACGTTCCCGGCCCGCTACACCAACACGTGCTGGTCGATGCTCAGCACGGACGATACGGTGAAGGTTGGCGGCCGCTATGAGGCCAAGGACGGCAAGATCGGTGCGGTCGAGACGTTTGTATCAAAGACCGGCGAGACGGCTGATCTTCGCAAACAGACCCAGGTCGAGAACATGGGATGGTATGCCGGGATCACGGCTGACATGTTCGGCTGAGATCGCGCGACTTGGCGGATAACTTGGAGGATCGTGTCGTGACAGTTCTGTTCACATGAACCATCGTCGAGACGATTTCCATTTTCTCACCCGGCGCCGGATCGTCGGTCTCCTGGGCGGGGCGGCGTTGGCCCCGCTTGCGGTTGCAGGGTTGCCGTTGCCCCCGTGGTCAACGCGGGAACCATGGGTTGCGCGGGCCCCATGGATTACGCCGGCTTGGGCCAGCCCGCCAACGACACATCGCCTTGCCGTCGGGTCGTTCGAGATCACTGTCGTATCCGACGGAGACATCACACTACCGTTCGACCTCCTGCTGCCTGGACGCTCTCGCGACGAGATTACCGCGCTGTTTCTAGCCAACGGCGGAAACTTGCCCGCGAACGCCTCCGCGCTGCGCGGCGAGGTCAACGTCACGGTTGTCAAAACGCCAGACGCGACGATCGTCATCGATTGCGGTGGCGGAACAGATTTCATGCCGACGACGGGACGATTTGCGGCCAATCTGGAGGCTGCCGGCATCACGGCCGATAGCGTGACGCACGTCGTCTTCACCCACGCCCACGCAGACCACTTCTGGGGCGTGATCGATCCGTTCGACGATGCGAGCCGGTTTGCGAAAGCCCGCCATGTGATGCCGGCGGCCGAACTCGACTATTGGCGGCGCCCGAATATCGCAAACGAAGTCCCTGAGGCGATACGAGGCATGGCGCTCGGCATCGTGCGTCGGCTGGACGGCCTGCGCGATCGCATTGAGGCCATCAAGCCAGGGGCTGAAATCGTACCGGGCGTCACACTCGTCGACACGGCCGGACACACGCCGGGACACGTCTCGGTTGCGGTCTCGTCTGGGGCCGAACAGATTCTGATCGGCGGCGATGTGCTGACCAACCCGGTTGTCTCGTTTGCCAAGCCCGATTGGACATGGGGACCCGACGTCGAGCCCGACCGCGCGGTTGCCGCACGCAAGCGGACACTCGACATGTTGGCGACGGACCGAATGCGGCTGCTCGGCTATCATCTGCCGTGGCCCGGGATCGGGCGGGTGGAGCGGAACCAATCAGCCTATCGGTTCGTTCCGTCGTAACTGAATGATTTCAAAGGTTGACCATGCGCTCGTTCATTTTGACACTATGCGCCGTTATTGCGTTGGCCGCAGGTCACGCGGCGCTTGCCGCTGAGCCAGACAAGTCCAAGCAGACGAAGCTTGGCAAATATCTGACCGCCAGCGAGGCGCATTCGATCGTTACATCGGACCCAACCAAGACGCTCTTTGTCGATGTACGGACCCGCGCGGAGGTCCAGTTCATAGGCATGACAGCGCTCGTCGATGGACAGATCCCCTACGTCGAGATGAACGAGTTTGGCGAATGGGACGATAAGAACGGGCGGTTCAAACTCGATGCCAATCCGGCGTTTACCGTCGCGGTCGACAAACTGCTGACAGCAAAGGGGCTGACAAAAACCGATCGCATCATCGTGATGTGCCGTTCGGGTGAGCGTTCGGCGCGTGCCGTGAACACACTGGCGGATGCTGGCTTCCCCAACGTTTGGAGCCAAGTCGATGGTTTTGAAGGCGACCTTTCGAAGGACGGGCGTCGGGACGTCAACGGCTGGAAAAATGCCGGACTGCCGTGGAGCTACAAGCTGGACAAGTCCAAAGTATATTTGCCGTCCCGGTAACGATCATGTGCCGTTCGAAAAGCGATTTGGCGGGCCGATAGCTGGACGATCTGTCCTTTTCGCACTCCCGCCGCCTCGGCGGAGGTAGGCCCTTTCGGTAGGCCAGTTAGGTAGGCCCGTTCACGCTCGCCATGTCACGATTTGACACCGGATCGCTGCAATCACAGATTAGTGGCTATCGATGCGATCGCGAGAGGGACTTCTGATGCCGCACACGACTTTTCGACGCTTTAGGCTGGTCGGCATTGCGACACTTTTGGCTCTGGCGGCGCTGCCGATGGTGACCGCGAGCGCCAATCCGAAAAATGCGCGCTCGACGGCCCCCGCGGTAATGACAGCGCAGCGCGACGCCGGCGAGCCGGTCATGGCGATCGTGTCGATCAAGACGCAGCAAGTTGTTGTCTACGACGCCGACGGCTGGATCATGAGCGCGCCGATATCGACTGGCATCACCGGACGCGAGACGCCAGCCGGGGTCTTCGCCGTTGTCCAAAAGAACGCGGAGCATCGCTCGAACCTCTACGACGACGCGTGGATGCCGCACATGCAGCGGCTCACGTGGAATGGAGTTGCGCTGCACGGTGGCCCATTGCCGGGCTATCCCGCATCCAAAGGCTGTGTGCGGATGCCGTTCGACTTTGCCGAAGACCTGTTTTCCAAGACACGGATCGGGATGCGGGTGATCGTCTCGCCGACCGACGCGTCGCCCGTGTCGATTGCTCACCCGGCGCTGCTCGTGCCTGACCCGCAGGCTCTAGCCGCGGCTCCAACGCGCGCTGATGCGGCCGAACGTGACGCAGCCGATGCCGCTCAACTGGCAAATGATGCGAAGAAGGCAGCCGCAACGGCTGCCCGCGAGACCGCTTCTGCACTGGCTTCTCTTCGCAAGTTCGAAGATCTGAAGTCCAGAGCCGACGCTGAGTTTGCCTCGGCCAACAAGGCGTTTGCCGCCGCCAAAACCGACGAGGCCAGGGCGCGTGCGGAAGAGCGGGTCCTCAAGGCGGCATCGACGGCCATGACCGTCGCCTCGCAACTCGAGGCGGTCCGAGCAGGCGCGAGTTCGAAGTCCGATGGGGCGGCGATCGCGAAGGAGACGGCAAAGGCCGCCGCCGATAAAAAAGCGGTCGCAACCAAAGCGGCAACCGAGGCCAAGCTCGCCCTGGTGCCAGTGTCGGTCTACATCAGTCGCGCGACACAGAAGCTGTATGTGCGGCGCAATACCCGCAAGCCGTGGGCGGACGGCGGCGAAGTGTTCGATGCCACGATCGAGGTTCCTGTCACAATCCGCGATCCCGACAAGCCGATCGGCACCCATGTGTTCACAGCGATGGCGCGCAGCGGCTCCGGTCTTCGCTGGGCTGCGGTGACGATTGATAATGGAGATGGTGCAAAAAATGCGCTCGACCGCATCACCATTCCCCAAGATGTGCTCAACCGCATCGCGCCGACCGCGCTGCCAAATTCCTCAATTGTCGTCTCGGACGAGCCACTGAGCGCGGAGACAAACTATCGAACGGAATTTGTCACGGTGTTGAGCAACCAACCGCAGGGTGGTTTCGTGACCCGCAAGCCGACCCCGCCGCCGCCGCCGGTGCCGCAGTATCAGCCATGGAACGACAACGGCTTTTTCAGTGTCTTCAGCCAATCGAATCCGTACTCGCAACCTCGCGATGCGCGCCGCCGGGTCTACCGCCCTGTGGACACCGGCTGGTGGGACTGACCGGTCGCGTTTGACGACGCCGGAATAATAGGACAGCGCGGCTATCCGGGTTCGCTATAGGGATTAGGACTGCGGTTGCGGTCAGGGTGGTTAAGGTCGAGCCTTGCCCATACAGTGGTGGATACTATAGTTGCGGCGCTTCTCTCCGCCGCCACGTCAAGGACACCCGCCCACCCATGTTTCAGAAAATCCTCATCGCCAACCGGGGCGAAATCGCTTGCCGCGTGATCAAGACAGCCCGTCGAATGGGCATCGCTACGGTGGCGGTCTATTCCGACGCGGACCGGGATGGGCTCCACGTCGAGATGGCCGATGAAGCGATCCATATCGGGCCGGCGGCGGCCGCGCAGTCCTATCTTGTGATCGACAAAATCATCGCAGCCTGTAAAGCGACGGGCGCGCAAGCAGTGCACCCGGGTTACGGCTTTCTGTCCGAGCGCGAGGCGTTTCCGGTCGAACTCGCCAAACACGGGATCGTGTTTATCGGCCCCAACCGCGGCGCGATCGCGGCCATGGGCGACAAGATCGAATCGAAGAAAGCCGCTGCCAAGGCCAACGTTTCGACGGTGCCGGGGTATCTTGGCGAGATTGCCGACGCCGCCCAGGCGATCCGAATTGCCGATGAGATCGGCTACCCGGTGATGATCAAGGCATCGGCTGGCGGCGGCGGCAAGGGCATGCGCATCGCGCATTCGACGTCGGAGGTGACGGAGGGCTTTGACGCGTCGCGCTCGGAGGCCAAGTCGTCGTTCGGCGACGACCGGGTGTTCATCGAAAAGTTCATCGTCAATCCGCGCCACATCGAGATTCAGGTGCTCGGCGATAAACACGGCAATATCGTCTATCTTGGCGAGCGCGAGTGCTCGATCCAGCGCCGCAACCAGAAGGTCGTCGAGGAGGCGCCCTCACCGCTGTTGGACGAGAAGACCCGTAAGGCGATGGGCGAGCAGGCGGTGGCTCTCGCCCGCGCGGTTGGCTACGACAGCGCTGGCACGGTCGAGTTCGTCGCCGGCCAGGACCGTTCGTTCTTCTTCCTCGAGATGAACACGCGCCTCCAGGTCGAGCATCCGGTGACCGAGATGATCACTGGCATCGACCTCGTCGAGCAGATGATCCGCGTTGCTGCTGGCGAAAAGTTGAGTTTCAAACAGTCCGACGTGAAGCTCGACGGCTGGGCGGTCGAAAGCCGGATTTATGCCGAGGACCCGTATCGCAACTTTCTGCCGTCGATTGGGCGCCTGGTTAAATACCGGCCGCCGGCTGAGGATCGAATTGGCGGCCGCACGGTCCGAAACGATACCGGCGTGACGGAGGGCGGCGAGATCTCGATGTATTATGATCCGATGATCGCCAAGCTGGTCACCCATGCGCCAACCCGCGAGATGGCGATCGATGCGCAAGCCGACGCCCTCGACGCGTTTTATATCGACGGCATCTCACACAATATCCCGTTCCTGTCGGCCCTGATGCAGCATCCGCGCTGGAGATCGGGAAACATCTCGACGGGCTTTATCAAGGAAGAGTTCCCCGACGGGTTTACCCCGCGTGCGGCCGAGGGCGCAGAACTGCGGGTCCTGGCGTGCATCGCAGCCAGTATCGACCACAAGGGCAATCAGCGCCGTCGCGCCATCACCAACCAGATGACGGGCACGCCGGTGCAGTTCGCGTCGCGTCGCGTGGTCAGGGTCGGGGCTGCGACCCAACACGTAGAAGTCGCCGGTGCGGGCGAGGGTCCTGTTTACGTGACGTTGCTCGATGGCGCGAACGGTCGCGGCGAGACGCTCGAGATCGTGTCTGCTTGGGCACCTGGCGCGCCGGTATGGAACGGCACCGTCGGCGGTGCGCTGGCTGCAGTCCAAGTGCGGCCGGTGCTCAATGGCTATAACCTCGCCTACAGGGGCGTTCAGGCCGCAGCCTTTGTCTACACCGAACGCGAAGCTGAACTTGTGGCGCTGATGCCGATCAAGGTTCCAGCCGACATGAGCAAGTACTTGCTGTGTCCGATGCCGGGCTTGGTCAAAGCCGTGCATGTTGATGTCGGCCAGGACGTGAAGGCTGGCGACAGCCTTGCCATCGTCGAGGCGATGAAGATGGAAAATATCTTGCGCGCCGAGCGCGACGGCGTCGTCGCCAAGGTCAACGCCAAGGCCGGAGACAGCCTCGCCGTAGACGCGGTGATCCTCGAGTTTGCTTGACGTTGGAGCAACGACCGATGTTGATGCTCATCTTCGAGGTGTTACCCAAGCCGGATCGCGAGGCCGCCTATTTCGAAATGGCCGCCGCGTTAAAGCCGACGCTAGATGACTCCGGCGGGCTACTATTTCTCGACCGGTCGCGCAGTGACGATCGACCCGGTTGGTTTCTCTCCCACCAATACTGGCGTGACGAAGCGAGCATGGCCCGCTGGCGGGCAAATGGGGCCCACCATCGCGCGCAAGTGTGCGGGCGTACCGACATCCTTGCCGACTACCGCCTCAGGGTCGGACAAGTCATCGCCGAGATCGGCCCGGATCGAGACGTGTTCGGCCATGGTCACGAATCCGCCGTGGCCTACGACCAGGGTCCACGCACTGCGCGTTACATCTTGACCGTGGCAACGCGGGGCCATGGTGTCGCGGTTGCCTCGGGTGCGAGCCGCTTCCAGAGCGTCTACGAGCCCGATCTCGGGATCTGCATCATCGAGGTCGCAAGCCGAGCGGAAGGTGAGAACCTGCTTAGCACCCTCGCTTCGCAGCCAACCGTCGCGATCGCCCGTCTGTCGCTCATCTCACGTGACTATGGCATGTTCGACCGCTCCGAGGCCCCGCAGTTCTTCGAGCCAGTGACACTTGCATGATCGAGGCCGGTCGATCCCGCTACTACCTCAGCCTAACGGCCTCCGCCCGCAGCGCATCGAGGATCGGCGCGTAGGCCTCCTCGTCGCGCGCCTCGGGGTAGATCATGTACACCGGGTAGATGAAGCGGCGCGCGCGCTTGGTCTCGCGTAGCTTGCCCCGGGCGACGTGACCTTTGACCAGTCGGCGGGGAAAGTAGGCTTGGCCGTCATTGCCGAGCAAATAGTCGAGCGCCATGCCGCCGAGGTCTAGGTTCAACGGCGGGTTGACCATCTCAGGGAAGGCAGCTGCGTGGTCCTGTTGGAAGTCGATCCCCCAGTCGATGAAGATGTACTCCTGCCCCGCCCGGCGGGAACCGGGCTTGCCCGACGTCACCATTACGAACTCTTCGTCGAACAAATGCTCGTTGATGAAGCCCGGCAGTTGCACCGGCCGGTAGAGAACAGCGAGATCGAGCGTGCCTTCGACAAGCCGTTGCATGTGATGGGAGGCGAGCCCGCTGACGGCCGATACGGCGATGTCGGGGATATTGCCGCGCAGCCACGACACCCAGTTGAGTAAAAACCCCTGCCAGAGAATCGGTGGGGCACCCGCAGACAGGTGGTCGCGATGTTTCTCAGACAATCCAACTTCCAATTGTGCGTGCCGCCATATCCGGATCAGCGCGAGCGCATGCTTTTGGAACTGCTGTCCGGCCTGGGTTAGCTCGGCACCGCTTTTTCCACGGATGAAGAGGGGCTTGCCGAGGTTGTCTTCAAGCCCTTTGATACGCGCCGATACCGTTGACTGGGTGACGTTGAGGCGGCGCCCTGTCTCGATGAAAGAGCCGGTTTCCGCCACCATTAAGAAGGTCTTTGCCAGTGTCACATCCATGGATGCCTCCTCGCGCGCGAACCCGACCAGAGCTATCTATCGGAAAAATCGATAGGGACCACCGGAAAAATCCGTTTGTCGGTGAATTTGATTCCATAAATAGTCGCGTTGACCGACTTTCCGAGTCGGCCGTGTGCGTCTTTAAAGCAGAACCCGTCGGCCTCGTCCGAGGGGAACATCACAAAGAGGATGAGACCAATGAAGGCTCCTGCCAAGAAGCCGGCCGCCAAGAAGGCCGCCGCCCCCGCCAAGCCAGCCGCCAAGAAGGCTGCTGCGAAGCCAGCCGCGAAGAAGGCCGCTGCGAAGAAGAAGTAAATCGATGTGGTGAGTGCGAGGAGGATCGGGTCATGCGCCCCAAACCGTGGACGATCCCTCTCGCGCTTGCTGTCGTCACGTTGTCATTTGCCGATATTGCCTATGCGATTTCATTAACCAACCGCGACACCCGCGATCACAAGATCAGCGTGATGGAGGGGAGCGCGAAGGTCGACCATCCGCTGGCGCGCGGCGCGACCCTCGACAAGGTTTGCCTCAAGGGCTGCATCGTCCGCTTGAACGATAGCGAGAACGACGAATACGAACTCGAAGGCGACGAGGTCGTCTCGATCGAAGAGGGGTACCTCTATTACGACGGCCCCGAGGGTGCTGGCGAAGGACCCATCGGCGGCCCGGCTCAGCAGAAGCCGTAACGCCGACTTTGAACGTCGGTTGTCATTGTAGCGGTCCGTTCTGGCGGCGACGGCGGGCAGCGACCCTGGCCAGCACAAGACTTCGGACCACTGACAGGGGCTGCGCACGCGTCGATGTGCCAATCAGGTCGCAATATCCACAGTCCGTTCCGACCGGCCAGGATATCCGATCACCCTTGGCGTTCGCCGACGGTGGACGCGAATGTTGCCCTCAATGCGCGATCGACGTCGATCATGTTGGCGTCGATGCCAAGGTCGGCGAGGCTGGTGACGCCGTGGTCAGAGATGCCGCATGGAACGATCCCGGAGAAGTGTTCCAGGTCCGGTGCGACGTTGATCGCAATCCCGTGCATCGTCACGCCACGGCTGACGCGAATGCCAAGCGCGGCAATCTTGTCGTCGCGCGAGTATCCATCGGCGCCGCGCCGCTCGACCCAGACCCCGATCCGGCCATCGCGCACGCCAGCAGTTACGCCGAGCTCGGCTAACGCCGCGATGATCCACGCTTCCAGGCTTTGGACATAGGCCCGCACGTCGCCGCCACGAGCCCTGAGGTCGAGCATGAGGTAGACGACGCGCTGGCCGGGGCCGTGGTAGGTATATTGCCCACCGCGGCCGGTTGCGTGGACCGCAAACCGCTCCGGCGTGAGCAGATCGTCTGCCCGCGCGCTCGTCCCGGCGGTGTAAAGTGGTGGATGCTCGAGCAGCCAGACCAACTCTAGAGCCTCGCCCTTGGCGATCGCGCGCGCCCGCTCGGTCATGACGGCCAGCGCGTCGAGGTAGGCGACGGGCTCGGTGGAGGTGCGCCATTCGATTGCGTGCAGTTTGGCACCTCGGGCGCCCGACACAACGGCCGGTTCAGTCGGCATCGAAATCGATACCGGCATAGATGTCATGAAGCGCCAGACGGCAACCGATGTGGGGAAGCTCGATCGTGTCATCGAGCGTCTCATATGTCGCCTCGTCCCATGGCACGTCGTCGGCCGCGCGATAGACGAGCAGTGCGCCGATCTTCTCACTATCCACAATTAGGATATACGACAGGCCCTGGCGCCCATGATATTCTTCAAGCTTGCGCTGCCACGCCACGCCGCGGTTCGATGGCGACAGGACTTCGACAACCATCCGTGCCGTCTCGGCGTCGTAGGTATCGGGGCGTGGTGGATCGCAGGTCACTGTAACATCTGGACGCCGGATTGACCGGCGCCGGGTTTTGACAGCGATGTCGGCCGTAGCGGGGCGGCAAGATGTGCCGCGAAGCTGAGTGCCGAGCGCAACGATAATATTGATAACGATGCTGTCGTGACGGTTGCTAGCCCGACGTGCATTGGCGCGGCGCTGCGGCCCGTCGGGCCGGATCACGCCGTCGCAGGTCATCATCTCGACTGGCACGCCTTCGACAAGCTCGTACCTCGCTTCCTGGTCGAGGCACCAAAGCAGGAACTCGTCTTGGGTCATCAGTTTGCGGGCTGTCTGGGTCATGGCGTTACAGTACGCCATGCGCAGACGATGGTGAAGACGGCAGTGGCCGGCCGACTAAGTCACTCAATCCCCAACTTCGACTTGAGCAGATCGCTGACAGCCGCGGGGGCAGCCTTACCGCCGGTTTGCTTCATGACCTGGCCGACGAACCAGCCAAGCATGGTCGGCTTCAGCTTTACCTGCTCGACCTTATCGGGGTTGGCCGCGATGATGGCGTCGACGGCCGCCGTGATCGCGCCCATGTCGGTGACTGTCTCTTATACACATCTCCGAGCCCACGAGACTAAGGCGAATCTCGTAGGCCGTCTTCTGCTTGAAAAAAAAAA
>ENA-ORBV01006546-ORBV01006546.1-microbial-mat-metagenome-genome-assembly--contig:-NODE-6546-length-20489-cov-5.408926_pt1 | contig 20489 bp, 13 predicted proteins | sample MGYA00237777_ERZ505514 | MGnify/ENA primary metagenome ERZ505514 (study PRJEB26160, sample SAMN06269048) | microbial mat metagenome | isolation source: Oligotrophic lake microbial mat | place... | reverse complement strand
AGAAGACGGCATACGAGATTCGCCTTAGTCTCGTGGGCTCGGAGATGTGTATAAGAGACAGACAGAAGCTGCGTGTAGCACAATTTATTACTACGCAAAAGCAAAAGAGAGCACATCTATCTCTTTCCGATCCATGGCACTCTCCATGTGCAGTAATATAGATAGTGATTCATCGCTGGTAACAAGTTCCTTGTGTTTCCTGCTCGCTCGCAAGTCCAAAAAATAAGAAACAAAATGATGATGGAATGTCGAAAAGCAACGAAGCAGTGGATGAGATTGGTGTGGATCCTCTCGTTGATGATCGTTTCGTTTTCAACGTATATGAAATATGAACAAATCAAGGATCTCTTTTTGTCGGCTCGCGGCGAAACATCGATGCCAACCGTGATTGCGGCCGTTTCCAACGACAGCAACGAGAGCGACCTGGTATTGGAGGTCTCGCACAAGAATCATAATGGTGCACCAACCAGCAACCTGTCTGCCCCTCGTGGCGGCGAGAAATCAGAAGAAGCAGAAGCAGGAGAAAACTTTCATGACAATACCCCTTCCAAGCAGCAACAACCATTATGGACGCATCATGGTGGTTCGATTTTGGAACCTACAAAATGGTTGGATTTGTTTTTTCCGTTGCGCAATGTCTGTTTTAGCCATGTGAAGGGACATAGGCAATTGCACTTTTTCCAAGCCATCAACGATACAAGCCAGTCCGGCAAGGCAGCTTATGACTACTACGCACAAAACCATACAAAACAAGAAATCTTCATGTCTTGGACTCAACCCAAACACTACTTTGACCCGACTGCGACTCTCCACTGGAATGTCACCATGACAGAATGGGCGGCCCACGCCAAAAATAAATTGGGCATCCAAGTCAAGAGTTATCCAGGAACATCCTTTGTGGTACCACCGCATTTACCACACAATCAATTTCATTTATTCAACGATTTGTTGGTACCCCTCTATCGAGATGCCCTCTTAAGTGGTGATAGCTCTACCAAAACATCCACCAAAAATAATGACAACCAACAAAACGCCCAACATCAAAAAAGAAACTTGTTTTTACTCCGAGGCAATCCCGAGTTTACCAAAAAGCGAGTCATCATGTACGATGTCCTTTATCAACTCTTTGATACAGTTGGATCGCCATTCGAGCAAGAATTTGTATCCACAACGACTACTTCCAATAGTAAACAACCACAACAACAATTGGTTTGTTTTGATCGATTCGTTTGGCCCCAAAGCGCTCGCCGACCTTTTTATGATCATTTTGGTCGATTTGATTCGACCAAGCATTCCGCCTGGAAGGGTGTGGTTCCGGCATTGCGAGATGCCATCAATCATGCCTACAATATTACGGTTCCCGATCGAAGTGTGGTGTTGAAACGACGACGACAGGAACAAGAACGAAGCAAAGGAGAAGACAATAGCAACAATATTACTACGATGAAACCACGATTGATTTGGGCCAGTCGCACCAATGGCAAGGAAGCCTCTTGTACACGGTGTATTGTCAATGAAAGGGACTTACTCGAGGCCTTGAACGAAAAATTTGACGTTGAATTACTCCCGATTGCGGACCGCACCAAATCACGACAGGCAAATTTGGTTCAGGCGTTAGAACTCATGGCACGTGCCGATATCCTGGGTGGTCTTCATGGGGCGGGGTTGGGCCATTCCATCTTTTTACAACAAGGTACAGCCGTGTTCGAACTACGAGATGATGAACATTTCAACAAGAACTTGTTCATGAACATGGCCAATCACGTGGATGCTGCATATTATGCCTTTGATACAAGGCCCTTTGATGTACATCCTGGCAATAAACGGGAACGATTTGTCTTGGGTCCTACCCCGATTGCGGCCATTGTCGATGGTTTGTGGCAAGGTTGGAAACGAGAAGAAGATCGTTACGTATCATTAGTGCAAAATGAAACCTCCCTTGCCAATTTTGAAGAACGAGAACCGAATTGTCACTTTCCGCTCCAGAATCTTTCTGGAATGGTGAGCCCCTTTCATGCCAGCCGATGTTATCTCATGCCAACCAGCTACGGGACATGGAAACAGGCCGTCGAATTTCACGGTCCTTTTGCCAACCAATAAATGGAACACATATGGCGACATCTACATTAAAAAATATGGTGACTGTCGCCATATCTGAGAGTAAAGCTCGAATGAAAAACCTGCGGAAGCGACGCGAGACCAACCACCGAAAGAAAACTCAGAAGCTGAGTAAGCCACATGCGCCAGGCCAGCATTTTGAATATATCACGCTTCCTTGTGCAGTGGCACAAATGCCTTCGCTTTAAAGCGCAAACTCGACTATTGTAGCTAATAAATCTATTGTTTACATAAGAAACAGATGCATTGTCTGCAACACCAATACTATTGTTGTAAGCTCGCCAGTAGTACTCGTAGGCTACAGATTGCACAAAGGCCAGTACGCGGTCTTCCCGCTTTCGTGGTCGCACGCTCTGTCAAAGAGGACTTGCAATCGTTGGCACTTATGTCACACTTTCACTTTTTACTATAATCAAACAATAACTACGCATTTGCTTTCCTCCGCTATCTCTCTTCTCTGTCCTCCGGAACCCAGCTGGGAACAATTTCAGTTAGTTCTTCTTGGCTTATCTCAGTGTGACACGAAAAACAATGTCCCAGCACAGCAATCAATCAAATGCAGACGAATGCAGACGAGATTACACATCCCAGCCTAGGATCATTTCCAATTGGGCGCCATCAAGTTGATCTATCTCCTTCTGGATTCGCTGACACAATGGATCCTTGCTTTCGTCGCCGGCGCTTCCTCCTCGTTTTTGAAACAACTCCGCAAGCAGCTCTCGCTTTGTTTTAATTGCTTCCATGGTTCTGAAAATATCTTTGGTGGCACCACACGTACTCTCCGTCTTTGTTTCTTTTTCTTCGACTTTGTTTGTTACCGTCATAGCAGCGCCCCCAGGGAGTTGGAGTGCTGGGGGAGCTGTCGTCACCTCTTCTTTCTCATTCACAGCGCCGCCTTCAGATTGACCTGCAGCTGCGGTACGCTGTAGTGAGGCTGGAGCAGCCTTTGTTGTAGTTGATGATGGAGCGGCATCATTTGAGTTCCTGCGCCGCTGTTCATCATCTTCACTCGTTTTACTTGCTGCAACGTTTTCCTGCTCCTCATATGGCTGTGTCTCGTCCACGCCATTGCCGTGTCTTGGTTTCGTGGGCGTGACAACGGCTGGTGTGCTTTTGAGTTCTATGGTCGAATCGGCAGCTGTATGACTGTCGGCATTCTTTTCTTTGATCTCGTCTCTATCGCTACGACTAGGCTTTGTTGGAGTCGCTGGAAGAATTGCTTGCTTGCCGACTTCAGCATCGGCGGCATTATCAGGTTTTGAATCAAGAGCTTTGCCTTCAGATGTTTCGTTGTTCTTTTCGGTAAGATCGGCTGTGGAACTTTTCTCCTCCGCATCATGACTAGGGCGTGTCAGAGATGCAGGAAGTGTTGTTTTGCTGCCATCTTTATCATCGGCGGAATTTCTAGCTTTTGAATCCAGAGCTTTGTCTTCCAATGCGTCATTTTTCTCCTCCCCAACATTGTCAGCAGCTCTATTCTTGTCAACGTCGGCACCAGTAGTCAAAGCAGATACTGCAGCGGCTGCTTGCTTGTCGCTATCATCCTCATCCATGCCATTTGTATCAGGTTGCGAATCCAGAGAAATAGTCTTGTTAGGCTTGATGAGATTCGCAGCTGCTCTATTCCGGTCAACTTCATGACTACTAGGATGCGTAGGAATTGAAAAAGTGGTTGATTGCTGGTCATCTTCATTGTCGTCGTTTCGACTCTTGATACAATCGCCAGCTGCATGCCAAGCAGCTTTGCTTCCGCAGTCGATGTCACCACGCGTAGCGTGACAATCATGCTTCGAAGAACTCATCACCAAGGCTCTATCCTCTGCATTTGCCTCGTCCTGCTCAACCTCCTCCTCCTCAAGTTGAGATGTCTCCTTGTCGTTATCATCGGCAGATTCATAAGATGGTGTAATGTTGCCCTCCTCCTCATCATTGTAAAAGCCGCCCGATGTAGCACCGAGTGATTTTTGGCATTTGACACGACCAAAGCGATTGCCTTGACACATTTCACAACACAAATAGTTGGCGTGTCCATTGACAAAGGTGCAGAAACGGCACGTCCAAGAAATGTTGCCGTTGTTGTCGTCGTCCTCCTGTCGATGGTGTTCTTTCCTTGTCGTCGTCGCTGTTGTTGAGCTAAAACTCAGACGACGAGACTTGGGTGGGGATCCTTCCTCGTTGTGATTGCTTGTTGCTGCACGCTTCTTTTGGGCGCGAGAAGAAGAGGCAGAGCTGCTCGCTGGTGGTGTCTCCTCGCTATCCGTGTCAACCTCTGCAGATGACTTCTTGTTGGTTCTTGTATCGTGGGTGGAAGTACTTGTCTCTGTTGTTGTTGGTAGAGGAGTTAAACGAGCGGCAAATGTTGCAACGGCTGCAGGCGTCATCCTGGTTCTGCTGTGCCTGGTTCTCCTCTTATTGTGCTTGTTGGCTTTCCGGAGCTCCGCCACGGCCTTTTCTCTGGCTGCTTGCATGCAACCCTTGACGTATTCCTCTTGTTGAAAGTACTTGTCCAAAGCTTGAAAAAATTCATTGTGCACTGGATGGTCGGATGCCTCGTGTTTCTGTAGAGCCTTGTAGATTGCGGGAATTTTGTAAGATTTGAATCTAACTCTTTGCAAGGACGTAATATCTGGAACATTGGAAAATCGGTTGTTTCCCCACGGACCCGAGGGATGATACAAGTCACAAAAGGACCGAACCCATGGAGATCTACGAGGTTGACTTTCCGGATACTCTAGACAATCATATTTCTTGAGTGCTGGCAACAACGCCTCTAGCAGCTGTAGATGCATGTATTCGTTGTAGAATAGATTGCATTTTCAATTTGAGGAAGAAGAGGACGAGAAAGACAGATATTGAACCAGAACTCGTTGAACGACAAACGAATGTATCACAGCTACTGTAATAAATTGTATTCAAGATCCCCTCTTTCAACTCAATAAACAAAAAATTACCTTGGTATTGCCTTTGTCCACCACCAAATCTGTGTTGTTTGGAAACTTGGGCAAACGAGGTCTTCGTGGGGCTCCAGATCCTACAAACGGAGGTCGTTCATAGTCCTCTTCTTCGGAATCTTCCATTGGCTTTTATATTTTTACAATCACTCGTAGGAGGAGGGGCAAGGAAATGAGATAGGTTGTTGTTTGGTTTGTTTGGATTACTGTACAATCTGTCTGTGTGATGTAGTGCAGTTGCTGTCCTCGACCTTGGTACCAGTACCATGTACAGTGCAATCTTCTGCGCGATCATCATGGCGACATTCGCAAGAACATGTCTATGAACATAATGTTGACGAAAAAAAGATACGCACGCACGCAACTAAGTACAGTATTAGAAGCGATAGGGTAAGGGTTACAACAATTGAAACTAATAAGACTGCTTCGGAAGAAGTGTGAGACTTATTCAATGTTCTCAGCGGTTCTCAACAGCTATTTTTGAAGCCACGAAACATCGCTATCTATCGTGCTAAGATGACAAAACCTCCCAAGCAACAAGCGAGCGTACCAGTACACAAACCAAACAATTGAAGCATCAATTATCACTCATTTGAATCGACTTTCTTCTTATTACTGTTAGTTCTATAGGTCTTTGGACAAGAGAAGCTTGAAAGAAGATGGCCAAAAAGAAAAAGGGGGGAAAGAAGAAAAATGGCGGTGGCGGTGCACCAGCAACACCGGCAAAAACAGCGGCCACAAACAATCTTGTCACACCAGCACCAACCACCACCATCATGAATGAACCAGTTTCCACCGCCATGGCTACTAGTAAAGACGTTTCCAAGGAATCACAGCCCCGTGCAGTGGCCGCCGCGAGTAAACCAGAGGAGGGACGTGCACCAGCTGAAGCTGCAGAAGCAGCACCCATCAGCAGCAATGCCGCTACCTCCCAAAATGAGAAGGCCACGATTGACGACAATGCGAGCATTGGCAAGAAACTACCACCAGAATCACCACCCCTGGTTGCCGAAAATTTCATCGTCGCGGATGACTGCCTCGATGATATCCATGCGTCTTGTTGTGATTTTGTACAAGACGGTTTCAAGTTGCTGGGCAGTACTAGTAGTAGTGGAGGAGCCACTAAAAAATCGATTACGACTCCTAACAATGCTGCTGCTCCGGATCCTACCTGCACTACCAATAGTTGTGGTGACAATGATAAGGCAACAAACGAAGCGATGAGCATTGAGGAAACCCAATCCGAAACGAGCATTCCAAAGGAGTCAGCCAGCGGCAATGAGAAAAATAATGAAAAGGCTAAAAATGTGCAGGTTTCCTCGTCTTCTCCTGTATCCGCTCCACTGCTCGTATCTACAGCGAATACTCCTGTTCCTTCTCCTCCTACCAATACTACGAATAGCAATCCGAATAACGGTGACACCAAAAAAGGTCGCTGTTGTGGCAGTGGCACCACTACCACCAACAACGCGACTTCTATTTCTACTCCCAGTTCGGTTTGTTGTGGATGTGGTGATAATTGTCGTTGTTGCATTGAAAATGGATGGGCCTATTGCCAATGCGGTCCCAATTGTACTTGTCTGAATCCTCTCATGGCAGAACAAGCATCCTTGGTGATGGAAGCCACGGCTGCCATGGCATCCGAAAACAACAGCAACCCTGCCGAAGGCATGTTGGGAGGAGTGGATCCAGCACTGGATTTGGAATCCCAACAAACCAACAATAAGACGTCGTCATTGTTATTTGTGGATATTGTGGTGGGAGGCATGACTTGTACCATGTGCAGTTCAGCCATTACCAATGCGCTTGCTGCCATGGACGTGGTTCGGTCTGTGACTGTGTCACTTTCTACGGATGTAGCACATATTGAATTTCATCCATCGGATGATGAGGGAGCATCGGCAAGTCACTCCTATGCGCAATTGGTAGAGGACGTGCAAGAAACCATATCCGATGTGGGTTTTTTGGTAGTGGATGTCATGAAAATGCCCAATATGGATAATGCAACTCCACCTCCTCCAAAAACAGCAGAGAACACTAATAATACTGCCAATGGGGGTGCCGGTGATGCACAGAGTACTGGATCCAACAATAACAACGACAATGGCAGTATTATTGACTACAACAATACAAACTCGCAACAAGACAGATGGAACCGAATCGCACAACGTCAAGAAGAAAAGCTAGAAAAACGCAAGAAGGCCTTTTTGTGGAGTCTTGTCGGAACGCTCCCGATTCTGCTTTTGACCATGATTGTACCTCATGTCATACCCCAATCAAGTTCCATTATGCAATGGTGGCATCGCCAAAAAGTCCACTTGTTCCACGACAAGACCGTCCCACTCGAATCGCTGGTATTATGGCTCTTGGCGACGCCTGTCCAATTCATTTGTGGCTCGGAATTCTACAAGAGCAGTTACTATGGAGTCTTTCGCACAGGAACATTGGGCATGGATGTCTTGGTCGTCTTGGGAACCACCGCTAGCTATGGCTATGCGCTCTACGCGACATTCAACAGTGAAGCCTCGATGATGGAATCGCATTTTTTCGAAACCAGTGCCGTTTTGATTTGTTTTGTGCTGCTGGGCAAGTGGATGCAGGCTCTTGCGGTTCATCGGACCAGTGATGCCCTGAGCCACCTGATGCAATTAACACCTTCCACAGCGATACGGGTCACCAAGATTTCTAGTAGTAGCAACACTGGCGATGGAAGTCAGCATTTTGATCCCATGAAAGAAGCCTACAGCGAAGAAGTCATTCCAACAAATCTATTGCAGCGTGGAGATGTTGTCAAAATTGTACCCGGTGCTAGTCTTCCAGCCGATGGTGTTGTTCTCGCTGGAGAATTGGCCGTAGATGAAAGCATGGTGACCGGCGAATCAATGCCAGTATTGAAAACGAAGGACTCGCTCGTCTTGGGCGGCACGGTCTGTGTGGAAAGCTCGACAGATACAAATACGTACACCGCAACAAATAATGCCGAGGGGTCGCAGCCTGGAAAGAATCAGCTCAATGGTACCGAGAATATCACAAGCGCGGGGCAGGTTGCCTTTTGCAAAGTCACGGGTGTTGGGTCTTCCACTGCTCTGGCACAGATTATTCAATTGGTCCAGGATGCCCAAGCCTCGAAGGTGCCGATGCAGAACTTTGCCGACACAGTCAGCTCCATTTTTGTCCCAGCGGTTGCAACACTCAGCATTATTTCCTTCTTGGTGTGGTACGCACTCTGTAGCAGTGGCGTTGTACCGGAAGAGTGGTACACGGATTTGGACGAAGATGCCGCGACCTTCAGTCTGATGTTTGGAATCGCATGTTTGGTCATCAGTTGCCCATGTGCCCTAGGACTTGCCACACCCACTGCTGTAATGGTCGGAACTGGCGTAGGCGCAAAGCTCGGAATCTTGTTAAAAGGAGGAGAAGCTTTCGAAGCTGCCAGCAAAGTGGATGCTGTCGTTTTGGATAAAACGGGCACAGTAACAACGGGCAAGCCTGTTGTAACGGACTTTCAACGACTGTCGCCAAGCGGCAACTGTTATGGCGCCAATAGCAAGAAGAAAGACGCGCCACAAACTTCTGACGAGAAGCCAATTTCAAAAGACACGATGCTATGGCTGCTCGGATCACTGGAACGTTCCTCAGAACATCCACTTGCGAAAGCCATTGTCGCCTTCGCGGAGCACGAGCTATCCCGCAAAAGAAAAGGGGTCTCATATTTGGAGGAGAAACCGTTCATGCAACCCTCTGAATTCCGGTCTATGACCGGGCGAGGCGCATCAGGGTACCTGCAGACCAACAACCGACACTTTGTGGCCGTTGGAAATCGGGCATTTTTTGCGACGCTCAATGTGGAGCTAACTACGGATATCGATGATCAAATGAAAACCTTGGAGGAGCAAGGAAAAACAGCTATCCTGGCCGCCATCAATTATGAGTTCTGCGCGATTCTTGGAGTGGCCGACGAGCTGAAACCAGATGCTGCAGCATCGGTGGCATATCTGCGGAACGTAATGAAAATTGATGTCTGGATGGTGACGGGCGACAACGCTCGAACTGCTCAAGCTATCGCAAGGTGAGTCATCAAGAATTTAAAAAGAATCGTAGCACTTTGTTGGATCCCGCGGAATAAATGAATCTATGTTTCGATTTGAAATCTACAGTGGGATTAACTTGATTGGTGATGAATTCGTCCGCTCACTTCAAGTTTTGTTTATCTCGCCCAGTCAATTAAATCTACCGCCGCATCGAGTCGTGTCCGAGGCACTGCCCAATGCCAAGGTGCATCAAGTTCGCAAATTGCAGCAGCAAGGAAAGACGGTCGCGCACGTGGGCGATGGTATCAATGATAGCCCCGCACTGGCACAGGCTGATGTGGGTATAGGCATGGGAACCGGTGCAGCCATTGCAGCCGAGGCTTCTGATATCGTCCTTGTCCGTGGCCATTACGTCGCGGACGTATGTACTGCCTTGGATCTGTGCCGCGTTATCTTTGCCAGGATCCAGTGGAATTTCCTGTGGAGCCTTGTGTACAACATTCTGGGCATTCCTCTCGCAGCTGGAGTTTTATTCCCGCTTTTTCACACACGTCTCCCTCCTACGGTTGCTGCTTTGGCCATGGCCATGAGCTCGATTAGCGTTGTCTTTTCAAGCCTCGCCCTTCGGCTTTACCGGCCACCAACATTTGATTCGCAGTCTTCCAGGCCGTCGAGCACGAGAAACAATCAACAGCCGCATCCTGTCGGTGTCAACAGAGGAGGACAGCTCCCATGGAGCAGTTTGTCCCTGGAAACCAGCGAACCAACTAGGGCAGCGGAACTAGCGCAGCCACTTCTTGCGGACGATTCCCTTAGTCCCGACCTGAATGCAGCAAGTGCCGCATCGCGCTCCATGGAAGAGGGCAATGCGAATACACTTTAAAATAGCAGATCTATGCACTCCATTTTCCAGGGTTGAACTTAAGATCGTCAGGACTGCTTCTGTGTTTTTTGTAGGTAGCACTTCGAATTCTGGCGTGTCTTGTCCGCTGTTGGCCATCCGAGCTGTCCTGGACAAACTTTTTAGTTGGTGGGTTTGAATCCATTTGGGCTCTGTGTAGTGCCTGGGTCCATTCTCACTGGTAAAACTGATCGTGCAACGACAGCTTACCGTCGGAGGACGTACTGTGGTACTTGGGCTACTCTAGCTAGCTACGTAGCGGATGACGAAAAAAGAGTAGAGAACTTCGTTTGTACAATAACCCAGCAAGCAAGGACAAGGTTAAATTTAAATATTTACTGTAGAACCAAGAGTACTTCGGAAACCTGCTCGCAAGCTGGACCGGTTTTCCACTTTCCGGGTCCAGAAAAGCTGCGACTGACTCAGCGGTTCGGGTTAACAGAAATGATAAACACGGCTTCCAATAAAGAGAACCAGGGGTTTGTTTTCGCGGCTCTGTCCTGTTTTCATGATTACCCTTGCTGGTTACCATAATCCATAAATAATATGCTCGGCATCCTCAACTGGACTCCAACTGTCAACCACATTTTCACAAACGAACGTTCCAAGCAACAATACAACAAGAGAAATGATGGAGACCTCAACATTTCTTAACCCTGCCACGCACATGGCGGCATCCAATGAATGCTACCTGTTGCCCTTTCAGGATGCCACGACCACCGAATCGCTCGCTGCCCTTGTGGCAATTATGACATTCATCCGATACTCAAGAGTATTTCTACTCGAGCCCATGTTGAGAAACATAGGTCATCTTGCAGGAGAATATACTCACGGCCCCAAGTGGCCAGCACAAAACCAACAGAAACTTGACAATTTCAGCGACTTTAGCTTTCGTTTCCTATACCGATGTGTAGTGACTGCACTTGGCCTGATTGAGTTCTGGCAGAGCCCAGAATGGTGGCTCGACACTCGGCAGCTGTGGGAAGGATATCCAAATCACTTTGTCAGCAACACTGTCCAATTATTGTACCTCTTACAGTTGGCGTATCACATTGAAGACCTCGGCACAGTTTTGATCCAGGGGAGTTCCAACCGAAAAGACTTTAAAGCAATGCTTCTGCATCATTGTGTGACGGCGCTCTTGTTGTTCGGTTCCTCCTTTTACCACGCCACAAGGATTGGCTGCATCGTGTCGACGCTTCATGCCATTACAGATGTACCGAAAGACTTTGCCAAATCGGCCAAGCAGTTGGAGTGGAAACGCGCAAGTCACGTTGCATTCGCAGTATTCGTCCTTAGCTGGATTGTTTGCCGGATGATCCTTTATCCATTCGTCTATGTCCGTAGCACATACACAGAGAGCAGTGCCTTACATGATGGAGGCATGTCCGTGCAAAGCTTGAACTGTTTTATCGCATTGCTTTCCATTTTGTGCCTTTTGAATCTATTCTGGTTTGGCATGATGGTCAAACTCGTATGTGACCTTTTGGCAAATGGTGATGCAGAGGACCCATCTGTGAAAGCCAACAAAGAAGAAGAATCGGCCTGGGTGGTTACCAAAAATGAGGATGATGACGATGATGCAAGTGACATCAGCGACGGTACAAGTACAACGTATATTGAGTCCGACACACATGACGGGGACAACAGCCTAGATGACCAGTAATTGCACCTCTCCGAAAACGCCGGCCCCTTAGATTTCGCGTTCCACGTTGATACAGTCCAAAATTACATTGATACAACCCACACTACATATTACTACTAGTAAGAATTATAGAAGACATTCTTCAATCACTTGTTCATTCCTGGGAAACTTGCGGCGCCTATTGACTTTGTTATACCTTTAGCAACCATGCCAGAATCACCAAGCAGAAAACTGGAAGAGCAAATTCCAGGATGCGTCTCCCCGACAACCCTTGTTCTCTTACTGGCGGTGCCCGCAACCAACCTTTTGTGGTTTGTCGAAAATATAAAAAATAAAACAGCGACACGCAGATTGTTTAGTATCAACTAATAAGGGGCTTTGCATTGGTCATGTCTCGTACTAATATAGTACTGCTGACGAACTCTCACCTACGCCTCGTTGTTGAGCCTGTGTATGTTCTGGCAGCATGATTCGTTCCAGTTCTTCGGCTTCGCCCAAGATGCGTACTTGACAATCGGTCACTTTGGACCCAAAGTACCCAGCCCAAAAGCGTTCATCCTTACCAAAGATGGTCATGACCACCGTGTGAGCCTCTGCCCCAGCTGGCACTTCCAATATCAACGATGCCCTCTCCCAAAAATCAGCCGGCGCGGACAAGGCTTCGGTTCGTTCTCGTGCCAGGACCTGCCGTTGTGCATTGAGTAAGGCGACTTCCATGCGAAAGATGGAAGGACAATCGGTGCGGCCCATGTATTTGGCCGAAGCTTCCATGCGAAATGGACCACGACTGGGATCTCGAATATATTGCGACAATGGAACAAACTGCGACATGGCACACCATTGAAAGCTACTGGCAAAATTGGTAGTAATTGTATCATTCAAAGGTGTATCACTTTGTTCGACTTGCCAACGAGCTCGTGGATTGAATTGTTGCCAGGCCGATAAACCCTGTTGACCACTCGAGTTGACCAAAAAATTTCGAGATCCAGGAGGTTCCACAAAGGCATGATTAGTTGCAGCCGATGGATTGGATTGACAAAGGGCACACTCGTAGGCTTGCTCGCAATCGGCAGAGGCCCCATTCTGATGACGTGAAGCTCCATGTGGTTTGGGATAAGGACAATCATCACCACCAGGACAGGGAATGGCGGTCAAACATGGTGGAGGTTGCGTATCGATGTTGTTGTTGTTGTTGGTGGTGGTGGAGGTTGCTCGTCGTTGGCGCAAGTTTCTTTGTTGTCGCTGTTGTTGCTGTATCAATTCCACTCGTTCGGAATTTCGATCATGACAGCCTTGACAAAAATGCACCGTTCCATAACAGACATGAGTCGCCACTTTACAGCAGTACCGACATTTCCATTTGTGATATCCACGATGCTCGAGGGGATGCCGACAATGCGACAATTGTTGCTGAATTCGTGTTGGAGCACAGGCTACACACAACCGTTCGGCCGGTGGAACTTCTCCATCGACAGTATCGGCACAGGCAATGGTCCCTCCAAAATAGGGTTCACGGCACTGACTGCACAAGTAAATGGCGAATTTGCGTCGGGCTTCGTCCAAGGCGGCGGCACTGGTTTGTTCGTGGTCCGACAATTGCTCCTTTAAGACTGCGTCGACTTTTTCCAAGAGGACATCGGTTTTGCGTGTCAAATTTCGCAAGGCGGGATGATCACAAACACTCCCGCATTTGGCACAGCGACATCCCTGCAACACCAGTCGTTGGGCTGGATTGGGTTGGGCTTGTTCCAATTGCTGCTTAAGACAATCTAAATGCCATCGATGGCCGCAAGTCGTCAATTCAATGACTTCCATATCATCATCATCATCCTCCAAAGATCCCAAACAAATGGCACATTCGGTAGATTCGTCTCGAAAACCACTACTACTCAACATGCCGTCGTCCTCCTCGTCCTTTTTAGTATTGTTTGGAGTCGTATCCTCTTCTTTTGGGTCGTCCATGGTTTCCTTTGTTTTTTGTTTTTGACTTCTTTCCGTATCTTTTTCTTTCGGTGTGCTGTGTCTTGCCAGGTGGGTGGCTGCATTCATGATTGATTATTTTATGGTTGTGTTTCTTCTGGATGTTTCGCTCGTTCCTCGGTTTTAAGATACACCTTTGTTTTTTGATTCGTCTGTTGAAGCTACTGTACTACAGCATGGTAGCTATAAGCTAATTAAATAGCACGTGCGCCGCCAACAAGGATATCGGTGTGATGCATGATGATTGAAAAAGTTTAACGAATCTCACTCCTTCTTCCATCCATCCTTCCATTCTATTGCTGGCAGGATGGTCGTAATATCTCGGATACTTGTGTTACTATTGCTGACGACGGAAACTGCCAAAGCTTTGTCTCTACTTGCAACGAAGCGACAGCAACAGCAACAGCAACAGCAACAACAGCAAGCCCGATCATTGTCTGGCAGGAATCTGCCAATATCGAATCTTCCATTACCATTGTGGTCATCGTCATGCAATCATAAGAAGAAGAAGAAGATGGATCGACGATCCTTCCACTCTTTGCTTGTGGGGGCAATGGTTACAATCCCCTCCTGTTGGGTGTCACTGCCAATGGCAGCAAGAGCTGCCAAACCTGCGGATGATCCAAAAACGTTGACCTTCACAACACTCGATTCGGGTGTCCGCTTTGCCGATATAATAATTGGCGAAGACAATACTGCTGTCGGTCCAACATCCAAAGTCAATGTCCATTTGATTGGACGGTTGTTGGGCAAACAAGGGTGGATCTTTGAACATTCTCAAGCGGCGGTGGAAGATCCCTTTCGGTTCGATTTGGGAACGGGAACGGTCATTCCTGGATTGGAACAAGGTCTGGTAGGTATGAAACCAGGAGGACGACGACGCATCGTGATTCCTTCTTCGGTGGGATACACTTCTGGCCAAAAGTTGGAACCCATTCCTCGGGAATTTGGAAATCGACAACGGCTCTACACGACTGTCTTGAATACGGTTCGAATCGACCGAGAACGGCAAGAGTTGGGTGGTGAAAATTCTTTGGCGGGTATGGTGGTCTTTGACGTGGAATTGCTGCGGCTGCGGAAGTAATCCATAGTGCTAAGAACGTATACAGTAAAAGCAATCAACTGATTAGAAAGGAGAAAAGTTCCATCCATCCGTCAACACTAGCTAGTGTAGACATTCGATAGGCAGGCCAATAATTGAAAAGGCGGTACCGTGGGCTTCCAATACTATATTGTGGGTATATACTTGGATTGCATTGGAAGCAAGGATGCAGCTTTTGACGCTTGACCACTTCTGTTGCCAGCAGTCTGTCCTGGTACAGCCACTTTTAAACAGCTTTCTACATGCACGCAAGCTCCCAAACAACCACTCCTCCGTCGAATCGATCCGAGCTGAGCTAGTAGTAACTGATATCACTGGCTGGCCATTTACAAAGCAAGTCCATGCTGTGAGGGATGCTTACATCTTGCATATTGCAGTTTGCATAGTAAGAATGTGAGAAGATGTTCCACCCCGGGAATCGCTGTTTGCTTTTTTCGGCTCGTGGAACTCGGTCGTAATGAATCGAAGCCTCCCGAACAAGCAGCAACGAATAAGTAACTCTCATCGTCGAGAGCACAAAATTCGAACTGCACCTAGAGGTGCAGTACCTTGCTACTTCTTTCACATTGGAGCACTCACAGTATTATTAATAGCTTGTCCAGTGCTAGCTACACATATGGAGGGAGGGTCTTGAAGATTGTCATTGTGTTCGCCCGTGCCCGTGAATTACGATTCATTGTCCATATTACATGTAACCCGAAATACATTCTTTGTTCGCTATCACCGCGGCACGGCAATTGTTGGATGCCCCCCCGAGTGATTCACCGTTGTAGGTATAGTCCCCAGAAAGATAGGGGATGGTACTGCAGGTAGTACCGGGGCTATTGTCGCACTGTCCGCTCCTGCAATTATAGGACATGACCGTTCGCCAGGAGGCTGATGGATTCCGGTAGCCATAGAACGTATAAAAGATGTCCCCGCATTGATCCTCGGTACCACGATCATGGCGACAGCCCTGAAAAAGAATCATCGTCCACAATGATGATAAGGTTTTTAGATCGATGAGAAGTTTGTTAGCATCCTTCGGTTGTGCCGAGCATATTCGACGAATAGATACAGTCAAGGAGAATAGAACAACAGTGAGCGAGGACTTACTAAATTGTGCCCCCATTCATGAGCAGAGCCATATTCCATTGACATGTAGAGAGAAGCAATGGTTGAGAAACCCCATGCGGCACATCCGAGTCCGGGCTGAGGATAATAGCCAAAGCCTGAAAAACCACTCTCGTCATTTTCATAATTATACACCATTTGGACCAAATCGGCTTTATATTGAGCCCTTCATATTATACATAGAAACAGATGCAAGTGGCGTTTGAGCTTTCAGATTGTGCTCCAACACCTTTTTGTGCCTGGTCTTATCGTCGGGAACCTGGCCTTGCTTTTTGCTTCCCACGTTTCTTACCTCAAATCTCCAATATACCCGAGATTATTGGTTCCAAGACGCATATGGTCCAATGCGATGGTAGAATCAGTGACCCGATAACCGCTGGTATCTCGTTGTTTATGAATGAGATTAAAGACCAGATTCGTACCCGAGTTGGTGTAAAAGACAGTGTTACCATCATTCACCATGAGGTCCACGGCAGCTTCCATGTTGGCCAGTGTCGTGCTATTGAGAGTACAGCCGGTTGCCAACAAGGATTTTTCACATTCGGCATCGTGCGTCCAAATGACCATGACATCAATGCGTGTGATCGATTCTTGTCGAGAAATCCAATCACCTAGCCGATTGCTCAAAGAGGATTGCAAATTCACTCCGATCTGTTTCAAGTTGAGATTGGAGAGCTGGTCCCATACGGATGGCATTACGGGGTCACCATGGAGTGGCATATCTTCATCATGAATGGCGGTGACAGTATCTTTACCACCAGAATTGGGTTTCATTTCATACCAAACGTGATCTTCTCGATCTTGGACGACACCCGTCGTCACGGTAATCTCATCTGATGAAACATAACGGAGCAAATGGCACGAAATCAAATGATCCTCGGATTCTCCCACGAAATAACCAGTTGGTTTAAAAGTGTTGCCGTTGCTCGTTTCAAGATATTGTTGTTGATGGAGGGTCCAGATAGGCAAATCCTGCAACAATTGAATTTCCAAGGTGGATGAATCGCTGAACTCAAATCCCGATCCCAAACCAGAGAGATCCACAAATTGAACAACCTGATCATGATTATCAAGACCTTCTGTATCTGTTTGTTCTTTGGGGCGAATAAAGGGGGTAGTGTCCTGCCCGTGAGAAACGCCGACAAGATACACAAGAAGGATGATGATGTTTAGTCCGAGACAAAAATGTCTGGTAGGACTGACAGAAGTAGCACGGAACATGTTGTTGTGCATCATATCAGTTCAAGATCGTGCGTTGCCGGGTAGCTACAAGTCGCTAACTAGCTAGCTAGCAGTCTATTAATAAAGAGGAAGCAGGAAGCTTGACATAACAACCTCGGCTGGGCGTCTCTCAGCTCGATCAATGGACCGTTGGCTTGTAGGGCCAACGCGGATCATCGTGCACCCAAAATACAAAAATGACGGTCAGGCGTCCTGAACTGTAGCACATTGAGCCCAAGCCGTATCTTTGCATGGCTTTCCTTGCGTCTACTTATAGCGTACTAGTACTGTGTCGATTTGGTGCGTACTAATGAGATACGAGCCTTTTCTCAAAGGATGAGGCTGACATACTGTATTCTTTTTGGGTGTTGGCGCTATTCTGAAGGCTGTTTGTACGTATCAACATAATTTTATAATTCTTATGATTAAATCACTCAACTGACTCGAAGCAAGGAAGCGATTGTTGCAAAAAGTGAGACTGATAAGAATGACGCACCGGTTGGATTGACCCCACAAAAAACAGAATTTGCCCTTCGAAATCTTGGATAGTCAATTAATAGTCGATAAGAAATAAGAATATCAGTCGATAAGAAAACCACGTCAGGAAGAATAAACGAAAACCACGTCTGGGAAGAATAACCCCGACTCCAGCAATAAACAATCAGTCCTCTAATTTACTAAATCGAAATAGGCATCCAAGCCGGTATTTATCACCCATGTCTACTTAACTATTAAAAAAATCAAACGATTTCCAATAGAAATAGAAAAGCTGACGTGGATTTTGCTCTGCCAAGCATAAAAGAACTTAGTACCATAGCCCGGATAAAGAGCGCCACTACTATGAAAAAGCCCGATGCATAAGTCAAAGGGGCGATGTCATCTAACTGCAAAATAAATTGTCGTCGGCTTTCCAGCACATGATGGGGCAATAGGTGTGCACTTCCGCAGGAAATCAATATTTGTCGGCTTTCCTGCACATGATGTGGTAGGTGCGTCGGCTTTCCTGTGCATGATGTGGCACCAAGGTGCGCACTTCCGCAGGAAATCGATTATTGATCATGAGGCATGATGAAAACTGTACAAAGCTGAGCATCAACTTTGATTTGTTTTCTCGTCCTACTCACACTGGTTACATCGTACTAGTAGCAGGTAAAAGTACAGACGACCATCTCACACAAAAAAGTTAATGCAAAAGAATCAACCAACACCGCGCAATCGATACAGTAGACATGCAGGCAACAAAATACAACAACGTTGGCTTTGAGGATCGATTTGGCACTCTGACTATACGCCAGAAAGGATTGTTGTTCAAGTCCGACGTCCTCCAGCAGAAGAAGAAGCAGAAGCCTTTGTGTCGTCATTTCCACTGGAATGATATTTCGCAAGTCAAACCAAACAAAAGCACTGCCGCCACGGCCAAGCTGAAATTGACCGTCAGTGCAGAGGATGATGGTGATATCGAGAATGGAGGAGAGAAGAAAGAAATCCTCGTGTTTTTGCTGAAAAACAGAGCCACGCTGGAACTCGTTCGTGGTGACATTGCCGCTGCCTTATTGTCGACCACAGGATCTGGCCAGCCCATGGACAGCGATGGTCTTGACTGGTCATCGTCGCACAGATCGATTCCTTCTCGTGTTAGCAGCAAAAAGAGCGATCGACCAAGCGAAGAAGATAGTCTTGACACGTCGTCGCATGATGGATCGGATCGTTCTAGTGGTGGTAGCAGCAAAAAGAAGAATCTCAAACGCGTGGATTCTATTTTCAACCTCTCGCGCTCCCTTTCTAACAGCTCACGCTCCTCCCCGAAAAGGCTCGGACTTGGCACCAAACTACTACTGGACACTCGAGGGACATCGTCACCACGACGATTGAATGGATATCTTCCGGTGAGCTTGGACAATGGTGGCGTATCCGTTGCTTCCTTTTCCATCAACGACCCCATGGGCAGCAATCATGGCAGTGCACGTGGTGGCACATTAGTGAAGCAGCCATCCGTGGCTTCCTTTTTTTCCAACGACAGCAACAGCAAGGACAGTAGTCGTGGCAGTGGCATATCTGTCTCATCCTTTTTTACCAACGAAAGCAAGACCGAACGACGTCGGGACACAGGCAAATATGCAGATCTGGACGACCCAAGTATCCAAGAAGACCAACGTCACAAGACGACCAGCAAGTGTGCAAACCCGGAAGACGAGTTTAGTGTCACTGACGAAGAGGACCACACAATGTCGACGAGTGGGCATCAAAACACAAACAGCACCACAGAAACAGAAAACCCATTTCTCGAAAAACGTGGCACCTCAATGACCTCATTTTTTGACGACCGTGCCAATAGTGATCTGTCCTGTGGCAATGGCAACAAGAGCAGCAACAAGGCTCGTCCCGCCGGTGTAATCGTTCGCACCCGTGGCGGAAAATGTCTGGGCATGGCTGTCGCCACTCTTCTTGTCATTGTCTTTCTTCTTATCGTTTCCAATATCATTCTGTATATGAGCCTTGACATACTCTCTGGACGCATCGATGCACTTTCTAACCAAGTCACAAGTCTGTCGAGCAGCAGCGTCATCTCTACTCAAACCACGATGGCACCTGGGACGGCAAGTCCGATCGCAGTTGCTCCAACGGCGGCTGGTAGCCTCACTGGAAATTCGGCAATTGCAAATCCAGACCAAGATGGAATACCGTAAGACATACATCAGCCCAGCTGCTGCTAGCCCCGATAAAGAAACAACGCGGACCTCCACCGCGGTAGATGCCTACACCTCTACATCTATACATTCGCTTTTTAATCTCTCCAGCTCCCGCATCAAGCAACTGGTTGCGTACAAGAAAGATTCTAAAAGCATTTGTAATAATTTTTGTATTTTGTAAATTGAATCACGTTCTGTTCAGCCTACAATGCTGATTGCTTGCCAATGGCCTCGGGAAAAGCAGTCCTGAAGGCCCAGCAAGGGATGCCCCCCGGCGCACTTTTTCTGTGCTGTCCTCCGTTGTATCATTGCTTCACCACTACTAGCTAGCAGTAAAATGCCAACAATCTCTCGCAGTCAGCAGACAAAGATTTGCGGCACAGACAGCATCCACCTGGTTTTAAGACAGCATCCACCTGGTTTTGAACAAATGTAGGTTGACACACAAGAACTGTTTTGTGTTGGTGTGCAGTGTCCCACCAGAAAGCATTTCATTTCATTTCAACATTGCATCTTGGTGCCTTCATTCCTTCAATTCACACGGAAAACGCTTTCAGAAAGTTCTTTGGAACCGATTGTGATTCATTTGCAAAAACAATTGCAGTTTTTGGTCAAAGCCAGACATGTTACACTCCTCCAAGTTGACAGAAGCTAACTTGATTCAAATGTGTGACAAATCATTGGCATTGTGTGCACACAGTGTTCGCATCCACCAGTGAGTTGAACCCAGTCTGCTG
>ENA-ORBV01006545-ORBV01006545.1-microbial-mat-metagenome-genome-assembly--contig:-NODE-6545-length-20490-cov-9.962720_pt1 | contig 20490 bp, 20 predicted proteins | sample MGYA00237777_ERZ505514 | MGnify/ENA primary metagenome ERZ505514 (study PRJEB26160, sample SAMN06269048) | microbial mat metagenome | isolation source: Oligotrophic lake microbial mat | place... | reverse complement strand
GACAAGGGCGATCTGGGCACGGGGATCAGCGCGTTCTCGCTTCTGTCGAAGGGTCTGGAATCGCGCCTCAAGGGCGGATCGAAGTAGAATCGCACAAGGAACGGCCGACCGATGCTGCAATTGCGGAACCTCAGCAAGGACTACGATGGATTCCCCGCCCTCAAGGACCTGAGCGTGGACATTCCCGACGGCGAGTTCTTCTGCTTTCTGGGCCCCAATGGCGCGGGCAAGACGACCACGATCAAGATCATCACCGGCCTCCTGCGCCCTGCGGCGGGGCGGGCGCTGATTTTCTGACGGGCGGCGGCGGGAATGATGTGCTCGACGGCGGCACGGGAGCGGACTATCTGTACGGCGGGGAGGGCGATGACCTTTACGTGCTGGCTTCCGGCAGCGGGCAGGATATTTTCGATGATACTGAAGGGTTCAATCGCGTTTTATTCGCATCCGACTTGCTTCCTGAACACGTCGGATTCGCGGTCGAGGGCAACGCTTTGCTGGTCCGACTGGGCACTGCGGGCGACACGTTGCGGATCCTCGGCTGGACGGTTGCGGAACATCCTTCCGTGCCACGCTTCGAGTTTGCGGCTGGAGCGGTATGGGACCTGGATACGGACACCGTACGTCTCATGGTGCTCAATCAAACGTACGAAGGCCCGGTCTACAACAACTTCTTCTTCGCCAACGGCAGCGGCGAGACCGGAACGGGCATCAACGATCCCGCCGGCACGATTGTCGACCAGTTGATCCTTGACGGGGGCATGACACCCGACCGCCTCGTGGTGCAGCGCATCGGCGACCATTTGGTCGTGTCCGTCTCCGGCACCACCGATCGCTTCGTGCTGGACCGCTGGTTTACCGACGAGGCGCGGCGGCTGGATGCCGTGCGCTTCATGGACGGTACGGTATGGAACCGGACGGAGCTGGCTTCGCGGCTGCTGATTGCGCCGGGTACTTCCGGTCGCGACATCATCTTCGGCGGCGATGGTAATGACACCATCGATGGGGCCGGTGGCGCAGACGACCTCATCGGCGGCGACGGCGATGACACCTTGATCGGCGGGGGGGGTGAAACGCTCGGCTTCGCGGGGGACTCGCGTCCGTTCTCCGAATATCTGTTGACCGTGGCGGACCGCGCGACCGACGTACTCGACGGCGGGCGGGGCAACGACATTCTGATCGGCAGCCCCGGACGCGATGTGCTCTACGGTGGCCCCGGCGACGACGTGCTGGACGGCGCGGGGGGTGCTGACTGGCTGATGGGCGCGGAGGGCAACGACACCTACCTGATCCACGCCGGCAGCGGCACGCTCGACCGCATCCGCGAGACGGGCGAGGTCAACGGGCAGCGCTTTGGCGACAACAACCGCGTGCGCTTTGGCGAAGGGATCACACCGGATGCGCTGACCATTACGTCCGGGGCCGCTTTGCAGTTCCGCGCGGTCGAAAACCAGCAGACCGGCGGGCCTTACAACCCGCTGGATCTGGTCCTAGGTTTCCACAGCGACGGCGGCACGCCCTGGGGCGGGTCGCGCCATCGTGAATTCATGGTGACCTACGGCGAGCCCTACGGCGACGCCGATGTTTTGCTCGCGCTCGACTACACCTCCGATCTCGACCGCTTGATCGTCGAGGACGGGCTGCTCGAGCGCATCCAGTTTTACGATTTCGCCGATGGCACAGTGTGGACGCATGCGCAGATGCTGGATTACGTGGCGCGCATTTCCGAGGGAACGGACGAAGGGGATACGCTCACCGGCAGCGCCGGCACCGATCTCCTGTACGGCAAGGGCGGTGATGATCTGCTAGTCGGTGGGGGCAGCGGCGACGAGCTGTACGGCGGCGCGGGCAACGATGGGCTCGACGGCGGTGCTGGTGTGGACTACCTGTGGGGCGGCGAGGGCGACGATGCGCTCGATGCGGGCGCGCAGGCCGATTACCTGTTCGGCGGCGCTGGTATGGATCACCTCCTGGGCGGTTCCGGCAACGACTGGCTGCAAGGCGATGCGGGCAACGACGCGTTGGCGGGCGGCGAGGGCGATGACCGCCTCGACGGCGGCGACGGTAACGACGCGCTCGAGGGCGGTGCGGGCGACGACGTGCTGCAGGGCGACACCTTGCACACGCGGCTGGGCGCGCTCGGCAGCACGGTGTATACGACACGCGGCGGTGACGATGTACTCGACGGCGGCGACGGCAACGACATCCTCTACGGACTGGACGGCGCGGACGTGTTGTCCGGCGGTGCCGGCGATGATGACTTGTCAGGCGGCAACGAAGCCGACCTGTTGTTGGGCGGTGAAGGCAACGATCATCTGCGCGGCGATGCGGGCGGGCTCGACGGCAATACGCGCGGTGGCGACGACGTGCTCGACGGTGGCGCCGGTGCCGACATCATGGAAGGCGGGATCGGCAGCGATACGTACGTGGTGGATGACGCCACCGATCAGGTGATCGAGCGTGCGAGCAGCTTCGGTACGCAGGAAGGGATTGATCACGTATTCAGTTCGATCGACCACACCCTCCCGGCGAACGTCGAGAACCTAACGCTCACGGGCGCCGCGCCCTTGCGCGGCACGGGCAACACCTTGAATAACGTCATCCGCGGCAACGATGCCGCGAACGTTCTCGAGGGGCTCGGCGGCAACGATCAACTCGATGGCGGCGCCGGTGCCGACAGCATGGACGGTGGCGCCGGGGACGACCTGTTCGTGGTGGATGACGCCGGCGATCTCGTCATCGAGGGCGTCGATCAGGGCATCGACACGGTGCAGTCGTTCGTGAGCTACACGCTCGCCGCCAACGTCGAGAACCTGACGTTGACCGGCTCGGCGGCAATCGATGGCAACGGAAATGCGCTCGACAATATGTTCCGCGGCAACGGGGCTGCCAACACCTTCACGGGCGGAGACGGCAGCGATCGCTACCACTTCGGGCGCGGTGCGGGGCAGGATACGGTCGAAGACTTCTCGGTACTCGCCGGCCAAGTCGATGCGGTGGTGATGGCCGATGACGTGGCCCCGGCCCAGGTGTCGGTGTCCCGCGCGGGCGACGATCTGCAACTGCACATCGCGGGGACGACCGATACCTTGACGTTGCGCCGCTGGTTTGCCGATACGGCATCCAAAGTGGAGCAGGTGCGCTTTGCCAACGGCACAACCTGGGACATCTCGTATCTCGAAGCAAAGGCGGGTGAACCTGGCGGCAATGCGCCGCCGCAGGTGGCCGTTGCGTTGCCGGACGCCGTTTACGCCGAAGACTCCACGTTGGCGTACATGGTCCCGGCGAACACGTTCGCCGACCCCGATGCCGGCGATGTCCTGACCTACACCGCGCGTTCGGCCGACGGTTCCGGGCTTCCCGCCTGGCTCGCCTTCAACCCTGTCACCCGCACCTTCAGCGGCGCCCCCGGCAACGCTGAGGTCGGCACGGTCAGTCTGCGCGTCACGGCCACTGATCCGGGGGGGCTTACGGTATCCGATGTATTCGACCTGACCGTCACCAACGTCAACGACGCACCCGTACTGGCAACGGCGCTGGCCGATCAGGCGGCGACCGAGGACGCAGCGTTCACCTTCTCCGTCCCGGCCAACACGTTCTCCGACGTGGACGCCGGCGACACGCTGACGCTCGCCGCCAGCCTCGTCAGCGGCGGCGCGCTCCCGGCGTGGCTCACCTTTGACGCCGCCGCTGGCGCGTTTGCCGGCACCCCCGTCAACGGCGATGTCGGCACGCTCAGCGTTCAGGTCACGGCGACCGACGGCGCGGGCGCCACGACCAGCGACAACTTTACTCTGAGCGTCGCCAACACCAACGACGCACCGGTCCTGGCGCAGTCGCTTGCCGACCAGAGCACGGCCGAGGATGCGGCGCTGGCCTATGTTGTTCCAGCGGGTGCGTTTGCCGATGTGGATGTCGGCGACGCTCTCACGTTCTCGGCCGCGCTCGCCGATGGTTCGGCGCTGCCAGGATGGCTGGCATTCGACGCAGCCAGCCGCACGCTTGCCGGCACGCCGGGCAACGCGGAGGTCGGGACGCTGACGGTGCGGATCACCGCCATCGACGCTGCCGGTGCGACGACGGCGGATACCTTCGACCTTACGGTCACGAACGTCAACGACGCCCCCGTTCTGGCGAGCGCCATCGCTGATGCCGCCGCTGTCGAGGACGCCGCCTTCAGCCTCACCCTCGCGCCCGGCACCTTTGCCGACGTGGACGCCGGCGACACGCTCACCTACCAAGCCACACGCGCCGACGGGTCGGCGCTGCCGGCTTGGCTTGCGTTCAACGCCATCACGCGCACCTTTGCCGGCACGCCGGTTAATGCCGATGTGGGCAGCGTCACGCTCAAGGTTGTGGCCACTGACGCTGCGGGCGCTGCCGCCAGCGGGGTCTTCAATCTCTCGGTGGCGAACGTGAACGATGCTCCGGTGCTGGCGAGTGCCGTGCCGGACCAGGCAGCGGTCGCCGGCACTGGCTTCAGCTTCCAGTTCGCCGCCGGCACTTTCACCGATCCGGACGCGGGGGACAGCCTGTCTTACACGACGGCACTGGTGGCCGGCGGCATGTTGCCCGCCTGGCTGGCGTTCAACGCGGCGGCGCGTACCTTTGAGGGCACGCCCGCACCCGGTGATGCGGGGGAGATGCTGATCCGCCTGACCGCCACCGACACCAGCGGCGTTGCTGCCACCGATGACTTCAGGCTGACCGTGCAGGGTCTGGTCAGCGGCGTCACGCTGATCGGCACGCCCGGTAACGATGCGCTCACCGGCGGCAACGGGGACGACACGCTGGACGGCCTGACGGGGGCGGACCTGCTGTCGGGCAGCGATGGCAACGACCGCTTCCTGTTCGCGCGGGATGCCGCGTGGACCGGGGGTTTTGTCGCCCGCAATGTCGGCAGCCCCGGCAACCCCGGCACCAACCGCAATGCCGCCATCACGGGCAAGCAGCGCTCGCATGACGTGTTCCTGGGGGGCGCGGGCTACGACACGCTCGCTGGCACGGCGGCGGACGACGCGGTTTTCCTCGATGATTTGTACAGCCCCTTCTACGCCAACAGCAAACGCGCCCGGTTGGACGGCATCGAGCGCATCGTGACGGGCGAGGGCAACGATGTGGTGGACCTCACCAGCACGCGCTACGCGTACGGCGACGTGACCATCGAAGGGGGTGCGGGCAATGACGTGCTGTGGGCCTCCAGCGGCAACGATGTGCTGTATGGCGAAGCGGGCAACGACGATCTGTTCGGCGGCGCCGGGCAGGATTTCCTCGTCGGCGGTGAGGGCAACGACAGCCTGAACGGCGATCGCGGCAATGACCTGCTGGAAGGTGATGCCGGCAACGACACGCTGACCGACAGCGCGGGCGCGAACCTCCTGTATGCGGGGGCGGGCAACGACAGCCTGACCGGCGGGGCCGGCAAGGAACTGCTGATCGGTGGCGCGGGCAACGACACGCTGAACGTGGGCACCGGGCGCGACCTGATCGCCTTCAGCCGCGGCGACGGGCTGGACACGCTGACGGCAACGAACCAGCCCGGTAGCGCCACCGCCGTGTCGCTCGGCGGGGGCATCGCCTATACGGACCTGTACTTGAAGAAGTCCGGCAACCACCTCGTGCTGGAGACCGGGGCCGGCGAAGGCCTTGTCCTGCAGAGCTGGTACGCGGGCAGCGGTAACCGGCGCGGTGTGGATCGCCTGCAGGTGGTGGCCGAGGCGATGGCGGACTTCGATCAGGCGGGTGCCGACCCGCTGAAGGATGACCGTATCGAGACCTTCGACTTCAAGGCGCTGGTGCAGAAGTTCGATCAGGCCCGGGCCGCGAACCCTGTGCTGAACCGTTGGGCGGTGACCGATGCGTTGCTCAGCGCCCACCTGGGCGGCAGTGACACCGAGGCGTTGGGCGGCGACCTGGCCTATCGCTACGGGCTTGCCGGCACGCTCGCGGGGATCGGCACCGGGTCCGCGCAAGGCATCCTTGCCGACAGCCGCTTCGGGAATGCTGCGCAGGACCTGCAACCGCTCGCGGGGTTACAGGAAGGGCTGGTCAAGCTGGGATAGCCATGCATATCATAAAATGGCATAAAATAAAAAAAATGACATATTTTATCGTTTATGCCATTAACGGAGTAATACGACAATGAGCGGAAATCACGTGAAGATCGGGCAGAACGGCCGGCTGGTGCTGCCGGCGGCGATCCGCCGCCTGGCGGGTCTCAAGGTCGGCGACGAAGTGGTCATGCACGTGGAAAACGGCGAGGTCCGGCTGATGGCGGTGCAGCAGGCCATTCGGCGGGCGCAGGAAGTGTGCAAAGAATATCTCCCCAAGGGTAAATCGATGGTCGGCGAATTGATCGCGGAGCGTAGGCGCGAGGCACCGCGTGAGTAGGTGTGTGCTGGATGCGTCAGCCCTGCTGGCGTTGCTGTTCGACGAACCCGGCGCCAATGCCGTCGCGACTGCTTTGGCGGAAGGCGAGGCGGTAATGAGCGCGGTGAATTATGGTGAAACTGTTGCCCGCCTGGCGGCGGTGGGAATGCAGGATCGTACGATCCGGAGCGTCCTCGAGCCGTTGAAAGTGGACATCGTGCCGCTGGACCGGCCGGCCGCAATGGCCGCGGGATTGCTTTATCCGCAGACCAAAAAGCTCGGCTTGTCGCTTGGCGACCGGTATTGCCTTGCCTTGGCGAAGTCTCTGAATGTACCCGCCATGACGGCCGACCGGGCCTGGGCCGCTTTGAAAATTGATGTAAGCATCAAAGTCATCCGATGATCGCTGCAGGTTGAACGTTAAGGAGCCACGATGAACGTCACAGACGATGCTGCTTCCCGTTACACGCCCGCCGACCGCTGGGATTTCGAGCAGCCCGGGGCCGCCACCGAACACCGCCCGGCGTCGCCGTACCCGCGCTTCGTGCTCTACGCGCTGCTCGCCCTGTTCGGCGTGATGCTGGTCTGGGCGATCGTCGGCCGGCTCGACATCGTGGCGGTGGCGCCGGGCAAGCTGGTGCCCCAAAGCTACCTGAAGGTGGTGCAGCCGGCGGAGTCGGGCATCGTGAAGGAAATTCTCGTGCGCGAGGGCGATGCCGTCGCCGAAGGGCAGGTGCTCATGCGCATGGACACCCGGCTGTCGGAAGCGGACCAGCGGACGCTCGCCAACGAACTGCATCTGCGGCGCTTGCAACTGCGCCGCATCGACGCCGAACTGGCGGGACAGCCGATGGTGCGCGGCGCCGATGAGCCGGCGGCGTTGTTCGCGCAGGTGGATGCGCAGGCGCGTGCGCGCGGGTTGGCCTATCAGGACGCCCTTGGCGCCGAGAAGGCCGCGCTGGCGAAGACGCGCCACGATCTCAACGCGGCGGCCGAGACCGAGGCCAAGCTCCAGCAGACAGTACCCCTCTACCGCGAGCAGGAGGAAGCCTGGCGCAAGCTCACGAACGAGGGCTTCGCGGGCAAGCTCTACCTCAACGAACGCCAGCGCCAGCGCATCGAGAACGAGCAGGATCTGAAAACCCAGCAGAACGCCGTGTCGTCCCTGCGCGCCGCGGTCGAGCAGTCGGAGAAGCGCCTCGCGCAGACCGGTTCTCACTACCGTCAGCAGTTGCAGAACGAGCGCGTGGAGGCGGCGGGGCAGCTCGCGAAGCTCGAGCAGGAGTGGGACAAACACCAGCACCGGCACGGTTTCCTCGAACTGAAGGCGCCGCAGGCGGGAACGGTGAAGGACCTCGCCACGCATACGCCCGGCACGGTCGTGCAACCAGGCACGATCCTGCTGACGGTAGTGCCGCAGGGCGAGCCGTTGTTGGCGGAAGTGTGGGTGTCCAGCACGGATGCGGGATTCGTCACCACCGGGCAACCCGTGCGCGTGAAGCTGACGGCGTTTCCGTTCCAGAAGTACGGCATGGTCGAGGGGCGGGTGCAGCATGTCAGCGCCGATGCCACCGACCGGCAGGACAAGGACTCCATCGGCAAGAGTGCCGCGGCCAGCCCGGATGCGGGCCTTCATTTCCGGGCGCTGGTGGAACTGACGGCGCCGCTGATGGGTACGCAAGGCGCAACGCTGCGGCTCACGCCCGGCATGCAGGCGTCCGCCGAGATCGTGCTGGGTACCCGCAGCGTCATGGAGTACCTGCTGTCGCCGGTGCAGAGAACGGTGCACGAGGCGGGGCGGGAGCGGTAAACAGGATTTCGACCAGGGAGAAACGCATGAAATCTATCGTATGGATAGTGCTGCTTCTGTTCGCGCTGCCGGCGAACGCGCAGCAGGTCTACAAGTGGAAGGACGACAAGGGGCGGTGGCAGTTCACGGATACACCGCCGCCGACTTCCGGCGCCGAGAAGACGAATATTCATAACCGTCCGAACCGCGCACAGGAGGCTGCGGCCGCCGAAGCCGCTGCTGCACCCCCGGGCGCACCCCCGGCCCCACCCGCCGCCGCAGCCAAAGCGCCTGCGCAGCCTGCCAATCAGGACGAAGGCACGCGTTTGAAGTTCGAGGGCGCTGCACGCGAAGGCAAGGTGATGATGGGCATGAACCCGGATCAGGTGAAGCGCGCGATAGGCGCCCCAACGGAGACCGACATGGGGTCTGAAGCTGGTGGCCAGGTGGAAGTCTGGAAGTACGGTAAGGCAGCGGAAGGCGTCCCATCGTTGGTTGTTTTCCTGAACGGGCGGGTGGCGCGGATTTCGACGGCCCGGGAGTTTGCGACAGGGGCACCCAGGCAGGCTCCCGGGAAACCCGATGCGGGCTCGTCTCAACAGGCGTCAAACAAGGCCCAGTGCGATCGCTACAAGTCGGAGATGGAAAGCCTTCGATCGTCCGGCCGGGCAGGGTATGGCGACACTGGCGTTGGGGACGCTCAACGGGAACGGCAACGCCGGCTTTCGAACGATATGCGATCGGCGGGCTGCAGCAACTGGTGAAGAGGGGCGTGGGATCAGCGCATGGCATTCGGTTTCGGTTACCCTTATCCAATGCGATCGAAAAAGATGCGATGGATCAGCCTGGCGCTGGTGGCATTTGTGCCCGCCTGCGGTTCACTTCCCACTGACAGTGGCTTCCGCGCGACCCTGAACCAGTATTACGGGGCCAGCATCGGCGCAGTGGAGGACCGATTTGGCAAGCCGGATCTGGTGGAGAAGAAGCCGGACGGCAACACGACCTATCTCTGGCGCCGCATCCATACGGTGGTGACGCCCTTTCACAAGGGCGAGGAAGTCACCGAGCCCAAGGTGACGAAAGTGCGGGTGTACGGGGCGAACGTGCAGGAGACCAAGGTCTCGGGCTGGCCGTACGGGCGGCAGACCGCGGACGCGAACCGCGATACGGAGTTCTGTTTCTTTGTGTTTGAAACAGGAACGAATCAGCGCGTGATCGGTTACGAATACTGGGGCAATTTCTGCCGGCTGACGCCTCCGGCGGCCGCACCCGCCACGAAGTAGTGTTGGTATAGTCCGCCCATGCTGCCCATTCCAGACCTCGACCGTTTGTTGATTGCCGCGGACCACGCGTTGCGCACGGTGTTTGCCGTCCCGGTGCCGGAGCGTGCGAATCCGGCCGCGGCAGTGCCCGAAGATGCCGAGGCTTTGCCCGAGTCCGAGCGGGCGCACGTGGCCCGGTTGATGCGTGTGAATCACACGGGGGAAGTCTGCGCGCAGGCGCTGTATCACGGGCAGGCGCTGGCTGCGAAAACGCCCGAACTCAAGGCCGGCCTGGACCGCGCCGCGCGGGAGGAGGCCGACCATCTGGCGTGGACGGCGGAACGTATCGCGGAGCTGGGCGGACGGCCGAGCCTGCTTAATCCGGTGTGGTACGCGGGTTCGTTTGTGATGGGCGCGCTGGCCGGGCTGGCGGGCGACCGCTGGAACCTGGGCTTTCTGGCGGAGACGGAGCGGCAGGTGGAGCGCCATCTGGACGGCCACATCGCGCAGGTGCCGGTGTCCGACCAGCGCTCGCACGCAATCCTCGACCAAATGAAGCGCGACGAGGCGGGGCACGCGGTCTACGCCGAGCAACAAGGGGCGGCCGAGTTACCGCCGCCTATCAAAGCCGGGATGAAACTCGTTTCGCAGGCCATGACCCGAACAGCGTATTGGATATGACGCACTGCTTGTTTGCTTTCCCGGGGACGCTGCGCGCGCATGGCTGAAGTGCGGGATGTTGCAACCGGGGTTCTGCAAGACCACGGCATCGATCTTGATTTCAGCATTGTCGAGATTGGTGCGAGACCCATCTCGGCGCCAGAGCCATTTCATATTCTTCCGCATATTTTTCCCCGCTCGCGTATTCATGCGTTCGAGCTGGATGTTGCGTTGTGCGAGAAGTTGAACGCGACCGCGCCAGAGTGGATGAAGTATTACTCGACGGCTCTCGCGGGCGCCAAGGGCAAGCGGCGGGTCTATGAAACGGCACACCCGATGTGCAGTTCATTGTATGAACCGCAGGAGTTTTGGTGCGATAACTTCCACAACCTTGATGTGATGCGGCTGAAATCCACGGCCGAGATCGACGTCGGGACGCTGGATGATTTCGCCCGGGAACACGCGTTGGGCCGCCTGGATCTGATGAAGATCGACGTGCAGGGCGCGGAGCTGGAGATTCTTCAGGGCGGCGCGGAAGCCACCTCCGATCTCGTGGCAATCGTCACCGAGGTGGAGTTCGTACCTTTGTATAAGGACCAGCCGCTGTTCGCGGACGTGGATGCTTACCTGCGTGGGCGCGGGTTCATGATGCACAAGTTTTTGGGTTTCGGCGGCCGGTCAGCGCAGTCCCTGATGGTCGGTAAAGCGCCTGATAAGTGTGTGCAGTTCATGTGGGCAGACGCGCTTTACGTGCGCAACCTGATGAACGCGGAACGGCTGTCGGACGAGGATTTGTACCGATTGGCGGTGATCTTCGATCTGTACGAAAGCCCGGACATGGCGCACTGGGCGTTTCAGCAGGTGGATAACCGGCGCGGTAGCCAGCTGGCTGCGGCATTCGCGAAGCAGATCGCCGCTTAAGCAGGCGATCCGGCGGCGTCGCCGTCAGGCGTCGCGGATTTCGAAGTCGTGCGTGATGGTGGCGGTCTTCGCCAGCATGATGGAAGCCGAGCAGTATTTCTCCGCCGAGAGGTGAATCGCGCGTTCCACCTGGGCGGGTTTCAAGGCCTTGCCCGTCACCGTGAAGTGGAAGTGGATCTTGGTGAACACCTTGGGGTCGTCTTCGGCGCGCTCGGCGTCGATGTCCACCACGCAGTCGGTGACGTCCGCACGGCCCTTCTTGAGGATGTGCACCACGTCGTAGGCGGCGCAGCCGCCGGTGCCGATCAGCACGGTTTCCATCGGGCGTGGCCCGAGATTGCGACCGCCGCCTTCAGGCGCGCCGTCCATGACCAGCGCGTGTCCGCTGCCGGATTCGCCGACGAAGGCGACGTCTTCAAGCCATTTGATGCGCGCTTTCATGCGGAAGGCTCCTCAGCGGAGCGCGAATTTTAGCCGATACCATGCGATGCCCAGCCACTCGCGCAGCGCCATGCAGGAATCGGCAAACGCGGGGGCGGAAGGTACCCAGGCCAGCACGCCGTAAGCGGGGATGCCGGTCAGTCCGGTGGGTGCTGCGATGACTTTGAACCCGGCCCGCTGAAATGCAGCCTGCGCGCGCGGCATGTGCCAGCCGTGGGTGACGAGCAGGATGTGATCGACACCCAGCGGTGCGAGGAGGGCGTAACTCGCGCGCGCATTATCTTCGGTGGTGTTCGAGGCGCTTTCGACCCAGCGTGCGTCGACCCCGAAGTCGGTCGCGAGCGAGGCCTTCATGACCACGGCTTCCGGCAAAGTTTGGCCAGTCGGGTTGCCGCCGGATACAAGGATGGGTTTGTTTAGCCGGCGGTGCAGATGGGCGGCATATCGGACTCGTTCCAGGGTAAAGGAACTGACGGTATCTCCGCCGAACTCCGGCGCCTTGACGCGTACGCCGCCTCCAAGGACTACGATTGCCTGTCCGGCGACGGCCTGTGCAGAGCCCAGCGGGGCGCCTTCCAGTGACAGTTTGAGGCGGCTGCCGACCGCCGGGAAGGTCAACGCCAGCAGAATGAGCCAGGCGATCCCGGCCACTGTAAGGCCCAGCCTGCGGCGCCGGCGGGCGATCCAGGCGCCTAAAGCCAGCGCCAGCAGCAAGGCCAAAGGGGGCAGCAAGGCCGATTCGAGGAGCCGGGTGACGAGCAAACTGGTGTTCACGGGACCGCCAGCCGTAGGGCTTCTGGGTTTGACAGAGCGCGAAAAACAATAATAAAATCCGCGCCTTTCTTCACGTCCCCCCGATTTCCGCGCGGGCCTTGTTTTAAGTCACGCGGACCGGAAAAAGCCATGAAAACGTTTGTAGCGAAAAACGAGACCGTGCAGCGCGACTGGTTTGTCGTCGATGCCTCTAACAAAGTGCTGGGCCGGCTCGCCGCCGGTCTCGCGCACCGCCTGCGCGGCAAGCACAAGCCGGAATTCACGCCGCATGTGGACACCGGCGATTATATCGTCGTGCTCAATGCCGATAAGCTGCGGGTGACCGGCAACAAGGCCACGCAGAAGACCTACTACCGCCACACGACCTACCCGGGCGGTATCCGCAGCAACACGTTCGAGAAGCTGCACGCGAAGCATCCCGACCGCGTGCTTGAGATGGCGGTCAAGGGCATGCTGCCCAAGGGCCCGCTCGGCTACGCGATGCTGAAGAAGCTGAAGGTCTACGCCGGCACGGCGCACCCGCATACGGCGCAGCAGCCCAAAGCGCTGGATATCTAAGAACACAGAGGCAAGCAATGGCAGTCCGCCAGCAACAACCCCAACCCCAATACAAATACGGCACCGGCCGCCGCAAGACTGCGGTGGCGCGCGTGTTCCTGAAGCCCGGCAAGGGCGACATCATCGTCAATGACAAGCCGATCGACGAGTTTTTCTCGCGCGAAACCGGCCGCATGGTGGTGCGTCAGCCGCTAGTGCTGACCGACAATCTGAGCGCCTTCGACATCCTGATCAACGTGGACGGCGGTGGCGAGAGCGGCCAAGCCGGCGCGGTGCGTCATGGCATCACGCGCGCGCTGATCGACCACAATCCGGAGTTGAAGGCGGTCCTCAAGAAGGCCGGCCTTGTGACCCGGGATGCGCGCGAAGTCGAGCGTAAAAAGGTGGGTTTCCACAAAGCGCGGCGGCGCAAGCAGTTCTCCAAGCGCTAAGTCCGAAGCAAGCTTTGCAAAGCCGCCCACGGGCGGCTTTGTTGTTTCTGGAACCAATGTTTAATTCCGGTTACGAACCGGTTGGTAACAGGCAGGGGGTGCGCGATGGCACGCGGGACCGGCAAGACGGGCAAGTCGATCAAGGTCGGGGTGGTGGGCGGCACCGGGTACACCGGTGTCGAGCTGCTGCGTATTGTGGCGCAGCACCCGCAGTGCGAGCTGGTGGCGATTACGTCGCGGGACCAGGCCGGTACGCCGGTGGCGGCGATGTTCCCGAACCTCCGCGGACACGTGACCCTGCCGTTCGTTACGCCTGCCGAGGCCAAGCTCTCGGCATGCGACGTGGTGTTCTTTGCGACTCCCAACGGTATCGCGATGAAGGAAGCGCGCCCGCTGGTGGATGCCGGCGTGCGGGTCATCGACATCGCGGCAGACTTCCGGATCCGTGACGTCGCGGTCTGGGAGAAGGTGTACGGCATGACCCACGCCTGCCCCGAGCTCGTTGCCGAGGCAATTTACGGACTGCCGGAAGTGAACCGGACCCAGATCAAGACTGCGCGCGTGCTGGCCAATCCGGGCTGTTACCCCACGGCCACGCAACTGGGCTTTCTGCCGCTGGTGGAAGCCGGCATCGTCGATCTCGATCATCTGATCGCGGACACCAAGTCCGGCGTGAGCGGCGCCGGCCGCAAAGCCGAGACCAATATTCTTTTTTCCGAGGCTGCCGATAGCTTCAAGGCGTACGGCGTGCCGGGACACCGACACCAGCCGGAGATCGCGCAAGGCCTCGCGCGCGCGGCAGGCAAGCCGGTGGGACTTACGTTCGTGCCGCACCTGACGCCGATGATCCGCGGCATCCATGCGACGCTCTACGCGCGCCTGACCACCGACACCTCCGCGGCCGATCTGCAGGCCCTGTTCGAGAAGCGGTATCGGGAGGAGCCTTTTGTCGACGTGATGCCGGCGGGCAGCCACCCGGAAACGCGCAGCACGCGCGGCGCCAATGTGTGCCGGATTGCGGTGCACCGTCCACAGGGACGCGACATCGTGGTCGTGCTGTCAGTCATCGACAATCTGGTCAAGGGCGCTGCCGGCCAGGCCGTGCAGAACATGAACCTGATGTTCGGGTTGCCGGAGACCACGGCGCTCGAAGCGATCGCGCTGTTGCCGTGACCCTCTGGCGGCGCCTCAAGCGCTTGTTTGGCATCGACGCGCCGCGCATGTCCGTGCGCGCGGCGGTGCCGTGGTACTGGCGCGTGCTGATCGGGATCGTGCTGGCGGTGCTGATCATCGTCCTCGCGCGATACACCTATAACTTCGGCCGTCGTTTCGCCGGCTTCGACCATACCGAGGCCGAAGCGGAGGTGACCCGGCTCACCGATCAACTTGAGCGGCAGCGTGCTGAGCTCGAGACGCTGCGCGGGAAAGTCGCCGGCAGCGATCGGCAGCTGCAGATGGAACGGGCGACGTTCGATGACGTGAAGAAGCAGGTCAAGGCCCTGACCGGCGAAAACGCCACCCTGAAGGAAGACCTCGCGTTCTTTCAGACGCTGATGCCGTCCGGCGGGAAGGAGGGCGGGGTCACCATCAATCGCTTCGAGGTCACGCAAACGCAGCCCGGAGAGTACCGTTACCGGCTTCTGATCATGCAGACGGGCACCCGGACCAAGGATTTTCAGGGCCGCTTGCAATTTGCCGTCAATGTGCAGCAGGATAGCAAGCGCGCGGTGATGACCCTGCCTGCCGAAGGGGAAAATGCCGAGCAAAAGGCGTTCCGGCTGAATTTCCGGTTTTACCAGCGGGTGGAAGGTACTTTCCGCGTTGCGCCGGACGCGGAAGTCAAAACCATGCAGCTGAGAGTGTTTGAAAATGGCGTCGCCGAGCCGCGGCTGACGCAAAATGCAAACATTTCGTGAAGCACAGACCGTATTGAGGGAGTCGTTGCCATGTTCATGAAGAAACAGCCCAGCAAGCCGCAGAACCGCATCGATTGTCTGATCGGCGCCGGCACGACCATTGAAGGCAACATTACTTTCAGCGGCGGTTTGCGCGTGGACGGGCACGTGCGCGGCAATGTGCTCGCCCTGGAGGAAAAGCCGGGCACGCTGGTGCTCTCGGAACAAGCCCGCATTGAGGGCGAAATCCGTGTTTCGCACGTGGTGATCAACGGCACCGTAGTGGGCCCGGTGCACTCTGCCGAATATGTCGAGCTTCAGCCCAAGGCGAATGTCACCGGCGACGTTTATTACAAAAAGCTCGAAATCCACCTCGGGGCGGTCGTACAGGGCCGCCTGGTGCATGATGGCGAGGCTAAAGGCGAAAAAGTGGTGCCGTTCAAGCCCGCCGTGGTGGAGTCTTGAGGGGACGGCGGTTCACCCCCATATTGGTGCATACTCAGCGCAATACAGCCTGGAGACAGACATGAACGCGATGACCGAAATGCCGGCGCCCCTGGTCTTCACCGACGCCGCAGCTGGCAAGGTGAAGCAGTTGATCGACGAAGAAGGCAATACGGAGTTGAAGCTCCGGGTATTCGTGACCGGTGGCGGCTGCTCGGGTTTCCAGTATGGCTTCACGTTCGACGAAGCGGTGAATGATGACGATACCGCCTTGGAAAAGAACGGCGTCAAACTGTTAATCGACCCGATGAGCTTGCAGTATCTGATGGGCGCCGAGATCGACTACCAGACCAGCGTCGAGGGCGAGCAGTTCGTGATCAAGAATCCGAACGCGACCAGCACTTGCGGTTGTGGCTCTTCGTTTTCCGCGTGAACGGCATTACCGCATAAAAAAAGGACGCCAACAGGTGTCCTTTTTTTCGTCTGCGTCTCCGGCTACGCGGGGTAAATCGCCCCCAGCACACGCGGTCCGCGTGCTCCCGTTACGTCGGGGAGATTGCCGGACTCCCCGGCGAGCGTGCGTTGTGCAAGCCAGGCGAAGGCCAGGGCTTCGACATGCTCTGGCGCAACTCCGAGGGCCTCGGTCGTACCAACTCGCCGCGGCGCAAGCAAGGTCGCGAGGCGGGACAAGAGGGCTGTGTTCCGGGCGCCGCCGCCGCAGAGCCATACTGACTTCGCGCCTGCACACTGTCGGCTGACGGCCTCGGCGATGCCGCGTGCGGTTAATTCCAGCAAAGTGGCCTGCACATCCTGAGGGCGCTCGCTGCCGACCAAATGCCCGCGCACCCATTCCAGATTGAACTGTTCGCGGCCGGCGCTTTTCGGCGGCGTTGCGCTGAAGAACGGGTGAGACAGGAGACTCTGCAGCAACGCGGGCAGCATGCGCCCGGTGGCGGCCCAGGCGCCATGGCGGTCGTAGGCTTCGTCGCGCTGCGCGGCGATCCATCCGTCCATCAGTGCATTGCCGGGACCGCAGTCGAAACCGGTCACCGCGCCACTCGCCGGCAGATTCGTGACGTTCGCGATGCCGCCGACATTCACGATCGCGCGGTGCTCATCGGACGACCCGAACACACAGGCGTGGAATGCGGGAACCAGCGGCGCGCCCTGGCCGCCCGCAGCGATATCACGGGTGCGGAAATCACATACCGTGGTGATGCCCGTGAGTTCGGCAAGCCATGCGCCGCTGACGACTTGCACGGTGTAGCCGGCCTCGGGCCGATGGCGGATGGTCTGTCCGTGACAGCCGATCGCGCGTATCAACTGGGGCCCTACACCCGCGCGCACCAGTGTGCGGGCAATGCCGTCTGCGTAAACGCGCGACAGGGCGATGGCAGCAAGCGCGGCGCGGTGTAGCTCATCCTTCGCCGGCACATTCAGCGCGAGCAGTATCGCACGCAGGTCGGGATCGAAAGGAATGTGGTCGGTGGCGATGATGCGCGGGGCACCTGACACGCAATCGGCAAGCACGGCATCCACGCCGTCCAGACTGGTTCCGGACATCAGCCCGACGAATAGCGCGGGCACGGGAGGGAAAGCGCTCAGTCGAGCGCCGCGACGGTCAGCCCCCGGATCGAGGCCAGCCGTTCCGCGAGAGGCAGCGAGCGCTCGTCAAACGCCCGCTTTAACTGGGGCGCGATGGGTGGCGCCTCGGGCAGCGCCATGCGCAGCGGATTCTGGTGCACGTCGTTGATGCGGAATTCGTAGTGCAGATGTGGTCCGGTGGCAAGGCCGGTCATGCCGACATAGCCTATGGTTTCACCCTGGGACACGCGGCGGCCCTTCGTAATGCCTTTGCCGAAGCCGGACAGGTGACCGTACCAGGTGGTGAACTTGCCCTGATGGCGTAGCACCACCAGATTGCCGTAGCCGCCCTGACGGCCGGCGATATCGACCACGCCGTCACTGGTTGCGCGCACGCGGGTGCCCACCGGCGCGCCGTAGTCGATGCCCTTGTGGGCACGCCACTGCTGAAGCACGGGATGAAAGCGCATCGAGAAGCCGGAGGTCACCCGCGAAAACTCCAAAGGCGAGCGCAGAAAGGCCTTGCGCAGGCTCTTGCCGTCGAAGCCGTAGTAGCCCCACTGTCCGTCGGCGTGCTGGAACTGCACTGCCTGATAGGTCTTGCCCTGGTTCACGAACTCGGCGGCCAGGATGCGGCCGGTCCGCACGGTATCGCCGGCATGTACCAGTGTTTCGTAAATGACGCTGAAACGGTCGCCCTTGCGCAGATCCTTGTGGAAGTCGACGTCGCCGGAAAAGATCTCGGCGAGCTGGATGGCCACGGCGTCAGGGAGATTCACGCTTTCGGCGGCGGCAAACAGGGAACTCCGGATTTCGGCTGACCGCAATTCCACGCGCGTCTCGAGTTGCGCGGGGACTTCCTTCAGCTCGATCCCGCGCTCGGTGCGGTCCAGCATGAACAGTTCGCTGCCGTTCAGGTAGCGCATGGACACCAGTCGGCCGTCTGGCGCCGTGGTAGCGCGGACGATCTTTCCCGGCACCAGGTTCCGCACGGCTTTCGCCTCGCGGGCAGAGCGGGCCGCAAGGATCGCTTCGGGATCATCCACCTTCAGTCGGGACAGCAGGGCTGCGATCGTATCGCCGCGCTGAATCCGCTCTTCCCGCACAAAGGGCTGGGAGGGCGCGGCGGACAGCGTTACCACCGGCAGAACCAGCGGTTCCACCACCAGGCGAACCTCGACGGGCGCGCTGACCGAAACCGGCGCCACGGCAAATGCCGCTACCGCGCCAAATCCGCAGCCAGCAAGACCGGCAAGCCACCACGGCCAGCGGCGTTCGTTAGGGACGTTCGGAACTTCAGCCATCCGATGCGGTAAAATCACTTTTTGTTTGATTTGCCGGGGCTTTTTCCGGTTGCCGGGCCGAACTTTAGCAGAAACCCGGGCCGCGGCAAGCTCTGGCCCCGCGGCTGTCCGGACCCCGCCATATGACCTCATATCAGGACACCCTTCCGATTATCCGGCGCGGCAGCGAAGAGCTGCTGGTCGAGCAGGAACTCGTCGAAAGGCTCAAGCGTGGCCGCCCCTTGCGCGTGAAGGCGGGGTTCGACCCGACCGCGCCCGACCTGCATCTTGGCCACACCGTGCTGCTCAACAAGATGCGGCAGTTGCAGGATCTCGGGCATCACGTGATCTTCCTCATCGGAGATTTCACGGGACTGATTGGGGATCCTACGGGCAAAAATGCCACCCGGCCGCCGCTTACACGCGAGGAAATCGCCCGTAACGCTGAAACCTACTCGGCGCAGGTGTTCAAGATCCTCGACCGCGATAAAACCGAAGTCGCATTCAATTCCGCATGGATGGACAAGATGAGTGCGGCGGACGTGGTGCGGCTCGCGGCCCGCTACAACGTGGCGCGTATGCTAGAGCGGGACGATTTCTCGAAGCGCTACCGCAGCGGCCAGTCCATCGCCATCCATGAATTCCTGTATCCGCTGGTGCAAGGCTACGACTCGGTGGCGCTGAAAGCGGACCTCGAGCTCGGCGGTACCGACCAGAAATTCAACCTGCTCGTCGGGCGAGAGTTGCAGAAGGATTACGGTCAGCCGCCGCAATGCGTGCTTACGATGCCGCTGCTGGAAGGGCTGGACGGCGTCAACAAGATGTCGAAATCACTGGGGAATTACATCGGCATCACCGATGCGCCGAACGACATGTTCGGCAAGTTGATGTCGGTGTCCGATACCCTGATGTGGCGATACATCGAGCTGCTGTCTTTCGAGTCACTGGACACCATCCGCGAATGGCGGGCCGCAGTGGAAGCGGGACGCAATCCGCGCGACATCAAGGTGACCTTCGCACAGGAAATTGTTGCGCGCTTCCATACGCGTGCTGCCGCCGAACGCGCGCTCGCCGATTTCGAGGCGCGCTTCAAACAGGGTGAGATCCCGGACGATATTCCGGAGGTGCGAGTCACCGCCAAGGACGCTGAAATCGCGATTCCACAGGTATTGAAAGCGGCAGGCCTGACCGCGAGCACGTCGGAAGCGCTGCGGATGATCGAGCAAGGCGGTGTGCGGCTGGATGGCGGGAAAGTGAGCGACAGAACGCTGCGCTTGAAGCGCGGCCAGACGGTTGTTTTGCAGGTGGGCAAGCGTAAATTTGCCCGCGTGACACTGGATTAAGGACCCCGGAGAACCGTAGCCCATAAGGGTTTGGCGGGGCTGGAGAAAAATCGCGCAAAAAGTCTTGACTCGTTTGTTCCTGGCCGTATAATGGCCGGCTTCGCGCAGCCTTCCTGGCTGTGCCTGTTCTTTAAAAATTTACAGCCGATAGGTGTGGGCGCTTGGGGTGCAGGGTGCTCCGAGCCCAATCCTGATTTAGGTCAGGATCGAGCCGGGGTGTCATAGACACAAGTGCTCACACGGAAATGTTTTAAGTCAGGCTCTGCCTGGTTGCCAGCTTCCTTAGGGAGGCAGGTAATCGTGCAGGGTGTTGATTCCGTTTGAGCAGAAGTAACTTTGCATTAAACGAAGGATTAAACTGAAGAGTTTGATCCTGGCTCAGATTGAACGCTGGCGGCATGCCTTACACATGCAAGTCGAACGCGAAAGCGGGGGCAACTCCGCAAGTAGAGTGGCGAACGGGTGAGTAATGCATCGGAACGTGCCCAGTCGTGGGGGATAACCAGTCGAAAGACTGGCTAATACCGCATGAGACCTGAGGGTGAAAGCAGGGGATCCGCAAGGACCTTGCGCGACTGGAGCGGCCGATGCCGGATTAGCTAGTTGGTGGGGTAAAAGCCCACCAAGGCGACGATCCGTAGCTGGTCTGAGAGGACGATCAGCCACACTGGAACTGAGACACGGTCCAGACTCCTACGGGAGGCAGCAGTGGGGAATTTTGGACAATGGGCGCAAG
>ENA-ORBV01006543-ORBV01006543.1-microbial-mat-metagenome-genome-assembly--contig:-NODE-6543-length-20495-cov-4.305368_pt1 | contig 20495 bp, 21 predicted proteins | sample MGYA00237777_ERZ505514 | MGnify/ENA primary metagenome ERZ505514 (study PRJEB26160, sample SAMN06269048) | microbial mat metagenome | isolation source: Oligotrophic lake microbial mat | place... | reverse complement strand
ACGTCATCCCACATCGCTCGACCGGTGGCGATCACCCGTTCGAGTATGCTGCCACTGAGAATCACATCGCTCCAACCCCAGCCAGCCAAGTCCCGGCTTTCTCCGTTGAGTGCGGCGACCAGTGCGCGGTCACTGGTCGAACTCATCGCACTGGTACTGCTCAGGTAGCTGTCCAGGGACGAATACCGTTTTGCCACACCACGACTGCCGTTCTTGAGCGTGCGGCTGGCCACCAGTGACGTCGCCAACGTTCCATGCGGCGTGCGCTTCAGAACGAAGATCAGCGGATTGGCAGTGGCAGTCGTACTGCTGCCGATCCGACTGGTGAGGCCGATCAACCAGTTCTGTTGCTCGCGATCAGCAACCCAGGGTTTGTTCAGCAGGCGAAGGGGTGGCGACGTTTTGCCGACGTTTGCGGTTGGTGCGGCCTTGGGTGTTGCCGGTTCGCTCAGATGCAGGTCTTTGCCTTTGGACCCGGCCCACACGATCAGCGCGGCAACCGCGTGTTTGCAGTTCATCCCGATCGGGCAGCTGCAATCGCCTTCCAGGCCATCGACCGCGATGTGGTCCTTGCCCAGGTGCAATCCTTTGAACGTGACGCTTACCTCGTAGCTGTCTTGGCCATCGACCACCGCCCGCAGTCGTCCATCGCGCAGGTGGACGTCGACCACGTGATCGTTCTGGGCATAGGCCAGTCCGCGTTCCAGCGTCTGCACGTCAAACAGTGTCCGCATCAAATCGTCGAGGCGCGGCATGGGGCGGACAGGCTAGGTGGCTTGCGGCGCAAGTGAATCGCCTGAGTCGGATGGCACCGGACTTCCGGACTTCCGGACTTCCGGACCTCTGGCCGGCTGGTTACCGTCCCGCATGCGCGTCCTGCACCTCATCGCGCGCCTCAATGATGGCGGACCGGCGCGAGTCATCGCGCAGTTGGCGCGGACGTTGCCGGCGCATGGCATCCGGGTGGAGATTGCCGCCGGTCGCTGTGCGCTGGATGAAGGCGATCTGGCTCCACGTCTGCGCGCCGAGGGCCTGTCGCTGATCGACGTGCCAGAGCTTGGTCGCGCGCCGTCACCACTGCGTGATGCGTGGGCACTGGCCGCGGTGATGCGATTGATCCGTGCGCGGCGTCCGGCGCTGGTCCACACTCACACCGCCAAGGCCGGTGCGCTCGGACGCATCGCCTGCCGCCTGCTCGGCGTGCCGTGTCTGCATACCTACCATGGCCATGTGCTTGACGGCTATTTTAGCGCGCCGGTAAATCTCGCGCTCCATACGGCAGAACGCCTGCTGGCGGGTGACTGCCATCACCACGCGCTGACCGCATCGCAACTCATCGACCTGCGCGATCATCACGGCATCGGTCGTCGCCGGCGTTGGCACGTGCTGCCGGTGCCGGTGGCGCCGGTGATGCGCACCGCCGCGCCCTGGCAGCGTGATCTTACTCCAGGTATTCCGGTCATTGGTTTTCTTGGCCGCCTGACCGCAGTGAAGGATGTCGATCTGTGGCTCGCTACGCTGGCCGCGCTCCGCCGTCGGCAGCCGGTGCAAGGCTTGGTGTGCGGTGAGGGACAGGAACGTGCACGCCTGGAGGCGGTCGCGCGCACGCTCGACCTGCCGGTGCGTTTCACCGGCACCGTCCCGGCGGGAGAGGCCTTGGCAGCGATGGACGTTCTGCTCATGACCAGTCGCAACGAAGGCCTGCCGTTAGTGGCGGTGGAGGCCGCCTCCTGTGGTGTGCCAGTGGTTGCGCCGTCGGTCGGCGGTTTGGCGGACCTCATTCGTTGGGGCATGGTCGAGGGCGCCACGCGCAGCGATAACGCGCTGGCCGATGCCTGTCTCCGTCTGGTGGTCGCTGGCCCGGCGCGTCAGAAACGTCTCGCGCTCGCCGGACGCGTGGCGGAACACTTCACCCCAGCCCGCCTTGCACCGGCTTACGCGGCGCTCTACTGCAACCTCACGGGCACGATCAGCGCAGGAGCCCGTTCTAGGGTAAAGACATGGTGATGCCGTCACGCCTCCTGCTGTTGTTATGTGTGCTGGGCCAAGCCCTGCTCCACGCCCAGGACGGCATCGAACTGGTCCAGTTGAGCAACGCTCCAGCGGCTGATGATCTGGTGTCGTGGGAAATCCGCGGCGCACCGGCCGAGTGGTTGGTGACCAATGTCGAACGCACGCCGATCCTGACCATCACGTCACCGAGTGGCAAACAGTGGGAGCGCCGCGCGTTCCTCTACCAATCTTGTGAACCGCCCGTCGGTGATGCGGCAGCGAAACCGGTCGGCGAACCAACACTGCATATCCGCCACACCGCGCGTGTGGCCGGAAACCATCCCTGGATCTTGCGCAGTGCCGACAGCAAGGAACTCGCGCGTGGGTCGCTGACCGTCGCTGCGTCGCGGGGCAAACGTCCGGTGGGTATGCTGCAGGTCAGCCAGGACAATTCGCGGATGTTGTCCTTCCGCGACGGCACCATCTTCATCCCCATCGGGCCCAACGTCTGCTGGACCGTGGCCCCGGACCAACTCGGCAAGTTCGCTCGCACGTTTGCTGAACTCGCCAAGGAAGGCGGCACCCACGTGCGCCTGTGGTGCGCTAGCTGGTGCGGCCAGATCGAAGGCGAACAGCCGGATGTTTATCGGCAGGAGCAGGCGTGGTTGATGGATCGCATCATCGCTCTCGCACGTGAGCACGGGCTGATGGTGACGATCGTGCTCGACAACCACCACGACATGGGACTCGGCAAGTTCTTTCCCTACGGCGCGACCTATCAGGAACGGGTCCAGAACTTCCTGGGCGCCACGCCTGGGGATCAGCATCGTCGGCGGATGCGTTACGTCCTCGCACGCTGGGGCGCTGACGACACCATCGCCGCGTGGGAGCTGTTCAACGAACTCGATCTTGCGCAACCGGTACGCGATGCAGCGCTGCGCTGGGCCGCGGGGGCCTCGACGCTGTTCAAGGCGCTCGATAGCGACAACCGTTTGCTGACCATCAGCTGGGCCGGCGACGATTGGGACCCGCTGGCCAAGCTGCCCGCCGTCGACCTGGGGCAGGTGCACAGCTACGTGGTCGAATGGAGCGACAAGCTCGGCCTGCGGAAGGCCGCGACCCGCGATGGCATCGGCATGTTGTTGTCCGCGGCCGAGCGCGGCGTGGGGTTGGGCAAACCGTTCTGTTTCAGCGAGGTCGGTTACCAAGGCACCAACGAAGATAACAAAGGCAACGACCTCGACACTCAGGGCCTGCTGCTGCGTCAGCAGGCGTGGGCTGGATTTATGCTCGGCGGCTACGGCAGCGGCATGAATTGGTGGTGGGACGTTTATATGGAACCGAAAAAACTGTGGTCGAGCTACCGCGGTCTCTCGCGGATACTGCCCAAGATCAACTGGCGTGACCAGGAGTTGGCACCGCTCATCCCCAACCGCGATTCGGCCCTGCGCATCATCGGTTGGCAAAGCTCGACCCAGGCTCTGCTGTGGCCGCAACTGCGCGTCGACACCTGGCACGCCCACCTGGTCGAAGGCAAGGGCCGTCCACAGCTCACCCGTGAGCTGTTGGCGCGGGTTGGTGGCATGAAAGCCGGCGCGACCTACCGCCTGCATTACCTCGACATGCTCAGCGGCGAGGAGCGTTCCCGGCGCGAGGTGAAGGCCGGCGCCGACGGTACGCTCGATGTCGCGGTACCGCCGCCCAACCTGGATGTGGTTGTTTGGGTGGAGACCGCCAAGTAGGACAGCCAACTACTGAGCCAGTGGAGCGCCTGCATGCCATCTAAGTCGATCACCTCGGCGGTTGTTGCCGATGACGAGATCCTGAACCGTGAACTGCTGGCCGAGATGCTGCCGCGTTTCGGCATCAGCGTGCGTACGGCCAAGGACGGTGTTCATGCGCTCAAGGCGATGGAGGCCGAACCTGCCGACCTGCTGATCAGCGACATCCGCATGCCCGGCATGGGTGGCCTGAAGCTGCTGCTCAAGTCAAAAGAGAAATGGCCGGACATGCCGGTAGTGATGATGACGGCGTTTGCCTCGGTCGAGAGCGCGGTCGAATCCATGCGCCAGGGTGCCTACGACTACCTGATGAAACCCTTCGGCATCGAACAGGTCGAGGCACTGCTGCTGCGCCTGAACGAGCGCCAGTCATTGATGCGCGAGGTCAAGGTGCTGCGCACCCTGGAGAAGGAATCGCACAACCGCCATCAGGCGCGCACGCTACTTGGTAACAGCCCGTCGATGAGCGCGGTGCTCGCCACCATTGCGCGCGCCGCGAAATCGTCATCCACCGTGCTGGTGCAGGGCGAAAGCGGCACCGGCAAAGAACTGGTGGCGCGTGCGCTGCATGAACAGTCGCCGCGTGCAAACGGTCCCTTCGTCAAGGTGAACTGCGCGGCGCTGACCGAGACTTTGCTGACCAGTGAACTGTTCGGTCACGAAAAAGGTTCCTTCACCGGCGCCACGGAACAGCACCAGGGCCGTTTCGAGTTGGCCGACGGCGGGACGTTGTTCCTTGATGAAATCAGTGAGATCAGCCCGGACCTGCAGGCGAAGATGTTGCGCGTGCTCGAAGAACGCGAGTTTGAACGCGTCGGCAGTTCGAAGCCGATCAAGGTTGACGTGCGCATCATCGCCACCACTAACCGCGATCTGCTCGGCGAGGTCAAACGCGGACGTTTCCGTGAGGACCTCTACTACCGCCTTAATGTCATCCCGATCATTCTGCCGGCGCTGCGTGAACGTGACGGCGACCTGCCCGGCATCATCCAGCACTACCTGACGCTGTTCGGCAAGGAGCTGGGCGCGAAACCCAAGCTTGCCGACGACGGTCTGGCAGTGCTGACCTCGTACCGCTGGCCTGGGAACGTACGCGAGCTGGTGAACATCGTCGAGCGCTTGGTGGTGCTGAACGGCGGCGACACGCTCGATGCCGGTGCGGTGCGTCGTTGCTTGCCGGAACTCACGGCGGGCCAGCCGGTGGTCATCACCAATCAACCGCCTGCCACCGATCCCAGCCTGACACTGGATGAAGTCGAACGTCGCCACGTCCTGGGCACGCTCGACCGTCATGCGGGTAACAAACAGGCCGCCGCCGACGCGCTTGGCATTTCCCGTCGTTCCTTGTTCGACCGCCTCGCCCGCTGGCGCGGCGAAGCCCCGCCGATCGACGACGTCTGATTCCCCGCCCCTGGGACCGCTGGCCACTGGCCCGCAGTTGGTGGTCATGTGATCACCGCCAACTCGGCAAGCGCGGACGACTCCCGGTCAGGACGGTTCGCTTGTCGCCGCTGATGGATGGCCTACACCGCCACTCCTGCCCTGGAGCCCACCATGCGATTCCTCGCCTCGTTCATCGCCATCCTCACCATCGCCATCGCCGTCACTGCTGGCACCACAGCGTGCAGCAGCGTCCAGCGCTACGCTGACAAGGTGAACATTTATGGCGAAGGCGAAGAGAACCAGATGGGCGTCGACGCCTACAAAGAAGTCCTCGCCAGCGAGAAACGTTGCACCGATGCCGAAGCCAACGCCATGATCGAACGTGTCGGCAAACGCTTGGCCGCGGTCGTTCCCGGCGGCGACAAGTTTGCCTGGGAGTTCACCCTGCTCGAAAGCGAGCAGATCAACGCCTTCTGTCTGCCCGGCGGCAAAGTCGCGTTCTACACTGGCATTCTGGCCTATTGCCAGAACGAAGCCGCAGTCGCCGCCGTCATGGGCCACGAGATCGGCCACGCGGTTGCGCGCCACGGTGGCAAACGCATGACCCAGGGCGTGATCCTCAACGGCGCGACCGCCACGCTTGGCGAAGTGCTGAAGGCCAAGGGCTACAGCGACTCCACCACCAACCTGAGCTTGGCTGCGGCTGGCGGTCTAGCGAATGTCGGTGTCGTCCTGCCGTTTAGTCGCGGGCATGAACTCGAAGCCGACAGCATGGGCTTGGAGTACATGGCCAAGGCCGGCTACGATCCGCAGGAAGCGGTCGCCTTCTGGACGCGATTCGCAGCGCTCGGCAGCGGCGGCCCGGCATTCATGAGCACGCATCCGCAGTCGGAAGACCGCGCCAAGGCGCTGGGCAAACAGATGCCCAAGGCCACGGAGCAATATACCGCTTCAGCGCAGAAATACGGCCTGGGCGCGAAGGTGCCGGCGAAGTACCTGTCGGTGCCCAAGCCGTCAGCACCGGCGAAGTGAGCGCGGCGACAACCACCGGGACACCGATGGAAACGCTTGTGTCCTCCCACTGCCAAAAGCAGCGACGGAACGTACGGGGCGGCTGAAAAGGCAGTCCCTCTCGCCACCGAAAGATCAGAGCCATCGAAGATGGCTCTACGCCTGTGCTCATGCGCCTGTGCGCCTGTTTGCCTGTACGCCTGTTTGCCTGTACGCCTCTAGCTAGGCGCCAGCCTTCATGCGTACCAGTAGTAGGTCGCGATTATAGTGATGAGCAGGACGATAAGCACCACGATCGGGAGCGCCTTGCTGCTGAAGGCGCGCTGCGTGGTATCACGATCAGTGGGTGGTTGGTCGGAATGATGGTCGGGATTATGGGGAAGAGCCATGTCGCCTCCTTGGTGGGTTCACCCGGAGTGTTGTCATAGGTGTGCCAATACATGGGATTGACCGCTTGGTCCTGACGGCGCGTGGAAGCTCCAGCGAAACCAGCGTCGAATTCGTGTGGGAGCTCCCCCACCGAAAGTTGGTGCGAAGCGCCCATGCACGAGGCACCACGACCCTCAGCGCGCGCGGCGCAATTGTTCCCGCAGCGCTCGTGGGCTGACGCCCGCGACGCGGCTGACGAAACGTGAGAACGCGAACACATCCGGGAATTCCAGCAGCTCAGCGATTTGACTGATGGGATGATCGGTCTCGACGAGCAACCGGGCAGCGGCCTCTTGTCGTGCCTGATCAAGGAACGACTTGAGTGTCATCGCCGCCTGGGCGCGGAACACCGCCGAGGCGTGCCCAGACGATAATCCAAGCGCGCGCGCCACCGCGGCGACGCTCCAGCGGCGGTTCTCACCGTGTTCGACCAGCGTGCGCACGTGTTCGACGATCGATGGCGGTTCCTCGTGCTCTGCTCGCGGCGCGACGGCGAGCGCGATGATTGCCTCCAGCAGATGGCCGGTGGCATGTTGCCGCGCGCGATCCGGACGATCCTGGTCGACCAGGGTCACCAGCGCTTCGCGCAGCGCCGGCCAACCAGGCAGCTCGGTGAGCAACAGGATGTCCACGGGTGGCACCACGCCGTCGACCCGCACCTTGAGCGACACATGGCGGCTGCGGCGATCATAGCGGAACCCGTGGGCGAGCCCGGCCGGGATCAGCAGGCCGTCACCTGGACGCAGGCGCAGTTCATCATCACCGGCGAGGCAGCGGAACGCCCCGGCCAGGGCGATTTCCATCTGCCAGAAAGGATGCGCATGGCTGGCGAACTCATGTCGCGCGGGCGACGTGCCGCGCTGGACGTACAACACTTCACAGCGCACCGGCGAAGGGGGGATGCGCGCGACCATCGATTTTGCCAAATCTTGGCGCTGTCTAGCCATGTATTCGCGTCCGTGCCGGTTATATTGCCAAAAGCTGCCCGCGTCCGCCAGCGCTTCCTCTGTTCATCCCTCGGAGCCGTCATGACCACCGCGACCAAGAACTACCTCTTCGCCCAGCTCAATGACATCACGGCCGTGCGCTGTCCCTGCGGTTGGACCAAACGCGCTTTCGCCCAGCCCGACAACCAGGTGGCGACCATCCACTACGTCGACATCCAGGAAGATGCGCGCACGCATTACCACAAGAAGCTCACCGAGATCTACCTGATCCTGGAAGGCGAAGGATTCATGGAGCTTGATGGCGAGTTGATTCCGGTGAAGCCGATGAGCACCGTGCTGATCAAACCGGGCTGCCGGCATCGTGCGATCGGGAAACTCAAGATCGTCAACATCCCCGTGCCGGCTTTCGATCCGCACGACGAACATTTCGACTGAAGTAGCATAATGTAGTCAGCCGTCGCGCAGCGACGGCCCCAACACGGACCGCGGCCCTCCGGGCCGCTTAACGATGTCATGCCCACCACGTTGGCATGACACCAGCAGCCATCGCACATGACCAACGTTCCCTGGGATCGCCGAGTTGTACTCGGCTGGTGGGATCACGGTGATGTGCGACGACGTGAGTGCCCCTGGCCGAGTACAACTCGGCGATCCCAGGGAACGTCGCTGTGGAATAATGCGTTCTTCATGGGCTCCGACGTCAGGCGGCCCGGAGGGCCGCGGTCCGTGTTGGGAGCGCGGCGCAGCCGCGCTCCACGGATCCATCAACCGACGCGTTTGAGTTCGGCAGTGATGGTCGTCGCGACTTGCGCCAGCAACCGCGTCGGTGCCTGGCCATACCGCGCTCGGATCATCAGGTCGCGCAGGTCGCCTTGATGCGTGCGCACGAACGTGTCGAGGTGGTCGATCGCCGCGTCCGGATCACGAGTGACCTCGGCGCGGGTGGCGTCCCAGGCGTTGATGACGTCGGCGTCAGCAGGGTGGTAATCGCCGCCGGGCCAATCCTCCTGGCCGATCAGGTCCAGGGTGGCGCGCAAGCGGTCGAGCGGTGTCGGCGCGGTGTCGACCGTGGCCCGGAACGGCCCAGCGGTGGCGGTCAGACGGCGCAGCGTCCGCGTGGTGATGGGTCGGGTCGGATGCGTGGTTTCAGCGGTGGTGTTCATGGGTTGGTCCGTTGGGAAATGTGGTGGTAGGAGTGGGCTGTAGCTGCGGTTTGTTGGCGCTAACGGCAGCGACGCTTACGACGGCGACGGCGGAAATAAGGCGGGACATGGGATGCTCCTTTCGAGCGGGTTGGTTGAAACGGGAGTGAGAAACACGGTGAAAGCGGGAGGCCTGAAACGAAAGCGGGGCGACCTTCTTGGAAGGCCGCCCCGCGCAAAATCGTGCAGTGGGAGTCCTTCCGGTGCTAGGCACTGGAGAGCTTGGATGCCACCATAACGACGATGCGCTGCGTGTTCATTAGGATTTGGATGCTGAGCGATGAGCCGGTGAAGACAAGCATGCGGTCGTTGGCCTTCCTCGTGAAGGCAGGTAACCGTCTGTGCCGACGTGCCATACCTGGATGGTGGAAAACCTTACCCGGTTTCCGGCCGGCAGCGGTGGTGGAACAAACCACTGCGCAACACCTTCCTCTGGCGACGGCTGGGGAGGCTGGTTCAGCGTCCAAAGCCCGTCACCGTACCTCTCCCACACGCTCACCCTTCCAAGGAATCCTATGCGCATCCTGTCTGCCTTCGCCCTCTCGCTCACGTTCGCAGCCGCTGGCGTGCTCAACGCGGCTGACGAGGGCTTCGTCAGCCTGTTCGACGGCAAGAGTCTCGACGGCTGGAAGATCAACGAGAACCCCGCCGGTTTGAAACTGGAAGACGGCTGCCTGGTGGTGAACGGTGATCGCGCGCACGTCTTCTACGACGGCGCGGTGGCCAGCCACGAGTTCAAGAATTTCCACTTCAAGGCCGAGGTGATGACGTTCAAGAACGCCAACAGCGGCATTTATTTCCACACCAAGTTCCAGAATGACGGCTGGCCCAGCAAGGGCTTCGAGGCGCAGGTCAACAATACCCACGGCGACCCGAAAAAGACCGCCGGTCTTTACGGCGTGAAGGACAACATGGAGGCCCCGGCTAAGGACGAGACGTGGTTCACCTACGAGATCATCGTCGAGGGCAAACACATCGTCACCAAGATCGACGGCAAGGTCATCATCGATTACACCGAACCGGCCGATCAGAACCGCGTGTCGAGCGGCACCTTCGCGCTCCAGATCCACGATCCGGGCAGCAAGGTGAAGTACAAAAACATCCAGGTGAAGGTCCTGCCGTAAGCAGCGCATCATCGCGGATGAAGACCAACCCCAGGGCCGACGGTCCTGGGGTTTGTTGTTGGTGGAGGGTGTCCACACGTGTCCACACCATTCCGTGTCCAGGTGTAGGAGAATCCACCAGCGACACGGACGCCCTGGTGGCTCTATTACCTATCAAGAGCAGGCGGTACCTGCCTGAACGAGGTTTCCCATGCAGCAGCTCATGAAGCTTGGTGTCCCTTTGGTGCTGGGGGTCGCGATCCTGGGATGGCAGTGGCCGAGCGATCGCGCCGCCTTGCCGGTGGTGCACCTCGACGATCAGGCGCCGGCCGCCGCGCCAGCTCAGCCCGCGGTGCAGCCGCTTGATGCCGCGACGCTGAAGAGCGCCAGTGCCACCATCGACAAATTGGTGAACGCGCAGCTCGGCAAACAGAACATCAAGGCGCTCGGTCGTACCAGCGATGAGGTCTTCCTCCGCCGCGTCTACCTCGATCTGGTGGGTCGCATCCCGACGCTCGCCGAAGCGCGAGCGTTCCTTGATCAGAAGACCAGCGACAAGCGTGAGAAGCTGGTGAAGAAACTCATCGGCAGCGAAGGCTATCTCTCGCACCAATTCACCTTCTGGGCCGACTTGCTGCGCGCGACCACGCGTCTGCAGGATCGTTATCCTGGGCAGGCCTACATCGACTGGATCAAGCAGACCCTGCGCGACAACAAACCCTACGACAAGCTGGTCAGCGAACTGCTCCAAGCCGAAGGCGCAGCGCTCGCACGCGGCAACGGCGCGACTGGTTACTACGTGCGCGATACCGGCATGCCGCTCGACAACATGTCGAACACCATCCAGGTGTTCCTCGGCACGCAGCTCGCCTGTGCCCAGTGCCACAATCATCCGACCGACAAGTGGACGCGGATGGATTATTTCGAGATGGCGGCGTTCACCGCCGGTACCGCGGTCAAGAAGGGTTACCGCGACGATCCGAAGGCGAAACGCGGATCGGAGATGCGTGAGCTGGCCAAACAGATCAAGGACGCGCCGCCGCAGGTGCGCAACACCATGCGCATGCTGACCGAGACCATCGGTCTGGGCGTGGCCGACAACGACACGGCGACGATGAAGCTGCCGCACGATTACCAGTACGTCGATGCCAAGCCGGGCGCAAAGGTCGATGCCCACGCGATGTTCGGCGAGGCCGATATCAGCAACGGCGGCAAGGGCACCACGCCGCGCGCGACGTATGCGAGTTGGATGGTCAACCAACCGCGTTTCGCCCAGGTGATCGCCAACCGCATGTGGAAGAAGGCCATGGGCACCGGCCTGATCGAGCCGGTCGACAACCTCAAGGATGACACCGTCGCGTCGAACCCGGAGCTGATGGATTTCCTCACCCGCGTGATGGTGTCGGTGAAATTCGATCTGCGGAAGTTCCAGGAGATCCTCTACACCACCGACGTCTACCAGCGCGACAGCGTGAAACAGGATATCGCTGAGGATGCCTATGCCTTCCAGGGCATGAAGCTGCGCCGCCTGACCGGCGAGCAGGTGTGGGATTCGCTGATGACGCTCGCGGTTTCCGACATCGACACGCACAAGGGCATCGACGCGACGCACCTGCACGAGATGTACGAGAAGCACAAGGACGAGTCGCCTGCCGAGCTGTTCGAACTGGCGTCGTCGATGTCGAACAAGCGTGAGGAGGCGGGGAAACTACGTGCCGACTTCCAGGCCTTGAAAGAGAAGATCAACAAAGCCCCCAACGGTGCGGAAAAAGCCAAGCTGATGCAGGAGATGAAGTCGCTCGCCGATCGCCGTGATGAACTGATGTCAGAGGCTGATCCGCTGGCCAAGAAGAAGATCCTTGGCGAAGGCAAGGGCACCGGCGCGCGCGATGCCAAGGGCGGCATCGGCAACCTGCTGCGCGCCTCGGAGCTTGGTTCGCCGGCGCCCAACGGCCACTTCTTGCGCACCTTCGGCCAGAGCGACCGTCAACTGATCGACAATGGCAGCGATGGCGCGGCGGTGACGCAGGCGCTGGCGATGATGAATGGCCTGATCGAACCGGATCTGTTGTCCAACCGCTCGGTGCTGACCGCGAACGTGCTGGACGGCAAGAACGCCGAGGCCAAAGCCAAGCTCATGTGGATGACCATCCTGTCGCGTGAACCGACGCGCCAGGAACTGGCGATCGCTGCGAAGGTGCTCGCGTCACAGAAGGATGGCGACAAGGACCTCGCTTGGGCGCTGATCAACTCCAATGAATTCCTGTTCGTCCGCTGAGCCGAATAGCCGTCGATTGAGATCCCGAACCTGTTGTTGAAGGAACCTGCCGTGAAGAAACTCGCCGCCTCGCTCGCGTACCGACTCGATGACTGTTCGCGCCGCTCCTTTCTAAGTGGCGTGGCGAAAGCCGCCTTTGGCGTGTCGCTGCTGCCGTGGTTGTCGCCGCTCGTCAGCGCCGCTGATCCGGTCGCCGGCCTGGCGGGTCGTCGCCGGCCGACCGCGCGCAACTGCATCTTCCTCAACATGAATGGCGGCATGAGCCACCTCGACACCTGGGATCCCAAGCCCGGCACCGAGACCGGCGGTCCGACGCAGGCGCTGAAGACCAATGCCGACGGCGTGCAGATCAGCCAGTACCTGCCGCGTATGGCTGAGCAGATGGACAAGGTCGCGCTCCTGCGCGGCATGACCTCAACGCAGGGCGCCCACGAACCGGGCCAGTATCTGATGCACACCAGCTTCACCCAACGCGGCACCATCCGCCATCCGGCGATGGGCGCGTGGATGTCGTACTTCACCGGCCGCGGCAATCCGACGCTGCCGACCAGCGTGGTGGTGGGCGGTGGTGGTCGCCATCCCGGCGCGGGATTCCTCGAATCGAAGTACGCGCCGCTGCCACTTGGCAACTCCAAGGCCGGTCTGCAAAACAGCGCACGTGCCAAGGGTGTGACGGAAGATTCCTTTGATCGCCGCATGGGCCTGTTGTCGCAGTTCAACGAAACCTTCGAAAAAGAATTCCCGCAGAAGGCCGTGCGCGGCTACCAGGATCTTTACCAGGAAGCCGTGGCGTTGATGGGCAGCAAGGATCTGGCCGCGTTCGACCTGGCACTGGAGCCCGAAGATCTGAGGGATCGCTACGGCGACAACGAGTTCGGCCAGGGCTGTTTGCTCGCGCGCCGGCTGATCGAACACGATGTGCGCTTCGTCGAGGTCAACCTCGGTGGCTGGGATACCCACGACGACAATTTCGATCGCGTGGAGGAGCGCGCCAACCTGCTCGACCAAGGTCTGGCGGCGTTGCTGCCCGACCTGGAAAGCCGCGGCCTGTTGGAAGAAACCCTGGTGGTAGTCGCCAGCGAGTTCGGCCGCAGCCCGAAGATCAACCAGAACAACGGCCGCGATCACTATCCCAAGGCCTTCACCACGCTGCTAGCCGGTGGCGGCATCCGCGGTGGGCAGGTCTACGGCGCCACCGATCCGAGCGGCAGCGATGTCGCGGCGGGAAAAACTCAGGTCACCGACTTCAACGCCACCATCGCCTATGGCCTTGGCCTGCCGCTGGAGCAGGTGGTGATGTCGCCATCGGGCCGTCCGTTCACCGTCGCCGACAAGGGCCGACCGGTGACGGCGCTGTTCGGGTGAATCGGACGACATGGAAATGAACTGCCACGACGCCACGACGCCACGGACAGATACCACGATGAATCTCAGCGAAGGAACTGCTTCAGGTGTTTCCGTGGCGTCGTGGCGTCGTGGCGGTTCGATCCTGTTGTCGTGTCTGGTCGGTGTCGTCGGGTTGTCCGCCGTCGACACGCCAACCTACGCCAAGAACATTCAACCGATCCTCGCCGACCGCTGCTATTCGTGCCATGGGCCGGAGAAACAGAAAGGCGAGCTGCGACTCGACTCGCCGGAGGCGATCAAGAAGGGCGGCAAAAACGGCGCGATCCTGACGTCTGGCGATCCGGCGAAGAGCATACTCTATTCGCTGACGCTGCTGCCAGCGGGTGACGACGACATCATGCCGGCCAAAGGCGATCCGCTGACGCAGGCCCAGACCGACGCGATCCGCGATTGGATCAAGTCCGGTGCGGCCTTTGATGGAGTAGCCGGTGTCGTCGCCAAACCCGAACCGGTGAATGGCCCGCTACATCTGGGGCCGAGCGACATCGATGTGGCCAGCGGGAAACTCAGCAAGCCCGATGCCGCGGCGCTCAAGGCACTGAGCGATGCGGGCGCGATCATCACCCCCATCAGCAGCAACGGCGCGGCGCTCGATGTCGACCTCAGTCATCTGGCAGAGCCGCTCGCGGCTGGTCATCTGAAGGACCTCGAACGACTTGCCGCCAATGTCTTGTGGCTCGATCTCCAAGGCAGCGCGCTCACCGATGCCGGGCTCGCCAGCGTGGCGAAGTGCCGCAACCTGACGCGTCTGCACCTCAACCGCACGGCGGTGAGCGATGCGGGACTCGGCGCGCTTAAGGGCCTCGCTGGATTGGAGTACCTCAACCTGGTGGGTACCAGCGTCGGCGATGCCGGCCTCGCGCACCTCGCCGGTCTGACGAAACTGCAACGCCTCTACGTGATGGGGACCAAGGTCACCGATGCGGGCGTGGCGAAACTCAAAAGCGTGAACGCCAGCATGACGATCAATCGCGGACCGGCGTTCTCAAAAGTTGACGTGCCGGATGCGGAAGGTGGTCGGCGTCGGCGCTGACCCAGCGGACCTGGAGGTCCGCCAAGACGTCCATCACCACTCATTCGTTAAGGCCCGAGATTAGGCCGACTCCGGTCCCGCGGTCCGATTGGTCTCAGACAGATTTGGCAGGGTGGAGAACCCACAATCGAGTAAGTGATCACTCTTCGTCAGGAGGAGCAATGACATACATCAGCAAGCGGATCAACAGGATCACCGAATAGATGATCGCAACGATGTTGACGATGTTGAGTCGAGCCAGCTTGAAGACGAGCGGCCCGATTAATGCACCGGCAAAGATCAGGATCCCGCTCACGGCAAAGATGGTTTTTTTGGTGGCGGCAAAGGCGATGCCGCTGGCAGTGATCAAGGCACCGATGATGAGCACATAGGTGGTGGACAAGGCCATCAACGTGTCGATCGGTGACTTCTTCCCGGTTTCGGAGCTGAAAGCGATGATTCCAAGGATGCCCACAAGCAGGATGAGAAATCCCGGGATGACCAACATTGCCGTCATGATGTCTGCGTGATGTTTCCGGGTGGCCATGTGGGTCTTTCTCGTGAAGTGATGGTATTCTTCGTGGTGAAAATTGGGCTGGCGATTGCTCGTGTCAAGAACGGGTGGCGCCTTTTGTAGCGGCGGGTTTAGGAGTAAAAAAAACGCCGCCCGGTATCCGGGCGGCGTTCGTGCTCAAAACGGACGGTAATGTTCAGGGCTGATCGTAACCCTTCAGCGGACGCACCCAGATGTTGCGGTACTTCACCGGGTTGCCGTGGTCCTGCATCGAGATCGGGCCGGTCGCAGCGTGTGGGATGTAGGCGGCGGCGGCCTTATGGTTGGTCCGGCCCTTCAGCTCAGTGCGGTGATGGACCACGATGCCGTTGTGGATCACCGTGACAAAGGCGGGCTTCACCACTTTGTCGCCGTCGAACTTCGGGCATTCCCAGATGATGTCGTACGTCTGCCACTCGCCGGGTTTGCGGTTGGCGTTCACCAGCGGAGGGAAGCTGCCGTAGATCGCTGCGGTCTGGCCGTCGGGATAGGTCTGGTTCTCGAAGCAGTCGAGCACCTGAATCTCATAGATGCCCATCAGGAACACGCCGCTGTTGCCGCGGCCCTGGCCTTCGCCTTTGCCCGGAACCGGCGAGGTCCACTCGATGTGCAGTTGGATGTCGCCGAAGGAGTCCTTCGAGGTCTGCTGCCCCTTGGCGGCTTCCATGTAACCGTTTTCCAGCTTCCAGTTCTGGTTCTGCCACTTGTCGAGGTTGGTGCCGTCGAACAACACGATGGCGTCGCTCGGCGGTTTGCCTGGCTGGTCCTGCGTGCTGAACGTCCCCGGCGTCACGACAGTCGGTTGCGGACGTTCGCCGTCATGCACATGCCAGGTGGTGCCAGGAACGAGCGGGGTGTCCTGGTAGCCGAGGTTCTTCTTCGGCTTGGGCGCGTCTTCAGCGAAGGCGGGAGCGCCGACGGCGACGAACAGGGCGAGGGAGGCGACGACATACTTCATGTGGGTAATCCTTGTGGGGCAGATGGTACGGGAAGGCAACGGATTGGTTGGCGGATGATAAGCGTGGAGGTCGCTTCGCTCCCGCGGCGAGCTGCGCGCATCGAGGTCGCTTCGCTCCCGCGGCCAAGCCTCGCAGCGCGGGCCTTGCCCGCTCGTCGCGCGAAGCTCGCAGCGCCGGCGAAGCCGGCTCGCAGCCCATTCTCAGACATCGCACACCCGCGCCGCATGGCGCAGCGCAGCGACCTTGTTGGGCCAGGTGGGAATGAATTCCTGGCCGACGAAACCTTTGTACCCGGTGGCGAGGATCGCCTTCATCACCGCCGGATAATTGATCTCCTGCGTGTCGTCGAGTTCACCGCGTCCAGGCACGCCGGCGGTGTGGTAGTGGCCGATGTACTCGTGGTACTGCTTGATGCGGGTGATGACGTCGCCCTGCATGATCTGCGTGTGGTAGATATCGAAGAGGATCTTCATGCGCGGGCTGCCGACCTGTTTGCAGATCTCGACCGCGAACTCGATGCGATCGGCCTGGTAATCGGGATGGCCTTTCATGTTCTCATTCACGCGGCTGTTGAGCACCTCCATGCAGATGGTGACGCCCTTCTGCTCGGCGAGGCCGATCACCTTTTTGATGCCAGTGACGCAGTTCGTGATCCCTTCCTCATCGCTGATGCCTTCGCGCATTCCGGAGAACGTGATGACGTTGGGACAGCCGAACGCCGCCGCGTGTTCGATCTGTTCGGCGATCTTCTGCGCGCACATCTGGTGGTTCTCGACGTGGTTGAAGCCTTTGACGAATCCGTGGCTGCCGGCGATGGCACAGGTGAGGCCCGCTTCTTTCAGCATCGGCCAGTGTTTGGGATCGACCAGTTCGACCGATTTGAATCCGAGCTGGGCGGCGGCCTTGGCCAGCGTGACGGTCTCCATCGGGTTGAAACACCAGCCGACCACCGACTGATTGATCCGACCTTTGGTGATGCGCCAGGTGGATTCATCGGGCGTGGTGGTCGCAGGTACCGCCGCGTTGGAGGCGCGCGTCGCGCTGTCGGTGCATCCGGCGCTGAGCAACGCAGCGCCACCCAGGGCGCCGCCCAGCAGCGTGCGACGGGACAGGGCGGGAGAAACGGCGGATGCAGCGGTGCGCATGAGGCCTCCAAGGTCGGGGGTGCACACCGTGTGCCGTCTCGTTTCGCGAGGCAAGCGCTTGCCGGCGCTCCGCCAGGAAGACCCTGGGACACATGCCTGCCGGTTCCTCCACTATCGCCCTGCGCGTCACCGCCCGGCGCATCGCGATCGTCCGCCAGGACCGCACTGCCGGCCAGGATCGCGCCGCCCGCAGCCGCTGGGAGATGGTCGGGCACCTCGACCGCGCCAAGGCCTTGGCCGGCGCGGATCTGACACCCGCGATCGTCCAACGCCTGAGCCCAGGCGAAGCCATGCAGGCACGCATCGCCCTCGAACGCTGGCGCGCGGAGCAGGCGCAGGAGGCCCGCCGCGGACAGATGGCGCAGGCCGCCGCCGACCTCGATCGTCTTGCCGCATTGTTCGCCGCCGAGGAACTCACCGCCAGCGACCTGATGGCCGCGGTCGAACAGGTACGCCTGCGCACGGTGATCACCGCCTGGGAATCGCTCGGCGTCGCCCTGCGCGATCGTGCGCGGCGGCATGGTCTGGAACACCTCTTCACCCCTGCGCCGCGTCTGCCGTTGTCGGATGAAGATCCGGTGGTGATCGCGAGTGACGAGAATGAGACGCAGACGCTCAGCGAACGGGATGCGGAGCGGTTGCGGCGGGAGTGAGGAAATGACCTACAAGCGTCTGACCTATGACGAGGCAGTTGAGGCAGCGCGGGATTATTTTCGAGTCCATAGCGTAGCGACTCTTGGAAACGATGTACTGAATGAGATGAGGAAAGGTTTCCGGGTGGGCGGTGGTTCGGTCGGGGAAGGATGGGCGGATGTGGTCGGTTCGGGGATTGATGAGCGCCAATTCTACGAAATCACTTTTAACAAACTCTTGACCGGCAATGCCCTGCGGGACTCAGACGACCAACGCCATCATCAATGCCGGTGCCCCGGCACCTCACAATGTTCCTCGCTCTCCTCCTGGTGATGATGCACCGGACGCAGGAACCACCGCAGCAAGCCGTGTCGTGGGCCGATGACGCACGACACCGCGAAGCCCGCGCCAAGCACCAGCACCATCGCCGGACCTGAGGCCAAACCAGCCTGGACGCTCACCCACAAGCCGATGAGCGCGCCGCTCACGGCATAGATCGCGGCGAACGCCAGCATGCGGCCCCAGCGGTCGCACCACAGGTACGCCGTCACCGCCGGCAGCATGAACAGGCCGAGCGCGAGCACGCCACCGAGCGCATGCAGCGCCGCCACCAGGTTGAGCACCACCAGCGCCAGCAATCCCAGGTGCGTCACCGTGCTGCGACCGCCGCTCGCGCGGTGATAGGCGGGATCGAAACACTCCAGCAGGATGCTGCGGTAAAAGACCGCAAAGATCGTGATCGTCAGGGTGCTGACGCCGGCAGCGAGCCACAGGTCCTGCGGTCCGACCGCGAGGATGTTGCCGAACAAAAAGTGCAGCAGATCAATCGGCGTGCCGGCCTTGCTCACCAGCGCCACGCCCAGGCCGAACAAGGTGATGAACAACGCGGCGAAGGCAGCGTCTTCTTTCACGCGTGTTAGGCGACTGATCAAACCACTGGCCATCGCGGTAACCAAACCGGCGGTGAGCCCACCGACCAACAATGCCGGCAGGCTGGTGCCGACTAACAGCCAAGCGATGCCGACACCCGGCAGCAGTGAATGCGCCAGCGCATCACCCATCAGCGACAACCGCCGCACCACCAACACGCAGCCGAGCATGCTCGCGCTGATACCAAGCAGCACGCACAACAACGCCGCGCGCCACAGGAAGCGGTTCTCTGGCGCGATAAGCGTGGCGAGCCAGTCGCTCATGGGATCACCAAGAAGGAATCGAACAGGAGGCGCGGAGGCGCGGAGGGAAGAAGAGGCGAATAAAGCGCCTGCCGCTGGGACTCCTTGCGATCGTGCTTCCTCCTCCGGCCTCCGCGTCTCCGCGCCTCCTGTTCGATTGAAGACGCCAGCCAACGAAGGTGATTCATGGGATCTCCTTGCGCACCATCTGCTTCACGCGCGGATCCTTAAGCGACAGGCCGAGCGCCGGAGCGGGCGCGGGTTTCGGCACCGCCACCATCGAGCGTTCGGCAGCATAACTCGCACCGTAGGCGCGCGTGAGGTTGCGTGCGCTCAGCACCTCGGCGGTCGGACCGGCGGCGATCAGGCTCGCGCGCACCAGCAGGGCCTGCGGGAAATACCGCCGCGCTAGATCGAGGTCGTGCACCACCGTCACCACCAGGCGTCCAGCCTTTGCCCAGGTCTGCAAACGTCGCACGAGGTCGGCAGAGGAATTCGGATCGAGTCCAGCGAATGGTTCATCGAGCAAGAAGATGTCGGCACCACTCGCCACCGCACGCGCCAGGAACGTGCGCTGCTGCTGGCCACCGGACAACGCGGCGATCTGACGATCGGCGAGCCACTCCAGGCCCATCTCGGTGATCGCAGCGTCGACCGCGGCGTGGTCCTCTGTGCGAAAACCACGGAAGGGACCGAGCACCTGGTAACGCCCCATCGCCACCACGTCGCGCACCGTCACGGGAAAATCCCAGTCGACCGCCGCGCGTTGCGGCAGGTAGCCGATGCGGCGGCTGGCCTTGCGGCAGGGCACACCACCGATGGTGATGCTGCCGGTCGTCAGGCGATGCCAGCCAAGGATCGTGCGCAGCAACGTACTTTTGCCGGCGCCGTTGGGGCCCATCAGCGCGACCATCGATCCACACGGCAGCTCAGCCGAGAGGTGGTGCACCGCCGGCGTCGGGCCGTAACACACCGTCACGTCATCAAAACGAAGAGCATCGGTCGGCATCAGCGTCCCCGCTCCGCGGCACTTGAGCGCTCTGCGGCCAACGTGCCGGCGACAGCGCCCTCACCCCACAACAGGCCGCTTTTGCCGGCCAAGCTCCAACGCAGTGCTGCAGGTGCGCTGCTGGCGGGATCCGCCGATTCGGCTTGGACGAAAATGGTCGCGCCATCGCCGCTGACGTCGGCTTCGAAGCGTTGCGCTGAACTTAGGGTGGCGACCACGTCCTTGCCCTGCACCTGCACGGTCCAGTGCATGACGGGATAGGTGGTCTCCAACACCAGCCGTCCATGCATCGTCGCTGCGCTGGGAATCGCACCGGTGATCGCCGGCGGATCACCGCCGTGTTCGACCACCAGCACTGCCGCCAACGCGAACGCCGCGAAGGCCGCCACGCCGATCAGCCGCAGGCCGACGCCGACCACCAGGGCGGACCAGCCGACCGCCGCGAGCAGCGGGTACCAGCGCGCCGACCGTTCCACTGC
>ENA-ORBV01006542-ORBV01006542.1-microbial-mat-metagenome-genome-assembly--contig:-NODE-6542-length-20497-cov-8.411263_pt1 | contig 20497 bp, 20 predicted proteins | sample MGYA00237777_ERZ505514 | MGnify/ENA primary metagenome ERZ505514 (study PRJEB26160, sample SAMN06269048) | microbial mat metagenome | isolation source: Oligotrophic lake microbial mat | place... | reverse complement strand
CCTAGTAGCTATGTTTGAAAAATCACTTAGCCAAGAGTCACAAGACAGTTGAAACACTGGAACTGACGAACCAACTCCTGAAAAGGAGCAGCAGGAAGTTAGTGACGAAGGCAATACTGATAAGAGCCTTGAAACAAAGGATGACGAAGAGCTAGAAAAAGCACTGGAAGAAGTAACCGCTAAAGCAACTGAAGCATTCGATGTCATTAAGAGACAATCATCAGCTTTTATTTTATAACTTACATTGAACGACATAGCTCTAAAAGCTCTAGCAATATTTTCTAATTTTTCTTCACAAGTATCTGAAATTTCATAAGATAAATCCTCAGAGAAGTAATACAGCCAACGTCTTTTAGAGTTGGAGCGATCTCCTGTGAAGTGTCCAAGACATAACCAGAGTATATTTTGTTCTTTAATCAGCTTCCAAATTAAAGGCTCGAATATCGATTCCCAACTGTTTATTTTTGGTTCATCAACAAAAATTCTTTGTTGTAGCTGCTGAAAAAAAATTACACCTTCACTGGCGGATTCAGATATGAGTTTACCAGAAGTACTATAGAACTTAGCTCGATTATCTAGCTCAAGTCCTACAGTTGACCAGTCAAACAATGCCCAATCTTTATTCATAGGGTTTAGTTTAATATAGGACTTACTTGTATATTGTGGGTTTTCCATTTTTAATTTGCATAAGTACAAACTCGATGGAGGCATCTCTATTCGGAAGAATACTTATTTTTCCCATAGCACCAGAAAAATCTTTAATAGAAGACAAACCAATTCGTATATCTTCATTAGATACTCCTTTTTCCTTGCGAACCTTGTCTAACATTTTCACAATGTCATAAGAGTAACCAGCATAGCTAGTTGGTAAATTTCCGTACCGTTTCTGATACGTTTCTGCAAATTCTTTCCCAATTGGAGCGTCAACATAAACAATTCCTTCCGCAGCACTACCAGTTTGTTGAACAGTGATAGGTAAACCCAATGTCTGATCAGCTATAACTTCAGAGGGAATATTCAATTCTCGAATTTGTTTGATAATTGTACTGTATGCAGGACCGTATCCAACTAGCCAGATGCAAGAGGGATCTAAAGATTTGATTTTTTCCAACTGAGTGCGAAAATCTTTTTCTGTTGGATTATAAGGCTCTTTAGAAACTACTTTTTGCCCTTCTTTCTCAAATGTTTTCTGAAAGACTTCTGCACTACTTAGACCGAAATCATCATTTACATATATTACGGTAGCACTCTTACACTGTTTAATGGCATACTTAGCCGCCACTCCAGCAAGTCCATTGGCTTCTGGATATACTCGAAACACGTATTCGCTAGAGTCTGTAACTTTAGGAATAGCAACAGATGTAGCAATAAGAACGGTCTTACTATCTTTTGTAAGTGGCGCAACAGCTTTAGTAATTGAGCTTCTAGAAATTACTATTGCATTTGGTTTCTGAGTAATAGCCAATTTCTGAAAAGCACTTACTCCCAATTTAACTTCATTCTTAGAGTTTTCATAAATCAAATCTATACTGCCTGGTTCTTTTGCATTAATTTCTTCTGCTGCTAGATCCATACCTTTTTTAATGTATTCGGCTGAATCCGCAGCAGGACCAGTCAAGGGTAGAATACCAGCAATCTTGAATGTCTTATTTTGAATGGATGTGTTTTTTGGATTAGGTACATCTGTTCCTGAATTTCCAAACAATCCACAGGAAGCTGTGAGCACAGCCACCAAAAACGAGGTAATTACAAACTGAAAAATAGATCTGCGTTTCATGTTTTTATCCTTGGTTCAATTCAAAATATAGTTGATAAATAGCCTTGCCAATTTTCAGAAGGCTTGACTGTATGCTTACATCCCTCAATAATTTTAAAGATAAAGTTTTTCTTGTTATTTTCGCTGGTGATGCTTTTCAAATAGTCAATGTAAGAAACTGAGATATAAGGATCATCCTTACCAAGAGCAATTGTGGTCGGATAATCAATTAGAGGAAGTAAGAATTCAAGTGGTTCTAATTGATTAAAGAACTTTTCTTCTGGTTGAATAATATTAGTTCCTTTTCCCAATCCATCTCTATCTTTGCCCAAGACAAAAACTCTCCACACATGCCAGAAAGGAACAGTTCCCCATAGTACTACTGCCTCTAGACCCGTAAGTACTTGAAGCTTATAAATTGTTGATATAACAACTGCACAGCCAGATGAGAAGCCGACTAAGCGATATTTTTCTTGCGTCTGTTCTAGTTCTACAAGAATTTTTGTTAAAGCTTCAATGGAAGATTCAGGACTGAGTATACCTTGAATATCTCCTTGTTCATTAATTTGACCAGGCAAGCAAACCATCTTAGACAAATACCCACGCTGTTCTGATTCTTTAATTAAAGATTCATAGGCTGACTTATGAGACTCATGGAATGGACTAGTCAGACCAGGAACAAAAATAATATTTTTCATTGTTTTTCTCCTCAAATATTAGCTGGTAAAGCAATTAAAAAAACCTTTTGACCACCAAACTCAATCATCTCTCGCACTTCTTTTACACCGATCGCATCCAAAGCCCCAAAAGGCTCATCCATCATCTGTAAAATCGAAGAACGACCGTGAGTGCAAGCCAACACAACCCTCTGCCTCTCACCACCACTCAAAGCCGAAACCTGCTTCTCTAAAAATGGCTGGATGTTATCAGGAGGGTCAGCAACCCCACTCAACCGCAACATCTCACTCACCTTCAGACTAGGGAATATATTATCACGCGCCCTCATCAGCGATATGCCACGTTCGACACGTTCCCAAGCAGACAACCGATGGATTGGCTTCCCATTCAATAAGACTCTACCCGAACATGGTAACAAACCTGCGATCGCATCTAAAAGCGAAGTCTTACCATAACCATTCGGCGCAAACAACACCGCAATCTGTCCCGCATACAGCGTAAACGAAATATTACTCAAAACCTGACGATTGCCACGCATCACACCTAAATTCTGCACCTCCAAAATTGGCTGTCCAAACTCGACACCATTAGGCGAAACAATCGAAAGTACCGCCCCACCATCAAGCTCAATATCCGTAATACTGCCGCGATCGCCAGCCAACTCCTCCAGCCAAACCCGATCGCTGTGGTCGAGCGATCGCCTTAGCTCCGCATTCACCATCGCCGCATCTTCCACCAGCAACTTACCATTCTCTAACTTCCAAACCGCCGTCGCCAAATCCAACACATGGGGCAAATTAAATACATGCTCCACAATTACAATCGTCATCCCACTTGCCTTCAACTCTTGCAGCAAAGCAATCACAACCGCTTTACCCTCAGCATCTAGTCCAGCTAATGGCTCATCTAGCAGCAAAATTCTTGCGCACGTCCACAAAACCCGCAAAATCGCTACCCGCATCCCCTGACCCAACGAAACCTTATCCGCAGAGGAATTTTCTCGACCATCTAAACCAAATTTTACTAAAGCAGCGATCGCCGCCCGACGCTGCTTTAGCTCTTGTCGCCGCACTCGTTTCGGCATCAACAGCGACCATAAGGGATTTTCCCCCAACTGATCGGCAGTCGCCACCACAATATTATCCAAGATGCTCAAGGTCGCAAACGATCGCCCACCCTGCCATGTTTTCCCAATGCGCCCTATAGTCGCAAAAAATTCAGGTGTAAATCCATCAAATATATTCAAGCGTTGCCACAGCGATCGCGGAAAAGTAAACGACTTACTATCAGCATTATCCAATAACACAATGCCGCCCGAATTTGGCTCCAGATAGCCAGCCAGAGCATTCATAAAACTGGTTTTACCCGAACCATTTGCACCAATCAAACAAATAAAGTCGCCTTCACACAGCTCTCCTGAAACGCCATCCAAAATCTTTTGAGCGCCATACTGAATGAATAAATTATAAAAGCGCATCAAAACACTCGAAGTCTCAGACATCTTGGTATTTGTTCTCGTAGATTGTTTCACAATAATATTATTCATCGCCATCACCTCACTCTATCCTGTACTCGCCAGCAATTCCCTGCTGACGAAAATGGGCGATCGCCACCAAACATAGCCCATAAATTCCCAGATGCACATTCGCCGCGATCGCATCAGGTATCGCCACAAATCTGAGCACTTCAGGCAGGGCAATTAACAACACCGCACCCACCAAAGGCCCTTTAAAATTGCCCACACCTCCGACTAAAATCATACATACGAATAAAATACTTTCATCAAGCGTTGCCGCCGAAGGGTCAATATAACTCACATAGCCAGCATAAATCGATCCCGCCAATGCCGCCATCGCACAGGCGATCGCCATTACTTGCATCTTTACAAATCTAGTATTCTTGCCCAATCCTCTTGCTACCAGTTCATCATCGCGCATCGCCTTCAGGAGTCGTCCCCAAGGCGAAGACACCAACAACCAACAAATGACACCACAGGCGATCGCTAACACCGCCGCTAACAGCGCAATGCTACCAATCGTTTGAAACTGCAACCCAAAAATATTCGGCTTCGGAATCCCTGCAATCCCAAATGGCCCATTGGTGAGATTCGCCCAAGTGCCAAAGTCTGCATCCGCCTTAAACCAGTTATAAAACAGACTAAACAGCAACGACTGCACCGCCAAGGACAACATCACAAAAAAGTCACCCTTAAACCGCCATGCTGACATCGACACCGCCAGACTAGCCACAGATGCGATCGCCATACCCAAACCCACCGCAGGTAAAAAGCCCCAGCCCAGCTTCACGCTCACCAATGCATAGGTATAAGCACCGATCGCAAAGTATCCAGCGTGAGCCAAAGTCAACAACCCACAATATCCAACAGCAAGATTCAAACTCATAGCAACGATTGAGTAGATACAAGCATAGATTCCTAAATGCAGAAAATAGTTCATGATTCCGACTCCAATCTCAGCTTTTGCCCTAGTAAGCCCTGCGGTCTAAGTACTAAAAACAGCGCAAGAATTGCAAAGCTTGCGGCTTCAGACCATTGGGCTGATAAGAACCACACAACCTGCGATCGCAAAATTCCTAGCAATATACCACCCAGTACCGCCCCAAAAAATGACTGCGATCCACCAATAATCGAAGCAACTACCGCCAACAATAGCGCCGCTAAACCACCCTGCGGATCGAAACCGACATCCCAACTGACCAATAAAGCCGCGATCGAGCTAAGCAGTCCCGCAATCCCAAAAGCAACTAATCGTAACTTCTGAATACTAAACCCACGCAAAGCCAACTCATTCTTGTTATCCGCTAAGGCACGAAATTCTAAGCCCAATTTAGTAGATTGCAACCACAGATAAAAACTACCAATAGTTAATAATGCGATCGCCGCACCACCAACCTGTGCCTGTGTGAGCGTAACCCCAGCCAGATTAAAGACCCCATCCACACCCTGACGCAATACCTTAGTCTCGTTGCCCCAAATAATGGCGATCGCTTGCACGACAATGATATAGATACCCAACGAAGAAACCAGATGCGTACCACTTGAGGCATTCTTCTCTTCAAGCCAAGCATGGTTAAGCAACTCACATCCCAACGACAGCATTACACCAATTACCAAGGCAAAAGCAACGGCGACATACCACGCCCAGCCCCACTGCAATCCCGTCCAAGCTAGAAAAGGCACAATGGCATAAACGCCACCTAAAGCAATATAAAAAATGCGCGTAGGCAAATACACCACCGTGAAGGCAAGTGCCATCACCGCAATGATTCCGCCTGTAATTATGCCATTGGCAAGTATTTGCAGCATTATCAATCAAAGTTTTACAAGACACCTAAGTTTACACAATAGGCGATTTTGTAATTTGTTGGAAATTTGTTGGAATCTTTGTAACTTAGCCTTTTGTTGGATTTGCACAATTTTGCTTCGGAGGAATCTACAAAACTATGTGGTTAGTGTTAAACTAGGCTTAGGGTAACTAACAAAGGTAAAAAAGTTAGTAATGAAACTACCAATTCCTTTAGTGAGTATTATAGGTAAAAGCCCTCTAGCAAAAGCTTTAAAGCAAGTAGTAGACCTTGACTGTGCGCTATTTGATGAGTCCGTGCGCGTTGATGAACTTAAAAATATTGATGATTTAACTGAGTTTATTGGGAATAGTCGAAACTTAGTTATAGTTACAGATGTTGATTCACCAACAAATGCTGTAGAAATTAGCCATTCTATTTTCTGCAATAAAGTAGCTGGTTCCCTTGTGGTAATTACTAATGGCTCTTTATTAGAAGATAAGATAAGTTCAACAAGTTTTATTGGACTTGAAGGAGAATACACATTTGGCGATTCAACACGCGAAGGGCATGGATTACTGAATGTATATAGAAAAGATTTTTTAGCTCAATTTTTTCAACTTATCGATAACTTAGAGTCAATAAGTCCTGAAGAGTTTGAAACCCTTTTAAATCAAGCTTCAATCGGACAATTAAGGAATTTTTATAAAAAATATGTTAAACAAAAAAATGCGGTCAAAGATGAAAGTTGGAAAGAACTTATTAGTATTCTGATCGAACTAAGTCAGTTATCAAGAATGCAATGGAATCTTTGTGTTTTACATCACCAAATCGACTTTGCAATTACTGAAACTAAAGAACTTATTGAATTATGTAGAGAAACTAAAGATAATGATAAGATTTTTGAAAAAATCAGAAATACCCTTGCGCAAACCTATGTAGGAATACCTAATGACTAATTCCCAACAAATTACAAAATTAAGAGTATTGATTGTTGAAGACGATGGCATACTTTTAGACAGTCTTGTTAGGACTGTTAGCATTCGTGTATGGACAGAGATCAGAAATGATGAAAATAATCCATACGATGGGATTACAGTTGAAAAAGCTGAAACCGCACATGAAGCAAAAAGACTGATTATGGATCAAGAACAATTTGACTTATTCATTTTAGATCTGTGTATACCAAACCAAACAGCAAGAAGAACAGGTACTTATAATGGCTTACATCTTATTCACTATTCGGATGAGCAAGGAAAGAAGCCTAAAGCGGCTATTTCTTTAACAACAGCAACTGGTGAAGGTATTTCAGACGAAGTCAATTCTGATATGGGGCGTGATTACTTGCAACAATACTTCCATCAAGATAATATTTTGTGTTTACACAAGGGAGCTACTAGCTTTTCAGCGACCGACCGACTGTTCAATCACTTGACGATGATGACTGCCTCAGTGCCTAAAATACTTAAACTTCTTTTACCCCACAGGCCTTTTACCATCAGTTTTATGGGAATGAACTCCGAAGGAATACCAATTATCAATTTATATTCTTCTCACAGAGAAGACAGAAAAGACCCCTATAAAGACCCCTATTCAATCACTGAGAAAAATGACCGACAGTTCTTGTATTTTGGGTATCAACATCCCGGAGACATTATTAGTGCTCAAAACTTTGCACAATGTTTTGGGGTTGTGGAGCGGAACAATAGTGTTTATGCAAACAGGTTTAGGGCGAGATTGTGTAAAATTACTAAATTTCATGAAAGCTATATTAAGACATACTTATTTTCTACTGTGCATGGACAGGGATTTAAGTTGCTAGCCAATTACAGAGATGAATCCTCAAATATTTAACGATTTAATTTCATTATCTCATCTTATTCAATACTCTAAAAATTACCAGTTCTCAAACATATTTGCCGATTTGCATAACTTTCTGCTTTTGGACACGAAGCTAAACAGTTAAGATCGCCATACTGCGCGAGAAAAGCAGGTTGTTGGTAAATAAGTCGCACGGTGGGAGCCTCTAAACCTACAGAAAAGCCGCGATCGCCTAAAGCTTTGAGTAAAGTATCATCTTGAGATTCATCTTTCCATGTCGCACTCATGCGAAAGAAGCTAGGCATAATTTCTAATTCTTGAAAATCAATTCGATCAGTTAGTCCAATTTCATTGAGTACATCGATTAGCTCAAAACACTTAACCTGACGCTTTACTACAGATTCCAAAGACTCTGCAAACATAGCATTTGCCCATACAGCCGCTAAGGGATGTATCCGACCATTAATAGCAAACTCATTATCCAGATCTAAGCCTATTTCCAGTTTTTGCCGCATTGGATGCTGCGTCCACCAAAGCAATTTGTAGTAAAGTTCCTCATTATTAGTCAAAATCGCGCCACCTTCACCAGCAAATAGTGACTTGCCAAAAGTAAAGGACACAACCAAAGCATCAGCTAAGGAACTCGCAGGTAACTTATTGCGAAATGCCCCAAAACTTTGGGCTGCATCAGCTATATAAAAGATGCCATGCCGATCGGCGATCGCTCTCATACTCAAAGCATCGCAAGGTACGCCAAACAGATCGACTGCTAGAATGGCCCTTGTGTTTGGAGTAATAACCCTGCTCACGGAATCAGGATCTAGGGTTAAAGTACGATCGAGATCGGCAAATATAGGCTTACACCCAAGTTGCAAAAAACCAGCTATCGAAGCACCATAGGTATAGGGCGTGGTGACAAACTCGGATTGACTGAGTTCCAAAGCCATCATGATCGCCCACAGCCCCATAGTGGCATTGCTAACACATAAGGCATATCGCATCCCATAATGGCGTTCTAGCTTTTCCTCTAGCTCAGCGATCGCGCCAGCCCCTAATAAAGACATCTGTTGCAATGCCGAACTAGACTGAGCTTCGAGTAAATAGTTTGTAATCGCAGCGATCGGATTCTTAAACATTGGCTTTAGGTTCATATTTTTCGATTTGTTTGTCTAATTCCTGATGATCGATATCACCAGTCAAAGGATCGACAATCATTTGTAAATGCGGAGGAAAAGGATAGCTGGCAGGATCGTCACTCCAAGGTAGAAAAGACCGATAGGAGCAAACCTTGATTGCCCAAAGATCGGCATAAATGGCTGAATCTTGATTTGACGATCCACAAAAGTCTTTAGCAGCAAAAAGAATAGCTTCAGCAGTAAGTGGATTGATCAGCAAAGACGCTTGCGCGATCGCGCCACGAATGTGACGGGCATTAGCCCCTTTGAGATAAAAGATTTGTGCTGCCTTTTGAATTTGCAGATCTTGAACATCAAAGCTAATATTAGAAACGCGAGTAGCCGTCTCCACCAAAATCGAAGGAAAATCAGTACCTAAAGGATGAAGAACGGGAATAAATACGAAACGGCTCTGCATGGCTGCTCCAATTCGCCAAGGACAATTCGTAGTTCCGATCAGGAGAGAATTACCTCTTCTGCTTTCATCGGACAAAATACTCAGTAAACCCGCAGTTACAGATTTACTAGCGCCAGAGTCTCCATCAAAGTCAGATCTCTGCAAAGGCAACATTTCTGTGATTTCATCAATAAAGATGATATGTGGTGAAAATCCACTTAGAATTTGCTTCATCAAGCGCATCTTTCTCTCGGTTTCACCAACCAAAGAACCTTTAGGACTCTGCATCTCAAAAGCAGGTGCATCAGCTTCACTACCGATTTTGAGCGATAGGTCAGTCTTTGCTGTCCCTGGCGCACCCACAAAGATTAGGTTTGCAGGCATGGATGGATTCCCATTTTTTAAAGCTTGTGCGAATTTTTGCACTGCTAGAAATGGAACTTGTATGTTTCGCCCTTGCAGTTTGACATCCTTGACTCGCGCAGTATTTAAAACTGATACGGTTTCTTCCGAAAGAATAATAATACTATGCTCTTTACCTGTAGTCAGTTCTTTGGCTGTGATCTTCCTGCTACTAAAATGAGAGGCACGCATTACCGATTCAAGAGGACGTAATGGCGTACCACTGACAAGATTAGCAATAGATTGATCGTCCAAGTCATTATCAAAAGCAGCTTGGGGATAAGCTAAACGTAAAGCTGGCAGAGCAGCAAGAATCTCGGCTTTATCTGGTTGCGACAAGCGAACATGATGTAATCCACTCACCAATAAATCATCGATCATCCCTTCTCGACCATGTACAATTAGGAGATTACCACTCTTACGCATTGCCAAGTTCTGAGAGGTAAGATGGAGCGACTCGATCGCCATCAATTGTTCTCTGGTCTGGTTGCCATTTTGAACACAAGGAAATTTATGCTCAGCAAATTCAATCATGACCAGAAATTTCATTGGCTGACCATTAGCCCATTTTAGTCCTTCAGCAGAACTCCGAACCAAAAGTAAAGTAATCCCTCTAATCACAGTGGAGAATTCGTGTTCATCTGGCTTCAAATCATTGAGCTTACTCTCTCTCAGAATGGCTTCTATTGCCTTTTGATCGGCAGGGTTACTAACATCAATCCTGCCCCAATCTAGCCCACTTGCAAAGCTGAATGTAATCACTACCATATTGAGAGAATCTTTGGCATAGCGTTTGATAATCTCGCGTAGCGGGCGAATCTTATTATCTTCTGCCAGTGCCAATTCATCTAGCGATCTCCCAGTCAAATAGATAGCAGGTCGCCCCTCTTGTGTATGTGGATTGAAGATCATTTCTCTAGTCACCATAGATTTCTCCGTACAACGTTTAATTTCTTGAAATTCTTTGACTTTTAACTTCTTGTTGATGCCAATACTCCAAAGTATTCATTGTTGATACTTTGGAGTATGCCAAAAGCAGTTTTGGGTTTAAGAGAACCTGAAAGTTACCTTATGATTTACTACTGATGACGAGCCTTCTCTACTGACTGCGTCTGACGGCGAGGAACTTCAGCGTTAGCCTTTGTAGATTTTGCCGTCTTGTCAGAGTTCGCTTGTCTTGGCGCAACACCATTACGTGCAAATTCTTGGCTAGCACTAAGTTCGCAAATACCGCCAGTAAACTTGCGATCTGGAGTGCCTTGACGGATTACGCCTTCTTCCTCCAGAGACTTCTCGAACTGCGCGATAATTGCGTTGCAAGAACCATCAGTGATACCTACCGTTTCTGTAGATATTTGAACTTGATTAGCCACATCAATCTCCGAGACAAGAGCCTGTCCCGTATAGTTTTTAGCAATCACACGAATCTTACCTTGACGATTTTGGGTAGTGATTTGCGAAAACCCAGTCTTCAGCGAAGCATTTTGACAAGCAATCGTTAGAGACTGCACTAAAACCTGTTGGTTATTTGCTTCAAGCACCTGCGTGCATTGCTGACTGAGAGAGTTTACTTGCTGAACAGTAGAAGCAGTGATGATCTGCTGAACATTTTGGATGACTTGCTGCTGATCGGCGATCGCATAGCCAGTGTTCACAACTGTAGCGAACGCCTCAACCTTAAGCGCTTCAATACCAGTTAACCCATATTGACTGAGTTGTACTTGGGTTTGAGAAGCGATCGCAGATTGCTTGAGTCGTAGCTCAGAGTTGGCGAGCACTTTACCTTGGTGGTTGGATGAAGCCGCGATCGCCTTAACAGCAGCATTAGCGGCAGCGCTAAAACCAGCAAATGCCAGTTTAGCCAAAATTCCTGTTGCAGCAACTCCTACACTTATCGCAGTTCCTGTGACAACGCCAGATACTCTCGAACTAGTTAGCGATGACATAATATGCAATTCTCCTTAAAAGTTAATTTGTGAGTTAGATAGCTGAACAATAAAATTCAGTTCAGCCCAGTGCTATAGGACTTTACAGCCGCATAGCACTAAGCTGAATTGAATTAAATTTCACTCTCGTCATCCCGAATGCTGCGATCGACTGGATTAGAAAAGAACTCATCAATTTCGGGTTGATCGGGTTCTGGTGTATTAAAATTTTGCTCTGTCTCCGTCGATTCTGGCTGATTAGGTAGCTCGATACGATCTACTGGAATGATTGGTGTTGCATGAATTGGCGGCGTTGAAGGAAATGGGTTGTAACCATACCAGACTTCCAAGACCCTCTGTGTAGCTTCAGTGAAAGGACCTAATGGAAGCTTATTTCGATCGTCCCCTGTGTATTGATTAGCAAGATTTATATATTCTTGAAGAGCAATTTCGACTCTATACAAACGACTGGGAAGCCACAGTTGTAAATTTTCAGAAACAATCCGTAAACTTAACCATGCGTCACGAATCAAGAAGTAGAGATATTGAATACCCGATAAACCTTTCTTACCACCGAAGCAAATCGCAAGGGACGAAAGCAAGACAATCGAGCCAATTAGTAAAGATATACTCAATCTCTCTTGACTACTAAATACGCAAAATACCGCAATAAAAACAGATAATGCTACGGAGATAACATTCCAAACAGGAAATCTCTTGATAAAGTTAATCGAATTATCAAAAGCTCTTCTCAATCCATGATATGAACTATTGAGATTAGGCGCACGCTTAGGTTGAGTAGTATTTTCACTGAGAATTGCAGCTAGAACAAGTACACCAGTGCAGATCACCAGAGCGTGACCAATGGAAGCCAAAATCAAGTTTACAGAGACGACTGCTCCAATCGGCGATACTAATAGAAACGCGACCGATATAAACAGTACGAAAGGGGCGGTTCCCAAGAAAAAGCTAGTTACTCCATTTTGACTCTCAGGTTGATTAGATTTGTGGACTTGGCGAAGGAGATCGCGCTCTTTGATTCGAGCATCTCGCTTCACAAGATGAGGATATGCTCTTGCAGTGGCTTTGATGATAGTAGCCGCTAGTTTTTTCACCTGTTTAACACCTTTCTTCAAAGAAATTGCTACATTGTCTTGCTTCTTCTGGGCTTGCTCTTTCTCAAAAGCATCGTTGACTGCTTTGGCCATTTCATAGTCATCTAAATACTCACCACGGCGAGCGCGATTTGAAAATTCTAAATTGTCAGGATTTGAATTGTAAGCATCAGTCATAATTAATCTACCTAAATACAAGTTCAAGATATACTCAAGGGTTTCTCTGTTTAATCAAGTCATTAGAATGAGAAATCCTATGAAATTTTTTGGCTAAGGTTTTGCAGATTTCATCCGTTCATGTAAGATGCGATCTCGCTCCATCTCTATAGCTTCACTGTGTGATTTTTTTGCATCCATGCTATTAGCAAAAGTAACGACCAGAAAGCAAGCAGTTATTGATGTCCCAATGCTGATACCCCCGAGTAATAAACTCAAAGCAACACCAGCAAAATCACCCTTAGACAATTTACCAAAAAACGAGAAATTCGCAGTTGAGAATGCCTCAACGCCAGACTTGAAATTCTCATTGTTGTCAAAATAAAGAGCATACTGATTGGGAAATTCCTGCTTTACAAACATCAAATCATTATTGATTTGAGAGCGTTTAAGCAACTTGTTATCCCAATCCAATGCAACTTTATGTTGCTGCTTCTCTTGCTCCACTTTTTCAAACAGCATTTGAGATCTGACACAAAGTGGAATTCCAGATTCTTCCAGATTCCACTTTTTAGTTCTTTCGCGATGCATACCATGAGTGCGAACATAAGCTGCGTCACGATTAGGATCACTAGCGGGTAAACCCTCAAGCCTCTTTAAATCAGCTTTTGCTGTATCGCATCCTTTCACTGCTTCTTGATATTTAGTAGTGCTAGGAGGCTGAAATCGGGTTGCATTATCTTCAACGGTCAGAAAAATTTGCTGTGCTTTGAATTGAGCAATTCCCGATTTGTTGAGCATCATTTCTGTCCCAGGGGCAGATACTAGACACGAAATTAGGTTGAGCGAAGAGAAACCACATAGACATACAATTCTAGTTCCTCTAGTGCCTTCTCTCTTTCTGACTACCAATGTCCCTAGAGCATTTTTGGTAACCACTAAGCCGAGGTTGATGCAAGTACCCAAAATAGGTCCCGCAGCAGCAACCAAGATTTCTTGACTCAAGAAAGCATCTAGAATGTTGGCTAAAGACAACACTACAGCAGCCAACTTTGCATTAGATTTAAGTTCAGGAGGAACATAAGCTGTGCCATGCAAGTCTTTTGATGGTACCCATACTAAATCTCTAGACCATTTCAACCCATTAATCATGAATGGTAAAACTAATTGAGGTGAGAATTTTATATTCTTTCCTTGCGCGTGATTGTCTCCGTTACTGGGATCTGTCGGCATCAGTTTCGACCTCCTTCGCATAACTAGTTGTGATACCGACTTTACAATGGGTCTATTACTGATACTTGTTATTATTTTGTGGTAATCCAAAAATGCCTTTACTTTCCTAGGCTCAAGGATGAAATCTCTTGTCCTTGTTGTAAAGTGGGCGTTTGAAAAGTTTGCTCAACCGCTTGAAATCTCGTTATATCGTCTTTAGATAGCTGATTAATTTGCAGATCGCGACCATCTAACTTCAAGACCGCCCCCCTTCCATCCTTTGCTTCAATAGTGAGTGTATTCCCCTCCTTTTTAATCAGATAATCTTTACCCTCAAATACTCTCACCCCATCGCCATTAGCCCAGCCGCGTCGCTTTACAATTTGTTCAGTGAAATTACGAATAGAAGCAATTTTAGGACTCTCCAACTGCTTTGCGTCCATCGGCATTTCTAGATAAGTTTGCTTCTCTAGTTGGGTTTGCATCTTGCCATTCTCAACCTTTGTTCGTACAACTTCATAGCGAATGCGATCGCCCCGTTCATAAGCTGTGAGAATTTCAGCAGCGATCGCTTTTTCTTGACCTGATGCTTTACCGTAAGGCGATCGTCCTGACAATATGTCTTGGCAAACATCTAAAGACCAGTTAGGATCTTGCTGTTTTACACTTTGATCCGATCCTTGTCCCTTAAACTCCATAACCACAATTTCATTGGTTTTAGGATCTCGGTATACCCCATCATGACCTTGAGCAATTCCTTTCTCATCATCCAATAACTCAGGCGTATAGCCCAAAATATCAGACACATAACGATGCCCAAAATCCTCCCCTTGTTTAGCGGAAAACTGAGCTAATTTACTCTCGTTCAAAGAATCACGAAATTTCTGCATCTGTTGAGCACCTTCATCGTTCCAAGTATGGACAGTGAGAGGCTCCTGTTTTGTCCCATGAGAATAGTGAATTGGATTATTCATATCACACCTAATATTCAATAATTTGCTTAAATTCTTCCCACCATTTACCTACACTAACTTTAGATCTGACAGATTTTTGATGTTGTGATTGACTATGGCTATTACCTCCAGTAACTTCCTTCCCCGAAAATACCAATCACTACCTATTTAATCTTGTCGCAAAAATGTTGGAATTGAGCGATAGAATTACAAACCAATATCTACTTGCCAAGGATCTACTTGTGATTGAGGATGGGGAATAAAAATTGTATTAAGCTTGTCATAGTCACGGGGACGAATCCGAAACTTCTTTACTTGCATACTATCCGCGACAACACAATAGCCCTCTAAATCAGGAAGTGTTTGGATCTCGCTAGGTGAGACCACATCTTTTTCCTGAGATTGCCATGAACGCGTTGTAGATTGCTGTCCTAGCCAATCGTAATTAGCCGAGCGAGATTCTTCCCAAACATCCTGCTTACCAATCACTCTAGCCATTTGCTCACTATCATTAGGATTAGGACAGCCGAAGATAAATTTTGTGAAAGTATTTTGCAAGAAATTTTCTGCACCTTCTTTTCCATAGACTTGAACAACTTGAGCAAGGGATTGAGTCCCAATAAGCGCACTACCACCAGACTTACGACCTTCGGACAACAAACGATTGAGGCTAGGCAGTTCTTGTAATGCTCCCAGTTCATCAATAATGATAATTGTTTTCATCTTATTGTTGTCGCCACGACTTAGAATGCCTTGAATGATTAGGTCAAATGCCATACTATATAAGGGCTTAAAGATTTCTTCATTGCCAGCAAGTAAAGGCAAAAACAACCATTCAGGGCGATCGCTTGCACCGTACTCAAAAAAACTAATTTGCTGTTCGCTATCAATTAATGATTCGTAAAAATGACAGGCTGCATTAAGTGTGAACATCACACTAGTCGCTAGCTTAGGATCGTCAAAATACTGAGCGGCTTGAGTTCCTGCAATACGATCTCGAATTACCGATAAAGGCGATCGCAGCACTTGTGATGTTTCACGGTTGCTACGAGTGGTGCGCCAAATCTCAACTAGTAAAACGCGTGCAGTCTTATACCAAATCTCATCTGTAGTTTGTTTAGGCATAGTAATTAATGCCTGAGCAATGTTAAGTGGGGTAAAGCGTTCTTGGCGATGCATCCAACCAATTGAACGGCGATCGCTAGGATTAAACACTTGATCTCGGTCTTGTCGATAAAGAGATTGTAAATACTCGGCTCCACGATCTAAAACCACAACACGAATATCTGGACGATTACGCGCCGAATTGAGGAATTCCATAATTGCTTGTGTTTTACCAGCACCAGTTCTTCCCAATACAAGACTGTTTAGACTTTTAGACTCATTAAAGGGAATTCCTGCCATTGTTAGCGCATGAGATGGCAAGCATTTTTTGATACTGGGAAATTTATCTTCGACCACTTCGCGTCCTTTTAGATGCTTACGACGGCGCTCATTCATTACAGTTGCCGTGACTGTCCCCAAAGCAGTGCCGCCCAATGTTGAATGCAAAAGGTATTGTGGAAATGACATTGCTGCTAATATAGCTCCCGACATGGCTGAAGAAATCACGATCGCTGACGTAGAATGACTAGATTTATTGGCTTGTTTATTATTCATAGTTTTTAGTAAGAAATGTTTCTTTTTACGGACTGGGGTTACGCACGAGCCTGATGGTTACAACCAAACACAAGGGAAACTGCGATCGCAGCTTGCAAAAGTGGCTCAACCAAATTTGTAAATGTAAGACCAGCCGCTAATCCGACCATAGGAAAAGCGATCGCTCTAATTGCCGTAGCATCAGCTAATACAGTTTGATCGAGCAAGTGAGCAACGCTTGCGCCCAGCATGAATCCCATGATCACTAATCCAGAGCCATTTAGCATCAATGGGCTATGAAAGACTAAATAACTCGCCAAAATACCGCAAGAAAGTTGGAATGGATGACTAATCAACCACAATCCAGGATTTCTAACTAGCCAAATAAGGACTTTGATAGCAAGTCCTAACATTTGAATATATAGATTAAATAGGAAGAATATAAGTTGACCCATAAAATTAATAGGCTGACACTAAAAGTTGTAGTAGTGCCAGCCTATCAGTTGTGCTTTATTAGCTTTTGTTGGGATCTTGTCGTTAAATTTAAAAGATTATTCCTATGGAAATCTCAGCTCTGTACATTTCTCAAAGCCTTTCCGAATGACTGAATTTAGCAAGACGTAGCCTTGTCTATAAACACTTTCATACAGATGTTTGTCAATAACATCCTTAGTAAGAGATACAGGTGGTTTATAAAAAATATTTTTGACAGCTCTCTCAAAATTCCCTCCCAAGCCTCTACAGAGCATAGATTTTTTTTTGTCTTCATGTGAAAGATATGGCTCACGTAAAATGCGAGATACAGCTAAATTGTAGTAAAAGTAAGCAGCTCGGATACCATCCAAACTATTAGGAAAAAGAAATGGCTCATCAGATCTATCACTTGAGTATAATTTCAACTTAGGATATCCATCACCATCATGACTGAATCCACAAAGTTCAAGCGTAAATGGTGGAATAAAGCATCTGGATTTAGTGATTTTTAGGATAGGAGGAGTATTGTCAAGCAATCTCTTATTAGCATCATCAAGTCCATGCTTAAGTTGCAATATTTTCTTGTTAATAATGCCGGCAGCATGAGCTTTTTCCTCATCATTTAATCCACACCTTTGATGCTCAAGGTCTTTTTTTTGTTCCTCAAGCACTTCTTTTTCTTTTCCCAAAGATGTTATTAATGCTAGTGAAGTAAGATATAAGCCCGAATTGACATCGCCTTCAAGATATTGTTTCAAGTTAGAGATTGAGATGTCTATGTTAACGTCCATTTCTGGTACGTCACAAGTCTTTGTATCTAGTTCCCAAGACTTGTGAATTAGTTTATGTCTATCAGGGAAATCTTTGTTTAATCGATTTTCTAAGTCGTACTCCGAAGTTACTTGGTTCTCATTATTATCAGAAACTAGTCCAGTAAAGACAACTAATCCGTTGGTAGCATCCCCATTCTTTATGTCTTCAAGTAACACAAATCCATTGACGTAACTATCTTTCTTAGTTAGTTTATCTTCTAAACTAAGGTTTGAGTCAAGGTTAATATCTAAAACTATCAAATCATAATTATTTTTGCAAATCAGTGTTCTCGCCTCATCTGCATTACGGGCGATATTTACTTCACACCTTCGAGAATACTTACTAAGAATACTCTCGACAGCTTTAGCAACACATTTTGCAATTGCAATATAGTCTTCAACAATCAAAATAGACATGATTGGATCGGCTTCATCAGGCGAGATATCATCATTAGCCATATGCATCACCAAGAACTTACTAGAGTAAGCTTACCAAATTAACTTTTTCTCGTCTAGTTGATTATTTGTTGTTTTTGCTTCATATAAAATTCGCAGAAAGCATGATATATTTATGAATTAATGTGTCTAATGTGGTAAAGAATCTTTAAGAATATGCAAATTTATTCTAAAAACATTTATTTCACATGATTGAATATTTTTAAGAAGTTCTGCAATTAAGTTTCTAGCTTCTCCTGCTCTGACATGATCGGGATAAATTACATCTAAATTAAGATTTAACAATTTGTTAAGCTCATGGCTCCAAGAGTTGATGTCATCAATAGTCGAAATGTTATCAATTTTTGTGTTATTAAAATTTGAGCTAAATCGAAAAAATTGTGATCCTTCTTTGAGTAGACGAAACTCTGTAAAATTCATCATACTATCAAAATAAGTCTTGTCTACCAATAAAATTTCTTCACACAAACGTCTCCATAAAGATGGATCTCTTGCAATTAAAACTGAATGTCCTTTTAGACCTTGATAATTTTTATATCCTTCTTGACCAAAAATACTCAGAAATAACAATTCATTTTGTTCTTTAGAGCTATTCATAATAGCTATGAACCTACCAGTAAATCCTAAATTTTCATTTAATCTAACATCATTCAAAATCCCAATAATTTCTATCGGAGTATATCCAACAGTAATTATTAATGATTTTAAGTATGCATCATCAAATAGTTTGTCGTTTTTAGAGATTCTCTTTTTAATTTCTTCTTTAGAAAAAAATTTTATTTTTCCATCTTTTAATCTTCGATTTAAAAGTCTAATTTCTAGTATTTTTTTTAATAGATTTAAATCTTGAAAAATAGATCTTGCAATAGGATTTGAATGTTCGCAGAATATAGCAATCTTTAAATATTTAGGTAATGGCATTTCGATTTTAGAAAAGATTGAGCTTTATAAACCCCATCCAAGATGGGAACAGTAGTTTTTTGACTATACCGTGTAAGCTAATTCTAAAGGATAGTTAGCCAAGATTAGAACAAGATGCTAAAGGTTGATTACGAACGTTGGGGGCAAAGTACAGAAATTCTCCGACAAGAAGCATTAAGAGCACCACATCCACGCACCCGCGAACGATTGATGGCACTGTACGAAATTAGCAAAGGTAAAAGTGCAACCAAAGTGGGCAAAGCCACTGGGCGAAACCCTCAAACAGTAATGTCATGGGTGCATTGTTACAACGAAAAAGGGTCTGATTCCGTGGAGTTTCAACACACAGGCGGTCATCCCCCCCTTTGTCAAAAATCATTGAGTCAGAATTAGATTGTGTGATTCGTAAAGCCATAGAGGTAGCAGCCACAGCTCCCCAAGAGCGACAAGATCCGCCTGAACCTAGATGGACTCTAAAGCGATTAGTAGCATGGGTGCGCCAACAGTTCAAGATAGAATGCTGCCGCGATACCATCCGCAAAGTCCTCAAAAAACTAGGTTTTTCTTGGAAGAAAGCTCGTAAGCTTCTAAACAAAGCCAATACCAAAAAGCGTGCTGCATATCTCGAAACGCTCAAAGGCTTAATGCAGGATGTCTTGGAGCATGACCGCATTTTGGTTTACATTGACGAAGCGCATATTCACCTAGATACAGATGAAGGCTATGGTTGGTCGGTTAAAGGTGAACGGTTTTGGGTGAGTTCTTCTTCTCCTGGTAGAGCTAAGGTCTCTTTATGGCGTATATATCTATAACCTCGGTGAGGTCAGGATTTTCCCCCATGAAACAGCTAATGGGCTCAATACCATTGATGTGCTTGAAAAACTCAGAATCGAATTCCCGAATCGTCCAATCTCTTTAATTTGGGATGGGGCATCATACCACCGTTCCAACATCGTTAAAGATGCTGCTGCTACGCTTAAAATTGACGTACAACCCTTGCCAGCCTACAGTCCAGACTTTATGCCTGTTGAGCATCTCTGGCAATGGTTGCGTGAGGATGTCACTTATCACATTTGTTATGAGTCCAAGCAAGATTTGATTGCTCAGGTTGATCGGTTTCAACTACTGATCAATCTCTCTCCTATTGCCCTGGGCGATCGTTTGTGGGTAACAACTCATCTCGATCCTGCTCAAGAAAAACTACGGGTTTCAAGCTAGACTGGGTTTAGCTATCTCTGCGGTCAGCTAATGCCGAATTGTAGAGATAGACGTGAAGCCTCCGCCAGTCGTAGAGAGTTTGCTC
>ENA-ORBV01006541-ORBV01006541.1-microbial-mat-metagenome-genome-assembly--contig:-NODE-6541-length-20499-cov-3.592204_pt1 | contig 20499 bp, 23 predicted proteins | sample MGYA00237777_ERZ505514 | MGnify/ENA primary metagenome ERZ505514 (study PRJEB26160, sample SAMN06269048) | microbial mat metagenome | isolation source: Oligotrophic lake microbial mat | place... | reverse complement strand
ATGATGATCACGTCAATCGCGCCCCCTGTACCGGTAAACGCCGTGCTTCCCGCCAGCGTCTCTACTGCCCTCATGGCCGAACCGCTAGCCAAGCGCCCCAAGACTCTGGATCGCACTTCGCCCGAGTCTCCGCCGTTCAGCGAGCTGTCTTCCAGCGCTGGCGAGTCGAGGATGAGCAACGACGCTCTCGAGGATCTCCGATCCGTCAAGTCTGGGCTCTCCTTATCCTCTGACGTGTCGGGCATGGCAATCAAGCAGTTGGCGGATGGACCTGCCGGTACCACTTCGGCGATGACATCACTTCTTTCCGGATCTAGTGCATCGCCTTCTGCCACCACCTCAGCCTCTTCATCACCGGCCATCCTGCCTAGCAACACCCAGGCCCAACCCGTGCCTCCTCCCCTCCCAACGGTGGTTGCGCCCGGATCTCCCGTCATCGGCGCAAGCATCGTCACCCCGAGTAATGCCCATTCGGGACCTGGAGCGGCGGCCCCACCGTTGGAGCCTTCGTCCGATGCGGCTGTCACCGATTCGATCAGTCCTTCCCGCAAGCGCAAGCTCTCGCCGGAGTCAGACGCCGCTGCGGATCTGCAGACTCTAGCGCAGTTGGCGGCGCAGCAAGCCAAAGTCATGCAAGCACCCAAATCGAGCAGCTCTCCTTCGGCCCGAGCTTCAGCCGGATTGGATCATCCTCGCGCTCAAGTCAAGAAGGAATCCTCAGCGTCCTCCCCGTCCGCTCGTATGCCTGCCGCTCCGCTGGCCAGCAGCAACATGGCTGATCCCATGATGGCGCCGATGTTCTCGCCGTACGGTGCCTCGATGAACCCGATGCTGTCCTATCATCACGGTGGCTTCGGTCAGATGAACATGCCCAATATGGGGATGCAGCCGCAGAATGGAATGTTGCCGTACCCCTACAACGGCATGCCTTCTGCGTCGATGATGTCTGGCTTCATGTACCCTCCGATGCAGCCCGCAGTGCCCGCTATTGCTGTGCCGGTGCCGCCAGCCTCACCTCACGGCACTGTGAATCATCTGAGCACCACCCCGATGACCACGACGGAGGCGACGCTCGTGGCGCTCAGTAACGCTGCTCGACTAAGCCGCACCCAGAACGCTATGAGCAAGCTGTCGGGCAAGACTTCGCAGCGAGCGGACGGCAGCGGTGATGAAACTGACACCAAGTCGAGAGGCTCGCGCAACTTCCCCTGCACGTTCGCGGGCTGCTCGCAGGTGTTCTCGACTCGGTTCTCGCTGAAGCGACACATCAAGAAGCACTCGGGCGACCGGCCTTTCGTTTGCACGGCGGCTGGGTGTGAGCGTCGCTTCGCGGAAAAGAGCACCCTGACGCGCCATCTTCGCACTCACACCGGAGAGAAGCCGTATCGTTGCAAGGTCGATGGGTGTGGCAAGACATTTGCCGACCGCACCAACGTTAAGCGACACTATCTGACGCATTTTGTCGCCTCCGGCATTCCTATCCCGCCCGAGTTTGAGTTCTAAGTGGCTGGGCCGGGTCATCGATCCGTGTGCTGCTCGTAACAGCACTTCCGCGACTTCTGCGGCTTGTCGGTCTTCGTTGGGTGTCTTGCTGCAAGGCTTCCCAGTTGGTGGTGTTCGGTGTTTCAAGGGTGCAAAAAGCAGTTTCGCTTGTTTGCTGTAATGTTGCGCGCCAGCGCTTGTGACTGCGTATTGTACTGCAGCCTCGCAAGCATTGGTGTCTGTAATGGTGTTGGTGAAGTGAACTGGATTCATTTCGCAAGTGGTTTCGAGTTATGCCGATCGATTCTTGTTCTTGTCATGTTTGTAACGTGATCCGCATGATTCTGCTTGTATCGTTTTGCTGTCTGTCTGTCTCCCCCCACTGATGTGTCGCCAAAACATCAGCGCGTTGGTCGGTCTGGTACACTAATCGCTTCGTAATAGGAATTGTCTTGTCTTGTCTATCCTCGTGGCATCACCGCTTATCGACATATCGATTGTGATGAAAACACGTAGTCTATATCGGACCAAAGTTAACACCACCAGGCAACAAACATGGCGCGCACACCAGCCCCGATGACTGCATCCAGCGGCTACGCTGCGCGCCAGAAAAGACAAAAGAAAAGAGCAAACAACTGGGAAAGGAAAGGAAAAGGGAACAGGAGGTGGATCCATCAGCTCACACGACAGGCTTCAGCGTTTGGATTGTTCTTGACGTTCTGGAACATCCAAGGAGCCCCCGTAGCGACTGTGATGATGATGATAGTGTTGCTACGCAGCGTGGCATCCATTTGCAAAGCCTCCTCGCGCACTGTGCGAGCCACGCTGGCCGATGGAGCCCACACGTGCAAGATCTGTTTGGACCAAGCGTCACGCTCCACCACATCACGTGACGACATGTTGACACCTGTGCAAGCAGGAAACAAACGGAGCATGATCAGTCGAGAGAAGCCCGAGACAAACACGATGCAAACAAAATGGCGGTACCGTGCAGTTTCTTGGTGAGCAGACGCTGAGCATCAGCACGCGTGAACACATCGTTGTATTTCATCGCACGCGTGACTGAGACTCCAAACTTGTGCTGGTAGATCATCGCCGAGTAGTCGGTACGCTTGGAGATGGACCAAAAGTACTGGATGTCCATCTCAGTCTTGACCAGCTTGGCTCCGAATACGGTGTGCATCAGCTGGAAAGACAGCGCCTCCGAGATCTCCGAGCTACCACCAGCGTTAGGAGCGGTCAGCATGTGCGCAGCACCGGCGCACAACTTGATGTCAGCAAAGTCGGCGGGGCATCTGAAGTCCTGCACGGCCACGCAGCCACCGTGCGGGTTCAGCAACGCGTGCTCGATCGCCAACGAGTCCCAGAGCGTTGTACGGACACACAGCTGCGAGTTGAACACGGTGCATATTGGGTTCTGCTGGACTGCGACAGCTGCCACCGCTGCGGTTGCTGCAGTCCACTGCGCCTCGGTGAGCGGCGCGGGAGCCGACTTGGTGTCGGCAATGCCGATGGCATTCATTTTGACAGAGTTGGTTCGGACTGCCGAAGCAGTACAACCCTCTTGAGCATCCTCGTCCTCGTTCCGCTCCGCGCAGCCAGTAGCGGTGCGAGGGGCAGTCGCCGCCGCGGTTGTAATCATTGTACAATGGGCAAGGCGGTTCACGTTAATTCTGTATCCGGAATGTCGCGCAGAAAATCCCGTTGGTTGCTTTTCTTTTGTAGAATTGCATTAGTAACTACAGCTTTGCGTCAGCGGACGACAATGCGGCGCTTGAAAAATGAACTGCAATCCTGAACTGAGTCCAGTTCTTTCCACAATTTTTCCATTTGTTGCTGCCAAATCAGCAACACGGAAATTTCGTCTGATTTGGGAATGCCTGCTCGTGGAAGGGCTTCTTGCACATCAACTTTTCACGGGTCACAGCAGAGCCGTATCGCATTCTGCCATTTTTCGAAAGCAATTCAGACCACTGCCCAAAAGCAGGCTCGATTATCGTGCATTAAATAGCCGTTTGAATGGCGGACGGAAAAACGAGCATGGATATCGCGCCGTCTGATGCAGCGGTTGGTGACATGGTAGTCGGCAAGCGTGCACATGGTGTCGAGCCGATTGCGGATTCGATGGCAAAGCGGACGAAGCAGGACTCTATCCCTGTGATCATTGATACAGATCCAGGTACTGTTTCCACACTAGCTTCTCAGATCATGGCCGGCATTCAGATCAGGAAGTTACGCCTTGCGGTTACAGGAGTGGATGACGCCATGGCCATCTTCTTTGCGCTAGCCCCGTACACAGCTCCCCAACAGGTACCAGTGCATGAACAGTCTGCCAATCAGCTGAGCGTAGCAGCGTTTCGACAATAATGCTGAAGCTCTTTGCATCCGATCACAGCACGCGCTTAACGTGCTCGGCTTGACCGTCACTCACGGCAACAGCAACAATCTCTCCATTCTTGGACGGAATGCTTGCCATATCTTAGATATGGCGCATCGCCCTGATATACCTGTTTACTTGGGTTCGGGAAAGCCGTTGGTATGTCGTGTATCGTCGCAACATTCCAACACTGCTCACCATCGTCCGATTTGTGCGTGCGTCTAGATGGGCGCCGCACTGCCAGGAGCTCCACATGTGCATGGGGAGAACGGACTCGGCAACGTGCAATTTGGCAATCCTTCGACCTCTCCTATCCCGCGCGCCGAATGCTCAGCTGCAGAGTTCATTGTAAGTTCAGACCACAGCTCTTCCTTCTCTTGTCATATTCGCTTGTACTCTGTTGTCGTTCAGATATTCACTACGTGTGTATCTTTTGCATCCACGTCGTGAAAGCTGATTGCATGTGTGCCTCCGCCTCAGGTTCGCAGCGCGCGTGCTCATGCTGGTGAATTGGTTTTGGTGGGTCTCGGACCTCTCACCAATATCGCCGCGGCACTGCAGCTGGAGCCAGACCTGCCCAAGATGGTCAAGACCGTGGTTTGCATGGGTGGATCGTTCAATCACCCTGGTAACATCACGGCAAAGGCTGAGGCCAATGGTAAGTTACATAATATCAATGGCGGGGTCAAGCGATTTCCGTGATCCGGTGCTCACGATGCTCACCGCTCGTATGGCAGTTTACAACGATCCCGAAGCTGCGGAGCTGGTGTTCAACGCGGGATGGCACGTGACAGTATGTCCTTTGAATGTGACGCAAAGCTTGACGCTAGATTCGCAGTATCTTCAGGACCTCCAGACGGTGTCTTACGTGGGCGACTTTGTACGTGACTTGTCACGCTGACGTGATTCTATCTGGTCGTATCCGTCGATTTCGTTTCTATGGTGACATCTGACTCTGTGTTTGCTTCTCAATTCGGTCGCTGTCGCACAGATTTACCGGATCTCTCGGTTCTACATGGATTTTTTCGAATCGTTTCACAAAGTCACCAAAATGGCGGTGCACGACTCTTCAGCCTTGCTGGCTGTGGTGTGTCCGCATGTTTTCACCAAGTCCCGCCGAACCACCGTGCACGTAGAATGCGCAGGTCAGCTGACTAGAGGTGTCAGTGTGGCAGATCTGAGGTCTGCGGTCCTGGGCAAGCCCCCTGCGGATGATGATCGCGTGACCATCATGCTAGCGGTGGATGCGGCAGATGCCGCCTCGATCTACCGGGAGAGAATCGCGAGCTATCAGAAATTTCGTATTCCGCATAGTGTACCTGCTTCTGCGGTTGCTCAGTAGCCCGAGTGTTGCAAATTTCGAAGTGCAATGAATATAGGCCGTACTACGCCGTAGCCTTCCGTATGTGCTGGTGTCGTGCTTGACGTTTGGAACGCTTTCACCCACCCAAATGCAGGATTCTGCTTGATTTCATTAAGAAAGACCGAGCTACGCAAGCAGAAACATCGTGGAGGTCCGAACGTCGCAACCTCTGTTGACAAGTCTGTTTCAACCCATTGCTGTCCACCATGGATTCGCGTAAAGCGGGCAAAGGTGGAGTCACCAGTGCATCTAGTAGAGTATCGCGTGGAACCGTTAAGCAGCCTGCGAAATCCGCTGCTGCTGCTGCGAAATCCAGTAATGGCGCTGCAAGCGGACCACGCGCTGCCAAACGCAAGACTGCTGGTGTGCCTGTGTCGACCACCGATGCACTAGCGCTGCCTGGTGTGAGCGATGCTTCGCTGGACGTCGCACATGCTGACGATATGGATGTGTCAGACGATGAGCAACAGGTGTTTGGCGACGACGGCCATGATATGCGAGCCGTAGCTCAGTCTGTCGAGAAGGCAGAAGCCCCATCGGTCGATGCAGCGGAATCCTCGAGTAAGTCGGACTTCCTTTCTCAAGAGAACGATGACAGTGATGCGCTTGCTTCCGAAGACGAGGATGAGATGGCTGGGAGCGCGTTTAGTGACCCAGACGCTGACCCTGCAAACGTGCACGGTCGAGCTGCGAAGACCGGTGCAGCAGATTCAGATGACTCCAGCGACATATCAGAGCTTGATGCGGAAGCTAACGACAGCGATGATGACAGCAGTGTTGGTAGTGATGATCTGGAACCTGTTGCGAGCGCATCACCCACTCAATCCGCACCGGTCCAGCAAAAGGCTGCAGCGTCGAAAGGCAAACTCAGCAAACTTGCGCCCAAGGTTGTCGTGAAACCTGAGGTCGCAGTGAAGCGCGAATCGGCACTTACAGGGTCTGTGAAGCAGATTGGTCGACCGGTCGTGAAGGCCGAGGCGCAGACACCGAAAGTGAAACGCGAAGCCACTGCCTCCAAATCACCCGCTATACCTCTGCCCTCAGATCAAGATATCGAACGAGCCTTTGCAGCTGCTTATGCAGAAGCAGATGCAGCGCGCCGCAAGGAGAAGGTGCAAGCGCTCATTGAAGAATACAGGCGGAATAACTGGCTCAATCCTGAAGGTGGGTTCAAGCGAGAACGTGTGCCGAGTCGGCTGTGCTCTGAACGGGGCGTACTGCCTTGTATTTACGGTGTGCAGGATTGCCCTCGATCGCAAATCTAGCAGAGATCGAAGATGAAGACGAAGAAGGCGATCGGAATCGAATTGGTACGCCGTCTATGGCTGTGCAGGTGGCCATGGCTGGGCACGCGCCGTGTGCGGTCAAGATGTTCACGAGCTGCGGCTGGTGTGTACGCGTGTCATATCTGCGCAGGTGCGGTTCCTCTCGAGTGGTACAACGAGTATGATCACATCGGCTACGATGTTTACGGCAAGAAAATTGTGCGACAAGTGAAGGGAGACCAGCTGGACGAGTTTATTGCGCGCAAAGATGATCCTAACAAATGGTAAATGCTGTAACACGCTCATTAAGTATCTGGGGGCTAGATACATGCTGTTTGCATCGACGCGCAATCTGCTGCCTGATTGCTGCTGCTTTGACTGGCAGGCGCACTGTCTACGATGCTGTGAATGATCGCAATATCGTGCTCTCTGACGCGGAAGTGACTATTCTGAACCGCATTCGCAAGGGTCAGTTTCCCGATCCCACCTTCGATGCTTTTCCAGAGTTCGATGACCTGTTCACCAGTGAGAAGCGGATAGAGGCCCTCGGTAAGCTCGTGCTGTATTCTGCTTGAGCATTGCTTGCTGCTTGTGTTGTGGTCAACTCGGCATCCCACGGTGTTGTAATCTGGATGTAGGCAACGCCATCGAACCCAAACGGCGTTTTGTACCATCAAAATGGGAGGCAAAAAAGGTCGCCAAGCTTGTCAACGCTATTCGCAACGGATGGATCAAAGTAAGTGTACTGTGCTTCTCCCTATCTATGTCCTTTCTTGAGCGACCTCATTATCACTCACCACACTCGCGCGCTCCGGTTTAGGATCCAGAGGAGGTAGCGCGTATGAACAAGAAACCAGAGGTGTACTCGCTGTGGACTGTAGAGGCCCAGACAGAGGAGGAGCGGAAGCGATCCAAGCTCCCGCCTCATATTCCGGCTCCGAAGCTGAAGCTGCCGGTACCATTCAGTCACGCTACGCTGCACTTTGATCAGAGTCGGTCTGACCAGCTGCTTCTTGGCGCTTGTATGTGATACAGGTGCACGCAGAGTCATATAACCCTCCTGCAGAGTATCTGCCGACGCAAGAAGAGCTTGATGCGTGGGAGGCAATGGATCCGGAGGACAGGTTCGTAGTGCAGCCAGCTTGTGTCGCCGGCGGAAGCGTGTGGCTGACAGTGCGGAGCCTTCTGCTACAAGTATCGTTTGATGGCTTGACAAGCACTTGACATCGTATCGCTTGTTCTCGTGCTGGGCTATCAGACCGTACAACTTCTTGCCGCAGAAATTCGATAGCATGCGTCAGATTCCTTTGTACGGTGATTTCATCAAGGAGAGATTCGAGCGGTGCTTAGATTTGTATCTGTGCCCTCGAACCCGGCGAAAGAAGGTAGCTCTCGGTTGTTATGCTGTGTGGGGTTCCGCTGGAATTTCTAATCCCTCGTCTGTGTTGGTTACAGCTTAACATCGACCCAGAGTCGCTAATCCCTCAGCTGCCTAAGCCTCAGGATTTGAGACCGTTCCCGACCACCCTCACCGTGGAGTACATTGGGCATACAGAGAAGGTTCGTTCGATCTCGGTGTCACCGGACGGCCAGTGGATCGCTACCGGTAAGATATGCTTGGGATGCTTGTTGACGTAGAGAAGTGCATGACGTTGAGAATGTGATGGTTCAACAGGCTCGGATGACTTCACTGTTCGAGTGTGGGAGGTGGACTCTGGTCGCATGTTCAAGCTTTGGTACATGGGCGGTATCGTGGACTTCGTCGCCTGGAACCCGAACCCTGCGGTGCCTCTTCTAGCCGTGGCGTGCAAGACGCGTCTTTGGCTCTTACACACGCACACTGGCACGGAGGAGCAAACGCAGCAAGCTGAGACCATGCTGAAGTGAGTTTGGAAGCACTGTTACCAAAGCGTTTCATTGCCTGATTTGAACGTTGCCGGTGTGGAATGTGTAGGTCCTTTGAACCCCCTGCTCCGGGAGCGGACCAGAAGCAGCATGCCACCTGGAGCGTGGTTCCCGAGTCGGATGCGTCGGATGCGGTCTGGCGAGAGCAGGACATGGCTGCGGGCGCGACCATCCGCTCCAGCTCGGCTGACGGCTCTGAGGCCGGTACAGGCACTGATCAAGAGGCTGCTAGTGGCGGTGTTGCGGACCGCAAGATCGCTCGCCTCAAGGTGAACATGATGGGTTGGATCAGCGATGCTGCCGCCAACAGTACCGGACAAGCCCTGTCCTTATCCCGCATCTGCATTGAGGTCACGAAGCGCATCAAGCAGATCACGTGGCATCACAAGGGCGATTATCTTTCAACCGTGTCGCTCGAGGCCAATCAGAGTCTCGTGCTCATTCACCGCGTGTCGAAAAATCAAGTAAGTGCCTTGTTCATGGTGATCATCTGGTTGTTGCTGCTTAGCTTCCGGTGATGCGTTACAGACCACCTGTCCCTTCAGCAAGACAAAAGGCCAAGTGCAACGCGTCTTGTTTCACCCTGAAAAGCCCATCTTCTTTGTGGCCACTCAGAACAACATCCGTATCTACAATCTAGCAAAGTCGCAGCTTATGAAAAAGTTGCTCTCGCCGATGCGTTGGATATCGTCAATGCATCTGCATCCAACCGGTGATCATCTTGTTGTTGGCTCGTACGATCGGCGCGTGTGTTGGTACGACCTCGATCTGTCCGACAAGCCATACAAGACGCTCAAGTACGTTACATTGCTTTGCGTGTCTATTGCTGTTCGATCATTGAGCGCTTGTTCCTTGACGCCTGGTCACCTTTATACAGATATCACGACAAAGCTGTACGGGCTGTGAATTTCCACCAATTTTTTCCCTTAATGGCTTCGTGCTCGGACGACGGCAAGCTGCACGTGTTCCACGGTATGGTCTACAGCGACCTGTTGACCAACGCCTTGATCGTCCCAGTCAAGATCATCAACGCGCACAAGCCTGTCAGCGAGCTGGGAGTCCTAGATTGCGCGTTCCATCCCACACAGCCGTGGATTTTCTCGGCTGGTGCGGACAAGGCTGTGCGGCTGTTTACCTAGAGCACTGTTACTAGTACTGCGTCCGTCTTTTTAAGTTTCTAACGGTTTAATTTACACACGGTGCGTGACCATGGACACAAAGGAAGACATAACCCTTTGACTCGATAACCGCAGTCGTTCTTAACGGTGCTTACTCGTCAACGACTTTGACTCCGACCAATCGTCGCCGAACCTTCTGTTCGCACTGCAACACAAAAATAGTTAGGCATCAGCGATGTGCTATAGCATGCAAATCATACACGGCAACCTACATCCTCGAAGTCCTTGCAACCGGGAGCAGTCGGCGTCGCGATAACGCGCTGCACAGTTCGCGCCCGCACTGGTTCGTCATCGTCCACGATGTGCGGCTTTGTGAGCTTAACGTGTGTAGGGGCCTTCTTGGGCTGCCGCTTGGGCTTGGGCTTAGGTGGTAATGTGAAGTTCGCAGGTACCGGTGGCGGTGTGCAACGACCCATCTGTTGCACCTCAACACATGTCGCGGGTCCCTTCACAGTTCGGATTCGACGATTGAAGCCAGCCAAGTTGCACTCCGACCACGGTGACCATGCTCCGTACTGCAGGTGCAGACTCAAGGTTAGCAACACAGACGGTTAACCGGCGATTGTGTCAGGTGAGGCTTACCGCGCAGCACTCGCGAGTGCGCTTCGTTTCTCCACATGTGACAGGGCCCTCGACTGATCGCTCACTGAACTGGCTTCCGTCAATGCATTCCGTCCACTCACCCCAAGGACCAACCTGATCGATTCATGATGTGTCAGCACAGCACCCCGTGCACCGCATGATGTCGAAGGTATCACTTACACTGCAGCAAGAACGATGTTGAATCGTGTGACCACACCAGAACGGTCCTTCAATAACTCGAGATCGAACTTGTTTGCCTCTATGACAGTCAGTCCATGTGCCCCACTGTCCGATGCTGCAGCACTCTTTCACTTGGATAGTCGCGCCACAACGGGTCGGGCCCTTCACATCACGCGTGCGATTGCTCTGGCCAGCATTGCATGAGCCCCACGCAGACCATGCGGAGATCTACGCCACGCGAAACAACCGTACTAAATATGTGCTAGATTTTCCGGACGCCGTAATGGGGTCACGTACCACGCAGCACTCTTCCGTCTCGTGCTTCAGACCACAGGAAGCTGGACCGAAAACATTTCGGAAGCGTTTGCGAATACCATCAGCACACGGTGACCAGGCGCTCCATTGTCCAATCTGCAAACAAAAGAAAGTCAGCATTACTACCAATGAAGTACGAGAAGTTCAACGGCTGCCTACATCGCAGCACGGTCGAGACTCTGAAGCGTCTCCACAGGTAGGACTTGGCGTGACCGAACGGCTTCGATTTTGCAAACCTTGTGAGCACTTGCCCCAATCGGACCATTCGCCCAACTGGCAAGGGTATCATAAAGCGAAGCGGCTGAGTACAGGACCGCAATGCATACCACAATTTCAACATGCGTTCTGACCTGACAGCAACCACCGGAAGCAGTGCAAGTTTGAGTTTCCATCAGAGCGGGGCACATTTGTCCACCATGCACCGCAGGCACCAGAACGACGCGGCTGCGGCTTCGAGTGCCTTCGCCGCAATCGGCAGAACAGGCACTAAAATTGCCGAAGTTGCTCACCACGCAATCCACGGGACATCGCCCTTCTTGACATGCAGCGGTATCGACAATCTCGCCACACCTGGTGCCATCAAAGTGGAAAGCGCCACGCGTACGGGTTCGGACGCCCGCCTCACAGCTCCGAGAGCAAGCGGTGAACTCCGACCAGGGACCATACCGAGATCCAGGCTCCTCCAGACAGCGGGCCGTGTTCAAGTTGTCTACTGAAATCATATCTGCAGTCAAAATAGCCTCCACGTTTGCTGCCATCGGTACGGCTGCAGCACCATGCGCTGCCGATTCCATGGTGCAGTGAAACAAGAACTTGCGGAACTTCAAAGCGGAGCGGCACAATGTGAAGGCCTTCTGCAGCTCATCAGCATCTTGAGATATGTTGGCAGGTGTGAATAACTCGAAGCTGACCGGGGCAAGAGGTTTGGGCAGCGAGTCCGAGAACATGCTGTCTGATTTCGCGACCAACCAAGACCATGCAGCTGCAGCATGCTGAGTCTGCAGGATTCCAGCTGAGTCAATGAAGTCGTTCTGATTGTTCAAATCAAAAGAACCACATAGACCGCGAGTGGCACCCATCTGGACACCGGGTACCTCCAGGTATCCGACCACACGGTTGACACCGGCAAAATGTGTGAACGCCACGGTCAAACGTGTGCCTCCAGGCACTCGAACTTCGATCAACAAGGCATCATTGTTGACCCCTTGCATGTGTCCAACGCGATGGATGGTAAAAAGTCCGACAGAATGTCTGCGTTTCAGAGTAGGCAGCCACTCTCCGTTGAAGCGAAAGACTGGTTCGTTGTAAGCAGGAGCTTTCAGGCCAATCTCCATGACATCGGGGCCAAAGCGGAACGCAAACCCAACAGGGACTGCCATTCCTGTGTACGCCGGCTTCTGACCCGCGACTACCGGGCGAACGGGTGGGAATGCGTGCAGAACATTGACCTGTTCTTTCATGTTGACCGCCTGGTACAACATGAACTCGCCTTGAGCTTGGATGTCATACACACGAGCATCGAATGTGTGCATGTGACCCCAGTCAGCACATTTGCCCCACACAGGAGTCGAACCTGGAACGACCAGATCGTGAATCAGCCCACAAACGTGTGAAGAAGACACAACATGGGTCTACATACCGCATGCTGAAAAGCAACGGTTGGTTTGGGTGATATTTCCGCAGTTTACATAGATCTCGGCTCCGTCTTTCTCTTGCAACGCGTAGATCAGTCGCTGGCGTGTACGGAAACCGTTACCGCATTGGGCTGAGCATGGCCCGTAGAGGCGCCAAGGTGACAGGGAAAACTTGGACTTCAAGCACATCGTCGAAGCCTCGTCAATTGACAACAGAGTGTCCGATGTGATCCGTTCGACTTGATATGCCTCATCAGCGGCAATTAAGCCACCCGCAAGTACGTTGAAGGTACAAGCGACGCGATATTCAGATCCAACTTCTAAGCAAGCTCTCACTGCCTCGATGACGTCGTACCGGCTTTTCCCAAGGCTGTTTGGAGTAATGACATCAGTAAGAACGTCAGCATTAGGGATGTTCATGGCCACGCCCCACATCGACTCGTTCTTCATCATCCACGACAAAGCCATCGCAACTGGTTCATTCACGATGCTTCCGGTGATGGTTTCCAAATCGTTGGAAACGTCCAGATCGAAAGAACCACAAAGACCGGATGTAAGCGCGAAACTGTTGCCAGGAACCTCGACGAAGACATCAAAGTGGTGCATTCCTCCTCGACTTTGAACAGTAATCACAACGGTCGTGCTTTGGTTGTTGGCGATCTGGAGCATCAAGAGGGGGGTACCGTCTAGCTTTCCTTCACGGCCAAAAGTAAAAGGACCCATTTGAGCGGAAGACTCGGCCATAACCTGCTTGCTAATGTCGGCTCCTTCGTATCTCAGAACAGGCTGCACTGCGGTCGTATTTGCATCAATCCAAACTCGCTCCATCTGGATGCTGAAAATCTTTCCGGAACTGCGGAACGCAACACCAGTATTGCGTGCAAGTTGATTGACGCGATGCTGGATGATATTCACTTGCTGATCCAAAGTGCGATGCTTGAACAAGATGAATTCACCGTGACCTTGGAAGCTGTAGCCCTTCCGATCGAAAGTGCGAATGGAAGCTGGGTTTCCCCAGCTTACGCACTGACCGTTGGCTCCAATGTCGGCAGCTGAAATATACGAAGTGTTGTCAGAAACACAATTAAGCACCGCAGGAAGATCAGGGATGGTCGTACCTGTACGATTTTGCGAGACACTGGAGCGCGTGAAGCCCTCATGGGCGTACTCAACGCTCGCGTACTCGCCAGCGTATTCATCATGCTCCACAGGGCCTGAATACACCAGCTCCGTGCCGTACTCTGCTGACACAAGACCGGGCACGGGATCTTCTGCGCCAACGGGTCCGAGACCGCGTTCCCTGGAGTAGACAGTGCCGGCATACATGATGGCGTTGTCGTAATTCTCCTGCACGATCTTCTTTACGATGCGAGATGCTTCCGCAAGACGGGCGGCTTCCGCAGCCAGCTGAGTGCTGTTTTCAGACGAAGTATCGTTTCCAACTACTGATGTAGCATTCGTAGCTGCTGTGGCATTTGTAGCATTACCAGCGACGGTGGCGTTACTGGCAACCACTGTTGCGTTCACAGCACTGCTGTTGCTTGAAGGCGGTACTTGCTGCATGGAAACTTCATAGCAAGGACGTGACAAAGGTCAGAAGCGAGCGAGCAGCAAAGCTCAATCGCACGTAGATTTCATACCAGACGTTCTATCCGCCGTTGCGTACTGCACCCCAACCAACACGAGACACACAAGCAGTAATCTCATGTTCGTTGCCATGTCGGCTTACAACAGCGGCGACACCGCTTCCGCTGAACGCACTGTGCGATGCAGACTCTTGCAGCAGTATTATAAAAGCTGCGCTCACGGTCTGTCATTCCGCCTCGGTAAATACATCCGACGGCACTTCCGAAGTGCAGAGAGGAACTGAAGCGCACAAGTTGTCTGTTCTGCACTGTAGTCGACAGCGCAAAGTAGAAGCACCGTCAGCCACCGTTGATTGCTTCAAGTGAAAGACGTATATATTGCATGTTTTGAAGTTGCACTCGAGATGGCGTCTCCTGATGGCCAGAACTACCAGACAACTCCTCAAACACCAATCAGTCCTCCTCCAGATGCTTATTCTCTCCGGGCACTTGAAGAGCAGCGCGCTGTCGCAGTGGACGCTTGGACGAAGAAAAGCAAATTCATATGCATAGCGCAGCTGGTATGCGTGCTTTGATTGAAAGAAGTAGTCCAGCATGTTTTTGGCACCGCGAACTCACACTCAGCCGTATGTTGAAGGTTGCCGCAGGAATGATGTTGTACAGCGAATATTGGTACGCGCAAATCATCGGTCTGGTGATGTTTGGAGTCGGATTCTACGGCATTATCAACAGAAGGAATGAGGTCAGGATTTGAAATTTTCGAACACTGTTCTTGAACGATCTGACGATGAAGCCGCTGTGTTGCATGATTCTCTTGCTGTCAACAGTTCACTTTCATGGTGGGTGCTTGTTGCATTTGGGGTCAATGTCCGTAAGACTGACAGCTCGTATGTCTTGTTGTCGTAGTACATCATCCTGTCGTTTTTGGTGCTATTCAAAGACGCGATGCTCATCTATCTTTACCTGAAGAATGGTCACGAAAAAGGCTACGAAGTTGTCGTCGTGATCTTATGCTTCGTCGATGCCATATTCCTCATCGTACGTCCCGAGCACTTGTCTGGCTCAGTTGTCATCGCTCTGACTTGCTGTTGCTTTGCTGTACAGCCGCTTGGTGCTCATCATGCGTATTACTTCTACCAGAGCTTGCAAACCAACCTTACATTTGAAAAACTGGGCGGTTAGCCACCGTGGTGGCCGCTCTGTCTGAATGTGCTATTCAACACAGCCATATTCTAAACTCGTTCATACCTAGTCAACCGAGTATGCGATTCATAAACAGCGTGTGTTTTCGCTATTTCTCTTTGTACTGTTTCATGTGTCGTCTATAGCCAGTGGCGTGCGCTGTTCGTCGTGAACTCAATTTGCAAGTATTTGCGGACGAAATGTGTACATACGTCGCTTACACTCCACGGATCTGGTTAAGCAGCATTAGCACATTGTTTGCCATCGATATGAAGTCGGACATTTCCGTGTAGATCTGCGCTGAGATGCGCATGTAATATGTGCTCTGGAATGTGAAGACCTGGATGTAAGTGTTAAATTCTGACAGCAAATGGCTTTGCACGTAGGAAATCTCGGTGCCTGCAAGCACACAATCATTGGAACTCGTCAGCGGTGCAGTGACACGGACGCTAGCGGATCGCACTGAGAAATCGCACCGTTGTTGCTGGGAAGGGTGATCACCACCATGGCACCGTTCATGTGTTCGTACGGCACAAGCAGGGTGGTGTTCCAGATGGCAGCGATCTGCTGCGCGGCAGACCAGGCTAGATTATGGATGTACTGCAATATGCTAGCCTCGCCGTACTTGTTCCTGCCATGAAAAAAGGTCAGCACCATTCAATACTCCTGTCAACAAGAACGCTAAATACCTGAATGCAAAGGCATCCGCGATCGAAAGCATCGCATTGTAGTCGCGCGTTCCTGTGTACTGGAACGTCTCAATGTAGTCACCCGAAGCATAAGCTCCAGAGACAACAGGCGGGACCACGATGTCTTGAAGACTAGGGCGAGTCCACAAGAAAGCAGAACCCTGCATGTAAAACAAGCAAGCAGGACTAAGCGACGTGGCCACAATGGAGCGTGCGCCTCAAGTTCACGTTCACGTACTTTCGGGGAATACAACCACTTGTGCGCATTAGAAATATAAAAATCGGCGTTGATATCAGTCACGTTCACGGATATTTGCCTGCATCACCAAGCACCGTGTGAGGATGCGCCACCCATCGCGTACACATCACAACAGGAACAGGCGACAGTACCCCATGACGTGAGCGGCGTCTACGACAGTGAAAATTCCGTTGTTTCTGCACAACTGCACCAACTGCTTGATTGGCAAGATGCAAGCAGGGTACGATGCATAGTGATCCAAGGCTGCAATTCGCAGACGCTTCCCGTAGGTTGCGATAGCGGCAGCAACCGGCTTGATGAAGTCATCATCGGAATATACTGGAAACGGAATGGTGACGTTCACTATGTTGAATCCGCGCATCTGCGCCAGGTATGCGATGATGTCCTTCACCATAGGGTACGCGATATCCATGTGTAACACGTAGTCATCCGGGCCGAGGTTAAGGTAATTTGCTAACGATCTGATCACAGCGTTGATGCCTCCGCTGGTGTTTTCCACCAGCACAATATCACTGGCATTACCAGATACGTACGACGCCACTTGAGCTCGGGCTGCTTGCATGAGCGGCTGATACCCTCCACGGAACCAGCTGTTGGGATCAGCCTCCATCTCAGCAAAGTATGATTGGAATGCTGCTGCCACTGGCTTCGGCACTGCCCCGAAGGACCCATGGTTCAGGTTGACATAGCCTGGTCTGAACTGAAAATACTGCAGCATGTTATGTCCGAACGGCGATACATCGTTGGGTGGGCTTGATGCCCATGCGGTAGAAGCGCACAGCACCACCAACAACGCTCCGTAGATACGAGACATGCACGACCTCGAGGTAGCGCGCCCTACATCGATAGTATCACTGTGCATAAGCGTATGCTGGCGAGCGCCAAGTTACATGTTACCAGACCAGCTGCAATGCGAGCTCGTGAACAATGGCAAACGAACAGCCACGCAACCGTATGACATCACAGTGTTGACGAACGGTGCAAGAGAATTCTCAAATTAGCAAACCGTACCAATGGCCGCCACGACACGGTGTCACAAAAGGGTACGAGGCAAGTGGCCTCCTTTCTTGAAAGACAAAACAACCACAAAAACAACACAGAGAAAAAAAAAGGTTGTTTCCCATCCGGGATTTGAACCCGGGTCACGGCAGTGAGAGTGCCGGATCCTAACCGCTAGACTAATGGGAAATTTGTTATGACATTATGGCTCATCATTCTGCTAATGAACAATCATGTTGTTTTTGTAAGCACGTGGGACACTGAGTCCGACTCGATCGTTGAAGCGTTTGGATCGTTGGGCCGACGTGAGCCCGTGACGCTGCGGTGACCAAGCAGCGATCACTGCCGGGATATATACGAGGTTCCGCCGCGTGGCAGAGTCGAGGTAGGAGTTGTGTGAGCAGACAATGCAACATCACTGCAGCATGCGGGGCAGTGTCACAATGATGAGGCTGATGTGTAATTCAAGTGCCACTGCCACAAGCCGACAGAATAACATTTTGCAAGTAATAAAAGGAAAGCTGACAGTTTGAGCATCAATCGAACTGAGTCTGCCCAACAGCCACTATTTGTGATCGGGCCCTTCATCGGGGCAAAAAATGTAGGCTTCCCTAACCGGGAGTTGAACCCGGGTCCCCAGGGTGAAAACCTGATATCCTAACCACCTAGACTATTAGGGATCCGATGCTGCTTAATGTGTAAATTTTGGCATCCTTGAATTCAGATTTCCACGCAAACTAACTCCGACACTGCGCCTCGGAATAGCGTGGCTGCTTGTGTGACAGTCACTCGCAGACCGATTTCGCGACCTACATCGTACGTTCATTTGACTTTTTCTATGTTGAGAAAGATCCCTTGTATTGATAGTGCATGGTTACTTGTATTTTGTTCGAAGCATTGCGAAACGATGTTGTTGCACATATCTAATTGAGTGTTGTTTCACGCGTGCATTGCTGCAGGCCGACGCGTCAGTTCCATGTCTCAACCGGGTGTGCTTTATCACCTCAAGAATGCTTTCAAAAACTACTCAAACGAACATGTAGATAAAGCGAGCAGAAATTGGCAAATGGCACCAACATGTCAGTCATGCCGCAACCCGTTTGGAATGCTAAGAAGGTTTGTTGATTCCAACCGTGTTGCCCCACGGGACAATCGGTGTGCTGACGGTCATGTCCGAATCAAACAGGAGACATCACTGTAGGAACTGTGCGCAGTCATTTTGCACGTTTTGTAGCCCGATGCGAATCCCGGTGTTGAAGGTACGACTATCCGCGTGACAGAACCCTCAGCGGCTGACTGAACTCATGCCTCTCATCACGACAGTATGGCTATGACAAAGCGGCACGTGTCTGCGATGACTGTTACGTAGCTCTTTTCCGGCAAGTTTACCCCCACCTTACGTACGTGACTTTGTACTGTTGCCACGGCAAACGAACTCAAACGCCTTACTTCTGTGACTTGGTCATCTCGTCGCGCATTTCTGAATGCCTGCGTGCAGTCCCGCTGACTTGAATCCAGAGGTAATAATCGACGAGCTTTCTTGTTCGACCTACGCTGTTCTCATCTCTAGCTTATCGATACTGGCACAGTTGGCACGCAAACGGCACCTCATTCTGCCCGCTATCGAGACGCCAGCTCCCAAGACCGCGGCTGCCAATAGCTCTCCGATGCGCACCAAGACGGATGACGCAGTCCCGGCTCCAACGGAGGTGCCTACGCTCAGCCCCGCGTTGTCTGCGATGAAAGCCACTCCGTCGGATGCGCCATCTTGGGACTCGCCGGATGTGGCTGCGGTGCCGGCCCCCGCGGACTCGGTAACTCATTTTCCGTGTTCGTATTCGCACCTGGCAGCAGCTGCTCTAACCGTAATCAACTCAACTGCTATGCTGCCCGTCAGCCGCCAATCGAGCAGTTAGAGACGTCGATGGACACCGTGGGCCCGTTGCCGGACATTCATCGGGCTGCTGATAGCGTCATGCTGCAGCGTGAGCAAACTCGCCGGCTTAGCCGTGACGACGCGGGTCAGCCACAAGCTGCCGTAACCAGTATGGGCAGCAGCAAGTCAGGCGACTTCAAGAAGGGTGCAGAGAAGAAAAAGGAGGATGCGCCTTTGGAAGCCGAGATCGCAATTCCTGGCCACAAGATCAACGACACCATGAGGGTGCGTGCCCATCACTCTGGGATCTCGTTATGTCGGTCCTGATGTGCATGTATTGTGACTCTGTAGCTTCTGTTCAAGGCCATCGAAGCCAAAGACCAAGCAAAAATCAAGGCCATCCTCACACGAAATGAATCTGCGTCTAAGGACACTGCAGTGTCGTTGGAGGACACTGACGAGGTGCGCAATAGTTCTTTCCATCTTTCTGTCATATCACGACCGCTTATCGTTTCTCACTCCTACTGTATTCAATGATCTTATTGTCATGATCACAGTTCGGCAGAACTCCCTTGATTCATGCTTCTGCACACGGTAATCTGAAAGCCATGAAGCAATTTCTCGCCAAGGGTGCCAAGCTGGAGACTCGGGATGTGGTATGTCCTCTAGGTCACATTATTGTGATTGCGGGAAGGCGAGTAACTCACTGAGCCACGTTCCTGGCTGGTTGTGAACCCCGCATCATAGCACGGCGGTACGCCGCTAATCGTCGCAGCCGCGAATGGTCACGAGGATTGCGTCAATTATCTATTGGCGATGGGCGCCTATGTGAACGCCAAGGACACGGTACGTTTCCGGGTTGGAAGTTATCCGTCCGTTGTCATTCCTGGTGTGATTCTGAGGAAGGTTGTTTGCTTCCACAGTATCGAGTAACGGCTCTGATGTACGCTGCCGCACACGGTCATCTCAACATCGTATCAGCGTTGATTCAGGCGGGAGCGCGCGTGAATCATCAGGATAAGGTTCATTGCGTTTCGTATCATCGGGGTGACATTTCAAAAGCTGACTCAATTCAATCATTCGCGTTACTTCAGATGGGATATACCGCGCTGATGCGCGCTATTCAAGCTCACAAAACAGATGGACACAGCCGCGTGACGGTGATTTCCATCCTTCTGATGGGAGGTGCTCGTACGGACCTGTCCAATACGGTAAGGTGTTCGACAGTGCTGTCACCGCCCTATAATTTAAGAGTATCACCTCTGCTTGTACCCGCTCTGCAGGCTGAGCAGACTGTGTACCAGATGACAAACAGCCCCAGTGTCCTCAAATCGATCGAAACGCATGGTGGTCACGCATCGTCGACTGAATCTATGCAAGGTACGTTAGCCAATTCACCCGCGTGCCGTGAACCATTCATTTGACCTGTGTCCTCTACAATACGCACAGCTTATGGATCCGCTGGACCGTCGACCACGGGTAAGATGTGACGTCGAAGCACGGCATCGCAGCTGCATATACGCGTAGCCCGCTTCGTTTGATTGTGGTGGTTTAAGCTTTCTCCTTAACAAATCGTTCGAAATCGTAAATTCATTTCATAACCTAGAGCTAGCACCTGTCTCTTATA
>ENA-ORBV01006540-ORBV01006540.1-microbial-mat-metagenome-genome-assembly--contig:-NODE-6540-length-20499-cov-4.679072_pt1 | contig 20499 bp, 22 predicted proteins | sample MGYA00237777_ERZ505514 | MGnify/ENA primary metagenome ERZ505514 (study PRJEB26160, sample SAMN06269048) | microbial mat metagenome | isolation source: Oligotrophic lake microbial mat | place... | reverse complement strand
AGATGTGTATAAGAGACAGCTCTCGAGCTCGAGCTCCCAAAGCCAGGCGGTTTCTTCACTGGGCCCGCCGTAGATCCAGAGTTTGTCTCCGCGCCAAGTGAGCGCCACCTCCCGTGCAGAGTAGCCGTCGATGCCGTGCTTGACCAAGAACAGCTCGAGCAGGAACGCGCCCAGCACCGACTGATCCACCAAGGTGTAGTCGGCGATGGCAGTGGGCTCGGGGGGCTCGCTCGGCACGATGCTGGGCATGTCGGGCGCGACGTTTTGCCGCATCACCTCGTAGGTCGAGAGCGGCGGTTCGGCAAACTGGGACACATGAAAGAGGCGCCCGTCGCTTCGCCAGGCTTGGTACGCAAGTCCCACTCCGAAGCCGTAGGGGAAGGTAGTGATGCTGGCCAGGTACGGAGAGGGATCCGCGTGCGCGTCGGTGGTGAGGTCGTCGCGAAGCTTGTCAAACGTCTGCTCGAAGTCGACTCGGGCAATGTCGTAGCCCGACATCGCCACGAGCGCGCGGAATTGGTAGAACGTGGCCTGTCCCTCGGTGACGCTGCGGAGGGCGAGCGATGTATCCGCTGTGGCGAGCTGCTGGTCGCGCCAGCTGTCGAGATCGTACTCGGCATCTTGGATGGCGTGAATGAGCTCGTGCAGCAGCAGGGCGTTGGAATCGACGTTGTTTTGGGGACGACCACGGTCCACGAGCAAGATGCCGCGCTCCGCGTCCAGGTAGACACCGTCGATGCTGTCGACGATCTCTGCAATGGGGCCGGCGCCGGTCAGGCTCTCCCGCTCGACCAGCCCGAGGTCGACGAGCGTGTTCTGGACGTGAGGCACGCCCGGCAGGTCCGTCGGATCTTGTTGCGCCGCTGCGTCCGTTTCCAACTCCTGGAGCAGTGCCTCTTCACTTATGACGCGGATCGGTACGTCGGGGGGAGCGTCGACGCCGAACAAGCACCCAGCCAGCGAGAGCAGACGCGCCTGGCATTGAGCATTGCGGTTGTCGCACGTCGAATAGTCGTGATCGGGGCACTCGGGCAGCGCTCGCCACTCGTCGAGCGGGGCGGGATGGTCGCCGCCGGAGCAACCGCCGAGGGCCCAAGATAGCACCGCCAGCGCAAGCCGCGACCTCATCGAAAACTCATACCGGCGTTCAGCGCTGAAAGCCACGAGGCGAATCCGCGTGGCGAGACGTTAAGGCCGAATGGAGGAACCGCGAACGCGTTTTTGCACCCGATTGTCGCGTTCTGAGGGCCCCGATACGCAAACATAATACCAGCGCGGGAGCAGCAGGCTTGGCCCGCTAGTTGCTTTGAGTTGAACCGCGCGCATCGAGCGCCGGAGATCAAACATGAATAGCTTCAAAAGGTCCACACTGAGCGCAGCCTGCATAGTTGCCACGTTCGCCTTCAGCTCGGCAGCGCTCGCCGAGGAAGAGGAAGTGGTGCCGCCACCGGCAGGCGTTTCAGCCCCCAACAAGGTGCTGCCTCCTCCTCCGCAAACGGGCGGTGAGGCGGAGCCCAACACCCCAAACAGGGAAGTTACCACCATCAATCCGGAGGACGACGCCCGCGCGGACGTAAAAACGAAGTCCTGGCCCAATCGGCCGCTGCTCATTACGGGGCTGGTCGTGCTTGGCGGGTCCTACGGCGCGTCAGCCATCGTCGCGGCCACGTCGGATCGGAAAGCGGACGAGAAGCTCTACTACCCGGTCGTCGGCCCCTGGATGGACCTGAGCGACCGCGGTTGCGACGAGCAGCCCTGCGGTAGCGACTCCTTCAACAAGGTTTTGCTGGTCGGGGGAGGAGTCCTTCAGGGTGTCGGAGCCCTCGGCGTCCTGCTGAGCTTCGTGATCCCAGAAACCACCACGACCGAGTGGTACCTCATCGGCAACGAGGACTTGCACGTAGCGCCTCAAGCAGGAGTGCTAAACGGGCTGACCGCCTCCGGTCGATTCTAGAAAGATTGGGGTCTAACGCTACTCGGCGGGCGCCGCAGCGGAATCTTTCTGGAAACAAACCGAGTGCTAGGGTCTAGGTACCGCCTTCAAGCGGTACGCCAGAGAGAAGGCACCCGATGCAGATTCGCGTGGGCTACGAGATTGTCTATCAGTGTCCGCAACCGACGCCGATGGTCGTGACCCTTAACATTCATTACAGCCGGTCGTCGGATATCGTTCGGCCAGACACCCTGCGGCTCAGCCCCTCCATTCCCGTAACTGGCTACAGGGACTCGTTTGGCAACTGGTGCAACCGCATCGTGGCGCCAGCTGGGCAGCTTCGGTTGACCACCGACGCAGCGCTGACCGACACCGGTCAGCCCGACGTGATTGCGCCTTGGCTGGAGCAAAAGCCCGTACAAGCGCTACCCGAAGAGGCGTTGCTTTTTCTGCTCGGGAGCCGCTACTGCGAGACCGATCTACTGTCCGCGACGGCTTGGGGGCTCTTTGGCGGAGCGCCCACGGGTTGGCGGCGTGTCCAGGCCATTTGCGATTTCGTCCATCAGCATATTCAGTTCGGCTACGGCCTTTCCAGCCCTACGAAGTCTGCGCTGCAAGCTTACACTGACCGTACCGGCGTTTGTCGCGACTTCGCCCATCTAGCCGTTGCGTTTTGCCGCTGCATGAACATCCCCGCCCGCTACTGTACGGGCTACTTGGGAGATATTGGAATTCCGCCCGCGGACGCGCCCATGGACTTCGCGGCCTGGTTCGAGGCCTACCTGGGCGACGGCTGGTATGCCTTCGACCCTCGCAACAATACGCCGCGCATCGGGCGCGTCCTGATTGCGCGCGGTCGAGACGCGGCAGACGTCGCGCTCACCACCAGCTTCGGGACGTCGACGCTCGAGAGTTTCAAAGTTTGGACGGACGAAATCAAGACATGACGTATTGCGTAGGCATCTTGGTGAACGATGGGCTGGTGCTCGCGTCGGATTCGCGTACCCATGCCGGGGTGGATAACTTCGCCAAATTTTGCAAAATGACCGTCTTCGAGCGAGCCGGCGAGCGAGTACTGGTGCTGCTCAGCTCCGGCAACCTGGCTGGCACGCAAGCCGTGGTAAGCGTGTTGAAGCAAAGCAGCGTCGTCACGGACGGCCCGCCCAACGTGTGGACTGCACGCACCATGTTCGACGTGGCGGGCTTGATATCCGACGCCATGCGGGCGATAGAGCGCCGGGACGCGCCGTACCTCGAGAGCGGTCCCGCACCCGTGGCCTTCAATGCCTCGTTCATCCTCGGCGGACAACTCAAAGGCGAGCCGCCGCGGTTGTTTCGGATTTACGCTGAAGGCAACTTCATCGAGGCCGGTCAAGACACGCCTTTCCTACAGACCGGCGAAGCCAAATACGGCAAGCCCATCATCGATCGGGTGCTGGCGCCCACGACCACCCTCGCCAACGCAACCAAGTGCGTCCTCGTATCCTTCGATTCGACCATGCGCAGCAATTTGTCCGTGGGCATGCCCATCGATTTACTCTGCTACGAGAAAGACAGCCTAGCCGTGCGGATGAGACGTCGCTTCGATCAAGGCGACCCCTACTTCACCGCCTTGAGCGCCAAATGGAGCGAGGGCGTGCGCAGCGTCTTCCACGAGCTCCCCGAGCTCGGCTGGTCAGGGACGCCTAGCACGACGCCTAGCCAATAAACGCTGGTCGTCGGCCGCCGCGTGTCTGCGTGCCTCGTGCAGGGCGTCGCGCTCTCACACGCACCAAGCTCGGTCGCGGAACACCGTTTCTCCGTCGAGGCTTACGGCCTCGGTCACCGCGAACACGTCGACGTGGAACTTGGTGTGTCTGCGCTTGAATTGTGGCTTATTGAAGACCCCATGCTTGGCGCCCAAAGAGAGATGGATTCCGCACATGCGCTCGTAGGTACCAATGTCACTGACGCGACGCTCAGGCGTCAGCGCACGGTTCATTCCGAAGCCGAGCTCGCGCAGCCACACACTCTCCTCAGCTCTTATCAGGGCTAGTACGCGATCGAACGCCGGCGTCGAATCCTCGGCGGCCACTACCAAGCCGCGCTCGATCACCAACGTAATGGGCTTGTCTGGAACGTTGACGCAAAAGTCGACGTCGCCAAACACGAAAATTCGCACGCGCCCGTGAACCTGTTCTAGGTCGATTGCTTCGGTGAACACCTCACCGATCGGAAACTGCCCGCCGACGTTGAGCATGCCGGTGTAGTCCCCCACGTTCAGCTTCGCCGGCTCGAACGCAGAGTCGTAGAACAGCCGTTCCCCGCCGCTGTCCAGCACTGCTGAGCTCGCGCGATCGATGCGTTGCTTCAACCGCGCACCCACTCCGCGGTAATAGCTCGGATCGTAAGCTAGCGCGTCGAGGTACGCCTCGTATTCAGACTCCTGCATCCTAGCCAGGTGAGGGTGCTCGATGACCTTCAACCCTTGCTTGAACAACTGCACCCGAATCCGAAACGCCTCCAAACGAAAGCTAGAAGACTGAACCAGCACCACCAAATCCCCAGCACCCAGCTCGCCCAGCGTCCCCAAAAGCGCTTCCGGCGTCACATCCTCGAACCTCACGTGCGTGGCATCCGGTAAGCACTCCCGATACACCTCCGCCAAAATCCGCGCGAGCTCGCAACCCGCGTCGGACACCACGACGGCACGTCGCCCAGGAGCGTGCTCCATTGCCAGCGTCAGGATGTCGCGTACGTGCTCGGTCGCCGTCGTCTTCACCGTGAGACACTACCACCGGATCCGTACAAGCAAGGCTCCTGGCGGAAATGGCTCTGGAGCGGATATCCGCAGACTTTCCTTGACGACGTTTCTGAGCGTCGCTCGCCCCGGCACGCGGCTCAGCTCGAATGCAGTCGCGCGCTGCCGCCGAGCGACCCCCGCTGCGACGGTGGATGTGGCGACGATTTGAAAAGCGTTCAGCCACTCGAAAGCTTGTCAGTGCGCCGCCAGGAGGCCTGTAAGATCTGGGTGTAGCGTGGGGCGGAGTCGGGCGAATCAGTACCCCTGACGGGACCGCAGCGCTACGTGGTGCAGTTGACGACGACCGAAGAATACGTTCAGCTCGTCGAGCGCGCTCAAGCCCTGCTTTCGAACACTCTCCCCGCCGCCGCGTTCGAACAGCTCCACTTACGCGCCATGCAGTCCCTGGTCGCCGAGCTCGAAAAACGCAAGTACGCCGTGACCACGCGATCACGCGATCACGCGATCGCGCGTCACGCCCCGAGCACGCCCAAGTCTCCGAACACATAGAAGCCTCCGCGCAAACACAAACGCGAGATTGCCGGCAGAGCGCGGGCTATCGGCTACTGAATGAGGGCGCCCTGCTCGGCCACTCTTCTGCTAAGTTCGAGCCTCTCGTTTGATAGTTGGTCAGATGCCCAATCAGGTAACTCGTCGGCTGGGACACCTACTCCTGCTCCGGGAGAACGCCGAGACTCCGAGCGACGCAGAGTGGGATGAGACTCTGAAGCTCCTGACGGAGGATCCAGAGGAGCTCCCGCTGGTCAAGGTTCTTGTCGTGACCGACGGTGGCGGACCGACGACGGATCAAAGGAAAAAGCTGGACAGAGCGCTGGGAGGCGCGCCGGTGCGCATCGCCGTGGTTTCCGAGAGTGCCAAAGTTCGCTTCATCGTTTCATCGGTTGCCTTGCTGGCTTCGCACATTCAGTCCTTCCGCATTAGCGAAATTTCTGGGGCGTTCGCGCACCTGAGCCTATCGCGTGAAGAGCGCCGCCTTGCCGAACGAAACATTCGCGAGATGAGTGAGCTGGTCGGTAGCAAAACTAGTATCTAGGAAACGGCGCTGCTGCGGAACGGCGCAGCGTGCGGAGCTGAAGGGCGGCGAAGTCAGGGCGACTGCTCCAGCCTGGTCGAGTGCGGTCCACTCGTAGACGTTCCGCGTCATCAGACCAGGCACGCGGCGCAGGCCTTCTATCCACAGCAAACTGAGCTGTTGACGGCGGAGGTCGCTCGGCGTGCCGACGTGTCCCTACGCACGGTCTACCGCTACTTTCCCACCAAAGAAGCGCTGCAGGACGGGTTCAATGAAGCCATCTTGGAGCGCTTCGGCGCGGGTGAGCTGCCAAGCCGCATGGACCGGCTGCCAGCAATAGTCGGCGACTTGTTTCAAGGCTTCGAGCGCAACGCCGACCTCGTCAAGGCGATGCGCTTCAGCAAGACCGCCGGCGAGATCCGCGCACGCCGCAAGGCGCGGCAGAAAAGGGCCCTGACCAAGGCGCTCGTCGACCACACCGCGCATCTCGACGAGGCGCAGGCGCGCGGCGTCGCCGCCGTAATGAGCAACCTGCTCGGCTCGGAAGTGTGGCTGGAAATGACCGAGACCTGGGGCATGACCACGGACGAGGCGGCAGACGCGGTGAAATGGGCGATCGGCACGTTGCAGGCACAGCTCGAACGCGAACGCGAACGCAGGCGAGGGCCAGCGTGAGCACAATCCGAGCAAAGCCCATGTATTCAGGAAATTTCTCCGTACCGAGCCCCGGGGCATGGGAGCTCAACCAAACGCACTTCACGCGACCCATGTCGCGCTGGCTGTCGGAATTCTATCCATCCGCAATGGTGCGCGGCTTCAAGGAGACGACCTCCCGCTACGGCGCGTTGCTCGACTACATGGACGTCGCGATCGTCGAGGGCTTCGTCTACTTGTGCCCGCGCCCGGTAGCGGCACCGAAGACAGCCAAGGGCCCGCCGCCCAAGCTCGTCTTCAAGATTCTGTCGCTTCTGCACCCGCAAATCCGCAAGCGCATCCGCCAGAGCGAGCTCGTCTTCGCGTCGAAGCTTTGGCGAGAAGACGTCGCGCGCTGGGACAACGAATGGCTACCCGAAATCAAGGCCACGAACGATGCACTCCAGGCGATCGAGCCAGCAGAGCTCGACCAGGCGGGTCTAGTAGCGCACCTCGGCGCCTGCCGGGTTGCGCTCGACCACGCGATCTATCGGCATCATTCACTCAATCTGTGTTGCATGCTCCCGACGGGGGACTTGTTGGTCCACGCGGCTCAATGGACCAAGCTGCCCGTCCGCGACCTTCTCCGTCTGCTCAGCGGCGCTTCGAAGGTTTCGATTGGAGCAGCCAGCGAGCTTTCGCTGATTGCGACCGCGATCGAAAACGACCCAGAATCGGCGAGCGCCCTCGCGGCATCCGCTTCGGCGCCAGCGACCCTAGCAGCGTTGCAACGACTGCCGTCGAGCGTGGCCCACGCGATGGAGGCTTATCTCGCCGTCGTCGGTCATCGCATCTTGTCTGGTTACGACGTCGCTGACCTGACCGCGCTGGAAGTACCGGAAGCTCTGGTCAACGCGATCCGCTCGACGGTCTTCATACGACGCTCGCGCGCGAGCGCTGGAGATGACATTGTCGCCGAGACGGCGCGGGTTCGCGAGCTGGTTCCGCTTGCGCATCGAGAACAGTTCGACGGGCTCTTAAACGAGGCACGTCTGACTTACCGCATCCGTGACGAACGAGCCTACTCGAACGATTCGAGGACACTCGGGCTCGCGCGGCGCGCGCTGCTCGAAGCTGGCCGGAGGTTGGTGAAAGCGGGCCGGCGACGTTATCGTGTCGACCATCACGACGCCGACGTATAACGTGCTTCTGCCGAGCATCGGGGCCATCGTCACCGATCGCGGCGGGCTACTATCGCACGCTGCCATCGTCGCGCGCGAGTTCGGCATTCCGGCGGTCGTCGGCACCATTCATGGGACCACAGCCATCAGAGACGGCCAGCGCGTGCGCGTGGACGGTGCGCGCGGCGACGTGTTCCTGCTGTGACGACTCCTGCGCTCTGCGATGCGAAAGACCCACTGGCTTTCGGGGGCAAGGCCGTGCAGCTCGGCGAGGCCTTGCGCGCCGACCTGCCCATTCCCCCGGGCGCGGCACTTTCGGTCGCATCAGTCGAGGCGGTTCTCGCCGGCGACGCCGCTGTACGGGTACTCTTGGCAGAGGTTTTTTCGAGCCTCGGGCCAAACCTCGCAGCCCGCTCTTCGGTAGTGGGCGAAGACTCGAGCTTGGGGAGCTTTGCGGGCGTGCACGCCACGGTTCTCAATGTCGTGTCAGTGGCAGAGCTCGTGGATGCCATCGCCGTCATCTGGGAATCGGCAAGGAGCGAAGGGGCTATCGCCTATCGCGCTTAGCGGGGGGTTGCGGGTCCTCCCAGGGTCGTGTTCGGCTGACAAACTTTGACGGAGGTGTTTCCGCCTCCGTGCAAGACCAGAGCGGGCTTTCGTCCGAGTAGGCGCGAGGTGTAGACGCGGAGCTCGACCGGAGCGGTTCCAGCTGCGGCGGCTTCCTCGTCGTTCCAAAGACCCCCGTCCACGTTCACGTCTCCGCTCGGCCCCAGGCCGGCGTTCTCGTCTCGCTCAGGTGGTCGCACAACGAAACCGAGCGACGCCCCGACAGCTTCTGCGATTTGGGCCGTACCGAGCGCTCGAAAATGGTCTGCCCATCGACGCAACCGGCGACCTGCGCGGTACCGATATCGACGGGCCGTTCAATGGCCCCATCGAGCTGGCTCATCGGCTCGCGGGCAGTGAGCAGGCCCGACAGTGCATGATGAACCAATGGTTCCGCTACGCCATGGCGCGTGGCGAAAGTGAGCGCGACGGCTGCGCCCTGACCAAGGTCTACCAGAGCTTTGCCGCCAGCGGCTACAACGTGCGGGAGCTCGTCATGACGCTGGTGACTTCCGACACCTTTCGGCTTCGGAGGGCGCACTAGCCTTCACGGCAGCGCAAAAGAGACGCCAATGAACAGCAAGACATCCAAAAACACTCAGCTCATCAGTCGCCGCAAAGCACTGCTCGGGGCTGGTGCTGCTTCACTTCTGCCACTCATTCCGCTTTCGGAGGTCGAGGCTCAAGCTAAGGCGATTCCGACCCGCCTGGTGTTGTGGTTCACGCCCAACGGCACCATTCGTGACGAGTGGCTACCCGACGGCGGAGAGTCGGACTTCACCTTCAAGAAGATTCTGGCGCCGCTCGCCGACTTCCGCGAAAAGCTCGTCATCTTGGACGGTATCAAGTTCGAGAGGCAGGGCCCCGGAAACGACCACATGCGCGGCCCGCACAACATGTTTGCCGGCTCGCTATTGCTGGACGGGACGTTCACCGGCGGAGACATGAACGCGGACAAGTCCGGTTGGGGCAGTCACATTTCGATCGACCAGCACCTCGTCAACGAGCTGAAGCCGGAGACCCCGTTCAAGTCACTGACGCTGGCTGTAAATCCCAACGTGAACGCCAACGTGCGCCACCGGCTCGCCTACACCGCAGGCAATCAGCCGATCACCCCGGAGGTCGATCCCTACAATTTGTTTCAGTCGGTGTTCGCTCCGATCGCCGGCGTGGGGGAGGAAGCCAAGGCCAAGCTCGAGCGCCAAAGGCTCGAGCGCAAGAGCATCATCGATTTGGTCACGGGAGAGCTTGGCACCCTGCGCGGACAGTTTGGGGTAAGCGACCAGCGCAAGGTGGATGCCCACCTGGATGCCCTGCGCGCCATCGAGCGTCGCCTGGACAACACGACCGCGCCGGGCCTTTGCACGCTGCCCGGTCAGCCAACCAAGCTCGATCCCCACGCCAACGACAATTTCGAAACCATCGGGAAAGCCCAGATGGATCTGCTGGCAACGTCGCTGGCCTGCGACATGACCCGGGTGGCCAGCTTGATGTGGTCAGGTTCGACCAGCAATCAGCGATTCGGCTGGCTCGGCGCAGACAAGGGTCACCACGAGATCTCACACGAGCCCGACGACGCGGGCACGCTCGCGCGTCAGCAGCTGATCGACATCAATGTCTGGTACTCCCAGCAGTTCGCTTATTTCCTCAAGGCGCTCGACTCAATCCCCGAGGGTGATGGCACCGTGCTCGACCACAGCATCATCGTCTGGGGCAACGAGCTAGGTCGTGGCAACACCCATTCCCCTCACCCGATCCCGGTCGTGCTCGCCGGCGGCGGCAGCGGCGCTTTCAAGACCGGCCGCAAGCTGACCCTCGATCAAGTGCAGATCAATCGACTGCTAGTGTCGCTGTGCCAGATGATGGGCCTTCCGGAGACGCAAACCTTCGGTAACCTCGACAAGGGCACGGGGCCGCTTCTCGGGCTGACTTAGCGCATCGACTCTGGGTCGAATCATTCGCGGCTCGGCGGCTCGGCCGGGGCCGGAGTCTGAGCCGGAACCCCCTTACTGCTTTCGGTCTTTCGCCTCGGGTTTGACCTGCACGGGCTCTTTGGAGCTGTCGGCTGCTGGCTGCCCGCGCTCAGACGAGGCTCCCTGCTCTGCGTCGCCGTCGTCGTCGATCGTCAACTTGGCGCCGTGGGACAGACGCCTGGCCGTCTTCGCCAGGTGCTGGTAGCGCGCGTACAAGTGCTCGAGCTCCCGATCCGACAAGTCCTCGACGTCGACGAGGCGGTTGCTGGCGCCTTCCACGGCGGCGATCAGCTCGTTCAGCTTCAGCTGCACCGCGCGCATTTCCTTGTTTTGGGCGTGCTGAATCAAGAACACCATCAAGAAGGTGACAATGGTGGTGCCGGTATTGATCACCAGCTGCCATGTCTCGGAGAAGTCGAAGGCCGGGCCGGTCGCAGCCCAGGCGAGAATGACCAGCACCGCAATCGAGAAGGCCCAAAAGCTACCGGTCGCGCGGCTCGCTGAGCTGGCAAAGCGCTCGAACGCATCGTGAAACCGGGAGTTTTCGTCGCCCATGGTGCACTAGGGAGAAGGGGACGGAGGGGGAGAAGCCGCTGCCGCCCCCGGGGCTGGCGTGTCACGATGCCTCATCCTCCGAGCTCAGCCGAACCTATCAGGAGCTCCAGCGGCGGAACAGCTGAATCCGGAGGCCTAAGCGTGAGCACGGCCGTGCGTGACGAGAACTGACCAACGCGCCCGCTACTCGCCTTGCAGTCACCTAACGCCAAGGCGCGCGCCAGGCTGCGGCGCTCCGTGTGTGCGCCCAGTGTGCCCCGACGCTGCGTCCAAGGACGGATCCAGATGGAACGTGCTGGGGCCGGCTGAACACGAATCGAGTCGAAATCATGCTGACCATGCGATCTGAGCTGAAGCGCGATCTGAGCGACCCGGGTTCAATTCCCGGCGCCTCCACCCTCAACGACCCTGTTTTTAACTAGCTTTGTGATTTGAATTTCCCATGTCACCCGTATGTCACCCAAGCCTGCAACGGCTTGCCTGGGTGGCTAGCTGTCGGGGTTGATCCTCGGGCCCCCCGCATGCCGCTTGCATCGCGGGATCGTCGGGGCGTCCCGCCCGCAACCGGCCTGCCGGGGACCCGTGTTTGGGTGACCGGGTAGGCCGGGGCGCAAGACGACCGAGCTCATCCGGGGCGCGTTTAGGCGAGCAGCCGGCGCGGTCCGTTGGCGGGGGCGCGATGTCAGGCGGCTCGAAGCGACCGGCCGAGCGGGATCTGGAGCACCGTTCCGGACGCCGTTTTCCAGGTCATTGTCAGCGCTTCCTTCACGTCGAGCAGGCGGACGGCGTCTCGCCGGGCGTCCGGGCTGAGATGGGAATAGCGCATGGTCATCTCGATCGTGCTGTGACCCAAGAGCTCTTGCACTGCCTTGATGGGCGCGCCGCGCATCACCAGATGACTGGCGAAGGTGTGGCGCAGCGCATGCCAGCCGATGTGGCGAAGCCCGGCTCGCTTCAGGGCGTTGGCGAGTGGTGCCTTCATCGCCCCCTTCGTCAACATCCTGCCCTCTGAATCCGAGAAGACGAGCAAGCTCCGACGCGCGTGAGCCTCGAGAGCGTCCGTTGCCTGCTGGCTCAGCGCGACCTCGCGGCTGCGGCCGTTCTTGGGTGTACCTACGATGCCGCGAGCGACCGCGCGTCGCACGAACAGGCGCCCTGCTTCCAGGTCGACGTCCGTCCAGCTGAGGGCAAGCAGCTCGCCAAGGCGCAGGCCCGTGCGGACTGCCACCGTGATCATGGTCCGCCCTTCCCCATCTGCTGCTGCGATGAGCCTGGTGGTCTCGTCGAACGTCAGGAAATCAAACTCGGGCGGTGGGGGCTTCAACCATTTGAAGGGCGGTGCCACGGCCAAGCGCTCCCACGCGATCGCGACGGCGAGCATCTTGCGAAGGACCGTCAGGTGGTTGTTGATCGTCTTGTGAGCGACCTTGGCGGCCAGCTTCTTGGCTTTGTACGCATCGATCTCGGCAATTCCGATCTGATCCAGCCGCAGCCCGCCGAACGCGGGGACCAGGTGGACGCGGAGAATCATCCGCTTCGACTCAACCTCGCTCGGCTTGTTGTTCGGGACCGCGTAAGTGTCGATGAAGTCATTGGCAAAGTCCGCCAGGAGTGGCGACTCGATCGCCGTCGAAGCCTTGCGATCATCTGCATTCAGCAATTCCTCGCGGAGGTCGTGCTCGAGCTTCTCGGCTGCGCGTCGATTCTGCAGTGGCGAAATGCGCTGCAGGCGCCGGCGACGGCCGTCCTTTCCAACAACCCGGACATCCACAGACCAGGCTTCGCGCTCAGTTCCAGAAGGGTCAATCCATTTGCGTCGCCGAATGCTCATCGCTACCGCGCCCGACTCAACTTCGCTTCGCCCTGCTCGAGCCAGCGCAGCAGCACGTCCCGCGAAACACGGATGCAACGGCCGATTCGCCGAACACCAGGCACGCCGCCCTCGGCGATCGCCGCGTACGCCGTCTTCCGATCGACACGCATCAGGTCCGCCACCTCTTCAACCGTCAACACCTGCGGCAGGCCCGTTGCGCCCCCCGCCTCCACCACAGCATCGAGTCCCATGCAGAGTATTATAATCCCCGCGAGACCCCGCGCAACCCCATTTGCCTATTTTTAAGCATTGGATCCGATCAGCGCGCGCTGTGAGGCAAGACGCGCAACCAGTCAGCAGCGGGCACTGCACCACCCGTGAATTTCTCGATCGCGACCGCGAGCTCCAAACTTGGACGAGCCTCTTCGCGACACAATTTGTCTAGATAGTTTCGCCCGATCCCAAGCCGGTCAGCCACAACCCCACGCTCGAGCTTCTGCGCATCAATCCACCGAGACAGCCTCGTCTCCGTCTTCCGAGGTCTCCCGCGTGCACGTTCCTTTTTTGCTCCCACGGGGATTATTCTGTCGCTGCTCCACTCGCGCGTCAGCGCCGTGCTGTTCGAACAGATGGGCGGGGATGCAACCCGGTGGTCTCTCCGATGCCAAGCCAAGAAATCGCGCCGTCGTCGCGCCTGTGGGCAGTGTGGAAAACTCGCGAAGGGAGGTTTTCCAAGCGCCGGTGGAGAACGTGGGCAGGCAAGCCGACGAACCTCCACACAACGACGCAGAAACAGCGGGCCTGTCCACGTTCTCCACTGGCGCGGCATTGTCCCCAGGCCCCTTACGAAACGTGCCCCCGCCCCTGGGTCCTCACCCGCATATACGGGCGCCGCATTAGCGAAGAGCCCGGATCTTGCGTCGAAATGCCGCTAATACCACCTCCGGAATCCGTCGGTTGACTTGGCAGATGGCCTCGGCGATGCGAATGGCCTCGGCGGCATCGAGGGCGTTCTGCTCCACGAGCCTGACTAGGAGCTGGAAGCCCCAAAGAACTGCGACATCGCGCGACTCGCACTCGCGGCGTAGACGCTTGTCGTTGGTGACGCAGGTCCATGAGCGCTGCTCCGCGACGAGCAGGCACAGCCAATCCTGAAAGCGCAACGGACTGCGAACCGATGCCTCGGCCGCTCGGCTCAGCATCGAAAACTCGACTGTTAGTACGTTGATCCCGAGCGCCTCGGCGCTGGCGCGATGAAGCTGCTTAACTTCCGAGAGTACGGGCTCGGTGACGTGCAGGGCGCCGACATGCGTTGTGACAAGTGCGAGTACCGAGCGTTCCGTCTTACAAAAGTCGATCAGAACGTTCGCATCGATGATCAGGAATTCGAGCTTCACCCCCCACCTCCCTACTCCACCCACGAGTTGGAAAGCTCGCGCATCTCATCCAAATCGAGGTCCATGATCTCGGCGGCCTTGCTCATGGTAATTTCATCGGCTTCCAATGCACGGCGCACCAGTCGCGCCAGACGATCCTGCATGAAGTCGTGGCGATCGAGACGCTCCGGCTCCTCTGCGCCCTTCTCTGCTGGCCTCCGGAAGAATGCCTCGGCAGGCAAGCCTTCAGGTTCGACAGTCCCCGGCAAGGAGCGGCCGTTCTTGCGCTTGTACTCTGCATTGAACTGAATCCAGACCGCCCGTCGTCGCGCCGTCGGCAGCCCACTTGCCGCACGGTAAAGTACAGAACGATAGCTCACTCGAAAAATCCGCTTCAGTTTGAAGACTCTGTCGTACCACGACAACCCGGATGCCTCCGCCAGCTCCCTTTGGAAGACGGCTTCCGGCATGAGGAAATGCGACGCAAAGACGTCGGCCTCCTTCTCCTCGCTGTCGTTCTCTTCCGTCTTGCCAACATCGTAGGCGTCGAGGTGAAGCAGAAGGTGACCGAGCTCATGCGCCGCCGTGAAGATCCATCTCTCGACCGAGACGCGGTCCCAAGTGTTGATGGCGATGGCTGGGCCCCCGTCCTCGTGACCAACCGACAAGCCGAAGAAACCGTCGGTGGCCACGGCCGGCGTAACCACCTTGATCCCATGGTCCTCGAGAAGGCCACAGATATCTCGAATTGGCTCCTGCTCCTGCAACCCGAAACCCAGACGCGCGCGCCGTGCCGCCTCGACAGCGCGATCTTCGGGCCTTAACGCGGCGATATGCTTCCTTACTTTGTTGAGGGCGGACTGCTTCGTCTCGCCCAGCAACTGTTCGAGCTGTTCGTAGTGGTCGAGCTGTCGCGCCACCGTGGCAAGCACTTCCTCTCGACTATGCAGCTTCTTCTGAGCACGAAAGCGCACCCGCGTAAGTGGCCGCACAGGAACGAGCAGCTCCTCGACCGATGCGGCCAGTGCCCGCGCAATCGCGTTCAGCGTCTCGGGCTTCGGCTCGCTTTCACCGTCCTCAATGTTCCGGTAGCCGATCCGGGAGAGCCCCGACTGTTCGGCGACTACGCCCTGACTCAGTTTCTTAGCACTTCGTATCCTTCTGAGATTTATGGATAAAGTGGTCTTTGCGTGCGACCCCATTTGGTTGTCATGTTGACATAATCGGTTTAGATGTCAACCTAGCACTCGGTTTTGCTCAGGACTGACTGCGCGACCAAGCGAACGCACCATGACGACCGGCAACGATCAATACACCAACAGCGCCGAAGCTCCTGCCAGTGACCAGGTTCAGCCGGCTGATGAGCTCGTGGCTGTGCAAGCTGAGACGAGAGCCGCACTGAAGGCCGTGCGAGCGCGCGCCAAGGCGATCGACAAGCAAGCGAGCCAAGTCGAGGAAAGCTTGGCCGTCGCAACCGCGGCCAAGACTGCGTTGGATGCTAGCCGTGAAGCAGCCAACGGTTCTGCCGCCGAAGTCGCCGCTCTCGTCGAGCAGGGGCAGGCCGCACTCGCCAGTCTCGAGGAGACCAAGGCTAGTGCCCGCTCAGCGACGGAGGAGGTCGACGCTGCGCGCAACGAGATCAGGTCAAGTCTAGAGGCGATCCGGGCAGCACGCACGGAAACCACGGAAATAGCAAGCGCTCTTCAAGGCCACAAAGCAGAAGCCGAGGAATCCGCTCTCGCAGTTGCTGCTAAGTCACAGAACATCGAAGACGGCCGGATCCATGCAGACGCCGTCCGCTGCGAGCTGGACGCACACCTCGAGAAGGTGAAGGCTGCGGCGGGAGCAGCCGCGTCTGAGTACGACAGCGTTCGTACCGCGGCAGAGCACGTAACCTCACTCCAGGCGACAGTACAAGGGACCAAAGCGACCATCGACACGATCAGTGAGGCGGTATCCGGCGTGCGTGCTCAATGTGAGTCGCACATGCAAGCAACCAGACGCCTGGCAGATGCTGCCGAGTCAATGGAGGCTGGAATCGCGACAAACACCGCCGAGCTCATCCGCATGCAAAGCGCTGCAGCGGAACATCTGAAGACCATCGAAGCGATGCTTCTCGGGGCCACAAACGCTGGCCTCGCGCATGCATTCGATGCCCGCAGCAAGACTTTTCGGCGACCCGGGTTTGCGTGGCAACTAACGTTCATAGCGTCGCTAGCGGCACTGCTTGTCCTGGCCATACTGATGGCGCACTCGTACAAGGGCGGCGAGATCCCGCACTACGAGGAGCTGGCGCGAATGCTCCTCCACCGCCTGCCGTTTGTCGTACCTCTGGTTTGGCTTGCCATACACGCCGCACGTCAAGCCTCCTTCGCAAAGCGTATGGAGGAGGGATACGCTTTCAAAGCGACAGTATCCACTTCGTTCGAAGGATACCGTCGCCAGCTCGCCGAGATCAGCGGGGACGTACCGAACGGGTCGCCCCTCGCTCAGCTGTGCAGTACGACTCTCAACATTATCGCCTCGCCGCCTGGCCAGGTCTACGACAAGAACCGGATGGATCCGACGCCGGCAAGCGCGGTTGCGGAACTCATGGCCCCATTCGCGCCGGCGCTCTCCGGGCCTAGCGCGAGGAGGGCGCCGAAGGCCGCAGCTGCGGAGTGACGCTTCATTTCCTGGCGAGGGGCGACCCCAGCGGTGGTAAGCCCGGGGCACCAGCCAGCACACCCGCTATCGAGAAGCGTCGTACCCATCGTTGCAGTTCATTTTTGGGCACTGCGAGCAGGTCGCGATGACTGGAGCGGGACCTTGACGGATACGAGATTGGCTTCGCCTACGCTTAGGCCTGCTTTTGTGCGAATAGGGTACGGCGCAGGAGTCAGCAAGGCCGATCTCACAGACCGCGACGGTCGACGATCTCGTGTTGAGGGTCCGCGGCACTTCTAGTTCATGGACGCCGTGCTGAGCCGCGCGCCTTCCCAGTCGATCGCGTCCGCCAGAAACTCTTCCAGCTGGCTCTCGGGCAAACAGGGCTGAAACTTCGACAGACGCTGCTTCCCCAGGCACGACTGTGCGAACCGCACGGCGTCTGCGCGATTCGGTCGTCCCGCCTCCCCGAGCTTTCTGAGCACGTCGCGTAGGGCGGCGACACTTTTCCCAGCCTCTTCCTTGCACGTAATAGAGCTGTTGCGCACAACGCATTTCCCGCCCAATTCCGATTCAACGAGGCGCGCGAGCAAAACGTTGGCGAGGCCGCCGGCGTAGTTCCACCACGTCAGCTCGTCGCCCTCGCTGGTGATCGGCGATGGCTCGTCCCGCAGAAAGAGGTGCGTGGCGCGCTCGGTAACCATGACTTCGCGGGCGCGCATGGACCAAGCGGCGTCGACGGAGTCGGTGACGAGCACTTCGCGGATAGCCTGGGTGAGCTCATAGCCGAGGAAGCGGGGGGAGCCGCTCCAGCGCGCTGCAGCGGCGCGTTCGGCGGGTTCGACGACGCAGACGCCCTTTTTCCAGTCAATGTGGATGACCTGCCAGGGTCGGCCAGCTAGGGAGAAAGCACCGCGTTGGCGATCGCTGTCCAGCACCTGCAGGAACGCGGCGTCGATGGTGCCGACCTCGCGCGTGCCCCAACTCACGGTGATCAGGCGAGGCGCGGAGAAAACGGCGTAGAGCTCGGAGAAGTGCATGCGCCCGTACTTCTTTTCGCCGTCGGGGCCGAGCCAGAGCTTGCCGTCTTGGTCGGCCAAGATGCCGCTGGCCAGCATGTGGTCCACGAGGGTGGTGCGTTCGTCGGCTGCAATATCGGCAAACGGGGTGGCACCTTCGAGCCAGGCGAACCATTCGCCACGCCGCACACCGTCAAGCTGAATGCCAAGCGCCATGAGCTGGTGCGCGAGCATGTGGAAGGCGCGTCTCGACGGGCGGACCGGCTCCACGAAGCCTGCCGCGTGCAGCCGGAGGAGCGCAGCGGCTTGGACCGTGGTCTCCTCTTTTGTCGTAAGAAACGTGCAGTTCGGGGTGGTGCCTGGCCGACGCCCCGTGCGCCCCATGCGCTGTAAGAAGCTGGCAACGCGAGACGGGCAGTAGATTTGGATGACGTGGTCGAGATCGCCTACGTCGATACCGAGCTCGAGTACGCTGGTGGAAACGATGACGCAGTTCTGGCGCTCGGCAAAGGCGGCTTCGGCATCACGTCGCTCGCTCTGCGCCAGCGAGGCGTGCGTGATGTAGGTCTCCACGTCGAGCTGGCGGAGCTGGTTGGCGACGTCCTCGCAACCGCGTCGCGAGTCGACGAAGACCAGACGCTTCTTGCCTGGGTGAAGCTTGGCGATGACTCTCGCAGCGTTCTCGAGGTTCCCGACGTAGTCGAGCGTCACGTCGGGACTTGCCTTCGTGCCCTTCGGATCGACCACAATCCCAGGGCGTTCAGATCGGCCTTGGATCCAGCGCAGAATTTCGTCTGGATTGCCGACAGTCGCGGACAGGCCAATACGCTGCACATCGACGCCGCAAAAGCGGGATAGCCGTTCGAGCACGCACGCAAGGTGCGCCCCGCGGTCTTCACCGGCGAAGGCGTGAATCTCGTCGATGACTACGGCGCGAAGACCCGCGAACAGACGAGCGGCCGAGATCGTCGGGCTCATCAGCATCGCTTCGAGCGACTCGGGCGTGGTGAGCAGGATGTCGGCCGGTTCCTTGAGGAAGGTCCGCCGCGGGCCCGGAGCCGTGTCCCCGTGCCACTTGAACACCCGGCGGCCGATGGTCTCGGCGTAGCGACCAATGCGCGCCTCTTGGTTGTTGAGCAGGGCACGAATTGGCGAAAGGTAGAGCACCGAGACCGGCCTCCAGTCGCCCGCGTCCATGGCCGAAAGGATCGGAAAGAACGCAGCTTCAGTCTTGCCGCCCGCTGTCGGGGCAAGCACCACGCAGTTCTTCCCATCCAAAATGGCGTCGATGGATTGCTCTTGAACGGGACGTAGCTCTCGGAAGCCGAGGGTATTCAGGATCTGGTATTGAACCGCCCCGGTGAGGCGATCGAACGACGTCATTCGTTGGGCTCTGCCGGCTTGGGTTTGCCGAGGTCCAGGGCGATGTCGTCGACGCTGGTCTGGACGCCCGCCGCTTCTCGCTCGTCGGCCGTCATTTCCTGCGCATCCACCACCAGCTTGAAGTCGCGCTTCGGCTCGTAGTCGGGATGCTCGTCGACCTTGTCGAGCAGCTCGCTGACCATCTTACGGAGAAAGAGGCGAGGCGCGACGCCGACCTTGCCGCCCAGCTTGCCGGTGAGTCCGTTCGCTAGGTCGCGGATGACCGCATCATCGACCTTGGCAGCCACCCGCTCGGGGGCCTTGCTCGGGTAGATAGCCCGCACCTTGAGGCCCACCTCAACCAGGCGCTCCACGTCGAAAGGCATCAGGCGCATTTGCGTCGCGCGCGAGTTGTCGAACTTCGGGTCACCGCTGAAGTTCTCGTGCAGACGTTGTTCGAGGGCCGCGAGCTTCTTGATGCCTTGCGGTCCATCAAAGAACGCCGTCGTGCCCGTGATCAACACATACAGACCCGGGTATCGCCCAGCGTCCAAGTCGTCGATCAGCTTGCGGAGCGCATCTAGGCTTTGCTCACGCAGATCGCTGCGGGTGCGCTGAATCGTTTCCACTTCATCGAGCACGAGCAGCATCCCCTTGCGGCCCGTCTCGCCCAGAACAGCGAGCAAGCCTCGGAAGAAGCCGGCCGCCGCCGTCGCGTCGAGATCACCCTGGATGCCGGCGGGCCGTTTCACGTTGGCGCCCACGTTGGGTTGCCCCATCAGCCAAGCGAGTAGGCCGTCCGCCGTCGCGTTGTCTTCATCGACACGCGCCTTGTAGCAAGCGCGCAGTACCGTGGCGAAGAGCGGCTGGGTATCGCGGACAGCGCCCAGCCGTACCTCCAGCAGCGCGCCGACAGCTTCGGCGAGCGCCTCGCCAGCGAGCTGGCCGCGTTGCTCCAGGATCTCCTGCTCAAGGCCATAGAACCACTTGTCGATCAGCGAGCGGAACGCCCCGCTGTCCCATTCCTTCGTGCGCAAGTTCTCGAGCGCGCGGCGGTAGATGGTTTCCAGGCGATATAGCGGCGTTTCACTAGCCGAGATTTGGACTTCGGACGTCGCGAAGCCCTGCTGCTGTGCTCGGTACTGCACCCAGCGAGAGAAGAACGTCTTGCCTGTGCCGTACTCGCCGCGCACCGCCTTGAAGACGCCCTGGCCGTGAGATGCACGATCGAGCTCCTCGTCGATGGCGGCCTCGAATCGATCCAGGCCAACCGCAAGATGTTCGAGCCCACGCCGCGGGACCGTGCCATTTCGTAGTGGGGCGATGATCTCTTTGCGCCGGAGGGTGCTCAGATCCATCAGCCCATCTCCTGTAGGTAGCTCTCGAGCAGTTCGATCTTCAAGACAACCCGCTTCGAGACCGGATCGTACTCGACCACCGCGTAGCCATCGAAGTTGATCCACTCCTGCATCTCGGAAACGACACCGCCCACGTTGCGTGGCAAGACCTGTGCCTTCCTGTCTCTTATACACATCTCCGAGCCCACGAGACTAAGGCGAATCTCGTATGCCGTCTTCTGCTTGAAAA
>ENA-ORBV01006537-ORBV01006537.1-microbial-mat-metagenome-genome-assembly--contig:-NODE-6537-length-20503-cov-5.431852_pt1 | contig 20503 bp, 18 predicted proteins | sample MGYA00237777_ERZ505514 | MGnify/ENA primary metagenome ERZ505514 (study PRJEB26160, sample SAMN06269048) | microbial mat metagenome | isolation source: Oligotrophic lake microbial mat | place... | reverse complement strand
TTTTCTGACAAATTTGCCAAAATCAATGTGAATGAAACAATGTCACAAGTGTTCCAGATGACTTTGCGTCTGAAACACCACCAACAGTGACACGGGAGTTTTGGTTTCCCATCTTGAAGTTGAGAGCAGTGGCTGTGGCATTCCTCTGATGTGATCGGCGACCTCTGTGGTCCTCATGTGGTGTGCCTCCTGTGTGGCAAACAAGCACACACCAACCAAAACAAAACTTTGACCACTGAAGTTGAGAGAATTGTTGAAAATTGTCTTGTTCAATTTTCTTTGATCAACGGAAATGTGCACGCTGACTGCTGCGTTGATCATTCCATTGCTTGAGGCCGCTGGTGGTGGCGAGCCCCCAACAGATCTGATGGTGGTGATTTCCCGAGCACCATCTCACCGACACCTTCCATCGTGTGACAACTGTCTCACTGGGAAGATTCTGTTTTTCTGCAAAGTCCCAATTCTTGCTTCATTGAAGGGGTTGACAATCCCATGCCACCCCCTTGAGGTGTTGACTCACAACCCAAGGGGGGCAACTCAACACCCAAAGGTGGTGACTGAAACCGTTCATCTAGCAATTCAAATGGCAACTCAACACCCAAAGGTGTTGAGGGTGGTGACTTGCACCCCCAAGGTGTTGATTCACCACCCAAATCTGACTTGGGGGGTTTTGTTCAGGGGGTGAATCTTGGACTTTGCCGAAATCAGCACTCTCCCCTGGCACCTTCCCTTGTCTGACATGCACACAATCAAACACCCATGCAACCCCAACCAATGAAACTTTCCTAATAGCTAGCTACTAGCACAGCATTGTGGAGACCCCAATTGGAGTTTGGGCAAATTCTTTTGTCAAGAGAAAACGCTACAGTAGCTCATGGCAACAACTAACCGGAAAATTACGGCAGAGATCAACTTAAAAACCTTCTCACATCGATACATCAGACAAATTAATCGGAATTTTGGTTGGTAAATTTTCCAATCAACAGAATAATTCACGGGATGATTGCTACTACCTACTACTACTAGTCAGTACGACGTAATGCTACTACCGCACCGTCTTGGTCCTCTCGTTACTATGTTGAACTTTTTCACGCGAACATGCATCTGTTTTTATTCTGTCAGAATCTTCTTGCGGAACTGAATCCTTTTGCGTAGGAGTAGCTTGATTTCCGAGCTTCATGTTCCGTTAACGTCTCTGGCTCGCGGATAGTCGTGATCGCCTAGTAGACTGGTGACTCAACTCCCGCCATTCAATTCTGATTTTTTGCCGTGGAATCGAATCTCAGTGTTTCCGCCACTCCGCCAAATCTCGTCATGTTGCGGAAAACTCTTTGATGTCAAGGTAGCATGTCAGAGATTACGGAACGAAAAAATGGCTTTAGTGGAACTTTTGCCGAACTTTTGCCGAACGAGTAAAATGTGGTCCAGTTTTTCTAAACCACATTCGTCTCATAAAAACAAAAACAAGATCTTTCTCGCCTATCCTGCAATCGAACGAAGAGAATATCGTAACCATGATTTTGTCCGAGTATCTTTGGATTGTGATTGTCGCCTTCACTTTTGCGTTCGCTTACGCATTTGGAATCGGAGCGAACGATGTCGCGAACGCCTTCGCCACGGTGGTGGCTTCCAAAAGTTTGACATTGAAGCAGGCCGTGTTGGTTGCGGCCATTTTTGAGTTCGCCGGCGCCCTCCTCCTTGGTGCCTCGGTCACTAACACTGTCCGAAACAAGATTTTCGACGTGGATCTGTACGAAGACGAACCCGAGATCCTCCTTCTTGGCATGTTCAGCGCCCTTATCACTGGTACAATCATGCTGTTGGGAGCCACGTACTTTGCTCTACCTGTTTCGACGACCCATACCATCATTGGAAGTATCATGGGCTTCTCCATTGTTGCCAAGGGCTTTGATTCCATCAACTGGGATGTTATCACCAAAATTTTTATCTCATGGGTTGCTTCCCCCGTCTGCACTGGTATTGTGTCTTTCTGCGCCTTTGGAGCCATCAAGAAGTTGGTCTTGGAGAAGGAAGCCTGCTTTGAGAGAGCCTATTACACATTTCCCATCATTCTCACCATCACCGTGGGTATTAATGTTTTTTATGTCATGTTCAAGGGCATGAACAACTTTGACTTCACGGATGAGCTCCCCTGGTACGTCGCCCTCCTTTCTGGTTTAGGCGTAGGATTTCTTGTTGGTCTTGTTTGGATCTTTGCATGGGGACCTTGGGCCAAGGCTCGCATTGAGAAGTACATGGCAGCACAAGAGGAAGCTGAAAATGCCCAAGCAACAAAGAAGTTAGTCACAAAAGCGCCAGTAAAAGAGTCTGTCTGTGAAGAAATTGACGTTGATGATTATTATGATAAATGCCAGGCACGCAAGAACGGAGACGTTGTTGATGAAGAAGCGCATGAGAAACTTGACCCGACTGAAGTTATTATCGAGGCGTCCGATGCTTCGGATATCCAGGAAATCGGCACCGCGGTACCTGAAGAAGATGGTGGATTCTGGCATCAACTTGGCAAGCGTACCTACAACCAAGATCTTCAATTTGAGTCGTTCCAGGAAAGTGGTCGCGCGAAAGAAATCTGGGATGCTCAGGAGCATTTTGATCCCAAGGCTGAGCAGCTTTTCACTTATGTCCAGGTGTTCACTTCTTGCATGGACGCGTTCGCCCACGGTGCCAATGACGTGGCCAATGCCATTGCTCCTCTAAGTGCCATTCTTTTGCTTTACCAGACTGGTGCAATCGAATCCAAGGCTCCTGTTCCAAAGTGGATTCTCGCCTATGGAGGTGTCGGTATCGTGCTTGGTTTGTTGCTCTATGGATACAAGGTCATCAAGAGTATTGGTTACAAGATGACTCCTATCAGCCCCAGTCGTGGTTCCATGGCTGAATTGTCATCTGCCTTGTTTGTGGTAACAGCATCTTTTCTTGCGATCCCCGTCTCATCAACCCAGAGTCAGGTCGGAGCTGTTGCTGGTGTTGGCTTGGTTGGTGGGGTCAAGAATGTGCAGTGGATGTTCTTTTTTAAAGTCTGCCTTAGTTGGGCAGTTGTATTCTTCTCTGCTTGTATTCTGTCTGCCGCTATCTTCTCTATGTTTGCTTACACTCCAAGCCTTGTCACTAGTACTAAGGACTTGGTTAATGCAACACGTTTTTAAATGGTAGCGAAGCCATAAAAAGGAGGGATAAAAATTATAAGTGAAGTGTTTATATGTAACGTATTGAGTGTTAGACAAGCAAGGGTAGCCACATATTCATACCGGTATTTGTATTTCCCCTCGTTTGTTCAGATACATTTCACTACGATGGTACTCCACCGCCACTAATAGTTGACAATAATTATGGGTCTATTGAAGAACTAAACTTAAGGCTGGCGCCACTTAGCGAGATCGGAAATACAGTAGACCAACACCGAAGGACTCCATTTTTAGGGTTAAAGATGTGCAGCGCGCGCCACTTTCGGTCACCCCTGAGTTTGCCTAGCAGCAGCTACGGCATTTAGTTTTTTGAATAAAGCCCATCCTAGCCACCCATACGAACACGAAACCCGAACCTTCATGATTTCGTGTTGGTGATGACGTCGCCTAGAAGCCATCCATACGAACACCTGTTACGAAGATTCCAAATTGACCAATCAAAACACTCCAAATGTGTCATTGGTGCCACATCTTTCGCACTGTTGCAAAAGCTAGCCAGAGTGCCAGCAGACGGCACAGTGATGATCAACAGTGACAATCAACTGAGAGTGCGTTTGTTTCATGGATGCTTCTGTTTTGTTAAGCACAGCTTGACCATGGCGCCCGTTCCTGACATGGTGGTGCAAGAGGTTCGCAACCTGCTGTCGGCTGTTTGCCGTGACGCTTGTTGCAAGATCTTGGGGCGTGGGGCAAAGATTGAAACACAGCACCAATTCCATGAAGAGAATTTTCATAGATCCCCTGAACATGGATGCATCATTGACACCTTTCTTGAAGGAAAAACGCCCCACAGTGCCGCTTTCGAAGTTCATGAACACTCAAACAACAGAGCTGGCAACGAGGGTCGCCGCAATGATTTGCTGGAGCTGCACCCATTGTTGCATTGCGACCCTAAGGCCTTTTGCTGTGCGCAGGATGATGGTCTTTGCACAGAGGACGCATGGAAGCACAAAAATGCCAAGTTGAACGGTCGCAATCTGCATGACCGTGGCGCTAAAGTCTGTCGCCACCACAAGGTGTTTCTTAAGCATTTCAAGGAGTGTGCTGATTCGCGTGAAGGTCATCCTTCCGGTTTGGTCCTGGAAGACATGCTCATGTGTGTTCGGACAAAGATTTATGTCGCGTTTCAAGGAAGTCAAAACGTTGTTGGAAAAACTGCCAAGGGCAAGGAGTGCACAGAAGAAGGGATGCCGGAAAAGCACTTCCCCGCGGGTTGGTTCGCCTTCGTTTTGTTCGGGCCCATGCCAACGACAGGTGTCACTCTAGCCTGTCTCTCGGACGATGGGAAAAACGTTGAGAAGATGAGTCGCGCTGATTCCAGGAAACTAGAGGCCAAAGCTAAGAACAAAGGAAGGAAGGCGGGTGTTGGTTCGTCAACTGACTACTCAAGAGGCCATTCATTCACCGAATTGTCTAACGTTGCTTTTCTTGCACAACAAGAACTAGCTAACGAGAGAAGAATTGTTATCAACCTTTTACACGAGGCCAATTCCGATCATCAAGCGAGTCTAGCGGAGCTGAAGGAAGTTCGAAATGTTGTTAAGGATCTGCATGATGATGATGACGATCCGGACATGCTAGAGGAAATGTTAAAGTCTCGCAAAGTGTTGATTGCGCAACTAGCCGAATTGAACCAGAGAAAAAAAGATCTACAGAACAAAGGTAAGAAGTTAATGGAAGCGGACCCAAAGCGTCAAGTGTCTTCGCATTTTGATTCGGTTGGAACATTTGTCGGTTGCCGTGAAGACAGTTCCAACATTTCGGAAATGTCTCATGCTGATGCCACGACCAAGTCGAGCACAAAGAAACGAACTGCAGATGGCAACAGTGAATCAGCTCCTGACAAGACGGCGGCTCCAACCTTGTCCAACTGCATGCACACACACAGCCAACCTCCCAACAATCAAGAAGCGCTTCTGTTTACTGAAGATGACAACAACAATAACGATGACGACAACCATGTTGTTGATGAAGCAGAAGGAGGAGATGTCATCTCAGTTCCGATCAACGTTGCGGAAATGAACGTCGGTCACACGTCCACCACTTGCGATGTGTCCACCACTTGCGATTGCTAATCACTAATAGAAAAGAATTGTTGAAGTTAAAACAAATGTTGACTTTAAAGCATTAAGTGTTACCTTTCTTTCTTTTAGGCCATGCAATTTTTCGTCGCCTATGCTGTGTGTCAAAATGTGTTACAAGTCGACGGCGAAAGTCTTGATAGGCCAAACAGTTCACGCAAATGGCGCCTTCATTGTCCACTCTTGCTTCGCCACACACCTCTCCAAAAGTGGGATTGTCAAGGTCTTCAAGTTGGGTGTCACCTCCAGCCATTTGACGGCGGCGTCTTGCTTCTTCTTCATGTTCGCGGCTACCAAAGGCTTCCAATTGCAGGTCATTCAATCTTTGCATTGCCTTTGGACTTAAGCGAAAGTCCTCCGAGTCATTGTTTCCGAGTTGCCCTTCCCATTCGCCGCTTAAACCATCCACTTCGAGTGACCAGTTGTGCAGAGCACAGCAAGTGAACCAAATGTTGTCGGCAACTGCAGGTCCCTCCAACCGAATCCCAGTCTTTAAAATTCGCCATCGACCTTTAAGTGTTCCAAATGTGCACTCTGAGTCCTTTCGAAACGATTCTGTCCAGTCTGATAAACGTTTTTCTGGCAACCAATTGGTTAATTTACTGGGCGCTTGAGTGCTTGGCCACCGATGATATCCATTGTCAACCAAGCCCCACGCGCCGCGACATTTAACTCTGACCACTGGCGATTTTCCAATCCTCCCTTCCCATTCTAGCAATTCAAACCGAACGTCTTGTAAGATTTTACCTTCGTGAACACCACACATAAATTCGTCGTGGATTGCTAGAGATTTGTCGTTCCATCTTTCCGGGCATCCTTGTGTGGTGTGAAGAATGCGTCTTCTGTGATTGCAGGTTAAGTCATAAGTCCTTGCAGGATGACTGTCCTTAAATCCAATGTGAGCTTGCTTCAAATTGTGAGTGCATCTCCATAACAAAACGTTGGTGCCATCAGCAGAAAACCCAGCGCCAGGCAAACAGCCTGTCGCAAACTCGGCTTGGTGGGTTTTGTATTCCTCTGCTGTCCTTGGCATGTGAACGCAGAGTGGACAAAGCGCAGCGCGACCCCACCAAACAAAGACATGAAAGAACACCCGATGCGTTTCTTCTGAAATGGCTGTTGATTCCTCGAGATCATCAAACACAATTCCACGACCAAGGCACCAGAGAGAACCAAGCACCAGCAACTCAATCGGAGAAGAATCCTTGCCGGTGGCATCTTTTCGTTGCCACCGTTGAAACTCTTGCCCCTGCTTTGCGCGCTGCAACAAGAGCGAAAATTCATTGCACGGCATTCGAAATCTTCTCCGAAATTTCTGCCGGAGCTTCGGGCATTCAGGTTCTCCCAATGCATGCGCCAAGTACCAAACCGTTTTGCGGGGTTCCAAGTGCTGCAATTGACCCTTCTCATCACAACAACATGGTCGCAGTGATTTTACAGATCGTTTCTTCCTCTTCTTGGGTTGCACCTCGGCCTGCATCTGCATGTCTTTAAATGCATTTCGTTCCAACAAAGACAGCTCGTGTTCCTTGTCAAGACACTCCATGCATGTCACTGCATCTGTTGCTTTGGATAAACAAGACGGTCTGTCGTCATTGGCAACGATCGCATGTTGTTGAACAGCAGCAGCAAATCCGGAACAACCAAGCAATGACGGACATTCACTGACTGTGGAGAGGGTGCCGAAATCACTCTCTGAAGAAGGGACTGAAATGTTATCCATTGCTATGCATGCAGGATGCAAAGCAGTGTTGACTTCATCCAAAATGTGCCATGCTCCCAGCTTTTGTCATCTGACATTGGTTGGTGGCAGTGTGCAAACAATCAATGACAGCAGAAATTGCCAGCACAAGCAAGGTTTTCGGGACAAACAACGGGAGCACGACATTTTTGAAAAATCTCGTTCGGGACCAAAGGTTGCGAAATCCAATTTCTGCCGGGAATGAATTCTGCACCATCTGATTGGTTAATGAATGTTCGTGGTTCGTGTTCGTTATGCGGCTAGGATGGGCTTAACAATAATGTGGTGCCAACAAGCTATGCCAGCTCTTGGTTCAAATTCAAAACTACAGCACCAGGTAGAGCCACTATTAATTTTTAAACAACAGTGTTACACTAGCTAGCTAGTAGCTAGCTAGCTACTAGACTACTACGACGTAGTAGTGCTACTAGTACTTAACTACTATTAGCAACTTTATCGTTGAGACCATGTGCTACCTGTTTACGAGAACTATTATTGTACTCAGACCTATTTTTGCTACTACCGTACTATCATACTACTGTACAGTACCACTAGACTACTCTAGCTAGCTAGCTACTAGCTCGTAGTACATACGTACATGTACTACAGGAGGAAAATACGCGAGATAACGCTTAACGGATCGTTGGTGCAGCTGTTGGTGCACTAAGAGCATTCTTTGGTGACACCCCCTCGATTGGTCGTCTTCGAAAGCTGCTGCTAGCTAGTACGACGTAGTAGAGAAAAGGGGCCACAAATTGTTAACAGAGTTCTTCGTGATGATGTTCGATGTAGTGCATCGTCTGTTCCTTCTTCTTCTTGTCCTTTTTGGATATCTTTCAAGAAATGCTCAGGCTCGGCTAGATGAAAAAGAGATTGCCGCGGTTTACGAACATGCTCTTCTACAGTATGATGTTTTTCCCGCTCTAGATCCTGATCCCAGTATCTGGTTAGGCGAAAGTAATACGACCATTCGACCCGTCGAGGCTGTCATTGCCGTCATTGTCCGCTCCATTGACTCTATATCTCCTGGAAGTTCCGAGTTCGCGGCCACGACGTCGTCTTCGATTTACTGGTCCAAAAATGACTGCAATCAGACGATGACTCACAAATTGGCTTGTTCCAAGCGTCTTAATCGAGGCGAGGGCTTGCGTTTCGTTCGACAAGAAAACGCCGTAGGAGGGGCGCTGGAGACGACGTTGCAACTCTTCTACCCGAATGCGCATCAAACGGTGTTTGAACAACTGGGTCTGACGGACATCCAGCCCAACGCCGAAGTGATCGTGGCAACCAACACGTACAAGAACAGCTTTGATGTGCGACATTTCCCGTATGAGGTTCACGCCTTGGATTTAAAATTCACTTCCATTTACTCGTCGAATGTGGTTCGACTCTCTTCGTTTCCAAATTATGACAACGGGCTCGTTGCTCCTCGCGTCCCTGCAGGTTGGGAATACCTTGGCGTGGACTGCCGGACGTTCATAGATGATACCAGTCGCACAATCAGCGTACTTTATGAAAGTGCAGACGAATATGACAAGGAGAGAGGGGGTATTCAATTTTATACCTATCAGTGTACAATCTTTGTCGCAAGAAAAAATTCTGGATGGTGGATGACATCGTTTTTCTTGTTCTGTGCCTTGCTTGTCATTGCCTATGCTGGCTCGGCTGGCGTGATATCTCACATGGTCGCAGAGAAACGGGACGATATAGATGGGGCGAGACAAGCTCTATTTGATGGGACACGGATGATTGGGACCTTCACCATTGGTCTCTTGCTGGTTTACGTGTTTCAAGTGGACATGAGTCCTTATGGTCGCCCCATTGAGGCTTGGCCGACAATACCAGCATCTACAATGATATACATGTTGGGCGTCATCACCATTGTTGTCCTGTCCATGTCGGGCTTGATTGGATCATTGATATTCTCGCATCCTTTCCATTATGATGGCTTTGTGGGTGGCTTTTTGGGTCCTTATGATATTGCCAAGTGTCCAATCGAGGGCAGGGCAGGGGAAGACCGATCTCCGCTGCTGCTCAAGAAAAGACAGTACAGCGAACCAGACACAGACGGCGACAGTGACGAGGATCCTGCATTAGATAATGAACAAACCAAAACAGCCGGAGAGAGTGTGGATCCAGTTCCCCTTCCGGCAACACGTAGATGTAATGGGAAAACATACAATGTTTTGAGCGTTGAGGAAGCCGTCCAAATCAACATATTTGTGCGCAACATATTCTTCCTCAAAACTGGGCTACTTATTGGATCCTTTGTTGCTGCTGCCGCCATATTGGTTGCAGCTAGGAACAACTACAATGATATGGTAGAGGCTGCTTTGGAAGCTACTCATTTGTAAAATACTGCTAAGCTACATTATTTAAATATCCAAAAGTTAGTTTTGCTCAGCAATGTCTTGTAGGCTATAGGTCGAAAAATGGGCGGGGATGTCGACCGCACAGGATGCATTGAAGGGTTCCAACAAAGACAACAACGCCAAAGACAGTTTTCTCGGCTTCGATCGGAGCGTCCAGTGGTCAAAGGCAGGGGTGCTGGACCTACGGAAAACGAAGCTACAGTACAGTATGGTACTCTACTAGCTAGTAGAGAGAATCACAATGAACCCAACAAGGAGCGTGGAGGAGCCAATCCAAGAACCAAAATAATCTGAAGATCTAGCTTGAGTGGAGAATGGGTCGCACATGTGACCATTAATTCATTCATATCACACATTGTCTCCCAAATCTAACGGATCTTTTTCAGTCATCAACCAAATACCATGCATGCAACAACAACACTCCCCAACATTAACAATCCACCACTGCCCCATGCACATGAGTCAATGTGTCCATTGATTCCCCCTGACACATACATCATGGAATAAAATTCGCTGTAATCAATAAAAACGCCATGACATCCGCACCAGTAATATTAGATCAACAAGAGCAGCAGCTACCAGAATTATTGGATTACAGTGCCATTGGATTCTTGGTCTTGGATACACTGTGTCATGCTGCTCCACCCACATTGCCACCACCCGGCGGGGCCAGTTTTGTCCAACGGATTCGCATGACACCGGCTGGTACCGCCGGTGGAACCGCCATGATTTGTGGGATTTTGCTCGGAAAAGGCCGCGGCCAATTGGTAGCCCGCGTCGCCAACGATGATGCCGGGAATTTTTTGCTCCATAAATTACAAGACGCCCATCATGTCAATACGGATTTGATTACCAAAGTGGATGCCACAAATACAATGCAAACTTCCTGCAGTATGTTGCCCATTCAAAAAACGGCGGAACGAGCAGCCTTCTTTTGTCCAGGAACCTCCAGTACATTCACCATTGACATGACGGACCAAGCCTTGGTGGACAATTCATGAAAACGACTCCCTATCGTCAAGATGACGACTAGCTCGCTAGGAATCATACTATTGATTTCAAGTTTCTTTTTTTACAACTACCCCTCATAGACTACTGCTGTATAGTCCATGTCGTTAGGTTGTGGTTGACGATTTGGTCATTTGGTTCACGGTGCAAGAGATATGCGAAGATTTTGTTTCGAGTGGGTTATTTGTTTCTGCTTTGTCCCTTGATGATTCGATCCTGTATCAATAGCTATACTAGCTAACTACAAGGGGCATCTTTTGGTGTGTGGCAAACCATCGGCCTTAACTCGATTCACAGGACACGGATCATACCTGTAATTTTTTACTGTGAAATAAAAATGGAATGTGCTATAAATGCAACAATAAATAGCATGATCCGAAAAGCAGTTGAAGACGCCAGTCCCCGAAGAGGGCATACAAAAGTGTCTATGAATTGGCAGGAGGCTGGGCCCGAATAAACGCCAAATGATCCGCATAATCATCCAGACATTCCGTCCAATTTCCAGGAAGGCATTCCTCTTGGGTACATATTCTTCGCAAGGCAAACACCTTGCTCTTGTCCATCCCCGTTTGGGAAAAGGCGGCAAAATCGGTGGTGCTGTCCCCGTAGCCATACTTAAAGTCCAAGCCAAGATTGGTTTGGAAATCTTGAATGGCCTTTACCTTGTAATCGATGGTTTCCTGGTCTTGAGTTAGAATGCAAGGAGAAAAGGACGTAAAGACGTCTCTCCAAGGAAATCCCCATAATCGCAGATAGAAAATGGTAGGAGGTTCCAAGATGGTAGCACGCGCCGTGATCAGAGCTACCTCATACCCCAGATCGAGATAGGTTTGGATGGCTTCCTGAGCCCCGGTCCGTGCCAAAAGTAGATCAATCGTATCATAGGTCAAGGTTCCATCAATATCGAAAATGACCGCGTCTTTGGCATGGACAGGAAGGGCCACTTTTGCGACCAATAGTAGTAGTATGATGGTGAAGAAGAAAGGAAGACGAAAGTTGTGTGCACCAGATATCATGGTATCACGGCAAAGTCAATACTTTTGTTGTTACGTTTTTTCGATGACACGAGATAAGATAGTTCGGTCTTGCAATCACTGAGTAGTACTATAGTGTAGTACATTCTCGCCAGGAACGCACCACCGTCATAACTATTAAGTACTAAAGGTGCATGGCAATAAAATGTGCAGTCCATTCAAAGCATTAGCGTGTCGGTTGGCGTTCATGTCCTATGTACCAAGCTTCTATCTATCCGTTGGGGACGTTGAAGCCAAGCCGCGTGAGCGACTCACACCTCCTCCATTTTTACCTTCTTTCCTGTCTACGTCAGCATGCATCCATACAGTCGTTAACCCCATCCTTCTAAAAGCTAGAATTCTCTCACACATTCTCGATGGCTCAAACGTGCTTTCCCGACCATCTTATTGACCATTTTACTTGCTTATTGTTACTCGCAGAAGTAGTCATACTTTCTGAACGGCATTAATAACCCTGATTAATGAAGTGTGGTCATAAATAATCAATCGAACTAAAACTTATTTACGCTTATTTCGTCAGTATCGATTTTGTGTACATAGCAGTACCACCAGAAGAATTATCTTCAGTCCCTTGTATCTGCGCGGTCACACGCTCATCAACAAGCAAGAAGAAAATCATCATTTTCACGCGAAAAAAGACTCACTAAAATAGTCCCACTTCTAACTTGCTAGCTAGCTAGTAGCTAGGTAGTTAGCGGTACCGGTGGCCAGCTTACCGGTACGACGTACTGTTGGTAATAGAACCAGTACGCCACAATTTACGCCAAGAAATTATACGATAGACTACAATACTATCTCTAATACTACTACCAGCACGTTCAACAACAATACACTTGACCATGATGAAAGTCTTGTCTTCTTCCTGTCTCCTCTTGCTACTTGCCGCCGCTGTCTTCCAAGGAGCAGTGGCATTGGACGAGGACACAGCCTTGGACACTCAATTGTGTGCCGACTTGCTCAATTACACCACGATTGTGACGTACAACAGCAGTGCTTCCTTTTTGGCCGCCTCGCCGTCTCCCTGCGACTGTTACTTGAATGGCTTTACCGGCTATTATCAAATGGATTGTGAATTGGCGTACTGTCCCGACAGCAACACGGCCACCAGCGCCATTCGTCAAGACACCTTTTTGTTTTTTGGCAAGGAATTGCGGGATGCTGTGACTAGCAGCAACAACACGGCCATTACACAAGAAGAGTTGGAAGCAAACTTTGACGGATACTATCAACGTGTTCACTTCAAAGCCGGAGCCCTGGCCGATAAGTATTCGGAACTCCGCGTGGGATTGTTGAACGCCACGTGCGAAATGTTTTTGCGAGCGGCCGATGGCACGGGTTCCGAGCCTTGTGGTTGTGCCTACGTCGATTGCGATGGCACCGGTACCAAAACTCCTTCGTACAATTGTACTGGAATTGCCGGAGACTACGCATGGGGACAGTGCGTCGGTGTGAATGGAGCCGCCACAACCGTTCCTTCCTTTGAGGCAACATCGCCATTGGTAGCCTTGGACGCATCCGTCTTTTCCTTTGCCGAATGTCCCACTGCCCTTGTTCCATTAGCAGTGTCGAAATAAGGAGGAGGAATGACATGAAAAAGAACGGAACAAACCTTTGTAAAGAGGAGATGAGTCAATTAATCAAGCGAGTTTTGTAGGAAGGAGATGAATCAATAAGAATATAGAATCAAATTTATATACATATATATTGAACTTATTAAGTATAGTAAATGGGGCGAGATGAAATCGTGTCCTCAAGCCCATTAAGCATTGGACCAGTGATCGTTTTACTAATTTCCTACATTAGGAACCGGCAAGAGTAGCACGACCTCATCTTCATGGACGGACTGGACTGGCGTATTGGGCTGGTTTGTGCAACACGACGAGAGAAGGTAGTGCAGGCTACAGTAAACTATATCTTACTACTAGCTATCTATCTAGTTGCAACTTTCTACTAGAGTAACGTACTTATTGTAGGGTGTGGTTGTTGAGGTGCTGAAAGCCTTCTATCTAAAGGGTTATCATTAGAAAAAAAGCAGAGAAGCCAGTAACAATTGCTATTCCAATGACATCTACAAGGCCAATCAAGATTGCAATTAAATTTGGGTCAGCAAACACATTGCAATCCAATCTATATAATTGCAAGTAATTGCAATGCAATTCCATTGTCCTGAAGGCTGGACATAGCAAACAATTGGAAACAAGATATGACTCTTGAATGAAAACAAAAATTGACTGTTATCTGGCTAGCCAGTCAAAGCAAAGTCGCAGATAGATTAAGCTAAGCAGCCGAAGCTGTTTCAAAAGCAAGAACCTTCCATTCCTTCTGCCGAGGGAAGCGAAGGTTCAATGGTTCGTTGTCACCCAATCCGGATGCCACAACTCCATTGACAACATAAGAGTGTAGAGACTCGCCTTCCTCCAATAGATGGCCATCAACCTCAAGGTTGTAAAAGGCATCGACATACTCTTCTTCCATCTTGATCTCCACACTCGACAGCTGGCCGAATTCCAGCCACTCCCCCTTGTGGTACACTGGGTGATCCGGCGTTCCAACTAGCTCCTCTCCTCCAGACGTATGGTCTCTGGTGACCAGCTTGGCAACCATGACTTGACGAGCCACTGTATGCTTCAAACTTTCCGTGACGATGCCAACGGCACCGTCATCGCCAGTCAAAATTGCGTCGCCCCTCTTGACATTTCGAATGGGCAGGTAGCTACCATCCGCCATGGAAACCATTGCATCACCTGTAAAACACAAAAGAGCAGAGACTCCACCACCACCGCCTCCTCCATCGCCGGTATCCACATTGCCCGCTGAGACAGTGCCGGCATCATTGGTACACTCTTGAGAGTTGGTTTGACGGACAATCTGATTCAAATCATTCACGGTAAAGTTCCATGGACGCGCAATACCAAAATGGTCTTCTAGAATTTCATCGGCTACCTTGAGAGAGCCTTCCGCCCATCCATGCATGAGAGAAAAGGCCTCATTTACGACAAACATATCTTCCGATACAAAGGGCTGTTTGGCGAGCTCAATGTTCGAAGTATCGGTCCATGCATGCCAAGCACCCCCCGCCCACGGAATGGCGGTATTCCAAGTACTGAGCATGGCAAATTGCGGGGGCTTGACGTCGGCAAGGACTTGGCTGGCTTGGAAACCAGTGTACGGGGCATCTTGCTTGTAATACATGTGATAGTCCATGAGACGCTGGTGAGCATGCAACAAGAACTGACGGCCTTCCAAGTCTTTGTCCGAGAGGATAGTGACAGGTTCGGGACGGTCCCGTTGGTATCGACGGAAGTACTGGGCCTTGTTTCCAGACAAGTCATTGGCGTAGACAGCCAAGAGGAATCCATGGCATGTATTTAAGTCATCCTCATCGTCGCATCGAACTTGTCCGTCTTATTCAGAAAATGAAAGATTGGTTAGTTCAGGTGCTCCTAAATCAGTTGCAAGATCCACGCATGCAGAGGAAGAGGAAGAGCAGCAGCCTCGACCGAGATCGATTGTCATAACGTACCATGATAGCGGCCGGCCAACAACATGTTTCGAGCATCGCCTTCATACTCAAAATCTCCCGAACGAAGACCCAACTTGCGCCAAAAGACAGACCCACGGGGATAGTACAAGTACAGCTTGGTGGCAATCACAGTCTGGGCAGAGTGCAGGGCATCCAGAGTAGGAGCATCCAGGATCCCCTGATCGTCCAAACGCGATTCTCGGACAATGTTGAGAAGGGGACGCTGGGGTACATTGAGAATCGTAGCCATAGTGGCAGTGGCGTTGACGCCATTGGCGAAGTGCAACTTCGTGACTGGCGCCTGTCGCGTTACTTCCGAACCCAGCAAGTCGTCAAAGTTTGTACCAACGCGTTCGAGGGAGCTGAGTTCATGGAAGGGATACCAGCAGGCGCCTGCATCCACCAAGCGCTGCATCATCTCCTCCACAAAGAGGGTAAAGCCGGCCTTGGCTCCATTCTCGTCCACAATATTGTAGACCTGGCAGGGGTCGGAATCATCGTAGCAGCCCATGGGGATGCCCAAGTATTCGGTAATCAACGCATGGGCAGTGGGAGTGAATTCCGGCCAAGTTCGATAACCGCCGGCATCCACTACCAGGTCATCTTCTGGGCCGAGTCCTCGAAGGGACATCAAGCGTCCGCCCACGCGTTCCGTCATTTCAAAGACGCAAACATTGGAGGCATCCACAACTCCCTCATCGACCATTCTGATAGAGGCGCGCCATTTGCAGAAAGAGGGATAATCATGTTAGCAAGATCATGCAACAACGCCAGACAACAAATGTTTCAGATAAAGACGTCGACGTACCTCACGGCAGTATAAAGGCCACCAGCACCGGCTCCAATCACGGCCACTTCACAGGTTGGTGGACCTGTGGTCTCGGTACCAGTGCAGGTAGGATAGGTAGGAAAGGGATCCGGGCAAATCGCAGGATCGTTAATTTCAGCATTGCAGACTTCCACTGCTCCCTGGTAGCCCACACATTTTTCTTGGGCAGCACGAGCAGTGGCGATGAGCAGTGTCACAGCCAATAACAGGGCAGCAGCGACTTTCATGGTTGATGGTTCAGTTGGTTAATCAAGAAATAAGTGAAAGTTGGCAGCGATGGACGTGAAGTTCTTTGCAGAGATGGTTGAATGAGATCGGACGAGTCGCGATCGTCGGAGATCTCAATTAATTCAAGCGAAAGAATTTTCGAGTGATTTGAAATAATGAAGACAAGATCGCGACGTTTGTTCGAATTCCACAACAGTTGATAGGCTCTTTTCCGTATCTTACGTACTCTAGCAAAAGCGATCTTTTTCTCCGCTGGCCTAGGCCTCACCCATCAAGACGTTCGTCAAGCGCCTTCATCATTCATCCAAACTAGTAGCTAGCTAGCAGTACATCACGTTTGCATCTCTGCCGACGATGACATCACACGGCAGCTCCAACTTGACTTTCTTCGCAGGCTACTACTACCAGGAGGCCAAAGTTGGATCATTATAGAATAATTCCCTTGGCATGGAAGGAATTTCTCTGGCGGACTTGGTCGTCTTTTGGCTTCTGAGAAAGTGGTGCTGGACTGAGATTGGGAAGTTGTGTGAATGTAGGTCGTCCCCAAAGAATAGTTCAACATGATTGCATGCCAGTTATTTCAAGGTACATTCTTGTTGCATAGTAGACTCCTTGCGCCGGCATTTTGGCAACTATCAACCCTTGTTTACTTCTTGAAGTACTTATTTTCGAACATGTTTTTGTAGCAGAGAAAACTGCTGCCGAAAATGGCCGCAGAAGTTTTCCAGTTACACAGTTATGGTTTAAAGAACTTACCGTACATGCTTTACGGCCGGGTATGTACGTGATTGCATCTTCGCCGATGGAGGCTTCTCAAAGAAGTCGATAGAATGCCCGACAGAGTAAGGTCCTACGCACGCTTAGTAAGCTTAAAATTCCTTCCGAATTATCCTCACTTTTTCGTGGGAAAAAGGGAATGGCCTCTCTATGTGACAGCGACAGATGTCTATCATGACACACGTACTAGCTAGTCGCTAGTATTCTACAAGTACCACTATACTTTCTTTGAGTTGATTCGTTGTAGGTGTCATCCCCACTTCAACTTATAACTTCAGCCGTCACTTACGTAGTCTACATGATGATAGATGGATCTTCGCATCTGAAGCCGGGCAGTTGGATATCGATCTTTCACTAGCCTACGAGAGATGTAGAAATCAACAGAGATTCCGAGATCGGAATTGATCTTCGCGATTCATTGCTCAAATCATCCCTCATTTATCTCGTCTCACAATCTCCCAGTTGGATACGATCCATCCGTTGTTTGGCATATATTTTGTTTCCATTACATTTTCGTTGCGAATCCAAAAGGACAACTAAAAATTAAGAATGAAAATTATTGAATCGTCTTTTCTCTTTGCGCTCTTGGCGGCTACCACCAGCGCCCAGTGCATGGACTCCATCGAGCAGGACATTGATGCTGCTACAAAACTTTCCTTTACTGGTTTTGCCCCAGCCGTGAACCGGTAAGTCAGATCAGATCAGATCTATATTGGAGTCGATTGTTTCAATCCTTCCTCCTATTAATTTTCCTAACCCACTCGCTTGGTCGATCGCTTCTTACTTCTTCCGGTATGGTAGCATCACCAACACTGGAGGAGGTAACAAAATTGTTCTCCGAGGATTCACGCGTGAACCTTTGATCACCAGTGATGGTAATACCATCTCGATCGAAGCTGGAGATCCTTGTGGCGTCACCATCGAAAAAGCTCTCGAGGAGCCTGTCACTGAGAGGTCCGGTACTGGCAGCGGCTCTCTTCCGAACGACCATAAGGTCACCGCTTCCAACCCGGACGATGAAGCATCGTTGAACATAATGGAAGAATTTACCTCTTCCTCATCAGCAGGGATGATGAGTTTTATGGGAATATCTGTCCCTTTCCTCATGGGGCGTTCCTTTGGAATCACCTCGGCCTTGTTTACCACTTTGGTTCTGACATCGTCGGCTCCCTACGGAGCCTTCGCCCAAGCAGACACGGGGTGTGCCATCCCAGACCCCATTGAAGTGGATATCTATGTGGATTCCACTGCGACTGTTAACGATCTCGTCATGATGGATGCCCAGTCGGGCGACTATGAAGTCTGCCCACCTGAGACTCTATACTGGAAGCATCACCCCGACGTATTCGGTGGATATGAGGGATGTGTCGGAGAGAAGGGCTACTATCCCTGTGGCGTCGACTCGCAAGGCATCCAAGAAGAAGAAGGTGAACTGTACGCCAAATATCCCATCAACTGGGACGGCGAGAACTGTGTGGAAACAGGGTACACCACCGAAAACCGCACTTACTGGATTCTCTGGGGAGATCCGTTGGACAAGTACGAGTTGAACTCTAGAACTGGTTATAACCCAGTTGTCGCATTCCCTTTTAACCGTGGCCCCTATCCCCAATACCAGCAAGGCGTGGACCTAGAGACGGCCATTGATGACAGTGCGGATGCCCGTGCCATGGCCAAGGACTTCCTTGTCTACATTGGAGCATTTGTGGAAGAAGAACTTGCCGACTGGGACGTCACCTTCACCGAAGGAGCCGAATCGGGGATGACCCACATGTGGGCAGGCAAAGCCTTGGAGATTGCTCGGACCACCTGCAACCGTGACATTTACGCCTTGATGGAAGTGCCAGCGTACGGTTACAGCCCCGAAGACGCTGCCGCCATTGTGAACGGGTTTTCCGACTCGTTCTACAACAGTTCGGAATGCACCTGTTTTGCCAATAGTACTTGCAATGATCCGACCATTACTATTTCAAACCGCGGATGGCTGCCGCTTACTCCCTTCCCTGTCGAAATGGGAGGAGATGGAAACATGTATGCCGCCGATTCAGAATCGACCGCTTCTCCATGGTTCGAGAGCATGGTTTTCCCTGAAAATCCTACTGGCAAGATCAAGGACCCTCAGCTCAGCCCTGAACGCCGTGTCTGCGACGGTGTCTACGTCTGGCCAATGTACTTTGGGATGAGGGTAAGTTCGTTCCATATATACCTGTTCTTCTCCTGTTTCTACCGCGCTATATTTGCAAACAGCTTCTGACAATAACTCCAACTCCTTGCTCTTGTTGCAATGTATAGAACTACACCATTCCCATCGAAGAGCGCCCCGATTGCAGTGCCTGGTCATTCAGCATCACCAAGGCCTATAGCGCTAGCGTCCGCGCTGGATTCATCATCTACAAAAGGGAACCAGAAGAAAATAAGGCGGCCATGGTTGATACAATCAGCACGTCCTACTCCATGACCAATGGGCTCTACAGCGAATGGTCCTGGTACGGTCAGATGCAGCTTTGGGAGATGATCATGAGCAGACCTATCTCCGACCCCACTTCCTGGATTGGTGCCTACTCGGAGATTATGGAGGAGAAGTGGTCGGTCATTATTGATGCCTTTGAAGGATGCCCTGTTACCAGTGTTGTAAATCCTCGTGCTGGAGCCTATGCTTGGTTCGTCTACCAAGAACCATACGTTGGCATCCAGGACGGCTTCGTTTCCTCCTTTTTCCGTGATGTACTCGGCGTCCGTACCACCACCTATAACTGGGGCTTTCGTGGCGCGAATCCCGCCGATTATTACGGCGCCAATTATACCGAGTCGGACTTTACTCGTCTTCAGCTTTACCGTGACAAAACTGTGTACGAAGAAGTGGCTCGACGTGCCAAGATTGTCTGTGCCGATCCTGATGCTTCTGTTGGAGACTTTGTCAGTGTGAATCAGTGGGTCAACTCTACCGCGGCGCGCAGGTTGGTAGAGTTGGAACACGGTGGTTACAAAGACGAAGAACATCATGAGCGTCACTTGCGTGAGGTCCTTCCTGGTTTAACCGACGGCCAAGTCCTCCATTTGGTGAAAGGTCACGAGCTTGCTACCAAGATCGACAAGAAGGTCAGCCTTTGCGCTCCTGATTACACCATGACCTGCCTCTTTAAGCAAGTTGGAAGCCGATTCGCTGATTCTTAAAAGAGGTGGCTGTGTTGGTTCAAAGAACACAAATCACATGCATGCAGTTTTGAGATAGTTTTGGATGAGGGCGAAGCGAAGTACGGGGGTTGTCATCGAGCCAACAGTCATTAATGAGTAATAGCTTTTGTTCATGTTTCAACAAAGACAATCTCGAACACTTCAATTCGATACTCAATATTTCAAATCAGCTTATACGTTAGATTTTTCGATTGTCCGGGCATACATGCAGTCTGTGGAGCGTCTTTCGTGCTACCGTGGTGTCTGACAGCCACCAGTTCCCACAGGGAAAGAACCCTGTAGGCTTGGTACCGCTACATTGTGTACTCCATCCTACAGGTATTCTCTCTTTCATAGTCGAGGTCTGATCATAGTTTTGCCCGGAGGCAAATCGATGTGCAGGTGGGAATGAAGCTTTCGCAACGCTAGCGACACAGTGATAACGCGCTGGCTAGCGGTTTCCTCTATTTTCTCTAGCACCTCTGCCAGCTGCCAACACCGTTGTCTTTATTGGCGGTAGAGTGCTGTGC
>ENA-ORBV01006536-ORBV01006536.1-microbial-mat-metagenome-genome-assembly--contig:-NODE-6536-length-20506-cov-5.338538_pt1 | contig 20506 bp, 12 predicted proteins | sample MGYA00237777_ERZ505514 | MGnify/ENA primary metagenome ERZ505514 (study PRJEB26160, sample SAMN06269048) | microbial mat metagenome | isolation source: Oligotrophic lake microbial mat | place... | reverse complement strand
TAAGAGACAGGTGAAGGGGTGCAGCGAGGCGAGTTCGATCACCGCCTTGGTCTCGTTCTCGAACAGCACCGGCAGCACGACCACGCTCACGTGGCTGGCCTGGCCCAGGCTCGAGACGATATGGACGAAGTTGGCCGGCGCGTTGTTGAGCAGGATGCGCTTCTTCTCGAGCGCGCATTGGCCGACCAGCCCTTCGCCCAGCAGTATGGTCTTGGCCAGTACCATGCCGCCCGCCTGCGCATAGCTCGACAGCAGCGCCAGTGATTGCGCATCCGTGCCGCTGCCGCAGTGGTACACCGTGCCCTGGTGCGCGGTGACCAGCGGAGCCAGCTCGGACAGCAGCATCTGCCCGACCGTGCTCAGTTCGCGCTGGCCCTGCAACATGCCCGTGAAGCGCGCCAGGTTGGTCTTCAGCCAGTCCTGTTCGCGGTTGCTGTCGGTGGTCTCGCGCAGGTTCGAGATCATCGTGTTGATGTTGTCCTTGAGCTCGGACACCTCGCCTTTCGCATCCACCTGGATCGAGCGTGTCAGGTCGCCCTTGGTCACGGCGGTGGCCACTTCCGCGATGGCGCGCACCTGCGTGGTGAGGTTGTTCGCCAGCAGGTTCACGTTGCCGGTCAGGTCCTTCCAGGTGCCGGCCGCGCCGGGCACGTTGGCCTGCCCGCCCAGGCGGCCATCCACACCCACCTCACGCGCCACGTTGGTCACCTGGTCGGCGAACGTCGCCAGCGTATCGGTCATGCCGTTGATGGTGTCGGCCAGTGCGGCAACTTCCCCCTTTGCCTGCACGGTGAGCCGCTGGGTCAGATTGCCGTTGGCCACAGCCGTCACAACCTTCACGATGCCGCGCACCTGCTCGGTCAGGTTGGAGGCCATGAAGTTGACGTTGTCGGTCAGATCTTTCCAGGTGCCGGCCACGCCGCTCACGGCGGCCTGGCCGCCGAGCTTGCCTTCGGTGCCGACCTCGCGCGCCACGCGGGTTACTTCGCCGGCAAAGGTGTTGAGCTGGTCGACCATGGTGTTGATGGTGTTCTTCAGCTCGAGGATCTCGCCCTTCACGTCGACCGTGATCTTGCGGCTGAGGTCGCCCCGCGCCACTGCGGTCGTCACCTCGGCGATGTTGCGGACTTGCGTGGTGAGGTTGTTGGCGAGGCCGTTCACCGTGTCGGTCAGGTCCTTCCAGGTTCCTGCCACACCCGGCACTGCGGCCTGGCCGCCGAGCTTGCCTTCGGTGCCCACCTCGCGCGCCACGCGCGTCACTTCGGAGGCGAACGACCGCAGTTGCTCGACCATCGTGTTGATGGTTTCCTTCAACTGCAGGATCTCGCCGCGCACGTCGACGGTGATCTTCTTCGAAAGGTCGCCGTTGGCCACCGCGATCGTCACCTCGGCGATGTTGCGCACTTGACCCGTCAGGTTGGAGGCCATCGAGTTGACGTTGTCGGTCAGGTCCTTCCAGGTGCCGGCCACGCCCGGCACCGCGGCCTGGCCACCGAGCTTGCCTTCGGTACCCACCTCACGCGCCACCCGCGTCACTTCGGAGGCGAACGCCGACAGCTGGTCGACCATGGTGTTGATGGTTTCCTTGAGCTGGAGGATCTCGCCTTTCACGTCGACCGTGATCTTGCGGCTGAGGTCGCCCCGCGCTACCGCGGTCGTCACCTCGGCGATGTTGCGCACCTGGCCGGTGAGGTTGGAGGCCATGAAGTTGACGCTGTCGGTCAGGTCCTTCCAGGTCCCTGCCACACCCGGCACTGCGGCCTGGCCGCCGAGGCGCCCTTCGGTGCCCACCTCGCGCGCCACGCGCGTCACTTCGGAGGCGAAGCCGTTGAGCTGGTCGACCATCACGTTGATGGTGTTCTTCAACTCGAGGATCTCGCCCTTCACCTCGACCGTGATCTTGCGCGAGAGGTCGCCCCGCGCCACAGCGGTCGTCACGTCGGCGATGTTGCGCACCTGGCCGGTGAGGTTGTCGGCCATCGAGTTGACGTTGTCGGTCAGGTCTTTCCAGGTGCCGGCCACGCCACGCACCTGAGCCTGGCCGCCGAGTTTGCCTTCGGTACCTACCTCGCGTGCGACGCGCGACACCTCGGACGCGAACGCGTTGAGCTGGTCGACCATCGTGTTCAGGGTGTTCTTCAGCTCGAGGATCTCGCCCTTCACGTCCACCGTGATCTTGCGCGAGAGGTCGCCGTTGGCCACGGCCGTGGCGACGTCGGCGATGTTGCGAACCTGGCCCGTCAGGTTCGAGGCCATCGAGTTGACGTTGTCGGTCAGGTCTTTCCAGGTGCCGGCCACACCCGGCACCTGGGCCTGCCCGCCGAGGGCGCCTTCAGTGCCGACCTCGCGCGCCACCCGGCTCACTTCGCCAGCGAACGCATTGAGCTGATCGACCATCGTGTTGATGGTGTTCTTGAGTTCGAGAATCTCGCCGCGCACGTCGGCCGTGATCTTTTTCGACAGGTCGCCGCGCGCCACCGCGGTGGTGACCTCGGCGATGTTGCGCACTTGCCCCGTGAGATTGGACGCCATGAAGTTCACGCTGTCCGTCAGGTCCTTCCAGGTGCCCGCCACGCCGGGCACCTGCGCCTGCCCGCCGAGCTTGCCTTCGGTGCCGACCTCGCGCGCCACGCGCGTGACCTCGGCCGCGAAACCGTTGAGCTGGTCCACCATGGTGTTGATGGTGTTCTTGAGCTCCAGGATCTCGCCCTTGACGTCCACCGTGATGGTCTTGGACAGGTCGCCGTTGGCCACGGCGGTGGTCACCTCGACGATGTTGCGCACCTGGCCGGTCAGGTTGGAGGCCATGAAGTTGACGTTGTCGGTCAGGTCTTTCCAGGTGCCCGCGACGCCCGGCACCTGCGCCTGGCCGCCCAGCTTGCCCTCGGTGCCGACCTCGCGCGCCACGCGCGTGACCTCCGACGCGAAGCCGTTGAGCTGGTCCACCATGGTGTTGATGGTCTCCTTGAGCGCGAGGATCTCGCCCTTCACCTCCACCGTGATCTTGGACGACAGGTCCCCCTTGGCAATGGCCGTCGCGACGCCCGCGATGTTGCGCACCTGGCCTGTGAGGTTGGACGCCATCGAGTTGACCGAGTCGGTCAGGTCCTTCCAGGTGCCTGCGATGCCAGGCACCTGGGCCTGTCCGCCGAGCTTGCCTTCGGTACCGACCTCGCGCGCCACACGCGTGACCTCGGACGAGAAGCCGTTGAGCTGGTCGACCATCGTGTTGATGGTTTCCTTGAGCTCGAGGATCTCGCCCTTCACGTCCACCGTGATCTTGCGGCTCAGGTCGCCGCGCGCCACCGCCGTCGTCACGGTGGCGATGTTGCGCACCTGCGAAGTCAGGTTGTTCGCCATCGAGTTGACCGAGTCGGTCAAGTCCTTCCAGGTACCGGCCACACCGGGCACCACCGCCTGTCCGCCGAGGCGGCCGTCGGTGCCGACCTCGCGCGCCACGCGCGTGACTTCGGAGGCAAACGAACGCAGCTGGTCCACCATGGTGTTGGTGGCTTCCTTGAGCTGCAAAATCTCGCCGCGCACGTCCACCGTGATCTTCTTGGACAGGTCGCCGTTGGCCACTGCAATCGTCACGTCGGCGATGTTGCGCACCTGCGCCGTGAGGTTGCCGGCCATCTGGTTGACCGAGTCGGTCAGGTCCTTCCAGACGCCCGACACGCCCTTCACCTTGGCCTGCCCGCCAAGCTTGCCCTCGGTGCCGACTTCGCGTGCCACGCGCGTGACCTCGGAGGTGAACACGGCAAGCTGTTCGATCATCGAATTGACGAGCCTGGCCGCGCGCAGGAACTCGCCTTTGAGCGCGCGGCCGTCCACCTGCAGGTCCATCGACTGGCCGAGGTCGCCCTTGGCGACGGCGCCGATGGTGCGCGCGATGTCGGTCGTTGGCCGCACCAGGTCGTCCATCAGCGTGTTGACCGAGTCGACCTGTGCCGCCCAGCCGCCGGTGGCGCCGGGGGCCATCATGCGCTGCGACAGCCGTCCCTCCTTGCCGACCGAGGTGCGCAGCCTGGCGGTTTCGTCGGTGATGCGCGCCGCGTTGCCGATGGTGCGGTTGAAGGCCTCGGCGATGCGGCCATCGGTACCCGACCAGTCGGACGGGAGCCGTGCCGTGAACTCGCCGTCCGAGAAGGCCTTCATGGCGGCCAGGATGCGGCGCGAGCGGCCTTCCGATTCGGGGCTTCCCCCGGCCTGCGCCGCAGTGTCGAAAGCGGGCGGCAGACCCGGGTGCGCGCCGTTCGATTTGCGGCTTTTGAGCTTGGCGGGAAGCGCCGTGACTTGGTCCATGGAAACTCCGGAAGGTTCTAGGAAGCTGGGAAGCGCGCGCAGGTGGAACGGTTCACCTCTGGAAATTCTAGCAGCGTGTCGGACGTGGGCAAACACGATGCGACGCACTCTTGAAGTTGCTTGCAGGCCAGGCGGCCAGGCCGTTTCTTGAGCGGTGTTTGCCTCGTTTCACGGTAATTTCTCCGCTCATCCGAATGTTGGGCGCAATACGGCCATACGCTTCAGATTCCAGGCCATGCAGACCAGGCTCCAATTGCCGCGCGTCTCGCTCTTATGGCGTTCAGCGGCCCGTGCGGCAATCCTGGTCCTGGCGGCGGCCATCACCTTGAGCCGATCCTCTCGGCGTTTGATCTCCTGGTGCAGGCTCACCCCATCGGGGACGTTGGCCTGATCGGCAGACTCAGCCAGGGCAAAGAGTTCGGCCACTTCAGCCTTGAGCCGGACTTCGAGCCTCTCGATGTGACCGAGCGACAGCGCGCTGCGGCGCGAGGCGTTGGCGTTGGCGTTGGCTTTGGCTTTGGCTTTGGCTTTGGCTTTGGCTTTGGCTTTGGCTTTGGCGTTGACGTGAATCTTGGTGCCGTCCAGACAAACCGTGCCCAGCTTGGGCATTTTCCTCTCCCTGGCCAATTCGAGCTTCTGAACAAACAGCGCCTGAAGCTCCCCAGTAAAGCGCCGACGAAACGTGGCGAGCGTGTCGTGATCGGGATGCGTGCCTGCAGCGATAAACCGCAACGCCACGGAGTCGCAGGTGGCGCGTTCCAACCTGCGGCTGGAGAAGATGCTGGCTGCGCAGCCGTACACCAGGACGGCCCGCAAAGTGGCGGGGTGGTGTGCTGCTAAGCCGCGTCCGGCGTATTGCCGCGTGCAGTCGCTCAGGTCGAGTTGGTCAACCACCGCCACGATAAAGCGGGCCAGGTGGTCCTCGTTCAACCAGTCCTCCATCGAGCGCGGCAGTAGACAGGCCGTGTTCCGGTCCGCCGTCACAAAACCGGCCATCTGATCCCCTTGCGCAAGCCATTTGTCGCGCGGCACCGACAACGTTCCGTGTGCTGATTTGCCCACAGCAGACGCAAATATAAAGGTCATGAAGCCCGACCGGCTGCGAGGGATGCTCTGCAAAATTTCCGCCCTGCGCGTTCGAATCCGAAGCGGGACGATTTGCACGCCAGCGCTGTGCAGCGCGTGCCCGCGGCACACGCAAGCGCTTTGGTGGGCGAAGGATCCGTTTTGAATCGAACCCCTTTGGGGAAGTGGTTTTGCGGGCGGTCCGCGGCGTTGCAGCATCAGGCAGGGCTACAGCCCGGCCTTGGGTTTTGCGCCTGTCGGCCCATCCCGCAAACTCCCCCTGCGCGCGGCGCGAGTACTGCAAAGCATCGCGAGCTGTGCTGTAATTTGTGCAGTGGGTCCGAGGTGGATCCCACTGACCAACGAGGCACCCATGAAAGCAACCTGGAACGGCGCAGTAATTGCGCAAAGTGACGACACCGTGCTGGTGGAGGGCAACCACTATTTCCCGGAGATGGCACTCAACCGCTCATACGTCAGCTTCAGCAACCACAAGAGCATGTGTCCCTGGAAGGGCCAGGCCAGCTACTACTCGCTGGTGGTGGACGGCAACCTGAACCAGGATGCGGTCTGGTACTACGCCGATCCGAAACCTGAGGCGGCGTCGATCCGGGCCCGGGTGGCGTTCTGGAAAGGTGTCAAGGTCGAAGCCTGAACGAAGGATTTTCCTTGACCCATATCAAGCCGCTGAAGGGGCGGGTGGCGCACACTGAAGACCCAACTTCAGGAGTGCGCCATGTTCAAGAATCTGCTGTTACCCATCGATGGTTCGCCGACTTCGCAACTGGCGGTGGACAAGGCCATTGGCCTGGCCCGGGCTTTCGGCAGCACCGTGAACGTGCTCTATGTGATCGACCCCTATCCATTCACCGGTGTCGGTGAAGGATTTGCCTATGGGCAAACCCAGTACCTGAGTGCGGCCCGTGGCGAGGCCGATGCAGCACTCGCGGAGGCGTGCCAGGCTCTGGAGGCCGCCGGTATCCAGGCCCGCTCGTCCCTGGTGGAGTCGCACGTGGTGTGGCGCGGCATTCTGGAAGCTGCACTGCAGGGTCAGGCGGACCTGATCGTGATGGGCTCGCACGGTCGCAGCGGCTTCGAGAAGTTGCTGCTTGGCAGCGTGGCGCAACGGGTGGTGTCACAGGCCACTTTGCCAGTACTGGTGGTGCGCGGCCAGAGCAGCGGCTAGCTTCGTTGTTTCGGCGTCGGCACGGCCTGGTCCGGTCCGTCGCCGCTCAGCTACCGCCGGACCTTCTGGCCGGTTGGCATGTCTGCGCCAACACCGTGCCGGCTGCGCGGCACGTCGGCGCCAACACCGGGCCGGCTGCGCGGCACGTCGGCGCCAATACCGGGCCGGCTGCACGGCACGCTGGCGCCAACACCGGTCGCTACTTCGGCCGGACGTCCGCGGGCGCCGGGTCCCCAGTCCGGATGGCCAGCAGGCTTGCACTGACGATCAATGCGCCACCGGCCAGGGTGGTGGCACTCAAGGTGGTGGCGCCGGCCAGCCAGGAAGACAGTGTGGCGACCAGGATTTCGGCCAGCATCAGTACCGACAGGACGTTGGCGCGCAGTCGGGACGCGCCATATTGCAACGCCAGGTTGCCAATCAGAACTGCCAGCGCAAATAGCAACAATCCGACCCAGGCTACCGGCTGCGGCGCAAACAGTTCCGGCCGGCCGAAGCCTGCCATCAGCGCAATCCCCACTGGCGCGCAGAACACCGCGCCGGAGAACATCGCGAGTCCGCGCGTGTCGTCTCTCAGGTCAGCGAACTTCTTGAGCAGGACATTGTTCAGGCCAAAGCAGAAGCCGGCCGCGACGGCCAGCCAGTCGGCCAGCGAGTCCGGCAAGGGAACGGCGAATTTTCCCTGGCCGAGCACCAGCAAGGCACCAGCCAGCGCCAGCAGCACTCGCGCTATGGCCATGGCCGTGACCGGTTCGTTCAGGAGCCAGCGCGCCAGCACCACCACCCACATCGGCATCAGGTAAAACAACAGCACCGAGCGCACCACGTCGCCGGTGGTAAGGGCGATGTTGAAACAGACGTTGGTCAGGCCGGAGGCCAGTGCCAGCCAGAATAGCTGCGGCGTCGCCAGGCTGCGCCGCACGGCGCCGGGGCGGACCACGATGATGCCCAGCGTGCAGGCAGAGAATACGATCAGCGTCGTCCACAGGGAACCCACGCCATGCGTCTGCAGCCACTGCAGCGGGTACCAGGCGATGCCCCAGACAGTGGCGTTGATGAGCGCGGCAAAGGCGGCTGGCAACAGGGGATAGCGGACGATGGGCACCCGGCATTATGTCGGGCCTGCGGTCGCGCGCTCGCGTCGCCTGGCACCGGGCCTGGTTGCTGCCAGACCGGAGCTGCAACTGCAGCGTTGCACGCTGTGGAGCCTTTAAGGGTTGACTTGTGCGGCTGGTGTTTGCGCGGGCGTAGCGCTACCTTCTGCAATCGGTGCCGCTGGGCCAGCGCGCCGGGCGTCCGCACCCGGCCGACTCCAATCGCGCAGATGGTTTTTGCTGCATGCCATCGGGTTGGCGCGAGCACCCGATTGGCGCGCGTGGCTCTGCGGCATGCGCGAATAGTTCCGGCTGCCCGGCGCGGCTCACCCGACCCGCCTGATGTGGCGGTTGGCCCGCGACAAAATTGCCCCGGACCACCGGGTGCCGAGGATGCGTACGGATGCATTGGCCTGCTCGATCCGGGGCCATCAAACCATCCAGTCAGGCGTGGCGGGTGGCTGCGCCGTGGCGCTGGATCTATTCGCGCATGCCACGGAGTCACGCGCCACACCCATAGTGGTCGCGCCAACCGCATGCTGCACCAAACGCATCATCTGCGCGCGTGCGCAAGCGCCACGGCGTGGACGCCCGGCACGCTGGCCAACGGGCTCCGCGCGCCGAAGGTGACGGCACAACCGGTCAGCACGACTGAGCGCTCAGCCGCACTGACCCACGTAACCACACGCGGTGCAGAAGTCGCAACCATCTTTCTTGATGACAGCCGGATTGCCGCATTCGGGGCATGGCCGGCCTGCCAGCACGGTGCTGGGCTGTGTGTCCTTGGGTAACTCCAGCACACCCATCTCCTGCACCGGGTAACCCTGCTCGTCGAGCACGCCGAGCATCGCGTAGCGGTGGATGATGAGGCGCGCGAGGTAAGCCACGGTGGACGGCCAGATTTGTTGGCATCGTTGCGCGTCGCGACGATGATCTGTTCGATGGGTTCATTCGCTTATAAGCTAAGATATGGCGGTGTACCAAATCATCCATTACCTTGATGAGGGTGAGAATGATTTGTACCAGGCATGGCTCGACTCGTTGCGGGACCGGGTGGCAAAGATCGCCGTTATCAAACGTGTGGCACGCATCGAGCTTGGGCTGTTTGGTGATAGCAAAGCACTGCGCGACGGCATCTGTGAACTGCGGATTGATGTGGGTGCAGGTTATCGCGTTTACTACACTCATGTTGGTGGCATGGTGATCCTGCTCACCTGCGGCGGCGACAAGAAGTCGCAGAGCCGGGATATAGCGCTGGCTGTCCGACTGCTAAAGAACTGGGAGCTGCGAAATGGCTAAGACACACCGAACCCACGAAGAAGCCAGCATGGATATGTTCCGCAATGATCCGGACCTGGCAGCCGAGTACCTCAATTCCGTTCTCGCCGATGGCGATGAAACGGATCTCCTGCTGGCGCTGCGCAGTCTGAGTCAGGCTTTTGGAGGTGTGCAGGAAGTGGCGCGCCAAGCCGAGCTGAATGCCCATTCCCTGTACCGAACCCTGTCGGAAAAGGGGAACCCCGAACTGAAAACTCTGTCAGTGATTCTCAAAGCGATGGGCATGCGCTTGGCCATTCAACCGATCAGCCACGTTCCTGTGCAGGTTCGTGCGCGCGCACAACCACAGCAACGCGTTTGATCGACTACCGGACCGCCCACCGAATTCAGCCGCACTGACCCACGTAACCACACGCAGTGCAGAAGTCGCAACCATCTTTCTTGATGACAGCCGGATTGCCGCATTCGGGGCATGGCCGGCCTGCCAGCACGGTGCTGGGCTGTGTGTCCTTGGGTAACTCCAGCACACCCATCTCCTGCACCGGGTAACCCTGCTCGTCGAGCACGCCGAGCATCGCGTAGCGGTGGATGATGAGGCGCGCGAGGTAAGCCACGGTGGACGGCCAGATTTGTTGGCGCCGTTCGTGGTGCGGCAGGCCCGGAACAAACGCCATGAAGTGGCCCAACGGCTCGGCGTAGTTGAGCAGCTTGCGCAGCTTCATGCCGATCCAGGCCGGATCGATCACGCGCATGTCCAGCGACAGCAAACGCGCCAGGCCGTCCAGCGCGCGTGGATAGTTGCCCGAGAAACCCACAGCACAGGGCCGCGTGACCGCGTGTCCATCATGGCCGGGCAGCGTAATCTCCTTGAGGGTCAGGGTAAAGGTCTCGCCGGTGGCAGGGTTGTTTACATCCACCGCCCAGGCCAGGGTGCCGGAGGGGCCGGTCAGGGGCTCCTGGCGGCTGAACATCGCGTCCAGCACTGGCGTGGGTACCGTGCGTGCCGGGTCGGGTAAAGCGCGCAATTGCTCGCAGCGCCAGCGGATCACAGCCGCAGTGGCCGCGACGACACCCGGAAACAGGCGCTTCTCGCCGTTCGGCGGAAACGGCATCTCAAAGGAACGTTCTTCTGCCACGGTAGCCAGCACGTCCAGTTTGAGTTGCAGCCAGGCCGGGTCGTTCGCGCGCAGGTCCATCGAGAGTGTTTTTGCGAGTGCGCCCAGGCCGCGCGGCTGCTCGGCACCGTTCACCCAGACTTCGAAGGGCCGCGGCGCACCACCCTCTTCGGGAGCCAACTCGCCGACGAACAACGCGAAGTCGCCAAATGGATGGTGCACCATGAAGGTCCAGGCCGGGTTGCCCGCGGGCAATTCCGGTCGACCCGGCCAGCGCAGCGACGACAACACCGGCGCCGGCAATCGATCCAGCGCCAGGCGGCGATTCGCGTCATTGATGGTCAACGGCGCGGCCGCCGCGCCCGGTGTGGTGCTCAGCACCGAGCCCAGCACATTGTTCGGCCGGTACGTGGCCAGGCCTTTCAAACCGGACGACCAGGCTTGTGTATAAAGATTCACAAAGTCGGCATAGGGGTAGTCGGCCGGCACGTTGACCGTCTTGGAGATGGAGGTGTCGATACACGGCGCCACTGCGGCGACCATCTCCGCATGGTCCTGGGCGCTCATCTCCAGCGCCGTCACGAAGGCTGCGCTCAGCGGCGCCTGCGCGCCTTTGAGGTGCCGGTACAGGCGCCAGGCGTGGTCTTCCACCGCGTACTCCTTGACGCTGCCATCGGCCATGCGTTTCTTGCGGGTGTAGGTCCAACTGAACGGCGGCTCGATGCCGTTGCTCACGTTGTCTGCAAAAGCCAGGCTGATGGTTCCGGTCGGCGCGATCGAGAGCAGGTGCGAGTTGCGCAGGCCATGCGCGCGGATACGGTCCTTCAGCGGCTGCGGCAGGCGCGAAGCAAAACTGTGGCCACTCAGGTACAGGTCGGCGTTGAACAACGGGAAGGCGCCGCGTTCACGCGCCAGCTCCACCGAGGCGCCATAGGCGGCGTCGCGCATACCCTCACTGATGGCGCGCGCCTGCGCCCGGGCCTGTGCACTGTCATAGCGCAGATTGAGCATGACCAATGCATCGCCCAGCCCGGTGAAGCCCAGCCCCACGCGGCGTTTGTTGCGCGCCTCCGCTTGCTGCTGCGGCAGTGGCCAGACCGTCACGTCGAGCACGTTGTCGAGCAACCGGGTGGCAACGGCGGCCAGTTCGGCGAAGGCGGCTGCGTCGAAGCTGGCGTTTGCCTCAAACGGATGGCGCACAAAACGCGTCAGATCGATCGAGCCCAGGCAGCAGCAACCGTAGGCGGGCAAGGGCTGCTCCGCGCAGTTGTGCAAGAGAAACCCGTTTCCATCGAATGCATGCATGTGCTCGACAGTGACATCGAATACGGGGGCACTTCCATCGGCGTCGACCGACAGTACGGTTGCCGTGAATCGCTCCCGGTGCAAGCTGCGGCGACAGGCTTGCAACAGGTCGCGCAGACGCCCGGCCTTTGCATGATCCTCGAAACCTACCCGCTCGGCGAATACCGGGAGGTTGTCGCCACTTACGATGAGCTCGGGTAGCGCGCGGGTCGCATATTCCTGTGAGTCGCCTTTGCCGTCCGCCAGCACGCCAAAGCCGCCCGGCTTGAGGGTGCGGTAGATCGTGGACGCAATGCCCAGCCGCAGCAATATACGTTGCACCGCTTCCAGAGCATTCTCATCGGCCTGGGTCAGGCGAACGCTGACGCCCTTTTCCTGCGAGTCTTGCACCGACCCATCGGCATCGAACATGCCGCGCAGCAGTCCGCAGCAAAAGTCGGACGAGGCGGCTTCCATGCTGGGTGTGATGGTTTTGCAACCCGCAGCGATACCCAGTTCCAGCGCCAGCTTGCGCACTGCCGTCGAGGCCAGCCGGTGCTCTCCGCGCGCCTGGACGGAGCTTTGCCAGCCGCGAAAACCGGAACCATGCGGCAACTGCAGGGCAGCTTCTTCGGCGGCTCGCATGATGCCGCTTGCGCTGTGAACCGTGGCGTGGGGCGCACCACCACCAACGACGCGAAGCGCTGGCGCCCAGACCGACAATACGGCCTTATCGTTGTCGATGTGTCCGTCGCCAATCAGCAGGCCGATCAGATAACCTTCGCCTTCGCTGCGCTCGCCCTCCCAGCCAATGCACGCGCGGTGGTTGTTGAGCACCAGTTCGTCGTCTGCTCTGAGGTTGGCAGCCGTGGTCCATTCGGCTTCCAGTGTGGTGCGGGTTTTGTGCTTGACCCGGCGCACCGGATGGTCCGCAGTCAGACGCAAACGGTGCCCTTCTCGCGTGCGCACCGCGAACACTGGTTTGGTACCGGTTGGAAAGAAACCAGCGGACTCGGTTCGATAGGTGCGCCCATCCACCATCGCGTCGAAGGGTAGTCCAACCAGGTCTCGCACTTGGTGCGCGCCGCTGCTTGTCATGACCCAGGTATCTTCCGTGACGCAAGGATTGGTACTGGCGATCGTCTCGCAATACGACAGGTTGTTGTCGTTGTTGATGTGATCCAGGAACAGCACCCCCGGCTCGGCGTGGTCATAGGTGGAGCGCATCACCTGCTCCCACAGTTCGCGTGCGCGCAGTTTGCGGTAGACCCAGATGCGGCTGCCATCGGGCTGTGTCATGGCGTAGGCACCGGCCGCTTTTTGCGCGACGCCGGGTTCGGCCTTGTGCAGCAGCTCGACCAGACCATCGCCCTGTACTGCCTGCATGAAGGCATCGGTCACACCAACCGAGATGTTGAAGTTCTTCAAAGCGCCGCTGTCCTTGGCGTGGATGAACTCCTCGATATCCGGGTGGTCACAGCGCAACACGGCCATCTGCGCGCCGCGCCGCGCACCGGCCGATTCCACGGTTTCGCAGGATCGGTCGAAGACGTGCATGTAACTGACCGGTCCTGAGGCGCTGCTCTGCGTGCTGCCGACCCAGGCACCGCGCGGGCGGATGCGCGAGAAGTCGTAACCGACACCGCCGCCTTTGCGCATGGTCTCGGCGGCCTGCGTCAGGGCAACATAGATGCCCGGGTGGCCGTCCTCCGCTTGGGAGATGGAATCCCCCACCGGTTGCACGAAGCAGTTGATCAATGTCGCCGAGAGGTCGGTGCCGGCTGCCGACTGGATGCGGCCGGCGGGCAGAAAACCGGCCTGCAGTGCCCACAGGAACCGGCTTTCCCACTGTGTTCTCTGGTCTGGCTGCTCCGCTTGCGCGAGCGCGCGCGCGACGCGCCGATTGACATCCAGAACGGTTTGCTCTTCGCCTTTGGCATACTTTTCCAGCAACACTTCGGTGCTGATGGTCTGGGCCGCCATGCCTTGATGGACGGCGCTGCCGGATTGCACGGTATCGGTCATGGGTGAACCTCTCCCTCGGTAGTACGGCGTTGCGATGCTGCCGTTTCGCATGCCCGGCAGCCAGCGTGCAATCCTACGCCTTGCACGGCCTGGGTGCACTGCTCAACTGCGCGTTTCACATGGCGACCACCCGTCTCGCTGCAGCGGGTGCGGGTGCGGGTGCGGGGATTGTGGCAATTGTCAGCGCTCGGCAATGTAATGCTGCATGGTCACGGATTCGCCTTCCAGCAGAAACGCGCGCAAGGCGGTTTCGACTTCCTGGTCGGCCCGGGTGGCGCGCGCGCGTTGGTGCAAGTAGGCGGCCCACGAAGTGACGATGAAGCGTTCGATGTAGCGCGAAGGGTCGGACAGGTCGCGGTAGATGCGCCACAGGGTCGCGCCGTCGCGCCGTCGCGAGGCGCGCAACTGGCTGATGGCAGACAGGAAGTCTTCGGCGTTGGCCGGGTTGATGCGGTAGCCCATTTCAACCGCCACCGGCCCGGCTTCGGGGGCGGGCTCGTGCGCCAGGAACAGGTCCTCCCAGGGTGTGGCCGGTGTCACCTCCTCGGTCTCACCCATGCGCAACGGGAAGCGCCGCGCCATCAGGGGTCCAACCGCCATACACGCGGCCGCCGCCGCCAGGGAAAATGACAGTCCGACCAGATCCGACACGGCGCCCCAGAATGCCGACCCGATGGCAAACGCACCGAGGGCGCTCAGTGTATGCAGCGCGACCGCTCGCGAGCGCACCCACGGTGGCACGCTGGTCTGGGTCGCGGTGTTGAAGGTCGACATGACCGCCATCCAGGCGCCCCCGCCGAGCACCAGGGCGGCATACACCGGCGGGTCCCACTCGGAGAAAGCGGCCGTCAACATGACCAGCGCAAACAACAGGCAGCCGCCCGCAACCAGGGCCTCCAGCCCGAAGCGCTGGCGCAGGCGCCCGATGAAGAGCCCGGCAATGATTGCGCCGGACCCGAGGCAGGCCATCATCAGCCCGAAACCGGCCGCGCCCAGGCCAAGCTGGCGCTGACCAATCACCGGCAGCAGCGCCCACAGGGCGGAGCCGGCGCCGCAGTAGGCTGCCGCGCGCAATAGTTGTGACAACACGATATGGGAATGCCAGGCGAAACGCAACGCGCTGAGCATGCCGCCCCACAGGCGTTCGGCCGGCAGCCGTGTCGGTGGATGCGGCTTCGGCGGCCAGCGCCGGATCGCCTCCATCATCACCAGGGTGCTGACGACGGCGAGCACGAAGTTCCAGGCTCCTCCCAGGTGCAGGAACACCACGCCCGCCAGTGCTGGACCAATCGCGCGGGCTGCGTTGTAGGCAATCCCGACGGCGGTGATCGCCTGCGGCAGGTCGTGGCGCGGCACCGAGTCGCCGATGGTCGAGTTCCAGGCCGGTGACAGGAACGCAGTGCAACAGCCTGACAGAAAAATAAAAAACAGCACTGTGCCGGCGCCACCGACATGCGCCAGCATCAGACCTGCCAGCAGCGTGCCAACACCAGTTTGAATGGCCAGTGCGATCAGGATCAGACGGCGCCGGTCCGTGATGTCGGCCAGCACACCGGCGGGCAGCGAAAAAAGGAACATCGGCAGGAACACAGCGGTCTGCACCAGCGCCGCGAGGAAGGAGGAGTTGGTCAGTTCCACTATCATCCAGGCCGCTGCCATGGTCTGCATCGCATTGCCGACGAAATAGACCGCCCCGCTGGCCCACAAAGCACGGAACTGGGGATGCTGCAGTGTGTGGCGGATGGTCCAGGCGGCGAGCATGCCTCGATTGTCGCCGTTGCACGCACAACTGTGGTCGGGATCAAGCCGCTGCCGCAGGCCTGGTTTGTCAGGCGTCACACGATGCGCATCTCAGCCCCGGATGGGCTTCGAACGCATCAAAGTCCCGGTCACTGTGCAGCACTTCGTACCGGTCGGACATGCACCGGGTTGCAATCGCCGTATCAATGGTATTTCGAACCGCGCTGCCCAGCGCCCGCAAGCGTCGGAAACTGCGCGTGGCTGCAAGCGCGACCCGGAGCCTCGCTCTACACTTGTTTACAGATTTTGTCGGTGTCCGTTTTCGGGAAAGCCGATATTTCATGCGCCGTGCGGGGCGAAGACTGCCAATCCGGTCGGCGACACCAATCGAACCGATTGATTTTGTTCAACTCTTGACCGGACAGCGGTGATCGGCGATGAATAATTGCACGTACTGCCGCCCTTGAACCTTTAACTGGAGCCACCCCATGACTGACCCGACCAACAACCCGATGGGCCTGATGGGTTTCGAGTTTGTGGAGTTCGCCTCGCCCGCGCCCAACGTGCTCGAACCGGTGTTCGAGATGCTGGGATTTGCGCGCGTGGCCGAGCACCGTTCCAAGGATGTGAGCCTGTACCGCCAGGGCGACATCAACTTCATCGTCAACCGCGAGCCGCGCAGCGTGGCGTCCTATTTCGCCGCCGAACACGGCCCGTCGGCCTGCGGGCTGGCGTTCCGCGTGAAAAATTCCCGGCTCGCGTTCGAGCGGGCACTGGAACTCGGTGCCCAGCCGGTGGAACTTCGCACCGGGCCGATGGAACTGCATCTGCCGGCCATCAAGGGCATTGGCGGCGCACCGCTGTACCTGATCGACCGGTTCGAGGAAGGCAAGTCCATCTACGACATCGACTTCGACTTCATCGAGGGCGCCGACCGGCACCCGGTCGGGCATGGCTTCAGAATAGTCGACCACATGACCCACAACGTCTACCGTGGTCGCATGGCCTACTGGGCGAAGTTTTATGAGTCGTTGTTCAATTTCAGCGAGATGCGTTTTTTTGACATCAAAGGCGAATACACCGGGCTGACGTCGAAGGCGATGGCGGCGCCGGACGGCAAGATCCGCATCCCGCTCAACGAAGAGGCGTCTGGCAGCGCCGGACAGATCGAGGAGTTCCTGCTCAAGTTCAACGGCGAGGGCATACAGCACATAGCGCTGTTGTGTGACGACATCTATGCGAGTGTGGACAGCCTGCGCCGCGCCGGTGTACCGCTCATGACCGCGCCCTCGGCCACTTATTACCGCATGCTCGACAGCCGCCTGCCCGGCCACGGTGAACCGGCCGACCAGTTGCAAGCCCGTGGCATCCTGATCGATGGCTCCACTGCCGGCGGCAAGAACCGCCTGCTGCTGCAGATTTTTTCCAATACGCTGCTGGGGCCGGTGTTCTTCGAGTTCATACAGCGCAAGGGCGACGATGGTTTTGGCGAGGGCAACTTCAAGGCCCTGTTCGAGTCCATCGAACGCGACCAGGTCGAGCGCGGCGTGATCCAGACGGCGTGAGGCAGCCGTTGTGAAGCACGGGGCTGAAAGCGGTACGGTGCCCCAGCGCGCCGACTGGACCATCGATCAGGGCTGGAGCGCCTACAGTGCGCAAGACCACGAGGTATGGCGCACCCTGTTCGAGCGCCAGACCCGGTTGTTGCCGGGCCGGGCCTGCGACGCTTTTGTGCAGGGTATGCGTCGGCTGCCAATGTCGGCCGATGCCATCCCGGACTTCGGCGCGCTGAGCGAGGTCTTGCAGCGGCAGACCGGCTGGAAGGTGGTGGCGGTCCCCGGGCTGGTGCCGGACGAGGTCTTTTTCGAGCATCTGGCCAACCGGCGTTTCCCGGCGGGTAACTTCATTCGCCGTCCCGATGCGCTGGACTACCTGGAAGAGCCGGATGTGTTCCACGATGTGTTCGGCCATGTTCCCATGCTCATGAACCCGGTGATTGCCGATTTTGTGCAGGCCTATGGCCAGGGTGGATTGCGCGCGCGCACGCTGGGCGTACTGGAACAGCTTGCGCGGGTTTACTGGTACACGATCGAATTCGGGCTGGTGCGCGAGGCCAATGGCCTGCGCATTTACGGCGCCGGCATTGCGTCCTCACGGACGGAGTCGGTGTTCGCCCTCGACGATGCCTCGCCGAACCGTATCGCCTTTGACCTTGAGCGGGTGATGCGCACGAACTACCGCATCGACGACTTCCAGGAGAGCTATTTCGTGCTGGAGAATCTGGACCAATTGCTGGCGCTGGCGACGATCGACTTTGCACCGCTGTACGGCCGGGTTCGCGGCAGTGTTGCGATCGAGCCGGGTGAACTGTTGCCGTCCGACCATGTGCTGCAGCGTGGTACCGGTGCCTACCATTTGGCCCGATAGCCGGAAGCTGCCAAGCCGATCAGCGAATGGCAATGGCACCCAGGCCAGCGGTCGCCGGCACGGCGGGTGGCGCCAGCGGCAGCAATGGGCCAGGGGGAGATATGGCAAATTGCGAGACGTTGGCGCTGGTGGCATTGCCGACATAAACAAACGCCCCGGCAGGATCGGCCGCAATGGACATTGGCAGATTGCCGGTTGCCACCGTGGCAGTGGCCAGCGCCACGAGGCTGCCATCGACCGCTACCGCGTACTGCGATACGGTGTCACTGTCGCGATTGACGGCATAGACAAATCGGCCCAGACCATCGATGGCGATGGCCACCGGCGTGGTCTGGCTGGCGATTGCTGCCGCAACTGGCGTGAGGTTGCCGTCCGGACCAATTGCAAATTGCGACAGGCTGTTGCTGATGCTGTTGGCCACGTAAGCGAATCTGCCCGACGGATGGATGGCGATGCCAGCGGGTGCGTTGCCCGTGGCTACGAAAGCGGTCGCCATGGGTTGCAGGGCGCCATCGATTCCGACGCTGAACTGCGAGACGTTGGCACCCGCTGAATTCGTCACATAAGCGAAGCGGCCGTTGGGAGAGACAGCCATGCTGCCGGGTGCGAGACCGGCGACGGCGAACGCTGACGGCAGCGGCGCCAGGTTGCCGCTGGCACCGACTGCGTATTGCGAAATGGTGTTGCTGGCGCGGTTGGTGACGTAGACGAAACTGCCGGAAGGGTGTATGGCGATCCCGGCGGGAGAAAGTCCGGCCAGCACACTGGCGGCGGGCATGGGCACGAGGTTGCCGTTGTCGGCCACCGTGAACTGCGAAACCGTATTGCCTGTGGCGTTGGTGACATAGGCAAACCGTCCGCCCGGATCCACCGCCATGCCCGTTGCGCCCAGGCCGGTTGCCGCGTTGCCCGCGGCGTTGAGCTGCCCACCGGCTGCGGCGCCGTACCACGCGACCGCATTGCCAGGCGTGTCCACCACATAGGCAGTGCGGGTGACGTCGCGGCAGGTAACCGTCACGTTGTTGACGCCGATCACCGTCGTCACGCCACGTCCATTGGCGACCACACAGGCTTGCGTGGGGCCATTGGGCGCGCGCGCCACGGTGACGGAGTACGCACTGCCGCTGGCCAGCGTGGTAGCGAAGGTGGAAGCGCCGTTGCCGCCAATCGTAAGGCCGTCGCTACCCATGTTTTGCAGTTCCAGGCCTGTGCCGCGCAGCCCGCTGACTGTGACGGTCACTGCAAAGGGACCGTTGCTGGCGCCACCGTCGCCGATACCGATCCCGCCACCACCGCCACAGGCGGCCAGTTGCCCGGCAACGAACAGCAGCAGCACTTTGCAACGTCGGTGGCAGATCATCGCTTTTTGGTCCTCATTGCTGTCACGTCATGGCATTTCGGGTCATGGACCAGCATAGCGCGATTGGGGCGGTCGGCCGATGCAGGCCTTGTCCCACATCAAGGCAAGCGCATGGAAAAAGCCTGAACCAGCGGCAGGCAGAACAGCGGGTCCAGCGGACCACCCCGCACCACTGCTGCATCGGCTGCGCGGGCGGCAGCGCGCGCGCTCGAAGTCGGTGGTACAAATTGCGTTCGCGGCTGAGTCGAGGGCACCGATGCGGGCGACGCACGCATCCATCAGTTCCAACGTGGAGATCGCACGACTGCCAACCAGTGCGCCCAGGGTCACTGCGCTGTTTTCCGTCAGGTCATGGTTCATGCGGTTCCGTCCTGAGGTCGGCGTGCCCGTCCGGGGCCGGTGCGTCCGTGCTCGACATCACCCGAGCCTGGCGCTCGAACGTCCAGTATGCCCATGCCCAGTCGAGCAGCACGACCAGGCGGTTCCGAAATCCGATCAGGAAGTAGACGTGGGCGAACAGCCAGAACAGCCAGGCGAGGTAGCCGCTGAAGCGCAGTGCACCAACAGGCGAGGCAAGGTCGACCACAGCCGAATGCCGGCCGATGGTGGCCAGGTTGCCGTAGTCGCGGTAGTGAAAGGGCACGGTGTGTCGGCTGGCGATACGCCTCAGCACGTTGACTGCCGCGCAACGCCCCATCTGCTTGGCTGCGGGCGAAACCCCCGGCACGGCAGTCGGCGCGCGGCCGGGCACATAGCTGTTGGCAGCTGCCAGGTCGCCGATTACGCTGATTTCCGGATGGCCGGCCAAGCTCAGGTCTGGTTCGACCGGCAAGCGTCCTGCGCGGTCGGGTTTCACGCCCGTGGCCGCTCCCAGTTGCCGACCCAGAGCCGATGCCGCGACGCCTGCAGCCCAGACCATGCAGCCACTTGCCAGTCGTTCCCGCACACTTGCCGTGCCCGACGGCGTCTCCAGTTCCAGCCCCTGCTCGTCGATACTGGTCACGCGGGCGTTCAGCCGGACCTGCACGCCGAGGCCTTCGAGCTGCTGATGCGCCCGCTCGCTCAGCACCTCGGGCATAGTCTGCAATATGCGGGTACCGCCTTCGAGCAGCACGACGCGCGCATGCGACGGGTCGATATGACGGAACTCGTTGCGCAAGCTGTGGCGTGCGATCTCGGCCAGGGTACCGGCCATTTCAACACCGGTGGGGCCACCCCCGATCACAATGAAGTTCAGCAGCGCTTCACGCCGGCGCGGGTCCGTCTCATGTTCGGCAGTTTCGAACGCCATCAGAATCCGGCGGCGGATTTCGAAGGCGTCTTTCAGTGTCTTGAGTCCCGGTGCGTGCGCGGCCCAGTCCTCATGGCCGAAATAACTGTGCGTAGCACCTGCGGCGACGATCAGGTGGTCATACTGCAGCGCATCTCCGTTGGAGAGGAGGACGCGGTGCCGATCCGGATCGATCCGCTTCACCTCGGCCAGCAGTGTGACAACGTTGGGCTGATTGCGAAACAGGTGGCGGATCGGGGCGGCGATGGCGGGTGCCGACAAACCCGCAGTCGCAACCTGGTAGAGCAGGGGCTGGAACAGGTGGTGGTTGGTGCGGTCCACCAGGGTCACCTGCAG
>ENA-ORBV01006534-ORBV01006534.1-microbial-mat-metagenome-genome-assembly--contig:-NODE-6534-length-20514-cov-5.049518_pt1 | contig 20514 bp, 14 predicted proteins | sample MGYA00237777_ERZ505514 | MGnify/ENA primary metagenome ERZ505514 (study PRJEB26160, sample SAMN06269048) | microbial mat metagenome | isolation source: Oligotrophic lake microbial mat | place... | reverse complement strand
AGCCGAACAGCACCCAACGGCTGTAACGGCTGTAATAATAGTACTACTAGCTAGCAGCTAGCTAGCTAGCTAGCTAGCTAGCTAGCTAGTAGCTATCTAGCTAGCTATCTAGCTAGCTATCTAGCTAGCTACTAGCTAGCTACTATTAGTAGGTATTACTCGACTTCTTCACTAGCTAGTAGCTAGTATTTAAGTAGCGCGGTGTTTGTCAATGAAACAAGACGACCCCATAAAAGCAAATCAAACTATCAGTTGAGTGATCCTTTTTTATATAAAGCCCCATCACAAGGTAGTTGCTGCTAGTAGTGGGAATCATGAATTGGTTTAAGTCTTTTCCACGGTTGTTCGCCGTTTCGGCCATGCTCCTCACTCAGGGCTATGCGATTCATGAAAGTAACAGCAATGACGATGAGCAGTGCGGCATGTACATGGCCATCAGCTCCACATCCACAGTTGACGACACCAAGTGGGGCCTCTATGCTGGCAAAGACTTTGAGAAGAATGCGCCTCTCGGTTTTCCTGAGATTGCGATCAACATTTTTAACCTGCAGGGTAATGCCCAGTTGGCCGATGAAACAGAAGAGTCGGCATCGCTGGTTTCCCGCACTGTGGAGTTTTTTGAGCAATTTATTTGGGTGCCAATACCAGGAGGAGGACAATTTGAATTGGACAAAGGCCGGACAGTAACCGCCATCCCTGGAGCTGGAGTCCTTGGGGGGTTCAATCCTAAACTAACCAATGCCGATTGGAACCATTCATCTGCATTTTTTCGGCCTGCCATCGGAGAGCAGCCTGGAGTAAACCATCCTGGACGCGGAGCCTACACCCAGTTCTTCAACGTCGGCTTGAGGAGCAAAGATCAAATCCAAGCTGGAAGGGAAATATTCGTCGACTTTGGAGATAACTTTCAGTTGGAAGCGGAGGAGGAAGAGCTGACAGCCGCTGACTATAAAAAGTTGGATGCAACTGTGGAAAAAATGGCAAATTTCTTTGACAAATACAAAGATGAACTAGACGAGAAAGCCAAGACCGACATTTATGACTTTTTGGTTCGAGATGTCATGGGTGCCGCTGCTGGATCAGGCAAGGGGAGAAAGATTGTAGACATGTTACCACCTTATCCTGATTCCCTCCCAAAAGTAAGAGAAAGTGGGGGTGCTCTTGCTTACAGTCAGCCAAAATCCCATCGAAGTATCGATTGGCTTGAATCACATGGTCGATGCATCGACAACATTCGCCCTGGTCCTTCAACCATCCTCAATGCAGGTGAGTCGGTCATGTGTGTGCTATCAAATTTTACTGGATGGATCAAGGAAGTCTGTCGCGAGCGCCGCCAAGGTTGCTGCTGCTACAGCATGTCCCGACCGGGTCGCTGGCTCCAAGAGAAATCCAACCCGGGTCTTACACACTCACAAACCAGGGGGATTCGATTGGTTCTGCTATGGTCGTATGCCTCATGTCTCTTTGTTTTTCTATTGCGTTCTGCCTCCATAAAATAATTAGGTCGCGGAGCGTTTGCAACACGTGATATCAAAAAAGGTGGCCTTGTTTCTCCCGTGCCTCTTGTGCAGTTGCCTGCAAGAAGCATTGTTAACATGCATGAACTTGGACGCACTGACGATGAAAACGAGGACGAGCCAATTTACTACCGATTATCGGACGAAGTCCAAGGAGAACAGCTTCTGATCAATTATTGCTATGGACACCCTGAATCTAGCATGATTTTCTTCCCGTCCGGATCCGGGTCTTCTCTCATTAACCACAGCAAGGAGCCTAATGCTAAAATGGTTTGGTCGGATCACCCTGCGCACCAGAGACACTGGTACACCTTAACCCCAGAGGAGTTACTATCACAAGAAACGCTCTATATCGGTCTTTTGATTGAAATTGTAGCTCTGCGGGACATTGTGCCAGGCGAAGAAATTTTTATCAACTATGGCTCGGAATATGAAGAAGCTTGGGAAAAGCATGTCAAGCAGTGGGAGGGCATGGTGGCTGCAGGCACTCTGCCCAACGAGTGGCCGACTCGAGCATTGGACCTCAATGAAGAATACAAGGGAAAGGTTTTCAAGGATAAAGAACAATTGAAACGGGAATCATACCCTAGCAATGTCATGCTGAAGTGTTTTGTTCAGGTGTCGCCAGATGCGAAACCAGAAAAAGTGAACGGAAAGACAGTACGAGAATGGGCTGAACCCCCTACCGGTGCCTTTGATAGTGACACCCTGGAAGATTGTATCGTCGAAACTTATGAAAAGACAGACGACGAAACTTCCGGCTTGATGCCCTACAATTACACCGTGACGCTGTTAAAAGACAAGCAAGCAACGTTGATTCAGAAAGTCCCTCATCGTGCCTTTGTATTTGTTGACAAGCCAGGCACCAGCGATCAATTTGTCCCGAACCCTTTCCGTCACTACATTTCCATTCCGGACGATGTTTTCCCACAGGGCCCATGGCGCGATTTGGCTGGAGGTAAAGGAACTGAGCCCCCCTCCCCCCAAATGAACTAGGAGAGTTTGCAATGGTGCTGAATTCAACTCGCAAAGAGCCAAAGAAAGCTAGTTTGCTGCACTGTAACAAGACTGTGTTTGTTTCTACCTTGCAAAGAACTGTCTCCTGTCTAATGCTATCCAATAAATTGTTATCAGACTAGATGTGTACGATTAGCGTTGCTAGCCACAATTGAAACCGTTGCTGCTCCTGATGATCTACACTGTCATTACAACATTTTGTGATTTGGAGCCTTTGTTTCTACATGGCCCGGTTTGCCAAGAAACAAGGACTGGAGAAACTGTTTCTTGTAGACTTCCACAAGGAAATTCATTAACAAGGGATCCACTGAAAGACATTTTGCAATATTTTTATGGGAACTAGAACACTAAAATAGGGGCATAGGCTGACCCTGGTTTTGCCTTGAAGCAACCACCTTCCATCACTGATGGTCAAGAACAGGTCACCTTAGCTTTGCACCAAGCAAATTCATCTATTTTACTTCACACAAAACCAGGTGCTCAACCCGGCTCTTTAGACAGACCAGAGAATGTGAATTTCCAATTTCAAGTGCTACCCAGGAGTGACATGTCACAAGAAAATGTTAGGGGGCGGACGGGGACAACAGAGGGAGGAAGAAAAATGGAAGACTCTGGTTGTAGACTTCCCGGAGGGGAGTGAAAGGAGACTCCTACCAACCCATACCCATTGAGGTAGCATGGGTTAGTGGTGGTGCTGATCAATGATCAAGGTTGGAAGACATGGCTATTCGCATGAGCAAGTGTGCACCTAATGTGGTAAATGGGACTGGTGTCAGGTCTGGTGTCACTTGGATACCAGATGCTGTCTGTTTGATCTGTTTGATCCACCAAGAGTAGAGTCTAATGGTCACTTTATTTAGTAAACTACTTTTCTACTGTGTGGTCTTTTACTAGCTACAGTTCTTTGTGTTTTAATCCAACATCAAGAAACAAGAAGATTTAGAGCCAGCAATGGGGATCAACTCATTGTGCTCCCCCACCACCAGTTACCCTGTCTTCAGTTGGGTAGGACAGTGTTTTTTAATTGTTGTCTCTAAGTTGCTGCTTAATTCATACCTACATGGGATAAATCATTCATTGCAAGCATTCTGCTAACAGAGCTGAGTTTGAGTTTACTCATTCGAAACTCACCAAAACTCATTATTGTCCTGCTATGCTACCCCATTGTTATTTACTCATGAATTGAGATTTGGGCAGTTTTGAGAGCTTTTTTGTACTTTTTCACCATAGGAGTTCTCGAACCTGCCCTACCCAGTAGGCACGGAATTTGGAATCCAGCACAATAGATAACCATGTGTTACACTCATTGTTTGCCCCTCTACTGGTGCCGCGGCCTCGATAACATACTAGTCAAAGATCAGCTACTGTCTGTTCAAGCCCGTCGACAAATCTGTCAAACATTGTTCACTATGTCGCATCAAACCACATTGCAACACCCTAAAATTAGGTATAAAATAGAGCATCCCTATCCGGGACTCATTCATCCGGGACTCATTCACGGAAGGTACACTTCTCAGTGCATAGGACTAGTTGCTACTAGCCCTACCATTCACAAGTAGTGAAGAACATTGCTCAGAAGAGTAACGAACCATCGTCAGAGACGCTGGTCTACATGAGTGTAACGGCTATATCTTTTAGACCGTTACATACGATTAGAACACGTTTTGTTCTGGATCGTTTAACACGAGCTATCGTTGTAAGCAAAGTCATAACAAACTGTGCAACTGGCACGCCGATTCTTCACGTAGAAGCATCGTTCATCTCAGTAGAGAGAGGACTATGCCGAGGATCTCAAGCTGAACCTCTCTCAAATATTACATTCATTTTAGTTTCATTCTAAAGCTTATAATTTTCATTTACAAACAACTCAAAAGGCCTGTAGCTTTTAGCGTAGTGCACAACATCGTTCTAAATCTTTTGCTTTGTCAAACTGACCTAAGCTGCACTCTGTCTTTCACCCTCTGGTGGATAGCACTTTGGTGAACTAATGACTAAAACCATTCTTGATTCAAACTGGACCATTTGGGTCACTTTGATGCACTTCAGAGCAGCAAAATTGAACGCAACTGGCAGAACAACTGTGAGACACTGTTTGGAACCACCAAGGGAAATGTTGATGCTGATGCTGTCTGCACATGCATGCATGCACAGCTGAACATGTCATTTTTAAATGTTTTTCATCTCAAGGAAGCAATCCAAAACAAGGAACTGGTGTCTTTGCAATGAGGTGGTTTGAAGTTTAGTCATGGATGGACTGGTGATTCAGAATCATCCGAAATGTTTTGAAGTTTGATCGTGTGGGTAGTTGCAAGCGGCAAAAATAAATGGTGCTGTAGATCAGTCAGTGAGAGGATCCTTTAATTCCCAACCAAAACCGGTACAACGGACTGTGCTGATACAGTAATACTACTGGAGCTTTGTCTAGTTGAGTGGTCGCACACAGTCTCATAAAATGCGAGACGAATAACAAAACGTCTCGCACGAATCGTCTCGAGAGACGTTTTGTGCTTAAGAGACGAAAACGATTCGTCTCTTGATTCAAAAATTCGGCTCGCGTGTAATACAGAAATCACCGTCTTTTCGTATAGCTAAAACGAAATCGTCTCGCGCTAAAGCTAAACGGCTCGAGAGATGATTTATACTTAGGAGATGATTTTGAATCGTCTCGGTGATGTTCGTCTCGCGCGCGAGACATTTTTGCGAGATGAATTTATTTGGAGCTGATGTGCGTCTACTCTACTAGACAAGATTCCTGTATGAAACCTTGCTTTTTCCTCGGGTCGCGTTGCTAGTTTTTGGGCAATGTTGCTTGTAAGGTGCTACCGATAGCACTGTCATGCTCGCTATGGTAATCACACCGGGTAGTAGTCCAAGGGGATACTTCTATAGTAGTTAATAATAGCTTTCGCTGTTGGGAATTAATCGGCGTACATACCTCTTGATGCTCTCTACTACACCCTTGCCACTCTCCTAAAAGCTAAAATACGCGGATCGGAGTACCATGATTGAGTTTTCGTCGGTTCTTGTCGACGCCGTAATGACGGCAGAGGCAGAAGAGGACCCCGTCGGAATCGGAGGATACTGTTTCCTCGCCAGATGCCAATTCATGCCATACTACTACTACAAGTCCTACTACTACCAGCAGCCATTGGGTCCTTGCCCGTGACGACTGCAAATAATGCAGTGTCCATCCAAAACCCACTAGACGAAAAAGAAGAACAAATAGCAGAAGCCGAACGAGTATACCAGGAACTAATGGGCTATGTGGTTACAATCAACAAATATTCCGAAGAAATAATCGATACTTTCCAAGCCCAACGACGACGGACAGATGAGGCTAACAATGCCAGCGATGTTGTTGCCTTTGTTCCTAAGGTCAACCCGAAAATAGAAAGTATACTGGGCTATGTGGTTACAATGAACAAGTATTTCGAAGATTTATTAGATACTTTCCAGGCCCAACGGCAGACAGATGATGCTAACAACAAGACCCTGGCCGCGGTTGTTCCTGAGGTCGGCCCGAAAATAGAAAGTCTTACCGTTGATACCCATGATAGATTGAATCGACAACAACGTGACCCCACAGCTTCCTTATTGGGACAAGCGTCGACATGGAACTCTGGCAAAAACTCGAGGAGCTCGAGGATCACATGAAGAATCCAGGTAGTATGAGTCCAGAAAACCAAATTCCAACAACGATGCCAGATGATGAAATATCGGAATTTTTTTTCTTTCTCGTGGACCAATATTTGGAGGCTATGATCAACGAGTATGATCAGAACGAAAACCAATACGACATGGCCGATGCGGTCGAGGCTATGCGGGGCGATTTCCAGGAATTTTGGCCTCGTCGTGGCCTTGTTGCTCTTCCTACAGTTCGAGCACAAATGCAACGAATCTCCGAAGGTATTATGCTACGACAAAAGCAACTACGTACTGGTACCTTTCCTTTGGGCAACGAAATCGACGTGAAATTCTTGACAACACTCGGTCATATGTTGACGTTTATGACGAAGGAGGAGGAACTTTTGAGTATACATGGTCATCTACCACCACCACAACAGCAACAACCTACTAGCACTGGCCCCACATCGGCCCCCACCAAGGTGACGGAATTGAGGTCAATTGTAAAGGAAATGACAGAGTCAGGGCTATATGAGTCAAGGCAACATAAAGATGAATCGTTAGAAGAAGAAATGGAAGAAATTGGGGAGGCAGCAGCGAGTCCATCAAGATGGTCCTCCTCCTCCTCTGATGGCTTTGGGGACATACGCCCGATACCACTCTTCAGTGGGATGACCGCCAAAACCTTGGGAATGATGGCAGTCACAATTATGGCGTTCTTGTATGGGGTCACCACGAGTAGGAGGTCCCAGAAAATGGGGCAAGGAAACAGAGTGCAGCAGTCTTTACAATCCTCACAGGCAAAGCAAACGAGGAAACCCAAGCCTTCACAACCACAAAATCGTGGCAACCGTCAACAGCAACATCAGTCTGCATTACGACAGCGTCGCAAAGGCACTCGAAGGGCCAATCGAGAACGACAAGTACAACAAATGGCACGATTTATCAATATCACGATCATTGGTCACCATGATTCGAATAGCAGCAACGGGGACGATAATGATACTTATCTACATCAGCATCATCAACTCGATGATGGCAGTAGCGGCCAGCGTCAAGCCAACAATAATACAAGTACGGATCTCTTGCTTTGCTTTGCCTTTCAATCAATTGGCTATGAACGTACAAGGAACACAAGATGAATGCCCTGTTTGTTTGGAACTCTTTGATGACGAGCATTTGGCGGATACATATTGCAGTGTCTTGCCCTGTCGACATGCTAGCTGTATGCCTTGTTTGGTCACAATGGTCCACGGCAGTCGTACTGGTAGCGACCATGATGCCCAAGACAGCAGTAGTAAAACCATTGCTACGGAATGTCCTGTTTGTCGTGTCTCGCATCGACTCGAAACAAATCTTCATCAACGAGTCTTGTATGATCTCTACGAATTGTTGTGGAATAATAATCATGCCACAGGAACAATCTCGTCACCACATGACAACAAGGTAACCATGCATATGTTGCAAGGAGTATCGTCCCAAGACAAGTTTGATATTTTTGATCGTCTCATGACCAAGAACAAGTACAATTTTGGAAAGGTACAACAGGCATTGGAAGACATGATTGTGTGCAGCACATTTCAGCAACGTCAACGACAGCAACAGCATCAACAACGAAAACACCAGATTGTGGACTATGAACGAAAAGAGCCTTTGACCCCGGACGAAAAGCATGCCATTTTTGTAGAAACGCAACGACCCGTGCTTTATATTCGTACCGAACTCTTTGATGCTCGTGGGGCATTACGAGAAGCCCGGAATTTTCAGGAATACGACGAGGCTAGGCAGCTTGTGGCGAACCTTGAGAAACAATTGGTGGAAGCCATTCGCAATGCACGCGAAGATATTTACAGTCAAATGAATAGTCGCGGTGGTATGGGGGGCATTGTATCCAGCAACAACAACTCGAAATCCTCCTCCTCCTCTATCATTCAGGTCGACTATCACGGTTTACACCGCGACTCTGCCCTTCAAAAGTTTGATGAGTTGGTGGTTCCGACACTTCCCATTTTGGGGTGCATTGAAATTATTACAGGCAAGGGGAAGCATAATCGATGGGGTGTCAGCGTGCTTCAAGAGGCACCGAAGCTTCATATTGATGAACATGATGACCCATGTATCCGATGGGAGCCAGTCTCGGACAATGAAGGCGTGATTCGGGTCGTGCATTCTCAGGACACAAAGAAACAACGATGAATACAAAAATAGATCCACTGTTTACAAAGAGATAGACGATGCGGCCCATGCCGAGGTTGAGATCAATCTCAGCTTGGCTACAAGAGCTAAGATCATGACACGACTTTCCTCTTTGGCTTAGTCCAACGCTGAACGTACTCAAAATTTTGAATTCAAAAACACTTTTTTTTGGTGCGACCATTGAAAATTTCATGTTTCAATGAATACTCCACTGTTAAGCATAGCCATATAATAAACCTTTGAAACTCTTCACCATCAGACTGCTTTGCGTTGCCAAGTCGCCTGGCCTCGAGGTCCCTGACCTACAAGCCTGGCTTGGTGGGTTTTCACAAGCATTGAGGACAAGCAGTTGAAATAGGCCTGCAATATCAGTTTTCATCCTGTACTTCAACTTGTAATGTGGAGATAGGTATTCGCTACCACTACAACCTAGACTACTAGTACTAGTAGCTAGCTCGCTACAGTACACCAGCAACAGGAAACAAAAAAGGAAACCTCTCCGAAAACAAAAAACACTAAGTCGATGTACTGCGTTCCTTTAGAGACTTCGTTCGTATGTGCGTGCTTTTTCGTTGCCGGGACATGCGGGTTTTCAGAGTTGATGGGGTCGGTGCACCGACAAGCATCACTCTCATTAATTTGATATCTTAACAAAGTTGGAGACGACAATCTATCTCGGCTCTACCATACCACCAATAGATAGCTACTAGTAGCTATTCTAAGAATCTTTAGGCCTGGTGGAAGAGGCATGTCGGAATCCGAGGTATAGATGCTGTTGTTTCCGAACGACGACGCTTTTTCGAATTTCGCAAATAAATCCCGAAGCCACTCAAGAACATCCCCGCTTCATTGGCCGCCAGGCTTGCTCCTACTATACACTTGACTGACCATGTCAGCAACGCCCTCGAAGATGGCGACAAGAGGTGACGACGCCGAAGACAATAAAAGCTGTCAAGTATCATATGTAAAGATGGAGCAAGGTGGGTTTATGGTTGACGCCGCCGAGGCTGACAGGGCGGAACGGAAAGCAGCCCTGCGCCCTATGACTTCTGTCAGATTCTGTGGGAATTGTCCTGCTATTTATGAGCCTGGCGATTGTTCAAAGGACAACAAGCGAATGATGAGCTGTTCAGCTTGTAAAGATGTTTTTTACTGCTCCAAAGACTGCCAGAGGGCCCACTGGAAGGCCCACAAGCCTCATTGCAAGGCCCATTTTCAAAGCGCACAGAAGGCAATGGAGCAAGGTTACAAACGGGGATTCCATCTCTTCCAAAAATGGAAACATCGATTTTGCAAGGCACTGTTGGGAAAGATGTTAATGGTGCATTTTGGAGCGACGACTTTGTCCAAGATGCAAGAGAAAAAGATGTTTGTCAGGTGGGATCTAGCGTTTGATTACAATAAGCGCACTTTCCTCCCCAAGGAGAAGCCAGAACTCGTCCCTATAAAGACCCAAGATTCCCATCAAGCCGAGATGATTCGGGATTCTTACAAGAGATCACCTGAAAGTGACGCTGTTGTGGTAGCTGCGTTAGTTTGTGAGAGCTTTGGGGTGGCCTTTGTACCCGTTGGGTTTAACTTGCCAATCGAAGCGGTGCCTGAAGTGGAATGGGATTATCTCATCAAAATTATGAATGAGATGGAGCTTACCCGACAAAAATCTGCCTGGCAAAGGTTGCGATCAGAAAATATTGAGAAACAGTTGCACACTGTTCGACAGCATACCTACTTCTTTAGCTCGTTTTTGTTCCATGCCTTGGGGGTTCAATGCAGGAATGCCAAGGATCGGCGGTACAAGACACACATTGTGAGGATTGACATGGAAATTGGTCACGGTCTGGGGGAAATTCGTTCGCTCCTGGGATTTTCGGTAGAGCCTGTCGAAGAAATTCGTTCCAAGGAGGAGGCTTTTCTTTTAAAAAGTGAGATGAGCGAGCAAGACCGGGACGAGCACCTTGCCAATACCTTTGATCTGGAGCAGTCGCCAGCGCTTTTGCAGTCGCAGCGCCAGAATCCCAAAAATGTGCTCTTACCCGTTCGCTTTGTGGGCAATGGGTGCAGCTTTACCATGCCCGTTATTACTGAATTGCCGACCTATGGCGGTGGATCCATGACACGGGACAAGTCTGACAAGAAGGCCAAGCAAGCCTTTGAGCAGTTGAAGCTCATCCGCTTGCCTCCGGTTACATCGCCTCCTCTCGACTAACTAGCCACGAACACGCCCATTCAGTAAAGTCAAGGATGGTCACAAGGACAATGATGTCGACGACGACGATGGCTTCGGTGAACAAGATCGTACGAAAATCGCTCAACGATGGTTTACCACAATCTCCCTTTGTGCTGGCTCACTCGAGTGAACGAAGTTTCTAGCTGACAACGCAGTGCTGTCTCAGCAAGAATACCCACTGCACTTCGCGATTGGGAGCATCCAAGCGCAACAAGCAGCACATCAGCATGTGTGACTGTGGTCCGAGACGAGAAGAAACAACACTGGGCGATTAGGATAGATCGAAGGCTTTGTTCAACTTCGACGGGAGGAATTCTTTCGTCGTTCAGCGCGATATTGGCTTCGTGATAGGTGGAGGCGGTCGTCAGTGCTATTGGCGCCCGCCATTTTGGTCTTTGCGTCATTCCGGCCAAGAGTTCTAGAACGGCATTGCGTCCCAAGAAGGCCTACCATACAGGGCATTTCAGGTTACTGGTGCATGTCCGAATGCAATTACAGCCTGCCACAATAATTACATGCATTACTTTATATTTTCAAAGTAGTTCTCGAAGAAGGTTGACCGCAACCTTACCGACCGACCGCGTCCAGAGGCAAGCTCCTTTTGAAGCTTCGATTGATTTGCTTGCCATTGATGGATCCAATTTCATGGGTACACCGCAGGCTGGTTTTCTCCCCGTCACCACTACTCTACCATCAATTTACGGAAATACTAGTATTTAGTTGCTTTACAAACCGATTTTCCTTGTTCTCGTTATATTAGCTACCTAGACTAGTAGCGTACTATTAATGAATATTATCATGGGCGATCCACAGGAAGGACACAACCAGGTCGTGAAAAGAGACAGACATCCCCATAACTCAAAAACCGATACCCTTGATCTTGTGCTTGGTGGTAGACGTTCTGAATCGTCGCGGCAGATCCCAAAAAGGCACACACCAGCAACATGAGTGTCGAATCGGGGGCATGAAAATTGGTGACCAAATGCTCTACGACTCGAAATTGGTACCCCACAGGAGTAATCATGAGTCGTGTTCGTCCATGAATGACTTCGCTGTTTTCTTTTTTGTAATGTTCCATCAGTGCTTGAAAGGCTTTTTGATTGGAGATATCAGCCGCGTGTGACTCCAACTCTTTCCATTCAAATTGATCCAGTTCCAGGATGGTCGGTTGGTGGTTGCCATTTTTGTTGTTTCCATTTGTGGTGCTATTACCATTGGTGTTTTGTCCGAGTAATTTCACGCCACACCAATACAGACTTTCCAACGTCCGACACGAGGTAGTCCCCACCACAATGAGAGGTTTTTGACTTGCCAAAATAGCCACAATCCGTTCCAATTCTGGCAGGGGCACAGCAAAGGATTCGGCATGCATATCATGTTGGGCCGCATTTTCTTTCAAGACGGGTTGAAAGGTTCCGGCTCCCACATGAAGCGTCAGGAAGCTCAAGTTGTCTTTGCCAATTTTATCATGAAGCAGAGATTGGGTAAAATGCAATCCCGCTGTAGGAGCCGCGACAGAACCACTTTCGCCAACCGTCGCGGCATAGACATTGTTGTAGGCTTCTCGGTCACAGGGTTCGGCCGGCCGTTGAAAATAGGGTGGAATGGGAACGGATCCAAATTGATCGAGATATTCTGCCAACGATAGTTTGGAGAGTATCGTGACCATACAATCCAAACCATTGCCATCGCTTTCCTCTTCTTCTTCCCAAATGCCTTTAATGGCGTCCACACGAATTTCGGTGCGAGACTTGGCGTCCCTCAATCGTTGGTTGGGTGTTAATTCGGAAATTCGAATCATGGCTCTCAACGTGGCTTTCTCGCAGGGTGCTTGAAGATGCACTTCTCCCAGATCGAGAATCATGAGTTCAATTTTAGGACTGTCCGTTATAGTAGTAGTAGTAGTAGTATCTGATGTTGTTGTTGTGTTTGTTGGAAGGTTGGGATGGTCGACAAACAATCGAGCATCCAATACCAGCGAATCATTCAAGACCAAATGACAACCTCGTGCTAGACTGGGAAAATGATGGGCAAAATGATCCAAAAATTGGACCCGCCCACGGCCATCCACACGACATACTTTGGAACTCCCACGGGGAGAGGCAGGATATTTGGCAATGGAGGATTCCTGGAGCGTGTAGGAATAATCCTTCATGCGGATCATCATTTCTTGATCTTTATCCTTATTAGGTGGCTCCATCTTGTCTCTGCTTCTGCGCAAGCTTTAGTAGCTGGTAGCTCTAATAGAGGGATCCTTTAGATATATAGCAGCTTATAGCTAACAGTTGGTTCCCGGTAAAAGTGGGTGCTGTAATATTTATTTTTGTCGCATATCCATGAAGCAAACAACAAAAAATGAAGCCAAAGATCCTGGCGACCGTACAGTAGGTTCTCATCGCGCGAGCGCGCGCTCCGAATGTGATCGAAAGATCTTGATATCTTGCATGCATATTCTAACCACAAACTTGTGTGCACGTGCTTCAACGCGGCGAGAGATCCTACACAAAAATGAGGCACGCAGGCAGCTACTAGCTAGTACTCCAGCACCAACTGTAAATTGAGAGAAGACTTAGTTTTGCTTGCCATCCACAACACCACAAATTTCACTTTTAACCAAAAGATTTACCATCCAAAGCAAATATAGTAAAGGAGACCCTCCTTTGTTGTGGTCTCTCTCTCTGTCTTTCTACACAAGCTGATTCCAAGATAACAGACTACGCGTTTCCTTTGTCGATTCTTTCAAACGCGTCTTCTCCTTCTTCTCTCTCTTCAGAATCGGCCTCCTTGCTCTTTACTAACTAATTTGATATTATAATAAGAGAACACTCCTACTTGAGGGTTCCACAATCCTAACTATACTCGACATCTCCACTCCTCTTTATCAACAAGAACAACAACAACAAAAATCAACATGAAGTTCACTACTCCTTATGGATCTTTCACAGCACTCGCTGTGCTTTCTGGCTCTACCAATATCGTTTCTACGACAGCACAATTGGTCGACGACTTGCAATTTGATTGGAACGAAGTCAAGCTGCCCTTTGCCGTTTCCGATATCATGGCCACGTACATGCAAGGTGACAATGGCGACGACGATGGATTCATTATCATTACGGGGGGTTGTGATTCCCCCAAGGGCAATGAGCGTGCCAATTTTGGAGACGGCGATTTGTTTGCCTGCTTTTCAACGTCCAACAAGACGCTCATGTTTGATCCCTTTGCCAATGACTTCAAAGAAATGGCCGTCATGCCTCATGCGCGGCAACGACATGCGGCGGCGGTCGCCCATGGCGAGCTCTATTTGTTGGGAGGACGCGATTCGGACGATGCCTTGGTCACTGCCATTGATGTACGTTGCTTTGGCTGTGGCTATACAGTACATTTTTTTGGTGAAAGTATGTTTGGTTTTGTCATGACTATTTCTCACCACTTCCTTGTTGCCTCTCTATCCATTTTTTTTCCTTTATTATTATTTTTTATAATAGGCTTTCAATCCCAAAACCAATACTTGGACGACACGTGGACAACTCCCCGACGATGTGGTCACCTCGGATTTGACGGCGTGGTCCTGGAACAATTTCATCTATGTCACGGGAGGATTCATCAATAATTATACCGCCGTGGGTACTACGTATCGACTGGATGTTTCCGAAAATCCAACCTCCTTTGGTGCCATGCAATTTACAACCCTCGCCCCTTCTCCCAATCCTCGTGGCGACATTCAAGCCGTGGAATTGTTCGGATATGCCTACCTCGCAGGAGGGATTACGGATGAAGGCTTTTGGTGTGACGGATTGGAAACGACCGAACGATACCACATGGAAACGGATTCCTGGCAAGAAATGGCACCCTTGGCCGTGGGTCGTGCCGACATGGCCATGGCCGTCCTGAATGACAAAATCGTCAGCATTGGAGGAGAAACCAAACCCGACGATTGTGTCAATGTGAAAGATCCCGCCTATGGTTCCTTTCCAGAAGATGTCGTGGAAGTCTTGTTGAATCCTTCGAGTACGAGTTCTGCGGAATGGGTTAGATTTGAAAAATTCAACGACAAGCGGTTCCGTTTTGCCGCTGCTGTGGTTCCGGCCTTGGATAAATTGTATACCTTTGGAGGACAATTGCCCTTTGATTTTACCTGTGATTGTTTCCCTACGTCGGATCAAGTCGGTGTGGCGACAGAAGTCTTCAAGGAAGAATCCTCTGGCCTCCATCCCGGTGCCATTGCGGCCATTGTTTTGGGAGCCTTGTTTGGAGTCTTGATTCTCGGCTTTTTGGTTCGCATGGCCGGTCGCCGGGACAGCAATGTCGATCCTACCTTTGTGGAGAATCCTGCGGCGGAAGATATTTAGTTGAAGAATGAAAACGTTTTGGTGTGGAGCAGTACTAGTATCGCGACATGTAGTTACAGCGACGTTGATGTAGGTGGTTGTCCTTAAAAAATAATACGATGTGAACAAACGTTGTTCTGTGCATTCCTTGTCTTGTTTGGTAAACCGAAGGCTAGCTAGCTAGTAGTAGAGAATAATGATTACCAACTTTCGTGCTCGTCGTCGAGGTTTGTTTTTGACGTGCCAACGCGCAACCGAAAAAAAGAACGTCAAGTGTGCGTCTTAATCTTACTGGCCCATTATAATTGTTATGATCGGCGGGGCTGATCATTATAGTTGAAATGTTGGCTCATAACCGATTATGATAGGCTCATAACCGGCTATCACCATAGACGGGATTCATTCACTCACGCATACACAACAACAACAATACTTAACTAGACTAGTAACAACCTCGGCGGCGAAGAAGATGACAATACAGGAATTTAAGCTTGGTAACAGTCAAGGGATACAGTATCAGCTCTGGGCATTCAGCGTTCGCAGCAGAACAAGGAAAGGAAGTTAACTTGGCTTCTCGCGCTTCCAGCCTGCAGAGGAAGCTTGAGGCTTTAGTCTTCCAGCACAAATAATTATTTCAAAATGGTGTTTTTTGTAGTACGGGAACACCACCACCCCAACCGTCCCATCAGAATGGAAATGATGATGCTTCTCCTCCTGACTCTATCCATAATTGCGCCCACTGTATATGGCAACGAGATTATTGCCACTTATGAATGGCAAAAGGTTGGCCCGACCGATACGCTTCCCGCGGGTTTGGAAATTCGCATGGATTTATCGGGAGGTGGCAAATGGGCACGATTGCCACCCAAGGAAATTGAAAATGGCAACCCCAAGGCGGACGTAGCGCATGAGAAACGATGTGGTCCGAGTTGCCAGGAACGTCAACGAGACCGAGCCGAAAAACGTCGAGCCGCTGGATTTCTGCTACGAGAACCAAAGCACAACGACCAGCGGCGAGACCAAGAAATGGAGTGGGAATCGTCTTCCCATCATCATCGTCAACAACAATCATCATCATCCGTGTTTTCCATGCTGTGGCAGGTGTCCATCTTTGGATTGGGGATCGCCATGGGAGTGGGAATCACAAGTAGCCTTCGAAAAGCTAGGACAAGCGGAGAAATGCACGAACACTGATCATTTTCGAAGTATGGGGCGCTATAGCTAGCCAGTCTTGAAAGAAAATCAAAAGACTGGAGTGGGAAACCAATCCCGGCATCATTCATATGAAAGATAGCAGCGTTGGATAGTGTTGCTGTTGGGGGTGCGGTCCTGGGATCGACTACACGTACAAGAGAGTTCGAAGGAAGCTCATGACCCAAATCAGTAATTTTGGGGGGCGTTGAAGCGAAAAGAATATCATCGCCTACTAGCTAGGCAAGAACACTGATACACGCGAACGACAGGTCGTATGGGAAGCCCCGCTTCAAATTTTTAAATTCTCCGAGTCGAATTGTGCTGGTTTCTTCCACGTAACTGGACGAAGTAACATGCGCAGCTCAGCTACACATTCGGAATTCTCTTTTAAAATGTTTGACGTCTTTTGTGGTGAATGGAAGGCACCAGTCATACTCATATGTCGAAAAACTGTAAGAACCTGGTGCTATATTTACAGATCATTCCACGGCGCCTTCAGGCTTGAGGCCCAGCAAGCCTGTCGTCACAGTCTGAAGGCCGCACCCATGCTGATGCTTTTGCAAAACCGAAGAAGACCTCGGAACAATTGTGACTATTCTCCTCGAGATTTTTGGATACCATTTATTGAGCTTCATAAAATTAGAATAAATTCAACTTGATTGGTTTCGGTCAACTTTGAATCACAAAAGAGGGAATAGTACTGTGTGAATAGACAATTTTTTAGCCCTCCTTTTCCGACAGACATGTGGCATCTATGGACCGCCCTTGTCCCCAAGGAAGGTTCCCAGTAACCGTTTCGGGGGCCTCGGCCTCTATTGCACGTTACAGCTCGTCACAGGTATCCTTTGATTCCTCCGAATCTTCATATCCATATTGACAAAGTTCCAAATCGGCCCACCACTCGCAAGGCTTTCCGTTAGATTTGAGTCTGCTGGTGCAATTTTCACAGGTTTCACTCGCAACTTCACACAGGGCAAGGTCGATAGCAAATTCATCAGATTTCTCGCAAACCTCTTCGGTGCTTAGGCCTGGGAGCAGCTCGGCCGAATAACAGAACTCTGTTTGGGAATACCAGCAAGAAGTAGAACATATACCAACCCAAGTGCAGTTGGTATTCTCGTCGAGCTGCAATTGCAAACAAGAATTGCAATCGGTGCCTTGTTCGCAAAGTCCATCGGGTGTATCGGGACAATACCTGCGAATGTTGTCGGCGTCGGCGTCGAACACAAGGTAGCCACAATAACCATCCTGGTCTCCAAACCAGCTGCAGGTGGACCCACCTACGACTGAGTTAGGAACTTCTGTGGACATACAGGTGCCGCAGTCAGGGATTTCGCGGCACATGGTATCTGGTTCAACGCTTTCGAGAAAACACGTTCCAAATCCGATGTCACCGTTTTGTTCATCGATAGAACTCAACAATGTCGTGGACAGGTAAATGTAATAGGTTTCCTCTGGATTGGCATCAAAGCATAATTGGGTCGAAAACCCATAGGTTGTGCCACCGCTTTGAGCGTTTGTTTCTTCCAAACACGCAAGCCCACCACAACTCCCACTGTAGACATTTACTACGAATTCTTGATCTGCGGCAACGTAATACGACACATGAACCGGGGACCCGGATCCCTGAACAACATACCAGATACCATAGGGGATTTCTTCGTTGGCGGAGTTGCTAAAGAATTGGTTGGAGCACAGCGGAACATCCGGATCAGCTGTGGAGCCTGCTAACGAAAACGGGATGGTTTGGCTTGCAGTAGCATTTTCAAGCGACACCTCCATAGCTGACACACAAAAATCATTCTCCAAGCGAACAAAATCCGTCGATATTGTCAGTTGAAACTCCCCGGCGGAGTTGGAGGATCCCCCGTGAACCAAAATGTAATAGATTTCATCGGCCTGTGATGGCCAATCCACTGAGCTTTGCTGGCCACACAAGTTGTCGTTACCATTGACACAAACAAGGCTATCGCAGTCGCCCCTGAACACCGTTATCTGGGTATCAAATGTTGTTTCCGGGCCGCACGTTGATGCAGTGATTGGCTGACCTGTGCCCTTCACTGTAAACCACACACCAGGAGCTGTAGCTGCGGATGAGCCCCCGCAAGAAGCCTGGACTTCACCTTCATCGACTTGTGCGCCTAAAGTAGTATACGACAAGGTAGTTCCCACGCCGGTGGCTATGGCTGGACCAAATGCATGACCACAATGATCATTGTCCACGATCTGTATGGTTGCGACATCATCATCATCTTGCTTGTCTGCGGCAGTTCCATTGGTAAGGTAGACCAACAGTGTGTATGTCACCCCTTCTTTGGCCTCCCAAGAAAACGATGTTCCACCACAATGCCCCATATCTCCATTAGTACCGTAGACGCCCTTATACACTCCGTCGCTAAAACACTCATAGGAGGATTGATACGCATAAAACGACACGGGGCCACACGAGATTGCAGAAACGGGCCCCGATCTCTTGGGTGTGTAGGTGTACCAAAGTGCCCAGAAATATCCCTGATAGGTGGCCAAGCTACGAAGCTTATTGTCTAGACGACGACAGGCGCCCCCCACCAGTTGATATGCAAAGCTAGAAACTGCAGCCTCCAACGGCGGCGCATTCAGTTCCAAGAATTGAGCCTCTGACCGATTGGTATTATTTCGATTCGCATTGGATATAGTTGGAGACGATGAGATAGTTGGAGACAGGGACGGAGGACTCGACGCAGTTGGAGAGGCGGAAGGACGACTCGACACAGTCGGAGATGTTGTAGTCGGAGAGGTGGAAGGATGACTCGAAACAGTTGGAGATAAAGTTGTCGGGGACGAGGAAGGACGACTCAACAAAGTCGGAGAGAACGTTGCTTTAGACAACGTTGCTTGAGCAGAGGATGAGGTTGACCTTTTGGTTCCCAATACAAATCCAAGGACAATCGCAATCAAAAGAATAACAGCAAAAACAAGCATGCCGCACAAGATGAATTTTCTCCTCTTGTTTCTGGGTGGTAGTGAGTCTTGTTCGTCAACAAATCCTATAGTCTCCCCAATCACGGCTTCATGGAAGATCTCGTTACGGAGTTCTTCCTTCATGCGTTGCCGGTCCTCATTGGTGACGAAACCGTCGTCTTCCACAAGTGTAGCCACGACAGGGAACCCCTGTATGGATGACCTCCGTTCACGTTGTTGCTCTTCCTGTTGCGCTTCCGAATGTGAAACCTCCACCGTCGACGGAGGATTCTTAGGCCTAGCTACTTCCGATGGTGCATCAAGGGGTACAGTGGCCGAGACTGACACTGATCGAGCTGCAGAAGAAGCTGCAGAGGCCCTCGATTCAGCTCTAACTTTATTATTCTGCTGACCTAAACCTTTTTTTCTCGATGCCTGACTTGCTGCCATGTTGTCTTCCTGATGTACACGGGAAACCTCTGGCATGGATCCAGGAGGAAAAGAATCCCCAGTGCTCTTCGCTTCATCTCGCTCTGCGGCATTTTTATTACGTAAGCCTTTCTTTCTCAATGTCTGGGCGGTTGCCGTGTGGACTTCCTGCTGTACATGGGTAATCCCTGGCGTCAACTCTGGAGAAGTGGATTCCATTCGTGCTTTGGCATTACTGTCAGTGCGTAAACCTTTCTTTCTCAATGCCCGGTTCGCTGCAACGTGGGCTTCCTGTTGTACATGGGAAACACCGGGCATAGATGGAGGAGAAGCAGGGGCAAAAGCAGAAGTTTCCGATTCCTTTCTCCCGTGGCCTCCATAGCGATTTAAAATTTCGGGCTCGCGTGCAACACCGGGAACTCTTGCTGCATTTTTTGCAAATTTTGGAGAGGTCGTTCCTGCTCTGCCCGAACCACAAGAGGGGGCATCAGAGTTGTCGTTGGTTGCCACAGACAGCCCTGCTTCAGAAACTGCAATTTCTTTCTCGTCAGAGGCGCCAGAGTCTCGCCCGCCAACAAGATTGCTGTGATCCATTTTTTGTTATAGCTTGATTGGATAACGCTTGGGCGGTTTGGAAAGAAGAACAAGAACAGCTCTTCGTGCTACCATTCAATTGTATTGCCGCTTTAACTATTTTACTTAGTTGTCGTACTTTCTGAAGGAGTCCAAGATAGCGGTTGGTACTTTACGTACAGCAATAATACCGATCAACGACATCTTACAATAGCAGAACTGGTATGGTACCATTACTAGCTAGCTAGCTAGCTACTAGCACAATTGTACAGTAGCTTCTTGGCTATTAAGTACTAGCTAGTACGTACAGCACTATCTTGTCGTCAAGAAAATTATAGTACGATACTGAAGAATCAAGAATCACAAGATCTTTCGCGCGACTGACTGGGTCATTGTAAGCAGGGCGGGCGAACTTTGTACCACGCAAGCTTCGCACGACTTTTCTTTTAATCATAATTTGGGTTTGGGT
>ENA-ORBV01006533-ORBV01006533.1-microbial-mat-metagenome-genome-assembly--contig:-NODE-6533-length-20516-cov-6.859338_pt1 | contig 20516 bp, 32 predicted proteins | sample MGYA00237777_ERZ505514 | MGnify/ENA primary metagenome ERZ505514 (study PRJEB26160, sample SAMN06269048) | microbial mat metagenome | isolation source: Oligotrophic lake microbial mat | place... | reverse complement strand
GTGGACGGGGTTGCGTACATCGGGGACTTCCTGAACGGGCGCATGTACACGTTCGATGGCACCGATCTGACCATCGCCTTCGAGCTAGGCAGCGCGAGCGCGCTGTACGCGGGGGGCCTCTACCCGACCGCCTGGAAGGATGGGTTGTGGTGCGGGATCATCGACCGCAACGCGACGAGCCTGGGGGTGTTGCGGTACGACCCTGAGCCGTCCTACGGCGGGGCTGCGACCATGTTTCGGCCGGTGACGGGGCTGGCGGCGGCGACCTACGGCTCCGACTGGCGGGCGGCGGTGGTGTGGACAGACGCGCTGTTCCTGGCGACGGCGATGGTGGGCGCGGCGAAGGTCGTGAAGGTGGACGCCACGAAGTACGGGGCGCTCGGGACGCTGGAGACGGGGCTGATCTCGTTCGGGTTGCCGGGTGTGAGCAAGCTGCTGCGGAGCGTGACGCTGGTGGCTGCGGCGATGCCTGCAAGCTGCTCGATCCAGGCGGAGTACCGGACGGAGGACACGGGGTCGTGGGTCAGCCTGGGGACGTTGACGACGCTCTCCGCGACGACGGCGACGTACAGCTTCGGGGCTGGCGTGACCTGTCGGCTGCTGGGGCTGCGGTTCACGCTGGTGGGGCCTGGGGGAACGACGGCAACGCCGGTGCTGCACGAGGTGGCGGTGACGTATGTGCCTCGGCCTGCGGTGACGCGGGCGTGGGAACTGGCGGTGCTGCTGGAGGGCACTGCCGAGCTTCCGATGATCACGCTGGACGGGGCTGCGGAGTCGCTGACGGGGGTGGCGCTGACGAGTGCGCTGTGGACGACGGCGGCGGCAACGGGGCCGGTGACGCTGGTGGATTTGGACGGGGTGAGCTATTCGGTGTTCGTGACTGACGTACGGGAAGAACTGGCGAAGATCAGCCAGCGGCGGGGCTACCAGCGGCTTGGGATCGTGAGTCTGGTCGAGGCGGCGTGATGACACGGAGATGCCGAGCGTAGCGAGGAGAGGGTCCGTCGTTTGTGACTGCGTGCGACCTGGGCATGTTGGCCGTGCTGGTGGCGGTGGCTTTCGGGCTGGCGGCGGTGTTGGGTGTGGTCGGCTTGGCCGTGTTGGATGACCGCCGCGCGGTCGCGCGTCGGCGCGCTCGGGGTGGCCGTGGCGTGCGGGCGTGGCGTGGATGGGCAATCTGGTGAAAGCGGTGGACGGAATGGCAGTGAAGAAGGCGGATGACACGGGTGTGCGTGGGCCGTTGGCGGGGCTGACGGTCGGGCGGATGGTGCATTACCTCCGGCCGAATGGCCTATGTCGGCCGGCGGTGGTGCTGCATGTCTGGGATGCGGGGCGGGAGGATGGCGACGGTCTGGTGCAACTGGCGATCTTCCAGGACGGGACCAACGACGACCCGTACGAGGGCAAGATGCTGGGCTGGGGCTCCTCAGTCGCCTACTCCAGCGAGCCGTCCGACACGGGGCCGCGCCAGACGTGGCACTGGCCTGAGAGGGCGTAGCCGTGGCACTAGGGGGGGCACCGCGCACCATCGGCGGCAGCGGCACTACAGCGGCAGCGAGCTTGCTGCTGCGTGATTCGGCGCGCCTGCTGCGGTACACGACGTATCAGCGGTTCTACGAGGGCCAGCACTACGACAGGCAGCGCAATGGGCGCTCCAGTCTGGTGCTGAACTATGCGCGGACCATCGTGGACAAAGGAGTGGCCTACCTGTTGGGGCGCGGCATCACCTGGAGCGTGCAGCCAGCCCGGCCAAACAATGCGGATGCTCGGCGGCGGGCGAATAGCGTTGAGCAGTTGCTCTACGACGTGGGCTGGACCAACAATGTCGAGGCCACGGATCTCCAGGTGGCGCAGAACGCGGGCGTCCTGGGCGACGGCGTGTACAAGGTGCTGTGGGACCACGCTGAGAAGCGGGTACGCATTCTGAGCATCGACCCACGGACGTTCTTCGCGACGTGGGCGGGCGACGATCCGAGCGTGCTGCGCCGAGTCGAGTGTGTGTACCGGCTGGGCGCGGAAGACCTGGAGCTCGGGGGCTACGGCCTGTCGGAAGGTGAGGCGGCGGCGCTGGTCGGCGCTGATGGCCTGGCGGATGTGGTGGAGCGGTGGACGGCCACGACGCTGGAGATCCTGGTCCGGAACCAGACCATCAGGAACGACGCGAACCCCTACGGGTTCATCCCGTTCGTGCATGTGCCGAACTTGCCGCTGGCGAACGACCCGTGGGGACAGAGTGATCTGGTGGACGTACTCCCGATCAACCGTGAGATCAATGATCGGGTGTCGGATCAGGCGGACGTGATCCGCTTCCATGCGGATCCTCCGATTGTCTTCAAGGGCATCAACGACCGCAGCGACCTGGCGGTCGGCCCTGGAACTGTGTGGGACATCCCGATTGATGCGGATGTGAAGCTGCTGGAGTGGCAGGGCCAGCCGGTGGCGGTGCAGGAGCATATTGAGCGGCTGTATCGGACGCTGTACGAAGTGACGGAAACGCCGCGCACGTCGTTTGGCGATGCTGGCGGGCAACTGACGGGTGTCGCGCTGGAGATTCAGCTACGACCGATCATCCAGCGGACGCTACGCCGGCGCGTGTGGTGGACGAGGGCGCTGCGCCAGCGGGCGGAGATGGTGCTACGGCTGATAAACCAGTACCAGGAGCGGCGGGTTGTGGTGACGGCTGAGGACTACCGGGTGCGGGTGCTCTGGCCTCCGATGCTGCCGCGCGATGATGCGCAGGAGGTGCGGAATCAGACGCAGATGGTGTCGGCGGGGCTGCGGAGCCACCGAACAGCTATGGACGTGATGGGCACGGAAAGCCCAGAAGAGGAGTTGGTGCGGGTGGTCGAGGACCGGGCGCAGCTCGGCGTCGAGTCCGTCCCATCCGAGCCGCCTCTCCAGCAAGCGGGAGACGGGGCGGTGACAGTTGGGTCGTCGGTGGTCTGATGGTGATGAGGCGAGGATCGACAGTGCCGGCCTCGGCACGGGCGGCGGTTGGCCCCCCGGCGACGCTGCGTGTGCCGAGGCCAGTGCTGTCACCCGTGCTGTCGATTGATCGGCTGCTTGATCAGGCGTACGAGTGCCGCGTGCGCGTCGGTGTGGGCAGCAGTACGCGACACCCGTTCAGGCCGCGTGACGCCTGGGCGCGGGCGCAGATGGTGGCGGTGGTGGGGCTGCTGGTGGCAGTGGTGCGGGGGCGCTTCACGCCACACATGAGCGGCGGGCTGCATCTGCTGGAGTGCAGGAAGGGCATGAGCGTGAATGGCTACCGGCCGCCGGCTGGCGCGCCGTGTTCGCGGGCGTGTGCAACGGCCCAGGTGGCGCTACGGCTGGGGCTGGCCTGTCTGCCTCGGGCTATGCGGGCGTAGGGGGTAGGAGATGGCGGTCAGGACAGACGTGCGGGCGCTGGTCCGCGACGAGTTGAACGACAATGGGAGCGTGAAGATTTGGACAGACGCGCTCATCAACGCGTTCATCCTGGAAGCGATCCGGGACTACGGCCGGCAGGCGGGGCGTGAGGCCAGCACGTCGCTGACGAGCGTGGCGAGTCAGGCAGCCTACGCGCTGCCTGCGGGGACGCTCCAGGTGGTGCGGTTGGAGCACCCTGCCGGGTACTTCCGCAAGGCGTCGCCCTATCGGAGCGGCGACGAGGAGCAACAGCCAGGGCGGATGGTGGGGCTGGCCCCTGGGGAACTGGTGTACGAGGTCTGGGGCGGTAACGTTGTCCTGAGTCCTGTTCCGACGGCCAGCAGCGAAGCGATTGGCGTGCGGTACCTGGCAACGTTCACGGAGCCTGCGAGCGACGCGACGGTGCTGGACGTGCCCGACGTCGAGCTGCCGGCGCTGGTGTATTTCGCGTGTCGGCGCGCGCTGCTGTGGATCACGAGTGACGAGGCGAAGCGGCAGCGGTTCGAGCGGCAGCGCGGGTCTGACCCGAAGGACGCGGCGAACGAGTACCAGGAGATGTACCAGTCGATGCTGCGGACGAAGCAGGGCGGGCGGGTGAGCTCGCGGCGGCTGGCGGTGCGGGAGTGATGGAAGCAGAATCGACCCAACCGACCCAATCGGCCCGTGCCGATCTCTCAGCGGCGGCTGGCGGTGCTGGTGTGCCGGCGGACATCCTGGCGGAGATCGCCGAGGGTGAGGCTTGGCGGGCGGAGCGTGAGGGGGTGGTGACGGTGGTGCGCGGGCGAATCACGGGCTGCGAGCGCCAGGGCGAGTACATCGCGTTGCGGGTCGAGGTTGAGGAAGACGGGGCGGTCTTGGAGTACGTCGGGCGGGTTACAGAGGAGTACCTGACGCGGTTGCCGCCCGAGCAGCAGCGGGGGCAGTTGGTTGAGGCGGTGCGGCAGGAGCGGGAGCGGCGACGGCGGCGGGTGGATGTGACGCGGTTCGTGGGTGACGTGACGCTGTAGCGGCGGCGGCGCGGCGAGGCGGAGCGGAGGACGCGCACGACCGCAGCCGCCGCAGCCGTGGTGACGCGGCGGAGAGGAGACGACGACGATGGAGCTAGAACAGGCGTTGGCTCGGGTGGTCGAGCTTGAAGGACAGGTGACGGCGCTGGCTGGTGAGCGAGACGCGGCGGTGGGCCTGGGTGAGCAGTTGCGCGGCGAACTGGGGCCGCTGCGGAGTCAGGCTGAACTGGCGACCACGCTGGGCGTGCAGATCGCAACGGTGGCCGCCGAGCGTGACGCTGCGGCTGCTGCGCTGGTGGTAGCCGGGGCTGACGCGCTGACGGCGACGCGGCGGGCGCTGCTGGCGGAGCATGCGGGCCGGGTGGTGCCCGAACTGATTGCGGGCGACAGTGCGGCGGCGCTGGAAGCGAGTGTCGAGACGGCGGCGGCGGCGTTCGCGCGGGTTGCTGAGGTGGCGCGTGCAGCAACAGCCGGCCAGCCGGTGCCGGCTGGTGCTGGTAGTGGGCGGGCAGCTCCGGTCGGTGCGGGAATGTCCCCAATGGACATGATCGCGGCCGGGCTGAATTCGGGAGGAGGACGACGGTAGGTGTTGACGATACGGATGCGGGTGACGAGCGTCACGAGCAGTGAGGTTGATCCGGACGCGCCGCCGCTGGACGTGATTTCCGAGGGCATGCGGCGCAAGGCGTCGGGCACGGACGGGGCGGTGACGATGGTGTGCCTCGTGGCTGGCCCAAAGGACGTGGACACCTGGAATGCACCGGCGACGCTCTGGCTGTCGCTGGACGGGCCGGTTGATGGCTGGGTGGTCGGATCGCTGCACGAGGTGGCGATCACGCCGGCTCCCGTTGAGGGGACCGCCGAGTAGACGAGGTATTCCGCGCGGAATAGCGGACGAGCGCCGGGGGACGAGAGGAAACAGGGGTGCCACTCCTACTAGCAGAGGCTGCCAAGCTCTCCAACGACATGGTGCAGCGCGGGGTGATCGAGACGATTCTGGAAGAGTCGCCCATGCTGCGGGCGATGCCGTTCCTGGAGATCGAGGGCAACAGCTACAAGTACAACCAGGAACTCGCGTTGGGCGCGGCGCAGTTCTACGCCGTGAACGGCACGTGGACTGAGGCGGCAGCGACGTTCACGCAGAAGACCGCGCAGCTCGCCATCCTGGGCGGTGACGCGGATGTGGACAACTTTGTCCAGCGGGCACGGTCGGACGTGAACGACCAGCGCGCGATTCAGACCGTGTTGAAGGCGAAGGCGACGGCGCGGAAGTGGGAACAGACGGTCATCAACGGGTCGGCGACGACCGATCCGAACTCGTTTGACGGGTTGAAGACGTTGCTGCCGAGCGTGTCTGGCGGCTCGAGCCAGGTGCTCGCGCCGGCGGCGGCTGGCGGTGCGTTGACGCTGGTGCTGCTGGACCAGTTGATCGACATGGTGCTGGGCGGCAAGCCGGATGCGCTGCTGATGAGCAAGCGGACGCGGCGGAAGCTGAAGGCGTTGCTGGCGGCGTCTGCACACTACGTCGAGGACGGGTCGAGCATGTTCGGCGCGCAGACGATGATGTACGACGGCATTCCGGTGCTGGTGTCGGACTTCATCCTGGACACGGAAGCGGCTGACGACACGACGGGAACGACGTTCAGCAGCATCTACGCTATCCATTTCGGGGCGGCGGACGGGCTGGTGGGGCTGACCAACGGGGGCATTGAGGTCATCGACATTGGGCCGCTGGAGACGAAGGACGCCCAGCGGGTGCGCGTGCGGTGGTACGTGGGGATGGCGGCGCTGCGGCTGTCGGCCATCGCTCGAATGATTGGCGTGAGCTAGACGCGTGGCGACACGTGTACCTGGAGGAGGAAGCTATGCCTGCTGCTGAGTTTGGCGGCACTGTCCTGACGAGCGAGTTCACGATGAGCGCGGCGGCGCTGGACCTTGCGAACCACACGGCGGTAGCGAGTGTGGACACGACGGTCACGGACGTTCTGATTAAGGCTGGCGACGTGATTTTTGCGATTCCGCCGGCTGCGCTGGAGGCGGGTATCGCGGTCGTGGGATGTCACACGGTGGCGGATGGGTCGTTCAAGCTGCGGACGACGAACCCGAGCGCGGGGGCGATCAACCCTGCTGCGGCAACGTGGACGTTTCTGGTCACCCGGCGGTAGGAGCTACGGCGCGGTGAGGCGGAGCGGAGGGCGCGCACGACCGCAGCCGCCGCAGCCGTGCCGTAGTGACGCAAGGAGCGGCCCCGGAGTGATCCGGGGCCGCTCCTTGCGTCCTGCGATGTCGGCGCAGCCGATATTTGCGCCGCGCAGCGGGGCTGCTGTGCGTCGGCGCTACGGCTGTGCTGGTGGGCCGGCTGCGCATGCTAGACATCCTCCAGATCGGTGGGGGTGATGCGGGTGCCCATCGCCCAGGCGGCTAGTACCTGGGCGTGGCAGGTGCGTGGTGAGCAGTAGCAGGCCAGCCTGTAGCCGTTCTTGATGATGCGGCGGATCGGGGCCAGCATGAACATCTGCTGACGGCCGGAGCGCGCGGCGAAGTGCCGGGCGTAGGCGTTGACGCAGCGTAGACGCTCGTGGTCGTCGTCCGGGGCGGCCAGCGTGATCGAGTTGCCCCACAGGGTTGGCCGGCCGACGTACAGATCTCCCTGCCGGGCGTCGCGCTTGTGGATGACGAAGCGGGCGTATGGCTCCAGGGTGAGCGCGAGGCGGATGAGGCTGTCCGGCGGAGGGGCGGTCGGCGCGGTGTCGGGTTCGGGTTCTACGTCTGGCCTCGACACGGCGGCGGTGAAGCGGTTGAACGGGCCTTGCAGCTCGGGCGGGAGGCTCATGGCGTGCTGTCACCAATCAGCCAGTCGGAGAGGGGCGTCGTCCGGGTGTGGGCTAGGTGCCGGCCGTGCAGCTCCTGGCGGATGAGCGCGTCGGCGGCGTACCTGATGAGTTCGCCAGTGTCGAGGCGTGAGAGGTCGTCGAGGTTCGCCATGATCCGCGCTGCGGACTCCTCGGGCGTGTTATGGCCCGGAGGCCTTGGGGTTTGGGTGGCGCGGCCGTTCGTCTGCTGCCGGCTCGCGGTCTCCAGGAACGGTAGGCGCACATCGCCGAGCGCGGCGAGAACGACGATGGCGAGTCGACGGGTGCTGCCTGATGCGTCGGCGGCAAGCGGGACCAGGGCGCGGGCGAGGTGGGCGTCGTGGTTGTGCTGGCGGCGCTCCGTCGCGGCCTTAACACCGGCCTCACGGAGTGCCTCCGAGCGTGCGCGGTCGGTGCAGACGGGGACCAGGCTTAGACTGCCGTTGCTGGCCTCGCTGATGGCTTGGGTGGCGCATGGGCAGGCGTCCGAGCAGCCGGGCGGTGGGTAGGCGGATCGGTCGGTGTGCTGCTTGTAGTTGATGCGGGGGTAGCCTGTCGCCGTTGCCGTCTCGGTGGCCGTGGCCTGTTGGCGCTCGAAGTCGGCTTGTGCCACTGCGCGCAGCTCTGCCGCGTGAGGCGGGTTCAAGCACCAGCTCGAGTACGTTTCCTTGCGGTACGCCTGGAACGGGCACGCCGTGGCGCAGTCGGCGAAGATACTGTGGCTCTCGGTGTTAATCTGCACGGCCAGCCCCGCCTTCTGAAGCTCCCAGACGTGCGGTACGAGCAGCTTCTCTATGTCCTTGACGGGTGTCCGGTGCGTGACCGTGTCGGCGGCCATCTTTGAGGCGATGGCCGGGAACGCCGAGAAGCGTGCCAAGCTGACACCGTGGGCCGGGCTGAGGGTGCCGTCGCGGATCAGGTTCCGCACGTCGTCGGGTAGGGTGAGGATGCGGAGACGGTTGGCGACGAAGGGCTGCGACTTGCCGACCGTGCGGGCGATGGCGGACTGGGTCAGGCCGGCCTCGGCCAACTGGCGGAACGTCTGGGCCTCCTCAACTGCGTTCAGGTTGGCGCGCTGGAGATTTTCCAGGGCTTGCAGCTCCAGGGCTTGACGGCTGTCCACGATCATCACGCGGGCCGGGACCGTGGTCAAGCCGGCGGCGGTGGCTGCGCGCCAACGACGTTCGCCGGCGATGAGCTCGTAGGTGGTGGTGCTGTCAGGCCGGCGAAGCACGATGATCGGCTCCAGGATGCCATGTTCCGCGATGCTGGCCGTGAGGGCGTCTAGCGCATCCTGGTCGAACGTCTGGCGCGGGTTCGTGGGCGAGGGGCGGACCTGGGCGGTCGGGACGTTCTGGGAAATCGCTGTGCTGGTGGTCCGGATCGCCGGCGCAGCTCGCTCCTGCGGAGCGCAACTATCGGCTACGCCGCTTTCTGTGGCCGTAGCCGCACCATCCTCATCGATGTCGCTGGGGGCAGGCGTGGTATTCCGCGCGGAATACGTGGGGGGCACGGTGACGGTCCTTTCGGTGGGGCCGGCCCGAGCATACCCCTCGGGCCGGCGTGGCGGCTACCGGAGGTGATCGGCGAGGCGGCGCGCGCGGAGCTCGGCGCGGAGCATCGACGTGCGCAGCAGGGGCGAATACGCGCCGTTGTCGGCGGCGCGCTGGTAGGCGTCTGCGAGTTGGAGCATGGCGGTGCGGCGGTCCGTGTCGCCGGCTGCTGCCAGCACGTCGGCTAGCGTCACCATCCAGCGGACCAGACGGGCCGGCAGGCTGGCGGCGACGGCCAGGCGGACACAGATAGCGTCGGTGCTAAGGTCGAGCATGGCGCGGCTGGTGACGCTCATGGCGTGTTCAGGCTGGTGAGCATGCGCGCGAGTTCGCGGGCGTGGCGGGCCTGGGCGTGCAGGTGGTCGGTGAGGTCGTTCGGCCCGTGACCGAGTGCCGAACGTTCGTAGGTCGCGGCCAGCAGGTCGAGCGCGGCCGGCAGACTGATGGCCTCGCGCTGTGCCAGCGTGACGGCGCGGTGCACGATGAGCGTGAGGGCTGGCGATGCAACTGGGGCGGTCATGCGGGCCGCTCCTGCTCGATGATGAGGGCGAGGCGACGGCAGAGGAGTGCTGCCGAGATGAAATACTGCCGGTGTGTCTTGATGGCGTCCTGGCTGGTGGCGGCGCGCTGGTAGACGGCTGCGAGCAGGCGGAAGGCCTCCGGGTGCGCCATGTCGAGGTCTTCGGCGAGGGCGGCGGCGGCGTAGACGACGGCGTGTTCCTGGTCCGGACTGACGCGCGTGAAGTGGTCGGCGGGATTGGTGCTGGCGTTGGCGATCATGGCGTGCATCTCCTTGCTGGCTGGTAGACTGAGGGCGTCTCTGTGGTGGAGACTGGCCCTGCCCGGTGTTGCGCGCCGGCGGGGCCGCTCCATGTCTGGCTACGCGTCGGCGGCGTCGGCTGGCAGGCCGTTGTGGACGTAGTCGAGTAGGTGATCCGCGAGGCCGACGATGAGCGCGCCGTCGGGGTCGGTGTTCCGCTTGACCCACCACGGGCCGAGGACTGAGGCGGCGACCTGGACGCACGCGAGGCGGTTGGCGATCAGCTCGCGGGCGCTGGTCTGGCCGTCCTGGCCGTTGATGCTCGCCGGCTGCTGCTGTGGGGCCGGCTGCTGGCGGCGCGTCGTTGTCTCGGGCATGTCGTCTGGCTCAATGTCGTAGACCGTCATGTCGGCCGGCGCGCTGCCGTTTGGCGTGGCGAAGCTGGTGATCCATCGACGCTGTTGGTCGGCGGTCTCGTCGCCCTCGACGCTCAGGGTGTCGCCGATGCGGATGTGGCTGATTCCAACGGGCTCGCGCTTGCTGACGTTCCACCAAAACTCACCGACCTTAATGCCGTTGTCGCTGACGGCGGTGACGCGGCCGGTCGTGGCTACGCGGGTGTAGGTGGTGGCCATAGATCCTCCGTGGTGTGAACGCGGCCCGGTTGCCCGGGCCGCCGGCTGTTAGCTCTGAACGCGGCGCGTCTCAACGGTGAGTTCGTCTGCGGCGATGGCGCGCTCGTGTTCGTCGCTCACGGGTTTCCTCCTGTGTGGTGTGGTGCCGGCTCCCGATGGGAGCCGGCACCGTGGGCGGCACGGTGCAGGCGACGGGGGGCAGTTCCTCGGCCAGCAGCGCGGTGATGTACTGGCGGTCCTCCGGGCCGAGGGTCCGAAGCTGGCGTAGCAGCCTGTACACGCTGATGGCAGCGTGTCCGCGCGCGGTGACGGCCCCTGCGGCCGGGTGGCGCGGCGTGATCGGGGCGGGTGCGGCGGCCTCGCGCTTCTCGCTCATAGGTTGATGTCCAGGTCGGTGGAGCCGCACTCCTGGCACTCGGGGTCGTCGCCCTCGGCGACGATCTCCTCGATCTGATCCAGGGACATGAGTGAGCCGCACTCCTGGCAGCGGAACGCGAAGCTGATCGACTTGATCCGGGCCATAGTTCCTCCGTGGTGAACGCGGCCCGGTTGCCCGGGCCGCTGGCTGCGTTACTGCTGCGCGGTCCCGGCCTGTTCGCTCCGGATGAGCTTCTGGATGGCGCGCACTGCCGATGCGCTCGACGTGTAGCCCTGGAATCCGCCCACATCCGAGATTGACCCATCCGCGGCTGCGCGGCGGATCGTGTAGAGGCGCGGGCTGCGTGCGTCGAACTGCTCAGAGGTCACGAAGTACCGACCGCCGCGGACGGTCTGCCCGATCCGTGAGCGGAAGAAGCGCATGGTGTCGGCATCAAAGAAGTGATGACCGCGTGCGCGGTTGGCGCGCTTGACGGCTGCGATGGTGTGGAACATAGTTCCTCCTGGGCTGAACGCGGCCCGGTTGCCCGGGCCGCCGGCTGCTAGCTCTGAACGCGGCCTTGTGCCATGAGCCATGCGATGAACAGAAGCCGGCCCGACTCGCGCCGCGTGAACCCGGCTGCCTCGACGTCGCTGCGCCACTCTTCGCGCAGCATCCGCAGGCGGTCCTGATGGGTGATGGTTGGCGGTGTGGTGGGGGTGGTGGTGACGGCGTTGTCGTCCATCACGCGGCTTCCTGCTGCGTGACGAGCCAACGCCAGTAGGTAGCTGCGTCGCCCAGGTCGCCAGCAGCCAGCCCGCGACGCGCCAGCAGCCGCATAGCTGCCCCGCCGGCTGCTACGGCCAGCAAGTGCTTGCACCAGCCGCGCGGAGCTCCCGCGTCGGCGAAGTCCGGGCACTCGCACCAGCGGCCAAAGAGGGACACGGTGTACACACGGCCCGGCTCGCTCGCGGAGCGGACCAGATGGTAGGGGCGCGATGGGTCGGCTGACACCGCGTCGTTCAGCACGAGCTGGTGCGCCCGGCCCAGCCGAGCTAGTAGGTCCGGGTTGCGGCGAACCCAGTGAGCGACGACATCCGCGACTGCGCGGGTAAACGCCGTGCCTGTGGTGGGGACCATTTCCTCTCCTTGCCCGCGACGGTTGCGCCCTCGCGAGTATGCGTGCTTCTACGCATATCATACCACAGATAGGCATACCATACAAGGTTTATGGTAGAATCCTGGGTATGAGTGACGAACCAACACGACGACGGCGCGGGCCGGCCGGTGCCGAGCTGGTGGCGCAACGACCTCGAGCTGAGGGCGTGTGCCTGGTCTGCGGCGGACCGCTGGCCGGCTACGCGGGGAAGAAGTTTTGCGGCGTGCGCTGCCAGGTGGCGGACTACCGGCGGCGGCAACGCGAGCAGCTCGCGGCCTCGCCACCCAGGCCGATACCTGACCCATTCCGCGCGGAATAGCCGGGCGGGCCATGACCGGGCCGATCTGGCGCGGCACGAGCTGGTGGGCAACAAAAAAAGGGGCCAGCCTGGAGGCCGGCCCCGTGAGATGCGCGACCGCTAGAAAAGCGCCAGCTGGCCTGCCGCCACGCCAGAGACCGCCGCACCGACGCGGGCCGACAGCGAGCCGAACCAGCCACACGCGCCGCAGAGTGCCCACGGCGACGAACTGCCGCGCATGGGCCGGGCGGACACGCCGGCGCACGACGGGCACGAGACGAGCGCCGGCGGCACCGCACGCCACGAGCGCAGACCAGACACGCCACGAGCAGACCAGCCAGCGGACCAACGCGGAGCCGAAGCGACCACCACGACACACCCCCGGAAGAACGCGGCCCCAGCAGGCACACCTGCCAAACGGGCCATAACGGAGCATGTGCGGCGAGACGAAGGCGCATGGCAAGGGCGCGCAGCGAGCGTAGCGAACCCTGGCCAGAAGCCGAGCCGCCGCGAAAATGCCCGATGGCCTGTTTGGCGCACGCCTGCGCCTAAGAACTCCCGGCCGTGGCCGCGCCGCTTCGCGCGTAGCGCACCCTCGCCCGATTCGGGCGGCGCTGCAAGCTGAACCCTTCGTGTCATGGGGGTCTGGGGGGCGCGCCCCCCAGGGGTACGCTCCCTCTTGTAACCGTCGCTGCGACGCGAGGCGGAGCGTGGTGGCTCCAGTGGCTGCAAACAGGCAGTGCCGGCCGCTTGTACCACTCGGACAGGCGGCGGCAGTGCGCGGGACAAGTCTCCCGAGGCGCGCCCCACGGTGGCCTCGGCGGACGCTTGAAGTACGGCCGGATGTACGGCCCACTATCCTGCGTCCTCTGCACTTTCTGCGCGAGGCTGCTCTATCTGCTCATCTGGTCGGGCAGGCACTTCGAGGGGGTGCGGATAGCGGTGCGCTAACCCAAACGCACGGGGCTGGGCGGCGTTGCTACCAGGAGCGCGAGGCGCGGTCGTTGTTGGGGGCGGTACGGCTGAACGTACGGCCGGAGTGCCCTGGCGATCCGTGGCGGCTGTAGCGGCGACAGGTGCGACGGGTAGGGCGTATGGCAGCACGTCGGCCATGTTGCGGGGCGCTTGCACGACGTGGCGCGGGATCGCGTGGGCATAGACGCCGAGCGTGATGGCTGCGCTGGCGTGGCCAAGTATCTGAGCGACGGTGGCGACGGGGTAGCCGTTCGCGAGCATCAGTGATGCCGCGACGTGCCGGAGATCATGGACACGAGTGAGGACGGCGACGCCTGCCCGCTGACGCATGCCGCGTAGTTCCTGGAGTAGCGTTGCGCCTGCCATGTGGTAGCCGGGGCGCGCCTGGAAGAGCGGCCCGCCGAGTGATGTGCGCTGGGCCAGGTGGTCGCGGAGGGCGGCGACGACGTTTGACGGGAGGTCGATGGTGCGGGCGCGGCGGGACTTGGTGGGGCCGATCTGGTGATGGTTGTCGTCGAGCGACTTCGAGATCGTCAGCGTGCCAGCGGAGAGGTCGAGATCCGCGATGGTGAGGGCGCGCAACTCGCCGGAGCGGAGGCCGCAGTTCACGACGAGCCACCAGAGGGCCGGGCGCGAGCTGCTGCGGTGCGCCTCGGCGAGGAAGCGGCGGGCGTCCTGCTCGCTCCAGGGGCAGCGTGCGGCGGCAGTGTCGTCGGTTTGGCGGACTGGCCGGGCGCGACGCACGGGGTTTCGGCGCAACACGCCATCGTCGGCCAGGTCTTCGAGCGTTGATCTCAGCAGCGAGCGGATGAGTCCGACGCTTTTGCGGGAGAGGCCATCTGTCAGGTCGCTGAGCATGGTGTCGATGTGATCGCGCGTGAGGTCGCCAACGGGAGTACGGGCTAACCGATGATCTGCAGCGCGCTCGACGGCCCAGGTGTAGGTGTGCTGTGTCGATGGTGACCAGTCACGGTCAGGGTTGGCCTTTTCGCGGGCCAGCCAGCGGCGCAGATAGGCGCTGAGCTTTTCGGACCCGGCGGCGATGTCCTGGCCGTCGTCGAGGGCGTCGATCTGGGCGTCAAGCCAGGCCCAGGCGGCGGCCTCGGTGGCGAAGTAGCGCGAACGGCGACGGCCGCGACGGTCGGGCGGGGTCTGGGCGCACCAGCGTTCGGAGGCGGCGTGCCAGTAGACCGAGCCTCTAGGCCGTGCTGGACGGCCACGCGTGCGAGTGGCGGGCATGAGGGGGCCTCCGTGGTGGAGATGTGGCCCTGGGTCGGAGCGGAGGCCCGCCGAGGCGGAGCGGAGCGACGTAGGAGCGCAGCCGCCGCAGGCGTGCCGTAGCGGGCGTGCTGTCGTAGACTGGCCCGATTAGTCGAGGTCGTGCCAGTCGCGGCGGCGTGGGCGCTGGCGGCGGATTTCGACCACGACACCCTCTAGGATCGCACCGTCGATGCTCATGCGGCTGCCAGTGTTGTCAACGAGGCTGAGTTCGCGCCCGGCGTACCGCACCCAGCGCACTTGGGACTGATCGTCGATGGTGACGACGACCATTTCACGATCCTGAGGCGTGCGTGCCCATTGGTCGAAGATCACGATGTCGCCGGGCGACAGGTCGGGGTCCATGCAGGTGCCGGCAATCTCGACTGCGAGCAAGTCCCGACCTCGGGTAGCTGTCCGATCAGTGGTGATCCGTGCGCCGGAGTCTTGCCAGGTCCAGTCGTTGCCAGCGTGGGCGGGCACACGGACGAGGGGGACGCGCGCGAGATCGGGTCCGACATCGGCGCGAATCTCTGAGGGGCGGCCGAGCAGTGCAGAGGCGGGCAAGTTGAGTACCTCCGTGATGCGGCGCAGGACATAGGCGCCTGGGCTCGCAGTCTCGCCTGAAACTACCCGTGAGATGGTGCTCTGACTCACGCCAGTGCGCCGGGCCAGTTCTGTTTTCGACATGTTGCGCATGGCCAGGGCCAGCCTGATGGTGTCGCCGACGCTCACAGTATGGACGGCCTCCATGCAAAACTGCATGGTTCTCACTCTAGCACTCCCTCTTGTACCCGGCGCGCGGCTCATGCGAATATGCATGGACCATGCGAAAGTGCATGGACCATGCTAATATGCATGGGGGGAGGCTCATTGAGCAAGTCGCTTGCTGAGGCGGTGTTGAGCCGGCTGCTCGTGCAGCAGCGGCGTGAAGGTCTGAGTGACGAGCGGTTGGGTGATCGGCTTGGCATCCATCAGGCGCAGATCACGCGGCTGCGGCTGGGGCGTATCGGTGCTGGGGCGCGCGTGCTGGACGGTGCGGCGACCGAATATCCCGAGCTGGTGGTTGAGGCGGTCCGTGAGGTGGCAGGCCGGCCGTTGCTGTGCCGCTGTGAGGGGTGCCCAGGAACGGTCGGAGTGTTGGACGAACTCGCTGGCGATGCGACCGGGGCTGGGGTAGCGGTGTGAGCACGCCGATGTTGCGGCCTCGGCCACAGGAAGCGGCGGAGCCGATATTCGCGCCGCGCAGCGACGCTGCCGAGTGCGTGCCGCCTGAACGGCTGGCGGAGTTGTTCGGGAAGAGCAAGTCGTGGGTGTACACGATGGCGCGGCAGGGCCATATCCCGTGCGTGCGGGTGGGCGGCTCGTGGCTGTTCCCGCGCCGCGCATTGGAGCGCTGGCTTGAGGGTGCGTCTGATGTTGAGACTGCTGTGCCGCGTGGGCGGGTGGATTCTGTGGCGGCTGTGCGTCGACGGCGTGTCTCGGCGCGGCGGTACGTGGTGAACGAGGGTGCTGGGGGGTAGCGTGGCTGACGAGCAGCGGCAGGATTGGGACGAGCGGCGGCGACTGAGAGAGCAGGAGCTACGGCGCTACCTGCGCGCGCAGGGCGTTGAGCCGCCGATGCGGTGCGATGCGTGCCGTGCGGCGCTGGAGGTGTACCGGGACCGGCAGAGGACGCTGGTGGTGCGATGCGCTGGACGCTGCGGACGGCAGGATGGGCGGTCGGCGCTGGCGCACCTGCGGGCGGCGGGAGTGGGCGTATTGCCCGGCTTCGAGGGGTTGTAGCGGCGTGCCGTGGATACAGCTTGAGCCAACGGTGTGGGACCACGCGAAGACGATGGGGTTGAGCTTGGCGCTGGACGTGCCGGACCTGTACGCGGCGGCGCACATGGCGGCGTTGTGGACGTGGGCGCTGGCGTCGGCGCCAGACGGGGAGCTGGGGCCGCTTCCTGCGCGGGTGATCGCGAAAGCGGCGCGGTGGCCGGGCGACGCTGAGGCGTTCGTCGGTGCGGCGATTGGCGTGGGGTTCCTGGATCGGCTGGATGATGGGGGCTTGCGGCTGCACGGCTGGCGTGAACGGCACGAACTGTGGGCGGCGCGTCGCGAGCAGGAGTCACGGGGGTCTGAGAAACGAGGGGACGAGCAGAAGCTGCGCGAGCGTGAGCGTGAGCGGAAAGCGCAGTACCGCAATCGGGTCAACGGCCAGCCGTCTGAGGATGGTGACGATGGGACAGAGGGCGGGACAGACGTGGGACATGTCCCAGGGACAAACGGGACAAGCAACGGGACAAGCGTGGGACGTGTCCCGTCCGTGAATGGGACAGGGAATGGGACAGGTGACGGTATGTCCCGCGTTGTCCCGCTTCGTGTCCCAGGGACAAACGGGACAACGGTGGGACATGTCCCACCGTTGTCCCAGGGACAACTGGGACATGTCCCAGTTGTCCCTGGGACAAACCTCGCGCGTCCGGACCGGACCGGGACCGGACCGGGACCGGGACCGGACAAGACCGGACCGGACCGTCACGACGTCACGTCCCCCCCAACCCCCCGCAAGCGGGGGGCGGGATTCAAGCGGGATGACGCGTCGGGTGGTGGTGATGATGTCGCGATTGCCACGGCGTTTCCTGGGGACGGGCTGTTGTGGGGTTCTGCGCTGACGGTGCTGGCGTCCGAGATGAACGCGGCGAACTACGAGTTGTATCTGGCCGGGACGTGGGCCGTGGGCCGGGACCAGGGCGGCGGGCTGGTGGTGGGCGTGGGGAATCCGCTGGTGCGGGACACCCTCGACCAGCGGTTTGGGCAGCACGTGGCGCGGGCGCTCTACGATGTGGCTGGCGGGCCGGTGGGTGTGCGGTTCGTGGTTGAGGAGATTGGGATGCAGCTGGGGGTGGGCGGTGAGTGAGCAGCGGGTGTCGTATCTGGGGATGCTCGGCAAGAGCGGCCCGGCGTTCGGACGCACCGAGACACGGGGCGGCAGGCGGGTGGCCTGGGCGGACACGCTCGATGAGACGGGCGTGTCGTCGGCGATCATGGAGCTGGGCGGACTGCCCGAGGACATGCCGGCGTTGCCGGTCTTCTCGGCACGACGGCGGCGGCGCGACGAGGCGGAGCGTGAGGCGACATTCCGCGCGGAATACCCTGCTGTGGGGAGGGATGCGCCTCCGAACGATGGTGCGGCTGCGGCCACAGCAAGCGCCGGAGCCGATAGTCGCGCCGCGCAGGGGCGGCCTGGGCGTGCACGGGTGCCGGGTGTCACGCAGGGGTGGTTTCCGCAACTGGCGCGCGGCTGCCGGCTGCGGGGGCTGGCGCTGCCGCAGGGTCGCTACGTGTGGGATCCGCAGCACCGATGGTTGTTTGATGCGGTGTGGCGAAGCCACCGTGTGGCGCTGATGCTGGATGGCGGCGGGGTTCGTGGCCACGACGCGCCGGGTGCGGGCTGGATACGCGACGCGCAGCAGTTGAACGCGGCGGCTATCGAGGGGTGGCTGGTGTTGCGGGTGACGCCAGCACAGATCTATGACGGGTCGGTGTACGAACTGGTGGCGCGGGCGCTGGCGGCTCCGTGGCGGGGGTTGTGATGGCGGCTGTGGTGGCGCTATGGCTGGTGGCGGTGTTCGTGTGGCCTGATGCTGAATCGGAGTGGTGATGAGTGAGATGACCAGCCTCAGCGCCGCGCTCGCGGCATCCGAGGCTCGGGGCAAGGCACTGGAGGCTGCGCTGGAGTCGAGCGAGCAGAACCACTGTTTTGAGTTCAAGCGGGGCAACGCCCTGGCGCAGCGCGTGGCTGCAGCGCAGCGGGCCGTCGTTAGCGCAATCGAGGGGATTGTCCCCAACCCATGCCCCTGTAGCGACGAGGAGTTCTGCGGCGAGTGTGGTGTCGTGAAAATCGCAGAGAGCGTCTACGTCGCCCTCGCGCCAGCAGCCGCGCCGGGCACGGGAGGGGTTGACTGATGGCGACGACGAGTGACAGTGACCAGCAGGAGACCGCCCGCCTGACAGCCGCGCTCGCGGCATCCGAGGCCCGAGGCAAGGCGCTGGACCCTAACGAGACTGTAACCGGCATATTGAACGATCTCCTGGACATGCCGCAGGACGATCCAGATCACGACGACGCGATCATTGTCACCTACGACCATCTGGTCCTCGTGCTAGATCTCTGGCTGCTGCAGGGCGGCATTGAGCCGGCCCTCGCGCCAGCAGCCGCGCCGGGCACGGGCGACCGGCGGGAGCCTGCCATTGGCCCGTGCCCGGCCTGCTTGGACCGTCGTACACGAGGCAACGGCGGGGACGACCGGGCGTGTATGGCCTGCGGCCTCAGGTGGTCACTGTCCGCGCCCCGAGGCCGCCGCTGATGCTACGCCGCCGCGCTCTTGACTGGCTGCTGACGCTCGGAGGATCGTGGCACCCGGCCCGCGTGCAGCACCGCACGCTGCTCTTGCGCGACGAGTGGCGCGATGAGTGGCGTGGACACTGCCGCTGCGGGTGGCGCACACCCTGGTACTGGGTTGAGTGTGCTGCCCAGGAGCACGTGTACGATCACCAGGGATTGGGGGGCCGGACGTGAACGCCGCACGCATGGCTATCATAGGCAGCATGAACCGTTCTCGGGTCCTGGAACTGCTTGGGGTGCTGCTGGTGCTGGGCGTGGGCACGGCGCTGCTGGTGGCGTGGTTCCTGGTGGCGTCGTATCTGACACCGGGCCACTACTCGGGCTAGCGCCGCCTGCCTCTGTCGTCTCCGAAGGGACGCTGAGCAGCGGGTCGGGATGAGCGCATGGACGCGGAGCGCAACGCGCCGACCTTCGCGGCCTGGGGCAGCAGGGCCAGGGCGTTCAGGTGATCGTCATGGCCGCGAGACTCGGGCACGCTGAACGCCATCACTTGATTGGCGCGGAGCTCGTAGGTGGCGGCGGCGGCCTGATGCAACAGTTCGCGGCGTGCAGCGTTGAATTCTGGATTTTCGGTATCTGCGAAGATCGACAGACGGCCGGCGTTGAGGGCTTCGAGCAGGCCGTAGGCAAGGGCTGATTTCGTGGCGGCGGTGTAGAGGTACGGCGTCACGACGCGCGGCCCGAGGGCGGCACCGAGGAACGCGGCCAGGCCGCCGCCAACGCCGGTCGCGTCTACCACGACGGCACGGCACGGCCATGTGGACCGCACGAGCTCCAGCACGGTGGGGTAGAGCTGGCGGTGCGGGGTGCCGGTCCAGGCGTGGATGCGGACGACGCGTAGGATCGGCTCGACGACGAGGCCCGACACGCGCGGCTCCTCGACGCGAGCGATCATGAGGACTGTGCTGTCACGCTTCGGGGCCACGCGGGTCAGCACGCCATCGGGATCTTCCTCGTCGGCCCCTGCCACGTCGATAGCTGCCACGTACACCGCGCCAGCACATGGCGCGGCTTCGGGCGGGTGATCGCCTGCCAGGGCGGCGAGCTGCTGCGCGGAGAGCAGCCGGCCAGCGTGGGCCAGGGTCTTCAAGAGGTACTGCGTCTGGATGATGGGGTGCTGCTCGCCGAGACGGGCGATTTCCGAGGTGACGTGCTGGCGGTAGAGCGGATTGGCGTCGCCAACGACATCCGCCGAGATCTCGAAGTGGCGGCGGATGCCATCGCGGGCCTCCGCTGCACGGGCCTCGGCGATTGAGGTCGCCAGCAGGTCGTCATCGGTCCACGGGGTGCCCCAGTAGACGCGGGTGGCGTTGCCGGTGGCGCCCATCGGCACGAAGTCCTTGCCCCACTTCACGGGGTCCACGTCCTGCGCCTCGTCACATTCGAGCAGCAGGGAGGCCGTGCCGCCGACCACGTTGGCGGCCGGGCCAGCCGAGAAGAACATGCAGCGGGCACGGCCCATGTCGATCATGTAGCCGTGGCCGGGCTTCCAGCGGCCACGGGTGAGGGCGTTGTCGAGCAGTTGGGACAGGCGGAGGATGCTGTTGAGCGTTTGCGGCTTGAAGGTGGGGGCGGCTTTGACGATGCTGCCGCCACGGGTCTGATGACGAGTGAGTAGATAGGCTTCGAGCTGGGCCGACGTTTCGTTCTTGCCCGACTGGCGGGGCATCATGACGGTGATGGTGCGCCCGGCCTGCTCCTCGACGGAGCGGAGGATGGCGCGGGCGACGTCGAGCTGATAGGGGCGCAGCGGCCGGCCGAGGACGGCTGCGCTGTAGGACGAGATGTCGGAGAGGGCGCGGACGAGACCGGCAAGCTGCTGTGCGTTACTCATGCTTCCCCCACCCCCGCCCCTCACAAA
>ENA-ORBV01006531-ORBV01006531.1-microbial-mat-metagenome-genome-assembly--contig:-NODE-6531-length-20521-cov-5.844991_pt1 | contig 20521 bp, 13 predicted proteins | sample MGYA00237777_ERZ505514 | MGnify/ENA primary metagenome ERZ505514 (study PRJEB26160, sample SAMN06269048) | microbial mat metagenome | isolation source: Oligotrophic lake microbial mat | place... | reverse complement strand
TGTATAAGAGACAGTTATTATACAGTCGTCCCATGATTGGCTCTTACATTTTCCTCTTCTTCTGGATCAATGGAAGCATCTTGGACGACTTGAAATTGAAGCATGTATTTGGCGCGTCTCATTTTGGCTTTCACATCGTCCTTGGTATAACATTTCAATCCATTAATGCTCAAAACAATCATGCCCGGTCGCAAGGCCGAGTGGGCACACAATCCTTTGGGGTCCACTTTGCGAATCATGGGCACCACAGTGTTGGTGGTGGATGTGGCAAGGTTGCGTATCGATTCATTGGCAATGGAAATTCCCACAAAGGCTCGTTTGTTGGGTTTGTACACTGTCACCGTCATGGGTTTGGGAGGTTGTGGTGGTGGTGGTGGTGTTCGAACATGAAGGTTTGGTGCAGTAGGTATTATTCTTGTTTCGGTGGAGGGTTGTTCTGGTGGAACCACAACCATATCCGTACAACTACTACTACTCGTTGTGGCGATTCCATGTTCTTGGATGGCCACAATGGTCACATCTCCCACAATAGAAGTCAAAAATTCCATCATGTCGCCTGCCTTTTTGGCGGCCCCATCGAAATCATTGACCGATAAAATAGTCATGCTTTCTTGCAAGTGTGTGGCCGCAAAAATACTCGTGGGTCGAATCCCTTCCAATCGGACACTACGTTTCTCAAAGTCTTTGAGACGCAATCCCAATTCGGTATTGGGAACTGGGAAATGGACGGTGACAGTCGCCATTCCGAATCCTTCGTCCCAAACATTACGGAGAATTGTAGGAGCATCGTGGAATGGTTGTTTTGGCGCAGGAAGATGATCATCTTCGGCAAAGGGAATCCAACTGGGAATCTCGCTCTCCGGCTGCTCCCCGTGCATGGGTGTCACGGCGACGGCCGGTATAGCTCTTTCAGGAGTGGCGTTGACGGGGACTACAACCTCTGCTTGGACCAGACGACGACAAGGCGTCGTCATCCTTGATGATGGATCACTACTTGTGGGAGGATGACAATCCGCTGTCATGATGGAGCCAGACGTGCCGACATGACACGAACTCTCTTGGTCATGGCTCATCATATACTATGGTTTAGTGCGGATCGGATACTATGGATGGATGGATTCGGCTCAATTGGCAGACAGATAGTAGTAGTTCAGGCGAGTATACCGGCAGCTGAATGGTCAATTCAGCAGCTACCTTGCTTTCGCGGCGATGATGATGATGATGATGATGATGACACAAGGATGAGTTTGTGTCCGTAAAGACCTGCGCAGCATTCAGCAGCAGTCCGGTGAATCAAAGGGAAAGTTGGGAACGAAGGACAACCTTCTCTGTTTGGCAACTGTGGACGTGCATGTGCACGACTGGCTAAGTCTTCGCGATTCACTTATTGCCCAGGCACGGCAGGCAGGCTGATTAGTGGTTGGTGATGGCCCGCTTTTTGTGCAGAATCTGGACTCAACAGTGTATGTATATCTGCAAACCTCTCCTTTTTGCAGCTAAGCACGGATGGTCTAGTTGGTTATGACGAGGCTTTAACACAGCCTAGGTCCCCGGTTCGACTCCGGGTTCGTGTACAGTGACTTTTTGCTTTTTCCATTTTGTTCAAATTTTTGGTTGTTCCTTTTTTTTGTTCTTTTGATTTACTTTTTCAATGCCACCGTCAAAGCGGACAGGTGGGCAATGATAGTTGCCATGGTTTGTTGGCCTGTGGTCAACAAAGCGGACAGGTGGGCGATGGTACTTGCAATGGGGGTTCGGCTTGTTTGCACGCAATCGGAGATGGGTGAATGCAATGGCAATTATGTTTGCAACGCATTGGTTTGATTGTTCGTGATGATGCAAATTCACAGGTTCTGTCATATTGGTATAGATTGTGATGGGAAAAGAAAGTTAAAGCCCAACTCACAACATAAAATAAATCTGTAACTCAAACATGTGATTGATTTTCCCTGGCTACATCTTTATCCAAGGGGTACGAAACGTATCTTCCACAAATGATCTATACGCAGTTGCAACGCCCATCTTGATTGTAGAAATCTAAATATTAGTTGGGCAAGGGTAACATATCCAATTTAGTTCAGCATCAACTCGCGCCTGACGCGGTTGCCAGTACCAGCACCGACCGGGAACCACACCTACAGTGATTGGTCTTTCAAAGTAATTTCGACCACACGGGGGTGCGTCGGGAGATATTATGACTGTGCCATTCCTAAACAGGTGCCATATATCCCCCCATATTGTCCTTGTTGTAGTGCGTGGGGGTTAGTTCTGCGCTCATTTCCGACCATGCGTAGGCTTCTGCGGTCGGCAAGGGCTGGTGGGCATACCCCATGCTCGACTTGGTGTTGAAGGAGTCAGTATCCTTGTACTTTCGGACCCCCCAAACAGAGGCCGCCGCAACACCAAGTAAACCGATGGATAACAAGGGCCGGTACGAGAACCACGCAAGAGCGACCACCAGGATGGAAACCACAAAGGCCAATCCAAAGGAAACAAAACTATTGGCCGCCTGAAAGATATTTCCTACACAAGGAATGACATCGGCAGCAACCGAAAGTGGTTCCAAGACAGATTGAAAGGCGGCAAACAGAAGGACAAATCCAAAGAGGCGAAACATCCATGTTTGCATCGTCAAGGCTTGATTGGCATGCTGAAACATTTCGGCCGCATCATGAGGACCGGCTTCCACCAGCAACACGGATGCTCCGTTGGAGGAGGTGTACGCCGACAAACTGGAGTATGTCTGACGTGCCACGATACTAATCACTTGGGATGGAACCTGTTCAAAGGACACCCGGTTATCGCCCACTTGTGGCGCCGTAGGAGATCCAGATCCATAGTAAAAGCTATTGCCAAAGACTGTGGCACCTGACTTGGCTGCATCATCCGTAATGTAATTCACCGCCAAGCTCGACGACAGTGGCTGGTACCATGTCATGCGATCCGTAATCACACTGGAAAGTTCAAAAGCACCCACCAAAATGGGATTGGCGGTCATACTTTCCGACGCGAATAGCATTTGACTGGAAGGATTCACGTGCCCTCCAGGCTGGGCAAAGCTGCCGGAACTGACAGGTTCATCTTTCCATTCCTGGGTGTAGGTATACTTGGTCACGGTACTTGTGGATCCTCAAGTATTCTTTTTGGTTTCCGAATGTTTGGCTTCGACCCATTGGTACATCTCGACGGTACGTTTCAATTTGAGTGCACCCGTAGGAGCTACACCAAAAATGGGATCTTGGGGCGTGTCCGTGGTGGCAGCGGTTCCTACCAAATGAATCAATTTGCCTTCCTTGGTGGCATCCACCGTATCAATGGCAGGAACATCCACCACAGCGTGAAGGCCTTCGTCCAAGGCACGACGGTGTGTCACGAGATTGCTTTCATTCCATACCAGCATCCAGATACCAATGAGTAACAAGATGGGAGCCATGAGCATGCCCTTGCAAGAATTTCCAATGCGGCCACCATAGGATTGATGGGTAGTGCGTGTAAAGGTATCCATGCTTGAGCTTCGTTCTGTTGCGGAATTATTGCTTTCTTCGATCTTGTAGTAGTCGTTTCTGTTATGGACAGAGGATGCTTCTGAATTGTGGCTTCTCGAGCTTCAAAGAAAATGCGGCAAGATAAATTGGATTGTGGAGCTGCTTGAGGCCGAGGGACGACTGAGAAGTACTTGTAGTACATGGCCAGTCGTCCCTACCGATCACTATGGATCTGTAAGTACTGCAGTAGGGTGTCCCACCTCCCATCGTTCATGTCGTGGCCGCAATCCTTTGCATATGAAAGTAATAGGGTGTCATCACCCCCCATAATTCTGTCGTGACCAACACCATTCGCGGTATCTTGCACTCCTCATCGTAACAAACAATAATGAGGTCAATCCAATGGTGAACTGCAAAGTTCTTCGGTTATTCGGGAGTGTTCACTGCCACGACTCGACTCAACCGCAGCATGATCACATCTTCTACTCTAGCTACTAGCTAGCTAGCTAGCTAGTAGTACATGTACGACCCCCCAAAGTTCTAAGCAGACCACAATCTTAGCGTTCAAGTTAAATTTTTTATATATTTTATTATCATCCTTTTTTAATACTTTTCTCATTACAAGCCTTACTATAGCTAGCTACCTAGATCTAGATTTATATATTTCCTTTTGTTCGTTTGGGCCGTGCAATGCGTTGATGAGATATTTGAGAATTGGGCACACGTACCATCATGTTATCGTCTTTGAGAATATACGTATGCAACCATCCGACGCGGGTCACAACTCCTGTGGTCTTGTCTTGCAATTCGACGGTTTCTCCTTCTCTGAAAAAACTCGACGACTGAATCATGAGACCACCCACAAACTCCGCCGCCACATCTTTGGAGGCCAAACTCAAGACCAACGTTCCAAAACTTCCGAGTCCAAATATGGATTTGATGGCAAATCCCAATTGAATGCCCAACAAATCCACCAACGTCAAAAAGGCGCAACTATAAATCAAAACATCGGCAATCCGATTGGCAAATCGATTGTAAGTACCCAATTTGGCTTGGGAATTTTGAATGGTTCCATCGCTGACACCTGTGTCGACCATGCCTTCCTCGACCTTTGCCTGTTCGGCTCGTTCTTTTTTCTTTTTGCGTTGCAAGGTGACCAAGGCCAAGCGTCCCGTTTCGGCGTATCGTTTCAAATAATAATGTTTGAGACGCGAGGCATTGTAGGCCAACCAAATGGAAACCATCATACTGGCCGCCACACGTTGAGCTTCGTACTTGACGACCCACTGAAACTCCAATAATTTCAACAAGACCAAACAAACATCCGAAATATAAAGAGCGGCCTGTAAGAATCCAACTTGTTGCAAGACGCGGGCCATTTTCAGGGATTTGCTTTTGCGAAAGGCCTTGTAGGTGGCCGACGTGGTCGTCATGCTTTCGTCATGGGCATGTCGCCGAAAATAAATCCATTGCGCGATGCGCTTGGAATTCCACATGGCCGCAATCAAAACCACTTCGGGCCAATAGGTCATGGGTAAAATTCGATCCACGAGAATGTACTTGTACTTGGCAGGCGACACTAAAACTTTGTGGGCAATCACCATGAGTTTGCCACGAACCGCGTTGTTGGATTGCAAGGCAATGCGAACTTTGGAAGCATGTGGTTTTATGTGGAGTTGAGTAGTAGAGGTGCTCGTGCTGTGGATTGGCTTGTTGTGCAACGGTTGCCGGAAGGTAGTGGTGATACCAGGCTTTTGTGCAAAGGCACTGGAAGCAGGAGCAAAGCCGTGAATCGATAGGAAACAGCAGCTCGACAGGAGTACACATATCAGTAGGATGACCCTTGCTGATGCCGGCCGACAGTGACAACAATGGGATGGTGGTACTACATTCATCATCTTGCGCGTCTTTTGAAAATCTGATTGCAAATCTCAAATAATCCAACGATCCAAAACCCGATTCCTTATGCAGGATTGTATTTATTAGGCCAGGAACGAAAGGTGGACTTTTTGCAATTCACGCCTTTAGCGGCTGCGAGACGGGAATGTTTTGAAGGATGTAGCTACAAGATGGAAGCTGTCTTCGTCAACCTTGGTCTTTGTCGGCTTCTTTATTGTCCTCCATGAATGGGTGATAAATTTTGCACGAGATCCAGTCTCTTCTATCTGCACTCATGACATCGAAAATCAATAGAAGATACCGGACAGTTCCCGATCTTCTTCGTAGTTCAAGATCATCAAGCCTTCCGGGAATTGTGTGGTTATCGAAATCGACCTAACCCTAACATGAGGTGACGTGGGAATGATCATTCACGATTCATTCCATCCACACTCATCCAACATCACACTTGTTCCCACTGCCAACAGTAGGGCAGAGAGAATGCATGCATCTCATGGGATACGTGTGTTGCCCTACAATTTTTTGGGAAAATGTCAGCTCATGAACTCAACAAATGGATTCCATGCTTGTGTCGGCAACCAAATTTGCAATCCTCTGGTCCAACGGATGAACACAGAAGAGAACCACCAGACCAAATGAAGTTTTCAATCCTCAAATCAGAATGAGTGTTTCAAACATTTGTGCATTGACTAATGGCCCTGTGTGCAACATGCAATGGCAGTCATTGAAGGGTCAAACATTGGTGAAACCACCATTTCCATTGTCATTCATTTCACAAGCTTCAAGGGACAAACCATTTGAAATGAATCACCACAAAAAGGAAGAAATGTCATGTCCCAAGGGATTTAAAAAATGGATGATCCAATAAAGCTCATTCTGTTTTGTCCTTGTGCCCCTTTTTGAGATTCTTTTTCAGGTTCAAGCAACACTCAGAGAATTGAATCAAACAGTGTGCATGTGATTGGGACCATGTTGTTGTGATTTGCGGTGGTCAGGCAGCTTGAATGCATCCACAAACTGCTGCCACACAGAAGCACTAACAGTTTATGGTTGGCCTTTAGGACTTGTTCTCAAACATCACCTGGGCCTTCAAATCAATGTGGGACAACAGTTTAAAAAGACATCAAAAACCAGCTGTCTTGATGAGTCCACCCAAAGAGTCACAGTCATTGCGTGAACCTAAAGATTTCAGTTCAGCATTCACATCCTGCTTTAAACCTTGATGTGCACAACAAGCATGTCATGTGAACACAGTGCTTAACAATGCATGCCAAAATGTCTCCTCAGATCTGCTCCTATGGGATCTCCCTGCAAGACTGATTTGAAATCCCATGAGCACATTTGCTAAGATGGTGTTTCATTAATCAAAATGGTTTTTGCATGCGAAACATTCTGGTGTCATGTTGTTTATCACTAGCAGGAAATCATCCTCTGCGCTGAACTGTTAGTAAAGAATTTTGAACAAACAGCTTTGTGCAGCAAAACATTTCACTTTGAAGGTCTTGTCAGATCCCTGCACCGTTAGTGGGCTAACCGATCAGATTCAGTTTTGTTGTTGCAGAGCCCACTGCTAAGAGAAACATCCGGCAGAGGTCAGAAGTCCAACTGAAAGAACACAGCAAGAGAAACAATTGCAAACCTTAACTCTTCAGGACACTTACCACCTTGTTGCGGCATATTTTGGGCAATGTGAAAACAATTGTTTCCAATCTCCCTTATGCAAATTTTCATGCCTCCAGAGAAGCTGGACAAAAAAACACGCCGTGGTGCACAACCTCACGAGATCCAAAGGAACAAGGACAAACAAACCAGGGAAATTTTAAAAAACAACGTCACAGAAAAACATGAGTAGTGTTTTGGTTTAACTTTGTTAGGTCATTCCCTCCCATAGGCTATGCATTTGCCTATGAAAGCAGTTGTAGCTAGGCAAGATCCAAACAAAGGTCAGGAAAGTGCAGCCTCCGCATGGACAAGCATGCAACCTATCATTTTGACATGCAAATGGTTTGTATCTAGCAGTGGCTAAACCCATGACACACTGGACAATGCAGCACGTGTCTTTGAACAAATTGATTAGGTTTGCATCTGTCAAGTCCAATAAGCAATGTCACAGACTCAAAGGATGTTGTGGTCCAGCTTAGCACTCAAATGGCTTCGTGTGCAACAGCAGAAGACATTGCTTCACCATTGACAAATTTTCCTTCTCATGACAACAAAAGCTTATCCTTTTTCTAGCATGCGTGATTGCAGTGCAACACAATGTGTGCTCAAGCACATGTGTCTAAAAAGGGGGAGGACATTAGTTGAAGAACAAAAATGCTTTACACATTTTTCACCCATGAAGCACACATGTAGAATTGTTGGTTGCAGAGACAATTAAGTGTTTGCTCATAACTCGGGCTTTGATCATGAATTCTAACGGCTGTTGTGGGCGAGCCAAACAACTGCAAATCCAATCCATGGCATGGAATTCTCAAGAATAGCAGAACATGAAACTGTCATTACTCACTAAGAAGCATATGAATGTTACAAGACATTAGTTGTGTCAGGGCTAACAGTCCCTCAATAGAGCCAACACAGTGTTCAAGATAGTTTGTGCTTGTTGTTTCTTCTTGTTTCTGTGCCTCTGATGTGTTTCTGATGGTCTTTTTGGCATAGAAGCTTGAGGTTTGGATTCCAAGCTGCAATGATTGCTTGTGGGGAAAGCATTGTGGGCCAACGGACACCCTGTTCGTCATTTGATGGACATCAACTGAATGAGAGATTAAAAGGTTAAGCAAGTCCATTCAGAACCTCATTGTGCCAAAGGAACATCATTGTGGTAAGAAGGAAGAGGTTTTTTCCTTTAATAATAAAAGTAGTCACATTTTGTTGCTCAATTTTTGACTCCGTTCTGTCTTCACAGACAAAGAAAAATGGCCTGGGATCACATATCGTCTTGAAAGAGAAGACGAGAAATGAAAAGGGGTTCACTATAAGTGGAACCTCAATAGAGAGACTGGCCATGGTGACAGCAACAAGTCTTTTATTCACACCAAAGGAAGTAGTTGGCAACTGGATCAAGAAACACTCTTTCAACGGTGACTAGTCTGTTAACTACTTCACTGGAATCTCAAAGTAGGGATTGGCATGCAAACAAAAAACTTGTGAACTAAGTTGTGGTTTTACTCATCGATCCTTTGTTTGATTTCTTAGTATCTTCCGTGGTTTTTGTCATCTACAAGAGGGCAATTCAAAGACAATCCTCAAGTCCATGTGCCGGCTAGAAGAGCACAGTAATGAAACTAAAACAAAAATGCTTCTTCACCGTCAGCATCACCCTGTGCACGAGGGATGCCCTTCCATTCCAGTGTGGCAGATGTACCGTGCGTTCTACAGTTCACAAGATTACCACGTGTTGTGCCGTACACAATGTGCGTTCCCACTCAGGACACAGCAGCGACCACACATCGTATTCTGACAGTCCATGGCAGCTCGATTGCGTCCACAGTGGAGGCAATACACAGGACTGGCTGCTGTATTGTTGGTGGTGGTATCCTCGGTAGTTGTGTATTCCGTGGCATTGTTGTTTGCTAAGTACTCGGCCTCTGTGGTAGTATCCGCCGTCGTCGTGTCTTCTGTAGCAGTGCCATGTAAATGGCCATGGCGGGCACAGTGGGCTTGCCCGTGCTGACCGCAACATCGACCGCACATGGCGTTGCCACAATCCAAGGCTGCCCGATTATTGCAATGGGGACACTGCGGAGGACCCTCAGTTTCGTCTGCTGCAGTCGTTGTCGCATCATCATCCCCTGGAAAGTCCGTGGAGTATGTAGTGTCTGCCTCTGTTGTGGTGAGCCTCTGCATAACATTCCGGTAAAGCTCCAGGAAAGCAGGGTCGAGAATGGCAGGCACTCCTCCTCCTCCTGCTGTTGCTGCTGCTGCTGCTGGACGATTCATGCGAGGCAGAGGACTGCGGCAATTGACACAGGAGGATGCCGTGGCACCACTGTTGGCCAACCATTCGGCCATGCAATTCAAATGTACGGCTTGACCACAACAGAGTGTCGCAATGTTGGGATTATTCTCCAAACAAATAATGCACTGGCCTTCGTTTGCTGTTCGTTCTCGTGCAAGTCGTAGAATCCTGGCTTCATTTTCGTCTTGGGCAAAGCGGGCTTTGGTGTCCAACAAGGATTGTGCCTGCGTCATGGCACAGCCAATCCGTTCTAGCAACATGGCAATAAGAGGCTTGAGGGCGCCTTCACTATTATTCTGGTTGTCATTATTGTCGTTATTATTGCCTGGTAGCGGTGTTGGTGGCTCGTGCGGTCTGCTGTTTTGGGAAACATTCAAAAGTATATGTCCTCTTCGAAGTCCTTGGACGTATTCGTGGCGCTGTTGAGGAGTGGCCACCAGGGTAATCGTAAAGGGTAGCTGGAGCTGACTTTTTAAAATAGCATTGGCATAGATGCGAGCCAGTCGACCATTGCCATCTCGAAAAGGATGAATATCACAAATTCCATACAACACCAGGGCTGCCAAGGCAATGGCATGGTAGACTCTGGAAGTATCCGCGTTCGTGTTGTTGTGGATGCTCCATTTGGTTTGGAGACCTTTCACCGACTGAAAGAAATGGGTCAATTCGGTCTCCAGTTGGTCGGGAGCACAGAAAAACGTTGTCCCCGCCCGTACCGGAGTCGTTCGGAATTTCCCGGCATGCGGTTTGGGATAACACAGGATTTCGTGGATTTCACACAGCATTTCTTTGGAAAGAAGCGTGTCCAAATTAGCCAAACAACACGCCCGTTGCAAGGCTATATGATGACTCTCCACCAGCGTGACAAGCCCGGCCGACGACTCTTGGTTCGTGTTACTACGTAGTCCAGCGGCTTGTCGTTCCCACTGGGCCTTTTCAAATTCCATCATGGTAGGCAAGTAGTAAGCTGCAGTCGTTGTTGTCGCAGCATTCGTGTCATTATTGTCGTTAGTACTGCTGTTTGAAGCAGTGTAGGCAGCAATTGTTTCTGTTTCGGCCAACCGATGGCGAAGAAGAAAACTCGAAATAGACTGCAGGGTTAAGGCCTCCTTATTGTTGTTGTTGTTGATCGTAGCAGTTGGAACATGCCCAATCAAATCCGTGTCATCAATGTCGTCACTGGCACGGGTCCTTTCTGCCAAATAGGAGCCAATGGAGCCAGCTTGGATGCGGTTGCTATTACTACCATTGCCCCTCTCATTAACAGCAGCACCTCGTTCTCCTCTTTGGTTGTCCACGCTTTGCTTGTGCATTGTCACCAAATTTGGGTGGTGGCATCTTGGTCAGGTTGGCGAAGCCAGAGACGGTGCATTCAACAACATATTTTGGAATCTTCAAGATGTAATTTGTTGCCAACGGCGATTTCTCAAAGACCCAAACAAGTGTGCGACTCAATGTTGGCAAACTGTGGGTCCAAGTTGAAGTTCTTAGGTGTGACAATGATGTGTGGAAATCCTGAACATCATCCATCATTGAAGTCTTAAGGTGTGCAACTTGCTGGAGCACCACATTGCAACCTGCGGACTCTGTTGACTTGACAGAACATGTTGACATTGTCAATGCAGGAGCAACAACAGAAAGTGCGGCATGCATCATTCCACACTTCAGAGGAAGTGACGGAGATTGTGGCTGACGACTTTGGGCAATGGCACCATGACTGATGTGTTGCTTTTCATCATGCTGCTTTCCTTGGTGCTTGCCTTTGAGACATTGCACAAACTTTTAATGTTGGGGTCAAAACTTGCACAGGCATGCACCATTTGTGAGTTTCTTTGCATGCTTGATGCCTTCACATCACGCCACAATGAGCCTTCTCCCAGATTGCACAGGACTTTGTGGATGAAGATTCACTGCAGGTGCATTTCTTGTCAGCAACAAGAGTTGAAATTGAACATTTCACAGACTTCGAGTCCAACTTGATTCAATTGAATGACCATCACACATGGGATGCAACAAATGCTCAAAACATTGCATTGGAACATGCATTGCACAATGTTTGGAACTCAAGAGTCCATGTTGGAGAATGTCTGAGCATCAATCATTCATTGTCAAAACCTGAATTCACTGACAAACATGTTCATCAAAAAGCAAGTCAATTCGCAGAACATTTTGATGAAAACATTTTGAATTGTCCCAAATGTCTTCTGGCATTGATAAACATCTCACAAAGCCATCTGAAATGTCTTTTTCCATTTGACCCATTCAAAAGGACTGGAATGAGAGTTTTCTACTGTGCCAGTAAGAAGCTGGACGTGCACCTGACTCACTCACACCGATCTTGTGATTCGACTCAAAGATCTATCTTTAACCCTATTTATTTTGTTGGCATTGAAATAACGTCTTCGTGCCAATGGGAACGCATGCCAATGATGATGGCCCATCGGCTCCGCGTTGGCTTTTGGCGCAAAGAAAAAGGACGACAGTAGTACTAGTGAGTCTGATGGTTTGACTTTGAATGCCCTACGTCGAGCTTTATTCCATTCAGATTGGAGAAAACAACAAAAACAAGCAAGCGACGGATACCAAACAAAGAAGTCACAAGATCTACAAAATAAGGCACACAAACGTAAACTAGCATCAGCGTAGTAGAGTGGATTTCAAAATCATGGCTGGGGCAACGACGAGTGCCAAGAAAAAGGCCCCCGCCCTCTCGGCCACGAAAAAGCCAGGCCAAACCATGCTGAACTTTTTCGCCCCCAAGCCCAAAGCTACGCCCAAGGCCAAGGACGAGCTCCAGGTCCAAACACCCGCCGCCAAAAAGCAGGATGCCGTCACGACACCTGAAACCGAAGAGACCGTTTCGTCCACGGACAGTAGCCACGAGACCGAGGCACCCATGGTGGTCGTCAAGGCGTTGCCCAAGTCTCCCGTCGTTACAACTCAACCAAAGTCCTCCCGCGCTCCTTCCGCCTCTTCTGCTCCTGCCAAGGTGATTGGAAAGAAACGCCGCGTGATTGTCGAAGATTCCGACGAAGACGACGACGATGACCAGAAGAAGGATACTGCTTCCCACAAAAACAACAAAATTAGCAGCACGAAAAAAGGTTCTTCGCCGTCGCCACGCAAAGCGGCCAAAACCAATGACAACAGCAAGGCTGACAAGATGGAGATCGTCAAGGAGACCAACAACAAGAACAAGATGGACATAGACAAGGAAAATAAAACCAAACAAGAAGAAAAAGAAAAGCCAAAAGACTCCACCACCAACAAGCCTCCGTCTTCCAAGCCAGCAGCCAAAGACAGCTCCACCAAGACCAAATCCGCTGCTGCTGTTGTTGCCGCCAAGAAAACAACAAGTACTACTTCCACCAAGAAGACTCCATCACCAAATCCAGTAGAAAAAGCCACTACCTCGACCTCTGCCGCCAAGACAACGACAAGTGCTCCCATCTCCAGCAAGCCCAAAACGACTACCACTGGATTATCTGGTGGTTGGGGCTTTCTCAATGGCAATATGAATCAAGTCATGAAGGATCAAGCCCAAAAGAAACGTAAAAGTACGGGCGGCACCGGTGTCAAAAGCGGAAATAAGGACAATGCGACTTCCAGCGCCAACGGCGAAACTCGAAAAATCATCAAGGACGTGTACAATGCGGGAGATGATCTTCCCATTCTCAGTGACCCGGCCGCCATGTTTGATGACATGGTGCACAATTCCCTTTGCAACAATGGGACCAATGTCAACGCCTTGAAGCCGCTCTTGCAAACTCTGCATGGCCGGAGTCTCAAAATTGCCACCATGTGTTCGGGTACGGAATCCCCCGTTTTGGCCTTGGATATGATTAAGGATGCCATGGACGAAGTCTGTCAACATTACAATTTGACGATAAAGGATGTGGATGGCCAGGACGTCGCCCCGACCATTCAATTGGAACACGTCTTTTCCTGCGAGATTGAACCCTTCAAGCAGGCGTACATTCAACGCAATTTTCAACCCAAGCGATTGTTTCGGGACATTCGCGAATTGGGCAATGATCAAGCGCATACGGCCTATGGAGGCAAATTGGATGTCCCCAATACGCCCGGATGTGTCGATTTGTTGGTGGCCGGAACGAGTTGTGTGGATTTTTCCAATCTCAACAATAGCAAGGTACGTAGTCTCGCTGTGGCTGGCAGTTCTTGGTGTTGTGTGTTTGGATCCTTTGCTTTGCTCACTCATTTCTCTGCTATGATACAATCCTGGATAACTCTTATGGGTGACAGAAAACACTGGAACAAGAAGGTGAATCTGGAGCCACCTTTGCCGGTATGCTCAAATGGATTGGAAAAGCACAACCTCCAATTGTCATTTTGGAAAATGTCTCCGGGGCTCCATGGAATGATATGATGAAAAAGATGGAAAGTGTCGGCTACGTGTCCACCTTTGAACGGGTCGATACCAAGAAATATTACATTCCCCACACACGTCAGCGAGGATACCTTGTGGCCATCCTCAAGTCGGGAAAAGCAAGTGTGGATGCTGGCCGAATGCAGAAGTGGAAGGAGTTGTTGGTCAAACTTCAGCGACCGGCTTCGGCAGCTTTGGATGCCTTTATGCTGCACAACGATGATCCTCGCGTTCTACGAGGAAGGGCCCGATTGACCAATGAAAGTTCTGTGGGAGATGCGGGAGAATCTCGAGCTGGCCGAACGGATTGGACGAAATGTGAAACGCGTCATCAGTATGCTCGGTCCGAGGAGGCACTGGGAGACAAACGACCCTTTACGGGATGGTCGGATAGCGGAAAAACCACAACGCCAGGATATGCCTGGAATGAGTGGTGCAACTCCCAGGTTCATCGAGTTCATGATTTGTTGGATATCAATACCCTCCGTCTGGCAAAGTTTGATTGTGATCCCACTTACAAGACGATGATTTGGAATCTCTCTCAAAATGTTGACCGCGATACTATGGGAAAGCTGGGCTTGAGTCAATGTCTGACCCCCACGGGTAAGTACAACCGAAATTCCATTCGTTCTCGCAATGTACAAAACTTGGCTCTCGTCTCACATTTTTTTTCGTTCATCCGTGCAGGTATCATGTATGTCACACATAGAGGTGGACCGTTGATTGGCGACGAATTGCTGTTGTTGCAGGGCATTCCAGCGGACGATCTCATCTTTACACATGAAACAGAAGACAACCTAAAAGACTTGGCTGGAAATGCCATGAGTACGACAGGTAAGTTTTTAAAACTGTTTCAATGGTCACAGACCCGATCAACAACGATCGCTCCCACTGACTTTTGTTCCTATTTTCAGTCGTTGGCGCTTGTATCCTCAGCAGCCTAATCCACGGACACAAGGCCCTTCTGGAACAAAACATTCCTGCAAGTTCATCGACCGAAACCAGCAACTCCATTGTTACAAGTTTGGTCCCCAGACCGCTCCTTCCACCTTCCGAAGTGGAGATAACCCAGGCGTTTGGAAAGTATCAAGTCACGAAGTTGAACCTGGGCCAGCCAAGTGGGGTTGACGTGGCGAAGCTCTTGGAAGAAGGTTATCTGTCCTCGCGAAAATGTACGAGAGAAGGACCCGACGAAGCGTTGTCGTCCATTTTTGAATGCAGAGAGTGTGGACAAACCGCTGGTCAACAAGCTGCCACGATTAATGGGAAGTACGAAGAACATCGTTTCGAGCTGATGAAGGATCTCACGAGAATCCATCCTCCGACGTATCGAAGAAAGCTGCTCGATGCCTTGCCAATGGTGTTGGAAATCGCTGACTTAGATGTCGCCTCTCTGAAGAAACCAGATTGTGTCAAGGAGAGTCTATGGAATGAATGGAAGGAACGCGTGACAGTCTGTGGTGGATCAGAGTATCGCTTCGCCTTCCTGGAAAGAAATCACAATTGGACTGCTGTGTACCACACGTCCTCGGGAAAAACGCGGCTTGAATTACGGCTATACAGGAACTACGCGGAATGGCTGCTGTTTGTGGAAGCTCCTTGTAAGCGTGGTCCTCTTCGGGACATCTTAGAGCGACCCGTAGCACGCTTCAATGTCTCATCCGGCTCCTTTGTTGGTGGAAGATGTGAAATTTGTCTACCAATCAGCCAAAAAGCAACGCTTGCTGTGGAAGCACAGGGAGAAACTCACAAGAGCTGGAGGAACCGTTTGGGGCTGAAGGGAAAGTTCGAATCCGAAATTCAGTTCGAAAAGTTAAAGATTGAAGTGGAAACCGAAGACAAGGAGCTGAAAGACAAAATCGACGGGTTCTACCAACACTTGCCGAAATGCGGTGGAGCTTGTGGATCCATGCATAAAAAAATCACGGCATCCACAAGCAGCAAAGAAGAACCCGTTTACTTCTTTCTTGAGAGTGGCCGAAAGACTATACCCGATGACGATTCCTATATCTTTAGCGGTTCGTGTCACCGCACAGCCTATGGTGAATTTCGAGAAGTTTATCTGACTGTCGACCCCGCTTTACAGTATCGGCCTGTCTTTGCGAACAGCAACCCACCCGACGAAGAGCAAAACAAGGTCTTGCAAGCTTTTATCCCGGGCAAGTGGATGAGCCTGGACAACGTTGTGGTCCGCGAGATCAGTAAATCTTCCAAGCAACTGACATGTTCGGTCCCAAGCTCAGACTTGGTGGTCCCAGTGCACCTGAATGGTTGGAAGAGCTCGGCGGCTTTGGCTTCTTTTTCATTTCCGGCAAATACATCCAACGAAGTCTTTATGAAATGCCAAAGAGCTGATACTCCACTGGATCTGAACCTTCAGAAATCAACACAAATCTTGCGAGACTTGGCATTTGTTACCTCACGATTGACCATCCCCGACATGGAAGAGAAGTGGAACACTCTTGATCGAAGCCTTCTGGAACAAGAAAATGGGGAGGATTCTATTTGTCCATCGTGTGCTCCACCAAAGCCAAGCGTGCGTTGGACATTGGTGTCAAAAGGCAACAAGCGAATCTATACTCCGATGGAAGACTGGAAAGAAGCGGCACTGTACGAGGCCAGGTTGAAAATTAGGCCGTCTCCTTGGAACGTTAGATTCAATGCTTCGACAGATGGTATGTTGGGAGTGCAGATTGGCTGCAACGCTGTCAGCCTGTGCCAGAGAGCGTATGGTTTGCTGCCTCGTATCACCCCGGCTCGCAAAGCAATGATTCAGCAAGGCGACTCTGAAATCCGCTATGATTGGCGAGTGGTCCCGCATACTGAGAGTTCGTCAAGAGAAATCCCCAAGCTGAAGTTGTCGTCCAACAAAAACGACGAGGAGGCTCCTCATCCTCCTAACTTCCAAATGAAACTTCGGAAAGAACAGCGTCGGTCTCTTTCGTGGATGCAACGGCAAGAGAGTACACATATGCCATTCATGGAAGAGGAAGTTTGCGAATCTGTCTTGCCCAGCCTCGAATGGCGCGCCGAGGGCCGTATCCGTAGACCGGTGCAGATTTTCGGCGGCATTGTATGCGATGAGGTTGGCTACGGAAAGACATGTATCTCTCTAGCCTTGATCGATTCAAATGCGGAGAACGAGAAGCATCAAAAACAAAGTGACTCGCCATTTATCAACACCAAAGCAACTCTTGTAGTGGTGCCAGGCCACTTGATGCTTCAGTGGCCGAAGGAAATTGAAAAGTTTCTCGGAAAGTCTAAAAAAGTCTGCGTGATCAGGGACATGAAATCGTTCAATGACACGGCCATTGGAGATATCCTTGCAGCTGACATTGTGGTCGTCAACTTTACTGTTCTTTGCAACGACATGTACTACACGCGTCTCGCCAGGTTTTCTGGTAGAAGCCCAAAAAGCGTGCCAAATGGCAAGAAAGGCGGCAGACATTTCGACTCCGTGTATGAGTCCTGCTTAGAAAACATTCCTAATCGGGTGTCTCAGCTGAGAAGTGATGCAAGCTCAGTGTACGAAGCCATCGAGTCTGATGCTGAGAAGTGCCGGGAGGAAGAGTCCAAGGACGACGAAGCCATGAAGACGGAGCGCAAGAAGTCTCAATATAAGCACGGCGATACGTCCAATTCCAAGACGAACAACTCCCAAAAGTCCAAAGACGACAAGGACACCGACCCTTGGAAGTCCCGAACAGACGCGGTTCAAGAAGATTTCACTAAGATGAAGAGTCCTCCCTTGGAATTATTCCATTGGAACCGCATCATTGTAGATGAATTCACCTATTTGCTGGAGAAATCTGAAAGGCAACGACCTCTTTCGGTGGTTCGCCGTCTCTCTGCCGACAACCGCTGGTATCTGTCTGGAACTCCCCGTCATGAATCTTTTGACGATGTGCAGAGCCTAGCTAGCCTTTTGGGCCTTTATCTTGGCGAAGAAGAACCTTCGGACTACAAGAAAGCTTCCAAAGCCGGGACTGACATCGCTGAAAAAACTGGAGCTGAGAAAATGTCTTGCTTTATGGAGAAAAAATCTGTACAGTGGCACGAGCGTCGTTTGGGAAAGGCTCAGGAGTTCTTGGATCGATTCGTTCGTCAAAACATTGCCGAAATTGACGAAATGCCTGGAGAAGAAAACAAGACAATGATTGATCTTCCTCCGGTCGAACGAGCGATTTATCTGGAATTATCCACGTATTTACAGAGTTTGGAAATGAACGCTCAAACAGCTAAGATGAGTAAGAAGAAGAGTCAGGGTGATCGTGAAAACAGGATGCAGAAGATTCTCCAAGACTCGGGCAGCGCCGAGGAGGCGCTTTTGAAATGTTGCACACATTTCGATCTTTCTGGTGAATCTGGTACTCCCTTGAAAACCTGCGAGGACATCATCAAGTTCCGCAAGGATCAGAAAGCAGAGCTTGAGCGGGATATCGTTGCCTCGGTCGCCGCGGCTGTCCGGCAACAACAGAAAATTTCCCACTTACAGCCCGGTTGGGTGGATTTGACGAAAGCTGAAACGGGTGAAATGTTGGATTCCGTCGGTCGATATTTGGACGATGTTGAGGCGTCCAAAAGCATCCCGCACGGAGCTGATATTGAAATCCACTTGCTACTAAAAGAACTAGTGGCGAAGGCCAAGCGCGAGGCTGAAGAGGATCCTAACAAACCTCATAGTGCCTTCGTGAATCCCGAGGAGGAGGAAGAAGAAATAGGCACTGGCTCTGCCAAAAAGAGGAAAGTATCGTCCACAAAGAAGGAGGAAACCATCGATACTGAGCAGCTCTTCGCGATGAAGAAAGCTTTGCGGGATTTCATGCACCAGGTTCGGTCGCTTGGAAAAGAACTCTGCGGAAGAGTGAGAAGCTTACGGTATATTGAGACAATCCGTGGCTTTCAACAGAGTCAAGGAGACGGAGCGACTATGATCAAGTGCAAGAGCTGCAAAAGTAGCAATGTTGGCCTTGTCGACGCGGGAATTCTGAGCTGTTGCGGTCATACTGGCTGCTTGAAATGCCTCGAGAAGCATGCTGCACACGGTAGCTGTGTGGAATCTCCGTCGTGTGCCGTTCAAGCGAAATTGCCTCACTTGATTCCCGCAAGAAACTTGGGCACCGATGGGGGAGACGAGGGCGATGGCAAGGACGGGGCAAAACTCACTGAAATCATCCAGAAAGTGCATGACATCATTGCCACTAGCGACGATCTGATGATTATCTTTGTCCAATTCGACGATCTGAAGCAAAAAGTCGCAGAAGCTCTCCGCCGACACAACATCAAGGCTGTGGAAGTGAAGGGTACCGTCGACAAGCAAGTCAGCGCCTTGGAACCCTTTCAGAATGAAAAGCCTAAAAAAGACGACCCCCGCGTGTTGCTTCTCAAAATGGACGACGAACAGTCCGCTGGCTTGAATCTCACTCGCATCAACCACTGTATTTTTGCACACCCTTTGCTTGCCGACAATAAGCAGCAGTATGAGGCCTACGAAACTCAAGCCATTGGCCGTGTGAGACGTTACGGTCAATTGAAAACGGTCTTTGTCTCGAGGTTTCTGGTCACCGATTCCATCGATACGGAGATCTTCCACAAATGTGGAGATCGCAATATTTTCAAGAAGAGTGCCTGAAGCATGGGATGTTTCTAATTGAAGGCGCAACTCAATCAATAGGCACTCCGACATGTAGCACTGACTTTGTTATTGGCGAGGAGCATTGCATCAAGTGGCATGGTAACCAACCCATACATTGCGCGAGTGTGAATTCAAAATTTGTTTAGTTTTTGAACTTCGATAAATGTTCCTAGATTTTAGTTTGCAATGAATCAGTTAGACAATGTTTAGCTTAATTCAATTCCCCCCCCTCTGGTTTGTGCGTACTTTTGCTAGATCTAGCTAGCAAGCTATCCATGAGGAGCAGCCACAAAAATAATTAGTTCTGCACTTGGTCGCATTTCTCCACACTATGACATTGTGTACTCTCTTTCTGTCCCTACTAGTAGTAGCTAGAGCCCTTTATTTCCTGTTCCCATGGTATCGTGAAGGTGCGTGTAAGGTTAGTGTCTGTCTCTTATACACATCTCCGAGCCCACGAGACTAAGGCGAATCTCGTATGCGAGATCTACACCTCTCTATTCGTCGGCAGCGTCAGATGTGTATAAGAGACAGTTTCTCCACACTATGACATTGTGTACTCTCTTTCTGTCCCTACTAGCCCTTTATTTCCTGTTCCCATGGTATCGTGAAGGTGCGTGTAAGGTTAGTGTTGCGGTTCAGTGCTATGGTACCACCGCACTAGCTAGTACGGTGCTGACGTGTAGGCGGTGTAGCACCTTTGTGGTGCTCGTAAATGCTTTGCTACTAGCAGTCTCACTGCCCATTATGTGCTAGAACATAGCAGAATGTTCCAGCAAATAATTGATGTTGTGTGCAAGCAGTGTCAGAAGAGTTTAGTGCTATGGCCTACAGTCTTTTGCTGTGGGGTTCAGTCTGGTCTCCCTGGCAGGTGCTCAGAGACCAAAAGTGATGCTGCGTTCCTGAGCAACAATTTGCTAAGCCATCGCCCCAAAAAAACTGATTGTTTGCAACTGGTGGTCACAATTTGTGTGGAAAGTGTCAAGACTGTTTGAAACCATCTCGACAATTGCTGGCACAAAATCAGAACAAAAATGGTGGCTAAGGTGAAGATCGCACCGAGGCACTGCTGCAAGAAAGCAGCCAACAAGAATGAGAATGACGAGAAAGCAAAAGGCAGTCCAGTGGCGGCTGTTGTTGATCTTTGCAACAAGGAG
>ENA-ORBV01006530-ORBV01006530.1-microbial-mat-metagenome-genome-assembly--contig:-NODE-6530-length-20522-cov-4.689557_pt1 | contig 20522 bp, 12 predicted proteins | sample MGYA00237777_ERZ505514 | MGnify/ENA primary metagenome ERZ505514 (study PRJEB26160, sample SAMN06269048) | microbial mat metagenome | isolation source: Oligotrophic lake microbial mat | place... | reverse complement strand
AATGATACGGCGACCACCGAGATCTACACCTCTCTATTCGTCGGCAGCGTCAGATGTGTATAAGAGACAGGTCCAGTCTTCGGGCAGTACATCCTCACGCTGGCGAACAACGTCTCGGATTTGGCCGCCAACACGTTGGACGGCTATTGGGACAACCCGACCTCGCTGGCGGATTCCAGCGATGCCTTCCCGTCCGGCGGTGGCGCTTTGGTTCATTTCGAGTTCTACCTCACGTTCATGCCGGGGGACGCGAATCGCGACAACGTCATCAACATTGTCGACTTGAACATCGTGCGCAACAACTTCGGAACCACCGGCGGCTGGGCCGAAGGCAGTATGGATGGCGACAGCACCGTCGACATCGAAGATTTGAACTTCGTCCGCAACAATTTTAGCGCCGACTTTGATCCTTGGGACCCGCCGCCATCGCTGATGTTGGGCGGTCCCTCGATCGGCGACGAAGCCATGATGTGGGCCCTTTGGGACTACTACCACAATAGCGAATCGGACGAATACGACGACCTGCTGTTCTGGAACGAAATCGGCGATGAGGCGTGGTGGAAGGTGACGCTTTCGGGCTAGCCGGCGAACGGGCAGAACACTAGCGGACTAAAACCCCGACGACGCCGAAGGCGCAATATTCGGCGTCGGCGGGCCGTGCAGCATCTGTTCGAGCTTGCCGACGCGTCCTTCGACCTCCGGCGAGCTACCGGTGTAGGTCGTGCCGCCGAGGCCGAGGCTGAAGCAACCGGTCGCGGTCGCCAGCAGGATTGCTTTGCAGAGCAACGCCAGGATTAGGCCAGACTTCGAGCGCATGGATATGCTCCGGGGGCTTTGCCAAGCTTATGGGGGAGTGTGAATATTCGGAAAGTCGGTGCGAGGCAAGATGAGTTTGATTGCCGCGCAGGATAGATGGGGGAACGGGGAAACAGCGGGAAAATCGTCGCTGGTAAATCGGACGGAAAAACAGTTCCCCGCGAAGCTGGCAATCCTGTTGTGGCCGAGTTCTAATAGCGGTCACGTTCCCGCTGGTTCCCTTTCCCGCCCATCCGAGACTCGCGAGGCCCCATCATGGCTCAGTCTGCTCGCCGTTGTGCCGATTGCGATACGAGTGAATCGTCGTCGTCCGTGTCGCGCCGCAAGTTCCTGCAGGCTTCCGCCGCGGTGGGCGCGGTGGCGGCGACGGGCGGGATTTACCCAGTCTGGTCGCGGGCCGACGAGGCCGTCGCCGCGACCGCGCCGGAAACCACGGTCGCCAAGTTGTATGGAATTCTGAGCGACGAGCAGAAACAGCAAATCTGCTTCGCCTGGGATCACGTTGATCCGAAGCGCGGGCTGTTGCGCACCCGGGTAGCCAACAACTGGCACATCACCGAGCCGGCGATCAACGACGATTTCTTCTCCGACGATCAGCGCGACTTGATTCGCGAGATCTACAAGGGGCTGCTGCATCCCGATTGGCATGCCCGGATCGATCGGCAGTTGGAAGACGACGCCGGCGGCTACGGCAACGATCAGAACATCGCCATCTTCGGCCAGCCGGGGGGCGATAAGTTTGAGTTCGTGATGACCGGCCGGCACATGACCATGCGCTGCGACGGCAACTCGACCGAACATGTGGCGTTCGGCGGGCCGATTTTCTACGGCCACGCCCCGCAGGACGAAGAAGAGCCAGGCCACCCTGGCAACGTCTTCTGGGAGCAAGGCGCCGCGGCGAACCGCGTGTTCGACATGCTCGACGGCAAGCAACGGGCAATCGCGCTGGTGAGCAATCTGCCGAATGAGCAAGCCGTGGCCTTCCGCGGTCCCAGCGGGCAGTTCCCTGGCCTGGCCGTGAGCGAGATGTCGGCCGATCAGCAAGGCGAAGTCGAAAAGGTAATTGCCAAGTTGGTGGAGCCGTATCGCAACGCCGATCGCGAGGAAGTCGCCGCGTGCCTCAAGTCGATGGGCGGCCTGGAAAAATGTTCGCTGGCGTTCTACCAGGATGGTGACATCGGCAACGACCAGATCTGGGACTGCTGGCGCCTGGAGGGCCCGTCGTTCGTGTGGTACTTCCGCGGCTCGCCACACGTCCACGTCTGGGCAAACGTAGCGTCGAGCCCGGATGTGAAGTTGAACGCGTAGGATGTAACCGCGAAAGGCGCGAAATCACGCGAAAGAAAAAACGAAGAACGTGCAGGGTCTTGGGCGGATGGCGCTCTGAACGATGTGCATTTAGGCGCGGGGCGTGCGCATTTCGTTGAAGCCCCAACGGGGCGGCCGATAGTAGCCAGGGGTGCAAACCCCTGGAAAACATGCGCGGAAGAAAGCCTTAGCCCCATCGGGGCGACACAAAGGCGTCGTCGAATTTGTGTCGCCCCGATGGGGCTAAATGGTTTCTCGTGGGTACGCCACCTATCGGCCGCCCCGGTTGGGGCTACGTATCGCGCGACCTGTTTTGTGTACCTCGACCGTACGTGAACACACGACAGCGCGCGGAATCTTAGGGTCGCTGTGCCGGCGCGCAACCCCGGTTATTCGCTGGACGATGAATCCGTGGGAACAACCGGTGGTTCGTCGAGAAGCAAGAGCTTGTAACACGCCGCTTCCTGATCGTTGCGGACCAGGAGATAGGGTCCCGCTAAAGCTGGCGTGTTCCAGGTTTTGCCGGTGATGGCTTGGATCTTGGCGTGTTCGACGTATTTTTCCGGATTGGCTTCGAGCAGCAATAGTTCGCCGTTTTCGGCCAGGACGAGGATGTCGTCGCCGACGAGGATCAATTGGCCGTGGCCGAAGCGGCCCTTTTTCCATTTGCGCTCGCCGGTTTCCAACTCCAGGCATTCCATGATGCCGTCGTCGAGCCCGTACACGTAGCCGTCGTGAATGGCGACGTTGGAGAGCTTTGTCTTCATGTTGCTGTTGCGGCCGTCGTACAGGTCTTCGACCGTGAACTTGCCGTCGGCGTCGGTTTTGAATTCCAACAACATGCAGCCGGTGCCGTAGCCGGTCGAACAGAACACGCGATCGTTGCCCACAGCCACCGGCTGCGCGACCTTCGGTTGATTGCCGGGCCAGTCGTAGGTCCAGAGGACTTCGCCGGTCTCGGCGTTGTGCCCGATGACGTTGAGTTGATTGACGATCACCACTTGCCGTTGTCCGCAAAGCGTCATCAGCGTCGGCGAACAATACGCGGTCTGTGAATCACCGCCGGACCATTTGCGTTCGCCGGTGGCGCGGTCGTACGCGACGAGTGAGTTTCCGTTCTTGCCGCCGGGGTTTGCGACGATCACGTCGTCATAGACGAGCGGCGATCCGGCCATGGCCCATTGCAGATTGTCGGCCTCGGCGTCCTTCAGGATATTGCGCGTCGGCCAGCGCGGCTTCCCATCCGCGAGGCGCAGGCAATTCAGGGCGCCCATTGCCCCGAGCGTGCAGACAAAGGGTTCGCCGTCTTCGAAGATGGTCGGCGTCGCGCGCGGACCGTCGCCCCCCATGAATTCGGAGAAACGCCCTTCGTCGGCGTGCTTCCAAAGTTCTTGGCCAGTGAGCAAATGGTAGCAGACGACGAATTCCTGAGTGCCGCGCTGTTCTTGCGTGACCGCGAGCTCGCCATAGACGGCGAACGACGACCAGCCCTCGCCGATCGGTTGCTTCCAAAGCTGTTGCGGCTTGACCTTGATCCAGTTGCGCCCGATGGTGATGTCCTCGATCACCGGATGGCGATTTGGGCCCAAAAACTGCGGGTAGCGGTACGGCGCTTGCAGCCACTCGGGTTTAATGTCCGTCGCGTCAGCCGCCGACTCGGTCGGGGCGCCGACAACTGCCGCGTTCGGCGCGGCTTCCCAGCGCCAGGCGTAAATCGGTCGCATGTTGCCGGTATAGCCGACGCGCCGCAGCGTGGCCGCGCGAAAGATCGCCACGCTGGCAATCGCGATGCCGCCGGCAATGAGCACGCGTTTGCGCGCGACGTCTGAGAGCCCGGCACCGAAGGCCAGCCAGAGCCATCCGGCAAACAGCCCGAGGATCACGAGCGCCGCGGTGGCGAGAAATTGAAATGCAGCATCGTCCAGCGCGGTTTGGATGCCGCCATACAGCGCGGCGAGCAAGATTGCGATGACGGCCAGGGCGATGAAGTTGACTCGCCGGCCCGGCGAGATGGTTTCCGTGGCAAGACTCATATCTCATTCCTCCGTGGTTCAACTGACGCGGCGACTTCGCGAGCCAGGAAAGGGCCGAGCAGTCCGTTCCGGGGAAATCATACAGGCCGCCGGGTGTTTGGCGAGAGGACGCCGAGCGAGTGAACGCGCGGGAATGGCATGACTCAACGTGCCGTTCGGATTATCCTGGGTCGAATCTCGACGAAACATCGTCCGCCGGCGCCAGGTAGTATCTTCGCCGGAAGCGCGTCCCCATTTATGTGAACAACTGAGCATTAGCCATGTTTGAACTTCGCCGATCGATCTTAAATACCAACATTTTCCGCCTCGTCCTGGTCGGTTTGGCCGCAAGCACCTGGGCGCCATTGTCCTGGGCCCGTCCCGCCACGACCAAGCTGCTGCCGAAGTCGACGCAGGCTTATATCTCCATCCCGGACGTGGCGGAGCTCAAGCTCAGGGCCCAGGACACTTCGACCGCGCGGATGCTGCGGGACAAGCAGGTCGAGCCCCTGGTGCGCGACCTGTACGGCACGGCGATGGAGTCGCTCGCCAAGTTCGAGGAAGAGCTGGGCATGCCGCTCGTGAAATTGCTGGAGATTCCTCAAGGGGAGTTGTCGGTGGCGTTCGTTGCGGTGAAGGAAGCGCGGCCCGCGTTGGTCGTGCTGATGGACGTGGGAAGCGACAACAAACCGTTCGATACATTCCTAAAGGCGGGACTCGCCCGGGCGGCGGAGGCGGGCATCGAACCACGCGAGGAGAAGTTCGGCGAGAAGTCGGTTTCCGTGCTGGATCTCTCCGGCGAAGACGGCAACCAGGTGTTGTATTGCCGACGTGAGGAGACGTTTGTCGTCACAACGGACGCCAAGGTGCTGGCCGAGCTATTGGAGGCCTGGGACGGAGGCAAGAATGAGTCGCTGTCGTCGGACGAAGCGTTCTCGCAGATTCGCGAGCGCGCTCGCGGCGCGGCGGACGAAGCGCCGCAGGTGATGTACTTCTTCAATCCGATCGGCATCGTCGAAGCGATCGGCGAAGATAACACCGCCGTTCGCCTGGCGGAATCGTTCCTGGCGCCTTTAGGTCTCGATGGCCTGCGCGGTTTGGGGGGCGCGATCACGCTGAATACCGGACAATTCGAATCGATTCACCGCGCCACGATTCTGATCGATGCTCCGCGACGCGGCGTGCTGGAATTGATCGCCGTCAAGGCAGGAGATACGGTACCCGAGAACTGGGTGCCCGCTGACGCGGCGAGCTATATGACGTTCAATTGGGACTTCCCGGAGATGTACGACGATCTCCGTCATCTCGTGGACAGCTTCCGCGGCGAAGGTTCCTTCTCCGAACGCGTCAACACGCCGTTCAAGAACGAGACGGGGATTGATCTGGAACAAGAAATCCTGCCGTATATCGAAGGGCGTGTAAGCATCGTCTCATCCATGACGCGCCCGGTGACGCTCACGTCGCAGACGGCCGTGTACGGATTCAAGTTGAAGGAACCGGACAAGCTTCGCCCGGTGCTCGACAAACTCGGGGAAAAGTACACCGAACAGTTGAGCAAGGAAACGTACGGCGCCATGTCGTTCTACAAGTTTTCTCCTCCAGGGTTGGAAGACAACCCCGAGGCCGCCAACGTGCCGCGTCCATGCTTCGGGATCCTGGGCGACTACTTATTGATTGCCAATCAACAGGCCGGCTTGGAGCAAGTGGTGCTGGCGTCCGAAGATCCCACGCGCTCGTTAGCCAGCACCGAGGATTTTAAGACGATCACCGAGGTCATCAAGCAGCTCCCCGGCGGCGAGTCGCCCATTGGCATTACATTCGCGCGCCCCGAGGAGAGTTTGCGATTCCTTTACGAGTTGGCAAACTCGGAACAGACTCGCAAGCAACTCGCCAAACAAGGCGAGGAGAATGAGTTCTTCGGCAAGGTCGGCGATGTCTTGGACAGAAACCCGTTGCCGCCGTTCGAGGTGATCGCCAAATACTTCGCTCCATCGGGCGCGATGATGGTGGAAGAAGAAACGGGCTGGCAGTACATCGATTTCTCGTTGCGGCGCGAGGAGACGGAGGAATAGCGTTCACGAAGGGCCCGGTTGCCGCCGACGTTCGAGTGAATTACGTTCAGAACTCACTCCCTGAACAATTGTTGCACGACTGAGGCATTCGATGGCCGCGCGACCCTTATCGCTTGTCGCTCCCGATTGGTGGGACTACACGACGCTCGACCGTGGGTTGCTGGACGATGCGGCGCGGCTCACCGCCGATGATCTCTTTGCGCTGTCGCGGCCCGGCTTCACGGTTCGCTTCTACGACACCATCGAAGAGTTCTACCTGGCCGAAGCGCTGGAATACATTCACGCCTGGCGGCAATCGACGCCGGAACGTCCGGCCGGAATCTGCGGCCCGATCGGACCCACGGAGCAATTGCCGCTCGTGGCGCGATTGGTCAACGAACTGGAAATCGACCTGCGCCATGCACACTTTTGGGGCATGGACGAATGGGTCGTCGACGGCCGCGAAACGCCGGAGAGCTTTTCGTTATCTTTCGCCAAAGCGGACCGCGAGTTGTGTTTCGATCGCATCCGCGCGGATTTGCGGATGCCGGAAAGCAACCTGCACTTTCCGCGCGTGGCCGAGATCGACGCGTTCCGCCGTTCGTTTGACGAGGCACGCTGCGTCGTAATGCAGGGCGGTCAGGGCGAGATCAAACATTGGGCCTTCAATGATCCAGTCCGCCGCGCCGGCGTGTTTCGCGACCAACCGCCGACGCCCGCCGAGTATCGTCAACTTGGCACGCGCGTCGTCGAACTGCATCCGATGACGATTATTCAAAACGCCCGCACGTCCGGCGGCGGCGTGGTTACCAACGTGCCGACGCAAGCGCTGACCGTGGGGCCTGCCGAGACTTGGAAAGCGGAGAAAGTCTCCATCTGGCACGCCGGCACGCATGACAACCCGTTCGGGCAACGGCTCACGGCGCTGATGATTGGTAAGAAGCTACCGGACAGTTCGGTGCCGATGTCTCTGTTGGCGGATCACCCGAACGTGCAGTTCAATTATCTGCGGAGCGGGATCGGGAGCTGCGCGGCGGAGATGCATTGAGTGGGTGGGCGATGTCGTCGCTCCCAGCCCCGAACCCCCGTCGAAAGCGGCTTGTCTAGCCGCTAAACTCTCGTAATCCGGCTAAGCCGCCGGCCCGTTAACCGAATCTCCAAATGTCCGGTTAACGTACCCGAGATATTTGCGCAATGATTGCTCCCAGTGGAGTTTACGCTCGCCATGATCAAGAAACGATTGATGACCCCCGGGCCGACGCAGGTGCCGGAAGAAGCCCTGTTGAGCCTCGCTAAGCAGGTCACTCACCATCGAACAGCGGAATTCCGCAAGTTGTTCGCCGAGGTGCTGGTCGGGCTGAAAGAGGTCTTCGCGACCAAACATGACGTGATCGTGCTGACCAGCTCCGGGTCCGGGGCGATGGAGGCGGCGGTCGTCAATCTGATGCCGCGCGGCGGAAAGGCGATCGTCCTCGAAGCCGGCAATTTCGCCCAGCGCTGGCGGAAGATCTGCGATGCCTTTGGCATCGAGGTCGTCCGACATGAAGTCACCTGGGGCGAAGCGGTCGATCCGGCCGACGTGAAGGCGCTGCTGGAAAAGCATCCGGACGCCGTAGCGGTGTTCGGCACGTTGATGGAAAGCAGCACGGGCGTTGGGCACGACGTGAAGGCGATCGGCGAGGTCGTTCGGGACTCGAAGTCGCTGTTCGTCGTCGACGCCATCAGTGGCGCGTGCGTCATGGAATGCCGCACCGACGAGTGGGGGATCGACGTCTTGGTCGTCGGGTCGCAGAAGGCGTTGATGCTGCCCCCCGGCCTGGCGTTCGTGACGCTCAGCCCCGCCGCGGTGAAGCAGATGGAACAGGTCAAGCCGCAGGCGTTTTATTTCGACCTCAAACAGCATCGCAACAAGATTCTGGAGGGGCCGGATACGCCCTGGACCCCTGCCCATACGATGATCGCGGCTCTGGCGGAGAACCTCAAACTGATTCGGGCCGAAGGGATCGAGAGGGTCTGGTCGCGGGCCAAGACCCTGGCGCGGGCGACCCGGGCTGGGTTGGAGGCCATTGGGTTAGAGTTGTTCGCGGCACGTCCGGCGGACGGTCTCACGAGCGTTTATCTGCCGACCGACGTCGATGGCGGCGCGTTTCTGAAGCGGCTGGAAAGCCGATTCGGCATCAAAGTCGCCGGCGGCCAGGCCCATTTGAAGGGGAAGATCTTCCGGATCGCGCATATGGGAATCGTCGATGAGTTGGACATCCTCAGCACGTTAGCGGCGATCGAGTTGGTGCTGGACGAACTCGGCCGCAGCGTGGAGTTCGGCGCCGGGTGCCGCGCGGCGCAGCGCGTCTTGGCGGAATCGCATCCGGCCACTGTGGCTTAGCCGTCCACTCGTCACTCTTTTCGAGTCACGAAAACTCGGGGGCCCGCCACTCGCTGGCGGGCCCCTGGATGTCGATTTTGCATGAATTTTCTACGTAATCGACAAACTCCATTGAAAGTGTAACGGGAAACGATTAGCTTGCTATTGGATTCCCCAGCGCATGGACGACTCTTTTCTTGGGAATCCAACCACTCGGCTTGGATGTTTTCAAGGGTCTTTAGCAAGCGCGCCTTCGTGAGTCAGTAGCTCGTCTCTCCGGGCAGGGATTTCGGCGTTGCCGCAGCCCGACGGCGCAAGGTTCCAGGTTTCATGAAGCAGCGCACCTTGCGAGCGCAGGCGCTTGAACCGCGCGCGCTCTTGGCCGTCGACGTGTCCCTGGACGTACTGTCCGGCGAGCTTCGCATATTGGGCACTCCCAACGACGACGTCGTCGAAGTGGCCAACGATCTGCTGTCGATCCACGTTACGGACACGAGCGGCGCCAAGGCCGAGCGGCAGTCGTTTTCGAAGCTGCTGGTGCGTTCGATCTCCTTTCGTGGCGGCGACGGCGACGACGCGTTCGTCACCCGCGTGGACCTGCCGGCATCCATCTATGGCCAGGAAGGCAACGATACGCTCGTCGGCGGACCGGCGGCTGATCTCCTCGTGGGAGGGAATGGCAACGACGTATTGCGCGGCGGCGCAGGAGTGGACCGGCTCCTCGGGGGCATAGGCGCCGACCAGTTGTTCGGCGATGACGACGCCGATCGGCTGGAAGGCGAAGACGGCGATGATTTGCTCCGCGGCGGACGTGGCGACGACCTGCTGATGGGCGGAACGGGCAGTGACCAACTGTACGGCGACGAAGGGGACGATTCGCTGAACGGCGCTGAGGACCGCGACAATCTCTACGGCGGGATCGGCAACGATATTCTGCGCGGCGGCGACACCCGGGATATCCTCCGCGGCAATGAGGGGGACGACCAACTCTTTGGAGACGCCGGCAGCGATATTCTTCGCGGCGACGAAGGCAACGACACGCTCAACGGAGACGTCGGCGCCGACCAACTCTACGGTGGCGCGGGGAATGACACGCTCGATGGCGGCGCCGGCGACGACGCGCTAAATGGGGACGAAGGCGACGACCTGCTGATGGGTCGCGAAGGCAACGACGTGCTGTCTGGCGGCGCTGGGAACGACGACCTGCGTGACGACGATGGCTTCAACCAACTCTTTGGCGACGACGGAAACGATCTTCTCTCGGGTGGGCCGCTGGCGGATTTTCTCCGTGGTGGCGCAGGCAACGACGTGCTGCGCGGCTCAGGCGGCAACGACGAAATCTGGGGCGAAGCCGGCTTCGACGTGCTGCGAGGGGGCGACGGAAATGATGCGCTCGACGGCGGGCTGGATCGAGATGAACTCTACGGCGAGGACGGCGCCGATCGGCTCGACGGCGGCGCCGGAGACGACACGCTGGACGGTGGCGCGGGGGACGACGCGCTGAATGGAGACGACGGCGACGATCTGTTGCTTGGCAGAGATGGCGACGACATTCTCTGGGGCGGCGCCGGGAACGACGACCTCCGCGGCGACGAAGGGACCAGTCAACTCTTCGGCGGCGACGGCAACGATCTCCTCACGGGCGGACCTCTGGACGACTTGCTGCGCGGCGGGCTTGGCAACGATGTATTGCGTGGCCTGAGCGGCGACGACGAAATCTGGGGCGATGCAGGCTTCGACGTGCTGCGCGGCGACGACGGCAATGACCGGCTCTTCGGCGGATTGGACCGTGACGAGATCTACGGCGGACTTGGTGATGATTTCCTCGACGGCGACGACGGTGACGACTGGCTGGTTGGCGACGAAGGGAATGACCTGATCTTTGGACGCGCAGGGCGCGACGACATCTGGGGCGGCGCCGGCGACGACCGGATTTACGGCGGTGATGATGCGGACACAATCAATGGCGGCGATCACGCCGACTTGATCCGCGGAGAGGCCGGCAATGACGTGATTCTAGGCGGCGCCGGCGACGACAACATCAACGGCGACGACGGCCACGACGACATCCAAGGGAACGACGGCAACGACGAGTTGATGGGCGGGCGCGGCAATGATACCGTCCGCGGCGGCTGGGGGCTTGATCATATCCGCGGCCTGGACGGCGACGATTCGCTGTTCGGCGATCAGGACGCTGATATCGTCGTCGGCGGCGAGGGAGATGATTCCCTGATTGGAGGCGCTTCACCCGACTTGCTGATCGGCGGTCTCGGCACCGACGTGCTAGGCGGCAATGACGGCGGCGACCTGCTCGTAGGCGGCACCACAATCTATGATGACGTGGCGTCCTCGCTGCGGCTAATTCTCAGCAACTGGAGCGGGGCCGTCGTGTTCCAGGAGTCGACCGAACAATTTCTGTCGAATCAATCCAGCCCGTCGCTGCGACCATTCGACACCGTGTTCGATGATGGCGCGGCGGACTGGCTCGAAGGCGACAACGATCGCGATTGGTTCTTCTGGTTCTCGGCCGATACCATGGCCGACCGCCGTCAGGACGAGTCGGTCACCGGCGGCGATCTTTCGAGTTCCGCCTGGATCAAACGATTGCATTTGGATTTGCTCGGCCGTCTGCCCACGGAAATTGAAGTGGGGCAGCAACAAGGGCGGCTGGAGATCGGTTTCGGCGGCAACGTGCTCGCGCTGGGAGTTCTCCGTAGCCAAGAATACCGCGCCGAACAACTGCGCTATATCTATCGACAGACGCTGGGCCGGGACATCGCGGCGAATGAGCTCGCCGCGGGACTGGCCAGTTGGGACCGGGTCGGCGGCGTGGAACGCCTCTGGGCCGACTTATTGGGCACGGCGGAGTTTTTCGAGGCCCACGGCGCGAACGATGCCGATGCCGTGCAGGCGATGTTCAATGTCGTCTTGCGTCGCACCGCGCCGGACGCCGAGTTGTCCGTTTCGCTGGAAAACCTGCCGGGCAGCACGCGCGCGGAAATTGCCTTTGATTTGCTCACCAGCGATGAATCCCGGACGACGTGGATCAATCATTGGCATCGCGACTATTTGCACCGCGCGCCGGACGACGCGGAGTTGGATTACTGGCTGCGTCAGTACCGCAAAGGCGTCTCGACCGAGCTGATTCTTTCGCGGCTGCTGTCCGGGACCGCATATATGAATCAGCCGTACTTCGCAGCCACGGATTTTGGCGCCACGCCCAACGACGCGACGGATGACACCGAAGCCATTCAGTCCGCGATTGATTTGGCCGGCGCGTCAGGCAGTGGCGTCGTGTATCTCGCCGAGGGTGTGTTTGTGGTCGAAAATCTCTGGATCAGCCATTCCCACATCAAGTTGACCGGGCCCGGCACGCTCAAACTTCGAAATAACTCCCCCGCCGTCGGCGTGCTGACTGTGCAGGGAGATTTCAACGTCGTCTCATACGTCAATATCGATGGGAACAATTTGGGCAAACACACCGGACGCGCGGAAGGGCTGCGCGTGATCGGCAATGACAATCGCGTTTATCGCGTGACCGTGTCGAACACGCTGTTCGACATGCATGCTGAACCCTCCGGCGGCAACTTCATGATTGGCGGCGCGCGGAACACGTTAATCGAAACGAAATCCTACAATGCCGGTCACTCGAGCTACCGCCAAATTGGCGACAATAATCTCTACCGCGACATCATTGGAATCAACGCCCGGGTCAAGGGCTTCAACGGGATGGGGGACGGCAGCAGCTTCACGGTCGACGGCGGCTATTTCGAAACGAATGCCATGGAACACGAGCTTGGCGTCAATAGTTTTCAGGTCGATCCGGGCCCGATGGGGAAGCGCGTGCATCGTGTCGTGCTGAGAAACGTCGTGGCGAAGGGCCCTGAAAACAGCGTGCCGTGGACGACCAACGTGGCCAAATTCGCGCTGATTGATGAGATTGCGATCGAGAACAGCTTCTTTACTCATCAGGCCGAAAGCATCTACTCGCTCCGCTTCGCCGAGGGAGTCGGCAAGGTCTTGTTGCGGGACGTGTTTCTTAGCCGTGCCATGTACATGGAGCAGGACACGCATGACGGATCGGGGCTGCAGGACCCGCTCGACGAGTTAGTGATGCAGCGCGTGACCATTGGCGACGGCGTGCATCGCCCGACGTTTTCGATAGAGGAAGTCGAAGTCGGCCGGCTCGTGATCGAAGACTGCCGCTTCATCGGCTATACCGTGGCCGGCATCGATTGGGAATCGGCCGAGGGCGAATACACGCAAATTTCCATCTCCAACACGCTGTTCCGCGGCTACAATCCGATCCGAGTGACTTACGACATTCTGCCGAACGACGGCGGCGAATTGTCCAACGCCGCCAGGCGGCTGTGGTTCAACGTCAAACGCCGTAATGGCGGCGGGGCCGGCATGGCCATGATGCCGTAGTCGGCTGAGAGCGGCTTGCCCCGAGGTCGCCGCTCCGCTTTACTGGTCGCATGAGCAACTCACTTCTCGCCGGTTTCGATCTCAACGGAAAAGTCGCCCTCGTCACGGGAGCGAGCAAAGGGATCGGCGCGGCGATTGCGCAGGGGCTCGCTACATGTGGAGCGCTGGTCGTCGTCAGCAGCCGCAAGCAGGACGCGGTCGAGGCGGTCGCCGCCGAGATTCGCACGCAAGGCGGAAAGGCGGAAGCGATCGCCGCGCACGCCGGCGACCCCGCTCAGTTGCGAAGTTTGGTCGACGCCTGCACAGAGCGTTGCGGAGGCGTGGATATCCTCGTCAACAACGCGGCTACGAATCCGAAGTTCGGCCCGCTGCTGGACCAGAATCTCGATGTGTTCGAGAAAACGTTGGCGGTGAACCTCAAAGGGCCGTTCGAGCTGTGCCGTCTCGTGCATCCGCTGATGCGGGCGCGGGGCGGCGGCTCGATCATCAACATCAGCAGCATTGGCGGGCTGCGCCCGGAGCCGATGCTAGGCCTTTATAACGTCAGCAAGGCGGCGCTCTTGAGCCTGACACAGGCGATGGCGCGTGAATGGGGCGGCGATCAAATCCGCGTCAACGCGATCTGCCCTGGGCTGGTGCAGACGAAGTTCAGCGAAGCCCTCTGGCGCGACGAAGCGACGTTGCGCGGGTTCCTCGAGCGCGTGCCGTTGGGGCGGATGGCGCAATCCGAAGATATTGCACCGTTAGCGGTCTTCCTTGCTTCCCCAGCCAGCGGTTATTGCACCGGCGCGATCTTTACGATCGACGGCGGATTGACGATTTGACGCCGAATTATTTGTCGGGCGTGGCGTCCCCCTTGAGCGACCAGCCGACCGGCTGCGTCCAGGCCTGTTGCAGTTGTCCTGCGAGCGACGGATCAGGATGCGGCACGCTCGATGTGACAATCGCGCGAATGTAAAGTTCTTCGCCCGTGAGTTGATAGCTGGGGTTGGTTCCCGTTGCTTCGGCGAATGTGCGGCCGATTTCCGATGAATACTTCTTAGTGGTATCGAGCGCCGCGCCGGCGCCGTCCGTGCGTTCTTTTCCGTCGAGTAATGCATCGCGCGGCGTCCCGACGAAGCGCGTCGTGAACACCGCATCTCCTTGCGGCTCGATTTCCAGGCTCAGCGTGCGCGTTGATGCATCGTACTGGAAGTCGCGCAGCGTGACTCCGGTCGACGCATAGAAATCGCCGGCCTTGATCGCGCGGATCAACGAGTCCGGTGTGAGATGCCGCGCGCGGACCATGATCCAACCGCGGCCAGGGCGCTGCTCTTGGGCTCCGTCGTAATGATGACTGTCGTCCGTGGCCAGGCCCATCAGGGGAGCCGCGTTGAGTTCCGCGATGCGCAGGGTGTTGGCGATGTCCCAGATTTCCTCCATGCCGGCGCGATGCTCGTCACCGTCGTTGTTGACGCCCGTGTGCCCGTTGTAGACCTCGACGAAGCGCTCGTTGATCACCGCGGCAATGTCTTCGGCCGTGACGGCCCAACCGAAGTTGGGGTGATTCAGGTGTGCGAGCATTGGCTTGCCTGACTTGCGTTCCTGTTCTTCGACGGCGCGCAGATCGGCGGCCATGGCGTCGCGCATCGTCGCGCCGCCAAGCGGTTGGATCAGTTCCTGAATGTTGGCAATGTTGATGTGCAGCGGTTTGCCATCGACGGCGTCGCTCAGTTCCTCCGACGGGATCATCAGGAACTTGCCGCGCTCTTCGACGAGATGCCGAAACTCATCCAGCGGCTTGAGTCGCACTTCCAGCGTTTCCTGGGCGCGATCGCCGCGGGTTTCGACCCAATGGTCGCCAAACCGCGCCAGGTATTTTTCCAGCGCTGCCGGATGGCCGCGTTTCTCGATTCGCGACCAGGACATCCAGCGCTCGCCAGCGCTCAGTACGTTGTGATCCGAGAGCGCGAGGAACTGATAGCCGTGTGTGCGATACCATTCGGCGATCATCTCCGGGAAATCGTTGCCGTCGCTCCAGAGCGAGTGCGTATGCAGATTACCGCGAAACCAACGCAACGGAGCGTCGGCGGTGATCGGGTCCGGCTCACCCGTCCGCGCCTGCTGGAGAACGCTGCTGACGAGGAGGCAGAAAAGCATCGCTCGCCACGAGTTTCGTCGATTTACCAGCTGCATCTACGCGTCCTCGAAATTCGGAACATCCATTCAATCGACGTAAACAAATTCATTCAAGTTAAACATCGCCAAGGTGAGCAGCGTGAGCGACTTCGACAGCTCGTTCTGGTCGGCGCCTTCCAAAATGCGTTGGCGCTCTACCGAGGTATATAGGAACGTCTCCGCCCGGGCCTGCTCGGCGAGAGAAGGATTGCGCCCGAATAGGCGACGATACAGTAACTCCACGCAGGCATCCGGTTTGTCGCCGGCGCGCTCCTGAACGAATTGTGTCAGATCACCTGCGCTTTGCAGCGAGAAATCGGAGTTCAGCAGCAGCAACGATTGCGGGGCGATCGTCGAACGCGTGCGGCGCGGGCAGGAAGTGGCCGCTTCCGGGCGATCGAAGGCCTCGAACAAAGGGTAACGCAAATTGCGCCGCGCAAAGATATACACGCTGCGGCGGCGATGGTCCTCTTCGTCAGGGCTGGGCGACCAATGGTCGCGTAGCAGCGTGGAGACCAACTCCGCCGGCAACGGCGGCATCACGCCCGGCCCGCCCGTGCGTGGGCTCAAGCGATCGGCCGCGGCGAGCATACAGTCGCGAATCGCCTCCCCTTCGAGACGTTGCCGGCGCATGTGCCAGAGCAGCCGGTTTTCGGGATCTAGCTTCAGGCCTTGCTCCCAGACCGCGGCGTCCCCTTCCGACGCATGAGTCGCTTGTCGATACGTCGCCGAGTTGAGCATCAACTTATGCAATCGCTTCAGGCTCCAACCTTGTCGCGGGAGTTCGCGCGCGAGCCAATCAAGCAACTCCGGGTGCGTCGGCGCTTCGCCCATCACGCCGAAATCACTGGGCGTAGCAACCAACCCTTCGCCGAAATGATGCTGCCAAAGGCGGTTCACGATCACCCGCGTGGTGAGCGGATGATCCGGCCTCGTGAGCCAGCGCGCGAGCGCTGCACGTGGCGACTGGTCATCCACTGTGGGCGCATCGCCCCAGGAGTTGGCAATCCGCGGAAAGGCTGGCCGCAATTCCTGCGCGGGGCGCCGAAAATCGCCGCGCGCGTAGAGGAACGACGGTGCGCGATCCGCGGCGTTTCGTTCGCGAAGTTCTCGATCGACATCCGGCTTGCGAAAATGGAGCGCCGGTTCGAAGCAGGCGCGGAGACGGTAGAAATCGGCCTGGCTAATGGGATCGAACTTGTGGTCGTGGCACTCCGCGCAGCCGATCTGCAAGCCCAGGAACACGCTGCCGACCGTGCCTGCGATGTCGTTCAACACCATATGCCGGCGCTCTTCCTGGCGGTTGATGTCCGGCATGTCCGGGCCGCAGAGCGCGAAGCCGGTCGCGATCGAGGACGACGCGTCGTCCGGACGAAGCACATCGCCGGCGATCTGGCGTCGCACGAACTCGTCGTACGGCAGGTCATCGTTCAACGCTTGAATCACACAGTCGCGATACTTCCAAGCAGTGGGACGCACGAGGTCATGCTCGAAGCCATCGGTCTCGGCGTAGCGGGCCAGATCGAGCCAATGTTGCGCCCAGCGTTCGCCGTACCGCGGCGAAGCGAGCAGACGATCCAGCAACCACTCGTACGCGTCCGGTCGTTCGTCCGCAATAAAGGCGTCGACCTCTTCCGGCGTCGGCGGCAGGCCGATGAGATCAAGCGTCACGCGTCGAATCAACGTGACCCGATTGGCTGGCGGCGCGGGGGACAATCCCTTCTTTTCCAGCTTCGCGAGGATGAAGCGATCGATCGCGTTGATCGGCCAATCTTCGGCTTGGACTGCTGGTGGAGTCGGCTCGCTTAGCGGCCGAAACGACCAATGCTCACGGTCGCTGTCGGTGATCGCGGGTTCATGCGTCGCCGCATCTTCGGCGCGGGCGCGCAACGTCAGCGACGCGATGGTTGCAAACAACGCCAGCGCGCAAATAAGCCCAGGGGAGGCCACCGACAACTTGCTTTTCATGCACAACCTCCGAGGGCCTCCCCTGGGCTTTGCGGCAACGACGTCGTTGATCCGCGACCGTTATTTTGTAATCAGATACGTCGGCGTCAGCAACGAGACGCCGTCGCGGTTCAGCATTTCCAGCTGTTGGAGCCCGTTCACCACTGCGCGGGAACGGTGCGGTTCCAGTTGCTTCAAGTAAGGCAGCGCCAGCTCGACCAAGGAAAGCTGCTGGCGGTTGAACAGGCGCACGTCTTCGTCCGCCTCGATGCGTCCGGTGTCATCGTCACCGGCGCTTTGTTCGAGCAGTTGCTCGAAAAAATCGCGATTGCGCGGGATTACGCGCAGTTCGTACTTGCCTTTTTCGAGTTTCGCTTCGCCGGCGATGTACGTGATCGCGTCGTCGAGCGTGCCGAGCTTGTCGACCAGGCCGAGTTCCAGCGCCTGCTTGCCGGTGAAGACCCGACCGCCGGCCAGTTCGTCGATCGGCTTTTTCAGGCGATCGCCGCGCGCCGCGACGACGTGACCCTTGAAGACGCCGTAGATCTCGTCCATCCAGGCTTGCATCCGCGTGCGTTCCGCATCGCTGAACACGCTGCCGGAGCTGAGCATGCCGGCGTTCGCGCCGCGGCGGTATTCCTTGAATGACACGCCGGCCTTGTTCCACAGCTGCGTCGTCGCCAGCTTGCCGCCGACCACGCCGATCGAGCCGGTGATCGTCGCGGCGTCGGCGAAGATTACGTCCGATCCGCAGGCGACGTAGTACCCGCCGCTGCCGGCCACGTCGCCCATCGAGACCACGAAGGGCTTGCGGGCTTTCACGCGCTTCGTGGCGTCCAGAATGATCTCGCTCGCCACGGCGCTGCCGCCGGGCGAATTCACTCGGAGCACGACGGCCTTCACCGAGTCATCGGCCGCGGCCTCGTCGAGCGCCTTGCGAATCGCCGTGCTGCTCGCGGCTTCGCTCATGCTGAGCGGCGAGATGCCGCCGTTGCCGAGATCGATCGCCCCTTCGACATGCACGATGGCGATCGAATCCTTGCTGGTTTTCTTGGCCTTGGCTTCGTTCATCGCGTCGGCCCAGAGTTTCACCAGACCGAACGGCGAAGAAAGATCCACTTCCGGCGCCTTCTTGTGACCGTACTTGCGATCGAACACGACGTCGTCGCCGTACTTGCCTTTCAGCACGGCGGTGAAATCCTGGCGATGTTCGACGGCGTCGATCAAACCTTCCTTGAGCGCCTTCTCGGCGGTGTAAGGACCGTTATCGATCCAAGCCCGGGCTTTCGCGGCGTCGACCTTGCGGCCGGCGGCGATCAAATCGACATAGGTTTCGAACTGGCTATCGAGCAACCAATTCTGCATCTGCTCGGCGGCGGTGCTGGGTCCGGTCCGCATGTACTGCTCGGCCGCGCTCTTGTATTCGCCGCAGGTGAGAAAATCCGGCTGCACGCCAAGCTTGTCCAGTAGGCCGCGCAGGAACATCGATTCGCCGCCGACACCGGCCACCCAGACGTCGGCCGTCGGCACCACGCTGACGCGCGACGCGCCGGAGAGCAGCACGTAGTCGCCCATCTGCAACGAATCGGAGTGGACGTAAATCTCTTTGCCTTGCTCGCGGAGCTTGCCCATGGCCTGGCGAATTTCTTCGATCTGCGCGGAACCGATCGACGCCCCGTCGTAGAGCATGACGATCGCCTTGACCTGCTCATCCTCGCCGGCCTTCTTGAGCCGTGCGACCAGCCCGGTCAGCGATTCCCCGCCAGCGGAGCCGAACAAGATGTCGGCGACGGGGGGCTTCTCGCTCACGGCGCCGGACAGCCGAAAGATCGGCACCGTCGGTTTCTTGGCGGCGGATTTTTGGGCGTGGGCCGGGGCCGTCATCAGACTGGCGGCAAGGCAACCGAAGAGCAACAGTCGAAGGGACGGAAGGTTCATGTTGTGGGTCCTCGTGAATCGTGCGAATGTTGATGTTCGTGGCGAATCGTAGTAGTAGTCGCGTCATGGGGCCTTGCGCATCTCGACCGGCTCAGCGCCGTTGACCGTCGTCATTCTTCGAAAGGTCTCGGCGTCGGCGTTGACGAAGTGTACGGTGCCGTCGCCCATGAGCGTTGTCGTGCCCCCGTCGTTCCAAGCGCCGATGCCGGCAAGAGGATCTTCTGCGGAGACGTATAAGTCATCCGGCTTCGTCCACGGGACGGCCTGATCAGCGTTCGCTTCTAACGCCAATAAGGTAAGCGAGAGCCCGTCGGTGACATCGGCTGGTTTTTTGGGCGTTTCGCCAATCAATGAGCTTTCGGTGCGAATCGCCAAGTATACCGTCTCGCCGGCCACCTCACTCGAATGATGCGGCGAACGAAAGACGCCCGGCATTCGCGAGATTAGCTTTCGGTTGTGGGCACTATCCCATGGTTCGTCCAAATGAAACTCTTGGTAGAGCTGCTCCTGCCCCAGGTAAGGCAAGATGCGGACTCGCCAACTCAGCAGTCGCTTTCCGTCGGAATCGAAAGTGGCAAAGGCCGGAAATTCGCGATGTTCGGCGAGATGGCGGTGAAGCGCCAACCCGATCTCTCTGAGGTTGTTCGACGACTGCGCTCGACGTGCGGCTTCTCGCGCGGTTTGCAGCGCTGGTAGTAACAGTGCGATCATGGTCCCCGAGGTCGCGACGCCGGAATCGAGTTCGTAGCGCAACTCCACGCGTTTCCCTTGCACCTTGGGCGCGAGCAACTCGCTTTGCGCTTCGATCATCCGCTTCATGTACTTGCGTCCGGCCAATTCCACTTCGTCGTCGGTTTTTGGCTGGGTTGCGAGCTGCATCAGCGCGGCTTGCTTGCCGAAAGCGCGCGCCGTCTCCAGCAGTTTCGCCAACTCCTTCGCGTTCGCTTCATCCTGCGATATGAGCGCCAAGCGTGCGACAACGCCGTCACGCGCGCTCAGCGTGAGCTGCGCGTGCTGGATGTGGTCCGGAATCTTCAATAGCGGCTGGAACGGCGGCGGAAGCTGGCTTGCCTGTCGCTGCAACTGTGTAATGACGCCGCGCAATGGTTCTAGCGTCGCCATGACCGTGACATCGTTCTTAAGTGTCGCTTTCGCCAGCAGTTCACGCAACGGTGACGTTTGCTTCGCCTCCAGCATCGCCTTCAGGGATGATTCCGGACTAAACAGAATTGTCCGCTCATCCACGAGACAATAGCTCGGCTGCGTCGGATCGAGCGCACGCCGAAATTTCTTTCCGGCGACCGTTCCATCTTCCGTTACACTCGCCAGCGGCGGAAACAGGCTGGCCGCTTTCAGCGGCTCCGAGGCGTGCATCACCATTCCCGCGAACGGCTGACCTTGCTCGGTCATCGTACCGAACACGATGATCACATCGAGAACTTCCGGGTTGAATCCCAGATCGCGCTTTCCACCTGCCTCAATCACTTCGTGCGGCATCAATTC
>ENA-ORBV01006529-ORBV01006529.1-microbial-mat-metagenome-genome-assembly--contig:-NODE-6529-length-20522-cov-12.907263_pt1 | contig 20522 bp, 19 predicted proteins | sample MGYA00237777_ERZ505514 | MGnify/ENA primary metagenome ERZ505514 (study PRJEB26160, sample SAMN06269048) | microbial mat metagenome | isolation source: Oligotrophic lake microbial mat | place... | reverse complement strand
TGTCTTTGGTCATGGGCCCACTACGGCTCTTGCCGCCCACCTCGGTCCATTTGCCGCTGACGAACGGGTGTTGGCCGTCGTCGAGAGAGAGCGGCGCGACGAGCGCGGGTACGGGGATCTCTTGCTCGGCCGCTTCGAGCAACGCCGTGACCGGCGTCGTGTAGGGTCGTTCGGCCTCGTCGGAGCTGTCCAGCAGCATGTGGCAGAGCGTCACGGTGAGGACCAGCTTGCCGCGGCTGCGGTCGGTCTTGCGCGGAACGAGCGGAAGGGTTCGCATGCCTTCGACGCAAACCGTCGGGCTTTGCGCGCCTGCACTGTGCAGGCCCGCGCTTTGCGCGCCCGTTATTCGCTCGTGATGCTCTTGCGTCAACCCGCGCAGCAATCCCAGCCTGCGCACCCAGCCCGCGCGCAGCAACCCGCCCGGCATGAAGCGTCCGATCAGCAGGATCACGGTGCCGTAGATCGTGGCCTGGTAGCCCTTCACGTTCACCAGCAGCCATTGCTGCATGGTGGCGAGCAACAGAACCCCGACCAGCGGCCCCCAAAGCAGGCCCGAACCGCCGAGCAGCGCCATCGCGACCGGCACCAGCGCCACGTTGAGCCCGAACACCGTTCCCGGATCGATGAAACTCATCTGCCAGGCCTGGATCGCGCCGGCCACGCCCGCGAAAGCCGCCGCGAGCACGATGACCGCAAGCTTCGCCGGGAAGATGCGCACGCCCATGACTTCGGCGACTTCTTCGTCGTTGCGGATGCTCTTGAGAGCATAGCCGAACCGGTTGTGCGCCAGCCGCGCGCTGACGAGCACGGTGACCACGCAGACCGCGAGCGCAATGAAATAAGCGCGCGTCAGCACATTCTCCGGCGGCAGCACGATGCCGTCCGACCCGTTGGTGATCGGCACCAGGTTGAGTGCGAGCACCTCGGCAAGCGGCAGCAGCGCGAGCGTGCCGAAAGCGAAGTAGTCGCCCTTGAGACGAAAAAGCGGCACCGCGAGCAGCGCCGCTGCAAGCCCGGTGACGAGCAGCGCGAACACCATGGCAAGGCCGGTCGGGTACTTTCCGACCAGCGCAATTGCGAACGCGTACGCGCCGATGCCGTAGAAGGCGTAGTGGCCGAGGTTGACGTAGCCCATTTCGCCCGCCACCCAGTCCCAGCTTTGCGCGAGCACGAACGCCACGAGGATCGTGAACGCGAAGGTCGTGTAGTAAGCGTTCTGCGCAAGCGGCACCCCGCCCGCCGCGACGAGCAACGCGAGCTTCGAAAGCGAGCCCGTGCGGCTCATCGCGACCGGCCGAGCCCTTTGGGAAACACGACCAGGATGCCGAGCAGCAGGATCACCGAAAGCGCGGGCGCCCATTCGGATTTCCAGAAGAAGCCGGTGAGCCCCTCGGCCACTCCGAGGAAGATGCCCGCGAGCAGCGCGCCGACGAGGTTGCCGATTCCGCCGAGGATGATGATCGTGAAGGCTTTGACGGTCAGCCCGAACCCCATGTACGGGTCGACGGGAAACGACATCGTGTAGAGCACCGCGGCGATGGCGACGATCGACGAGCCAAAAGCGAAAGTCGCCGCCTTCATGCGGCTGCTGTTTACACCGCAGATCCTCGCGCCCACCGGATCCTGCGTGACCGCGCGGATCGCGCGCCCGAACCAGGTGCGGCGCAGGAAGACCTGCATCGCAACAGTAAGCACGGCTATCGCCCCGAAGATCCAGATCTGCGTGGTCGAGATGACGATCTCGCCGATCTCGATTGCCTCGAAGCGCAGCGGGATGTTCCTCTGCGTGGCACCCGCGAGCTTGGCGGTGAGGTCGGAAAGGATCAGCAGGGCGCCGACCGTGACCAGCACCGTGCCCACGGTCGACTCGAAGTGATTGCGCTTCTCGAGCGGCTGCAGCAGCACCGTGTAGAAAAAGTAACCGAACACGAACAGCGCCGGCACGAGCACCAGCATGATGACGACCGGGTGCAGCTTGAAGGCCGCGTACAGCAGGCTCGCGGCGACGCCGGCCACCGCGAGCAGCGTCCCGTGCGAAAAATTGAGGATCCGGACGACGCCGTAGATCAGCGAGAGGCCGAAAGCCACCAACGCATACAGGCCGCCGAGGAGGATGCCCCCGATCAGGACCTGTACGAGGGCCTCTATCGACACACGCCGGCCGGCGCCGGAACGGGGACCGCTTTTGCTCTCGCTACTGCCACGTCGGCGACGGCCAGACCAGCTTGCCGGTGGCGACGTTCTGCGGCCATACGACCTGGACCTTGCCGCCCTGCATCTGCACGGTGAAGGCGCCGTTGTCCGGGAATCCGCGTTCGTCGAAGACGATATCGCCGGCAGGCGACTTGAAGGTGCCCTTGTAGAGCGCCTCCTTCACTTTCTCGCGGTCGATGGCGCCGGCCTTCTCGATCGCCTGCATCATGACGAGATACGAGGACAGCCGCCCGAGCGTCCAGATGTAGTCGAACATGCTCACATCCGCCTTCTTCATGACCGTCTCCACGAGGTCGCTGTAGTCGCCCTTGATGCCGGGATACCAGGCCAGCTCGCCAGTCATGCCCTCGATGTCCTTGCCGACCTGGCGCGCGAGCGAGCCGGTCAGCATCACGTGGTGCACGTCCATGGCCTTGACCTTGAGCTGGCGCATCTGCTGCACGAGCGGCACCGAGGCGCCGTCGAACGACGAGATGTAGACGATGTCGGCCTTCGAGGCGCGGATCTTGGAAATCATCGCGGTGAAATCCTTGAGGTCCGGCGAGAAGGTCTCGTTGCCCACCACCTTTATGCCTTGCGCTTCTGCCTTCTTGGACCAGAAGCCGGTGATGCCCTTCATGACCGGGTTGTCGTGCGTCACGAAGAAAATCGACTGCGGCTTGGGATTGACCTTGGAAAGCATGTCGAAATAGCGCTCTGACCAGCGCGGCACCACAGGGAAGGGCGTGCCCCAGAAATACTTGAGCCCGCGGTCGTACAGCGCCGGCGTGGCGATGTTCGCGGCGACCATCGGGATCTTGTGCTTCTCGCCGATCGGCGGCACCGGCCCGCCCATCGAGGACCAGTCCGGCCCCACGAAAAAATCGACTTTGTCGACGGTGGCCATCTTCTCGTAGAGCGACACCGCCGTGGCCGGCACGCTCTGGTCGTCATAGATGACGAACTTGATCGGTACCTTCTTGTTGCAGGCCTTGACCTGGATGCCGCCAGTGCGGTTGACCTCCTCGGCGAACACTTCCGTGAGCTTGCGCCACTTGTCCGCGAGCGTAGAGAACGGGCCGGTCTCCGAAATCGTGGTGCCGAGAAGGATCGGGTCGTTGCAGGAGCCCAGCTTCGCCGACGCAACGCCCGCATAGGCAGCGGCCGCCACCGCGAGCGCTCCGAGCAATGGATAGCGCAAGGACCTCATTTTTGTCTCCTCGGTTATATTGCGGTGCAGTATGCGCTCCGCTCTGTAAAACAAGCATCGCAAACGCCCCATGGCGAGTCAAGCTAGCGTTCGCAGGCTGGGTTGCATCCACTTCAGTCGGGTTAACATAGCCGCGACGTTTGCGACATTTACACAGGAGACCGACATGGCATTTCTGCGCAATGGCTGGTACATGGCCGGCTGGGCGAAGGACCTGCAACCGGGCGGCATTTTCGCCCGCACCATCTGCAACGAGCCGATCGTTTTCTATCGCGACATGGAGGGCAATCTCGCGGCCCTCGAAGACCGCTGCTGCCATCGCCACTACCCGCTGTCGCTTGGCGCGGTGATCGGCAATCGCATCCAGTGCGGCTACCACGGCTTCGAATACGACGCGACCGGCAAGTGCGTGAAGATCCCTTCCCAGGCCCAGGTTCCCGACAATGCACGGGTAAAGAGCTACGCGACCGTCGAACGCAACCACTGCCTCTGGGTCTGGATGGCCGAGCCGGCCACGGCCGACCTGTCGCAGATCCCTGACCTCTCCTTCCTCGATGACGGCAACTGGGGATGGAAAGGCACGATGTACCCGGTCAAGGGCCGCTACCAGTTCATCATCGAGAACCTGATGGACCTCACGCACCTCACCTTCGTGCACGCGACCACGATCGGCAACTACGCGCTGATCGACCAGGCCGACATAAAGACTATCCGCGGCGAGAACGACGTGGAGGTGCATCGCTGGATGATCAATTCCGATCCGCCCCCCACTTATGCGAAGGCCGCGGACTTCAAGGGCGGCAAGTGCGACCGCTGGCAGCTCTTGCGCTACACCAAGCCGTCGGTCATCCGGCTATGGTCCGGCGCCGCGCCGCACGGCCGGAATGCGCGCGAGAAAATCGCCAGGCATGGCGCACCCGAGGGCGCCAAGCTCGGCGGCATCGGTCTGGTGAACCTCAATCTCATCACGCCCGAGACCGAGACCTCGACGCATTACTTCTGGGCGCAGGGCCAGGACAAGGCGCCGCAGGACCAGGCCATGTCCGACATGGTGTTCGGCCAGATCGAGCTCGCGTTCAAGCAGGACTGGGCGCTCTTCGAGCAGCAGCAGATCCGCACCAACCAGGCGCCGGATGCGCCGCGCATCAGCGTCGGCGGGGACGCAGGCGGCGTGCATTCGATCAACATGCTGAACAAGGCCATCGAGGCCGAGCAGCTGGGGTTGAGGGCGGTCGCCTAGGAAGGGACGCGGGAAAACCCAGGGGGGAATCCGGTTCCCCCTGTTCCCTACCTCATGTTCAAGACAACGATCGCCGGCAGCCTTCCGAAGCCGGAATGGCTCGCCGAGCCGCAGAAGCTCTGGCCGCAATGGAAGTCCTCGGGCGCCGAGCTCGCCGCGGCCAAGCGGGATGCGACGCTCCTCTGGCTCAAGGAGCAGGAAGACGCCGGCATCGACATCGTCTCGGACGGCGAGCAGTCCCGCCAGCACTTCGTCCACGGCTTTCTCGAGTTCGTCGAGGGCATCGACTTCGAAAACAAGGTCAAGATGGGCATCCGCGACAACCGCTATGACGCGATGGTGCCGCGCGTGGTCGGGCCGTTGAAGCTCAAGGGCCGCGTCCACAAGGTCGAGGCCGGCATCGCCCGCGCCCACACGAAGAAGCAGCTCAAGATCACCCTGCCCGGGCCGATGACCATCGTCGACACGATCGCCGACGAGTACTACGGCGACCGAGTCAAGATGGCGATGGCCTTTGCCGACCTGCTCAACCAGGAGGCGCGCGCGCTGGTGAAGGACGGCGTCGACGTAATTCAGTTCGACGAGCCGGCCTTCAACGTCTACATGAAAGAGGTCAACGTCTGGGGCATCAAGGCGCTGGAGCGCGCGGCGAAGGGATTAAATGCGGGCCTCAAGTGCAAGACCGCCGTGCACATCTGCTACGGCTACGGCATCAAGGCCAACACCGACTGGAAAGAAACGCTCGGGGCAGAGTGGCGGCAATACGAGCAGATCTTCCCGGCGCTCGCCAAGTCGAGCATCGACCAGGTGTCGCTCGAATGCATCCACTCCAGGGTGCCGATCGAATTGATGGGATTGCTGAAGGGCAAGGACGTGCTGGTGGGCGTGATCGACGTGGCCTCGGACAAGGTCGAGACGCCGGCGGAGGTCGCCGCGACAATCGGCCGCGCCCTCAAGTACGTGCCGAAGAACCGGCTCTTTCCCTGCACCAACTGCGGCATGGCGCCGATGAATCGCGACATTGCGATCGCGAAGCTCAAGGCCCTCGCGGCCGGCGCCGCGATTGCCCGCAAGCGCTACAAGTAAAAAAGGTAGAAAAGTAAAAAAGGGGCCAGGCTCGAATTTCGGCTGCCGCGATCGTGCAGCAGCGACCTGAATCGAAATTCGAGCCTGGCCCCTTTTTTACTTCAGGTGCCTAAAAAAACGTGGTCTGTCCCTGAATTACCAGGCGTAAGCGAAGGCGGGGAAGACCTCGGACTTCGAGCCGCGCGGATCGCAGCCGGCTTCGAGCACGCCGGTGTCCTCGTCGATCTGGGCGCCTGACAGAAAGCCTTCAGACCAGTCGGGTGCGAGGTCCACGAGGTGGCCGCGGCGCCTCAACTCGTCGAGCACCTTTTTGCCGACCCTCTCCTCGATGCGCACATGCTGCGGAAAATGGCTGTGCGGTGCGAAAAATCCAGGGAAATGATCCGAGGACAGCTTGGCTGCCTCGATCGCCTCCTGCAGCGTCATGCCAAAAACCTCGCGGTTGAGCATGAACTGCAGCGACCACTGCTCCTGCTGATCGCCGCCCATGGTGCCGAAAGTCATCCACGGCTTGCCTTTTCTGAACGCGAGCGAAGGCGTGAGCGTGGTGCGCGGCCGCTTGAAAGGCGCGACCACGTTCGGATGGTTCGCGGGCTGCAGGTAAAACGTCATCATGCGTGAGGAGAGCGGATGGCCGAGCTCCGGCATGACTGGGGCGGAGGCGAGCCACGCGCCGCTAGGCGTAAAAGAGGCCATGTTGCCCGCCGCATCGATCGCATCGACATGCACCGTGCCCGCGCCCCACGGCTGCGGTGTAAAACGTTCGTCCTCCGGCAGAAGCGCCGCGTTCTTCCACGCATCGCCCGGGCGCAGCTCGTCGTTCGCATGGCGCAGGTTGACAAGCTCCGCGCGGCGCTTGCCGTATTCGTTCGACAGCAGCACGTCGCCCGGCACCAGCGCCTGCGAGGGGTCGCCGTAGTACTGCTCGCGATCGGCGAAGGCGAGCTTGATGGTTTCGATCAACAGGTGGAGATAATCCGCGCTGTTGTGGCCCATCGCCGCGAGCTCGAAGTTGCGCAGGATCGCAAGCGCCTGCAGCATTGCAGGACCTTGCGTCCAGAAGCCGCATTTGAAGATCGTGGCTTCGCCATATTCGAAGCGCACGGGTTCCTCGACCAGCGTGCGGAAACGCTCGAAGTCGCTGCGCTCGAGCAGCCCGTCGCGCTCCTTGGAAAAGCGCACGATGGCCTCGGCGACGTCGCCGAGGTAGTACGCATCGTGCGCGGCCTGGAGTTTCGCCGCGCGCTCGCCCGTAGCGTTTCTCTCCGCATTGGCAAGGTAGTCGTACATGCGCGCAAGCGCTGCGTTCTTCATTAGCGAGCCCACCTCGGGCACGCCGTGCGGGAGGTAAAGCGCGCGGCTGCCTTCCCAATCGCCAAACTTGGGCTCCAGCGCCCGGAGCCCGAACTTGTGCTGGTTTACGAGCCCGTTCGAGACGGGAAAACCCTCTTTCGCCAACGCGAGCGCCGGCGCCACGGCATCCGCGAGGCTCAGCGTCCCGTAACGGGCGAGCGCCGTGATCAGCGCGCTGAAAGTCGCCGGCACACCCGCAGCCAGGATGTCCTCGTCCGGCACGTGGTCCAGGCCGCGACGGCGGAATTCCCCAGGTGTCGCGCGGCCCGGTGCGGCCATGTTGCCGTTCAGCGCGATCACCTTGCTGCTGCCTGCGAGGCGGATCAGCAGCGGGCACTCGCCGCCGATGCTGTTCATCTGCGGATCGACCAGGCCTTCGACCAAGGTCATCGCCACCGCGGCGTCGATCGCATTGCCGCCGGCTTTCATCACATCGACGCCCGCGTCGACCGCAAGGTGATGGCTTGCAGCGGCTGCGCCGTGCGTGCCGAAGAGGCGTGGATAGAACGTGGTGCGGTCGGTGGGCGCGACGCGATAGGCGCGGTTGCTCCTGGCGGATGGATTCATGGACATAGTTTAATCAGAGTTTAGTCAGGGACAGACCACGTTTACTTCCGGATAAACGTGGTCTGTCCCTGATTCAGCTGGGGTGGGCCAAGTCGGCGCGGGTGTAGGGGATCGAGAAAGTGGCGTCTGGAGGAATCGAAGGCACGGATTTCGCCCACGCTTCGAACCGGGCGCGCATCGCCGCGAGGCGTGACGCGTCCTTCTTCGCAAGGTTGGCACGCTCGCGCTGGTCCTTCGAGAGGTCGAAGAGGAATTCCCCGTCCTCGCTCGCAAAATACTTCCAGTCCCCCGAGCGCATCGCGCGCTGGCCGCGGAATTTCATTCGCCAGAACAGGTCGCGCTCGATGCGTTTCCCGGGATCCCTGAGCACCGGCAACAGGCTCACGCCGTCGAGCGGGTACTCCGGATGCGCTTTCGCGCCCGCAGCCTCAAGGAAGGTCGGCAGCCAGTCCATGGTCGTTGCAAGCTGCGCGGTCGTGCCCCCTGCGCGGATCTGAGCAGGCCAGCGCACGATGTAAGGCACGCGGATACCGCCCTCCAGCAGGTCCATCTTCTTGCCGACCAGCGGCCACGTATCCGAGAAGCGTTCGCCGCCATTGTCGCTGGTGAAGACGACGATCGTGTTCTCCGCCGCGCCTATGGCTGACAACGCATCCAGGATGCGGCCGATGCCCTCGTCCATGTGGTGGACCATCCTGAGATAAGTCTCGACCGAGCCGCCGTCGGTATGGATGATCTTATCGATCGAGCGCGCCACCGCCTCGTCCTCGCGCGTTTCCCACGGCCAGTGCGGCGCGGTGTAGTGCACCGAGAGCAGGAACGGGGTCTTGCCGTCCGAGTTTTTTCCCGCCTGCCTGCCGATGTAATCCACTGCGCGATCCGAGATGAGGTCGGTGAGGTAGCCGGGCTTCTGCACCGCGGCCTCCCCTTCGCACAGGTCGTGGACGCCGGCCGAATCGCAGTGCGTGAAGTAGTCGACCCCGCCGCTCATCACGCCGAAGAATTCCTGGTAGCCGCTTTGCAGCGGCCCGAAGTGCGGCGGAAAACCGAGATGCCACTTGCCCGCGAGCGCGCTCGAGTACCCGGCGGCGGCAAGCAGCGAAGGCATCGTCGGATGCCCCGCCGGCAGGCCGAGATCCGGGTTGCCCCTCGTGCGGGTCGCCATCGGCTCCTCCGCGCCGCCGCGCAGCCGGTATTGCCAGCGGCCGGTGATCAGCGCGAAGCGCGAGGGCGAGCAGACGGAGGAGTTCGCGTACCCGTCGGTGAAGCGCAAGCCCTCGGCCGCCATGCGGTCGAGGTTCGGCGAGCAGGACGCGCCCCGTGCGGCGGAGCGGCCGCCATAGCAGCCGAGGTCCGCGTAACCGAGATCGTCGGCGAGGATGAAAACGAAGTTGGGTTTCATGCCGGGATAATATAGGAGGACGGTCGCTCGGCCCCGATGGAGGAAACGCATGAACGCGAAACAGCAAAACGATGTCCGCGCACAAGTCTCGGCGGAGGAATGGCAGGTGCGCGTCGATCTGGCCGCCTGCTACCGGCTGGTGGCGCTCTACGGCTGGGACGACATCGTCTTCACGCACATCTCAGCGCGCGTGCCCGCGCCGGTGCAGAACGACCCGCATCACTTCCTGATCAACCCCTACGGCATGATGTTCGAGGAGATCACTGCCTCGAGCCTCGTCAAGGTCGACGAGCACTGCGCCAAGGTGCTCGACTCACCCTACCCGGTCAATCCCGCCGGCTTCGTGATCCACAGCGCGATCCACTTCGGCCGGCCGGACGTGCAGTGCGTCCTGCATACGCATACGCCCGACGGCGTGGCGGTCGCGGCGCAGAAGGACGGATTGCTGCCGATCTCACAGCAAGCCACCATCGCTCTCGCCTCGCTCAGTTACCACGACTACGAAGGCATCGCGGTCAACGACGCCGAGAAGGCGCGACTGGTGAGCGACCTCGGCAACAGCACCAACTTGATCCTGCGCAATCACGGGTTGCTCACGGTGGGGCCCGCCATCGCCGACGCTTTCCTCATGATGTTCAACCTGCAACGGGCCTGCGAGATCCAGGTCCGCGCCCAGGGCGCCCAGACGATCGAGGTCGATCCGCGAATCGTCGCGGGCGTGAAGGCGGCCGCAGAGAAAGTCACCAAAGGGTTGGGCGGACAGATCGCGTGGCCGGCATTGCTGCGGAAGCTCGAGCGGCTCGACCCCAGCTATAAAACCTGAGCAGCGCTACCGCTTCTTCCCCTCGTACTGCGCCACCGCCTTCTTGAGGTCCGTGTACTCCTCGCAGCCGAAGGTGCAGAGCCGGTCGAGCCGGGCAAGGTGCTCCTTGGCCTTGGGCAGGTTGTTCACCATCAGGTAGGCCTCGCCGATGTACTCGTGCGCGCCGCGGTAGTCGGGCTTGAGCCGCAGTGCCTCGCTGTAGTGCTTGAACACGAGGTTCATGTTCGGGTTGGCGCTCTTGCGGATCGAGTACGCGTACATGTTGTGGTACTCGGCATTCTGCGGCGACGCGGTCACCGCGTCCCTGAGCACGAGGATTGCACCCGGCCAGTCTCTCTTCGTCGTCAGCGCGTTTACTTTCTCCATTACCGGGTCGGAAGGCCCCCAGGGCGGTTCGGGATCCGGGGAGCCCCCGGCGGCAAAGGCAGCCCCGGTGAACGAGGACGCCGCGAGATAAACCGCTACCATCAGGGCCTGCTTCTGGATAATTCTCATGTCGACCTCCTTCGGTAATTTTTCCTGACATGCGCTTGACTGACTTGCGCGGCGCGCTCCTGGCCGCGGTCGTTGCCGCTTCGGTGACGTTAACAGCAATCGCACAGCCGGTATTCCCCGAAATCGGCACGCGCGCCCAGGCGGTCGCGGCGCTGGGGCATCCGGATGCGCGCCAGCGCGCCGCAGCCGTCATTTATATCGCACGCACTGGCCTCGCCGCCGACGGGCCGATGCTCGTCAAGCGGCTGTCGGATGACAATCCCGTGGTCCGGGAACTCGCCGAGGCGGGCACATGGCAGGTCTGGGGCCGCTCGGGCGACGCCGAGACCGACCGCCTGCTGGCCAGCGGCACGCAGCAGATGAGTGCCGGCCAGCACCAGGCGGCGATCGCCACATTCGACCGGGTGATCCGCAGGCGGCCTGCGTTTGCCGAAGGCTGGAACAAGCGCGCGACCGCGTACTACCTCGCGGGGGACCTCAGGAAGTCGCTGGCCGACTGCGACGAGGTCATCAGGCGCAATCCACAGCATTTCGGCGCCTTGTCAGGCTATGGGCAGATCTACTTCCAGCTCGAGGACTTCGACAAGGCGCTGGAGTACTTCAGGCGGGCGCTCGCGGTGAACCCGAACATGAGCGGTGTCGAGATCAACATCCGCGCGATCGAAGACCTGCTGCGCGAAAAGCGCAGGAAAACGATCTAAGGAGGGGGACACGGGGGAACCTGGGTTCCCTTGTGCTCTACGTTAGCAGCCAGAAAGCTGCCAGCCCCACGCCCACCGTGGCGATGAGGCTGCGCGTTACCGCGGCGACGGCCAATGCAGGAGCGATCGCGAGGAGCGCGGGGTTCGCCGTCGAAATCGCTGGCTTGCCTTCGACCACCAGCACTTCGATCGCGAGCAGCGCTGCAAGAACCGCGACCGGCACGTAGGCGAGCCATGCGAGCAGCCAGCGCGGCAACTCGATCTTCGCGAGCAGCACCAGCGGCAGCACGCGCGGCACCGCCGTGACCGCCGCGCAGGCGAGCACTAGCGCGAGGAATTCCGGCCGGATGTCCATCGTTCGAGCAGTAGTCCAAGAGTTGCGCCGAGCACCGTCGCAATGATGACGGCCCACGGTCCCGGATGCGCGACCTGCACCGCGACCGCGAGTCCCGCGCTGAAGAAAGCCACCGCCAGCCCGAGGCGCACGCGCGGGCGTGCCGCAAGCTGCAGCACGAGCAATCCCGCGAACATGCACGGCAAAGCGAACCCGAGCACTTTCGTATTCGAGGCCGATCCGGCGAACTGCGCCGAGAACACCGCGCCGGCGAGGTTGGCCATCGCCCAGGTCGAATAAGCCGCGAGGTTGAGGCCCGCCATCCAGGATGCGTTCACCGGTGGTTGCCTGGCGAAGCGTCCAGCCGCGACGACGAAAGTCTCGTCGGTGAGTTGGAGGCCCAGCAGCGCATTCTTCCAGCCCGGCAGCCGGCGCAAGTAAGGCGCAAGCGCGGCCGCCAGCAGCAGGTGGCGCACGTTCACGAAGAACACCGTGAGCACGATCGCCGAGAGCGGGCTCGCGAGCAGGACCATGCTGGTGAGCACGAACTGGGCGGAGCCGGCATAGAGCACCATCGAAAGCAGCAGCACCTCGGCGTACGACAGCCCGGCGGCGCGCTCGACCACGCCGGCCGCAAGGCCGATGCCGAGATACCCGAGCACTACCGGCAGCCCTGCGCGCGCGCCGTCCGAGAAAGTCTCCCCGGCTCGCAGGTCGCGCGGCGGGATCGGTTCATCCGTCATCGAGTCATTGTATGCTGGCGGCCCCGCGCAAAAAGACGCGCGAGGCCGACCAAACCCAACGTCAAACTCCGGGACCAAAATTGAAACTCGCAAGCTATCAGCACCGGAATGCCGCGGGCTACGGCATCGTCGAGGGCGAAGGCATCATCGATCTTTCGCGCCGCATCGGCGCGCGCTTTCCCGATATCAGGACGCTCATCGCGCACGAAGGCCTCGACGAGGCGCGCAAGGCCGCGCAGGGACAAAAGCCGGACTTCAAGTTGTCCGAAGTGAAGCTGCTTCCCCCGATCCCCAACCCCGGCAAGATCTTCTGCATCGGCCTCAACTACGAAGACCACCGCCAGGAAACCAAGCGCGAGAAGACCGAGGCGCCCGCGGTGTTCGTGCGCTTTCCCGAGTCGCAGGTCGGCCATGACCAGCCGATGCTGCTTCCGCGCGAATCGACCAAGCTCGATTTCGAAGGCGAGATCGCGGTGATCATCGGCAAGCCCGGCCGCCGCATCAGCGAGGCGGATTCGTGGAACCACATCGCCGGCTACAGCTGCTACAACGACGGCTCGGTGCGCGACTGGCAGTGGGCGACCACGCAGTGGACCGCGGGCAAGAATTTCGTCGCCACCGGCGGCTTCGGCCCGTGGATCGTGACCGCGGACGAGATTCCCGCTGGCACCGAGCTAACGCTCTCCACGCGCCTCAACGGCGAGCAGATGCAGCACACGACAACCGCGCTCATGGTGCACTCCATCCCGCGGCTGATCGCCCATCTTTCGACTTGGGTGCCGCTAGAGCCGGGCGACGTCATCGTCAGCGGCACGCCCGGGGGTGTGGGTGCGCGTCGCGACCCGCCGGTGTGGATGAAGCCCGGCGACGTGGTCGAAATCGAAGTCAGCGGCGTCGGCGTCCTGCGCAACACGATCGCAAAGGACTGAGATGGAAATGCGCGACATCGCGTTCGGCACCACGGACTGGTCGGGTGTCGAGCGCACCGAGCACAAGGGGGAAACCGGGCTGGCGTACTGGCGCACGCGCGATTTCGGCCGGATCCGCGTGCGCATGGTCGAGTACACCCCGGGCTACCTCGCCGACCACTGGTGCTCGAAAGGGCACATCCTGTTCTGCGTCGAAGGCGAGCTCGAGACCGAGCTGGCGGATGGCAGGAAATTCGTGCTCAAAGCCGGGATGAGCTACCAAGTCGCCGATGGCGCCGAACCGCACCGCTCGCGGACGGCGGATGGAGCGAAGTTGTTTATCGTTGATTAAGAACGGGGTCCGAGTCGATGTCTTTGATTGCCAGACCCCTGATAGTGCTTCCGCTTACCCTCCGGGTACTATTGTTTCGTTGATTGATTCAGCACTGCAACAATCTTTGTAACATACCCTAATTGATTCATTTATTGTTTCAGCTTAGAATCAATGCATGAATCAAAGGCAAAAACGCATCCTGGAAGAACTACTTACAGAACCCGAGCGAGATTGGGTTCTGAAAGACTTCATGCGCCCGGGCGTTGTCGATGGCGTTGGCCGGGTAACGGTCTACCGCGATCTCGACCAAATGGTCTCGCAGGGATTGCTCCGCGCCAAAGGCGCCACCAGGGACCGGACTTACCGCCTGAACGAGACCTCGGATGCCTATCTAAACTGGGATCTCTCACGCAACCCGAACGAGCGCAATCCAGTCGACTATGACCGCAGACTCCTTGGCGACTATGAGCCGAACCGCACTCATTTCCTCAGCCCGCAAATCCGGAGCCAATTGACAGAAGTGACCTTGGCCGATCGCAGTGACGTGGAGGATGCGGCGTATCGCCGCGTGCTCAACAATCTGATCATCGATCTGTCCCACGCTTCTTCCAATCTGGAAGAAGTAAAGATCAGCTGGCTCGACACCAAGACCCTGATCGAACTCGGTGAGCGGCCCGAAGGCCTGTCCGGCAAGGAACTCGCGATCGTCCTCAACCATAAAGAGGCGATTAAATACATGGTCGAAAACAGGTTGGATGTGGCCAGAAGAGATCTTATGGATCTGCATTCGATGCTCATGAAAGATCTTTTGCCGAATCCAATGAACATTGGCACGCTGCGCACCGACATCGTTCATTTCGACAACAGCACCTATCGGCCGATTTCGATCCCTATCTTGCTCGATGAGCAGTTCGAGCTTTTTTGTTCAAAAGCAGCGGCCATCGAGGATCCTTTTGAAAAGGCATTCTTCGTCATGTTGTTTATCCCGTATCTGCAGCCATTCCATGACGGAAACAAACGCACATCGCGTCTTGCAATGAACATTCCTCTCGTAAACGGGAAGCTTGCGCCGTTCTCGTTCTCGAACATCAGGAAGCGGGACTACGTGTTCGGGCTGTTGGCGTTCTACGAGCGCGGCCAGCCGAAATTCCTTGCTGAAGCCTTCGCTGCCGCTTACACGCAGGCGGCCGCGAAGTACAACAGCCTCGTGAAATTCGCATCAAGCGGCGGACTGCTGGCAACGGTTGGATCGGATTCGATGGAGAGCGAAGTCTCCGGGCACCCGAACCCGGGTCGCCTCGAGCGCTGATACAGCGCGGAGGATTTGATGAACGCTCCAGCCCGGCTGCCACCGGAAGAATGAGGGCCTCCCCGCGTTTCTACGGAAACCAGGGAAAACGTGGTCTGTCCCTGATTTAGAGCCCGGCCAGCCGGCTGATCTCGGCGGGATTCACTTTGAGCCGCTCGGCGGCCTCGAGGATCTCTCCCCAGCTGGTCTCATCCACCGGGATGCCCTCGGCCATGCGCTTCTTGCGCGTCTCGCGCTCGGGCTCACCGGCCAGGCGCACATGGTCGAAGCCGGGTTGCGGCGGCGAGGCCTTCACCCAGTCGAGGAAGGCTTTCGTCTCGTCTCCGAAAAGCGCACCGCTCGAAAGCTTGGCCGGGTCGAACAGGATCGTGAGCATGCCGTTGAGCACGCGCTTTTCGCCCGTTGCCGGTTGGTGACAGGACATGCCCGCGGCCAGTGCGCCGCCGAGCAACTCGCAGACCACGGCCAGGCCATAGCCCTTGTGATCGCCGAAGGTAACGATCGCGCCATGCGGCTCGACCACCGCGAATTTCGGATCCGTGGTCGGCGCGCCCTTGTTGTCGATCAGGCGCCCCGCGGGCATCTGCTCGCCCTTGTTGTACGCGACGCGCGCCTTGCCCTGCGCCATCACGCTGGTGGCGAAGTCGAGCAGGATCGGATCGCCGCCCGGCACCGGGATGCCGACGGTGAACGGGTTCGTGCCGAAGCGCGCGTCGCCGCCGCCGAAGGGCGCGACGATCGGCCGCGAGATCACGTTGGTGAAGTGGATCGAAATGAGGTTTTCCGCCACCGCCATTTCCGCCCATGCGCCGATCCGGCACAGGTGGTGCGAATTGCCGAGCGCGACGATGCAGCTGCCGTATTGCTTGGCGCGCGCGATGCCCATCTCCATCGCCTCGTGACCGATCACCTGCCCGAAGCCCGCCTGCCCGTCCAGGCGCAGCATTGCGCCGCCGTCGAGCGTCGTCTTCACGTGCGCATTCGGCTTGAGGCCGCCCTCAATGAACGCTTCCGAATAGCGCGGCAGCATGCCGATGCCGTGCGAGTCGTGGCCGGTGAGGTTGGCCTGGATGAGGTTGTCGGTGACGAGGTCGACCTCGCGCGGGGAGCTGCCGAACCCGCGCACCAGCGTCTTGATCGCCGCGGTCAGCGGCTCGACGCGAATCGTATGAATTTTTGCCATCAGAATCTCCGGGGAGGTCTTGAAGAGGGGCGCAGCCCCTGTTCTCGTCTAGTCTGCCTTGATGCCGCCGGTCTCGACCACTTTCTTCCACATGCCGATTTCGGCATTGAGGAAGGTATTGAACTGGTCCGGCGTATTCGCCACGACGTCGAACCCCTGCGCATCGAAGCGCGCCTTCGTATCCGGTGCGTTTAGCGCCGCGACGATCGCCGCATGCAACTTTGCCGTCACGTCCTTGGGCAGCCCTTTGGGCCCCGCGACCGCCTGCCACGAGTAGACCTCGAAGTTGGGCAAGCCCGCTTCCGCCATGGTCGGCACGTCCGGGAACACCGGCGTGCGCTTGCTGCTGGTGACCGCGATTGCCTTGAGCCGCCCGCCCTTCACATGGCCGGACACCGCGCCGAGGTTCTGGAACGAGCATTCGGCGGAACCGCCGATCATGTCGGTCATCGCGGCCGAGCCGCCTTTGTAGGGCACGTGGATGCCGGTGGTGGCGGTGCGCTGCCAGAGCAACTCGGCGGACAGGTGGTCGGACGAGCCCGTGCCCGAGGAGGCGAACGAGACCTTGCCGGGGTTCTTCTTCAGGTAGGCGAGCAATTCGGGCAGCGTATTGGCCGGCACCTTGGGATTGCAGACGAGCAGGTTGGGCGTTCGCACCGCGACGGTGAGGAGGTCGAAATCGCGCAGCGAGTTGTACGGCAGCTTCGGGAACAGCGCGACGTTGATCGCGAACGTGCCGATCGATCCGACGAGCAGCGTGTAGCCGTCGGCGGGCGACTTCGCCATGGCTTCCGCGGCGATCGCGCCATTGGCGCCGGGGCGGTTCTCGACGACAACCGTCGCGCCGGGGAAGCTGTCGGTGAGCTTCGCGCTGATCGCGCGCGCGGTCATGTCCGACGAACCGCCGGCAGTGAACGGCACCAGGATCTTGATCGGCTTGCTCGGGTAGGCCTGAGCGAACGCGGCGGCTGAAAAAAACGGGGACGCCAATGCAAAAAGGGCTGCAGCGAGCGCCGCGATGGTCCTCGACATGTCTTCTCCTATTGGGGGTTCTTCGATGCGGGCCGAAGCTTATCAGGCGCCAAGGCGCACGGTCATCTCCAGGATCGCCTCCGCGGCGATCGCCGGATGCTCCAGCGGAAAGAGGTGGCCACCCTTGACCCGCTTGAACGCAAATCCAGCGTGGCGCATGGTCGACAAGCCCACTCGCCGCACGACATCCGAATCCGCGCCGCCGATGAAACCCGCGCGCACCTCGAGCTTTGCGAGGCTGCGATGCAAGTCATGGGGCACCGTGCGATAGATCTGGTACTCGATGGCCGGGTCGATCAACAGCCTGAGCTTGTCTGCGTCATCCGCGAGCCCGAAGCGCACATAGTCGCGCAGCGCCTCGGGTGCGAAATGGCGGAACAGCGGCTTGCCGCGGAAATGCTTCTCTGCCTCGGCGAGGCTCGCCCATTCGGCGCGGCGCTCGCGCGTGGCGCCCGCGGGGGTCACGCGATCGACGATGCCGAAGGTCTTGGTCGCCCCGAGCAGGCGTCCCTTGATCGCACCGATGATTGGCGCATCCAGGAGGATGATCGAGGCGAACAGGTCCGGCCGGGCCACCGCCGCCATGAAAGTGAGGTACCCGCCAAGCGAATGCCCCACACCGATCACGGGCTGGCTCGAGTTCCCTCGGTGCGCCTTTTCGACCTGCTCGATGACCTGCCGCACGAGGTGCGGCCAGCCCTCGGTCGGCGGGTGGCGCGCGTCCATGCCGAGCGCGGTGATCGTGCTGACCCGAAACGTGGGCTCGAGGAGCCCGAGCATGCTGCGATAGACAGGCGCGGGGAAGCCGTTGGCATGCGAAAAGTGGAGCACCGGGCGGCGCATGCGCGGGGAGTCTATCTATAATGCGCGCCCATGTCGCCGCCCTTGTCGCGCCACACGCCCCTGGCGGATCGTGCTTCTCTCGGTGATCGGATGTACTGCGGGCGCGCTCCCTTTGAATCCCTTTGTCTCTACCCGCATCCCGAAAAGGGCGGGTTCTGGAAATGGTCCATCGTGATGTAAAATCACGGGTTTCCCTTGCAATTCACTGGGGTACCTTCGACCTCACGGACGAAAGCCTGTACGAACCGCCGAAGGTACTTGCGGCGGAAGCAGCAAAAGCCGGGCTCGCGCCGGGTGCATTCTTCGTGCTGAAGCACGGGGAGACCCGCAGGCTGCGCAGTGACCAGGGCGGGCAGTAGAGCCAGCATCTTGCAGTACCGCCCGCAAGGCGGGCCGGACCTCATTCACCCTATTTCAGCTTCTCAACAGGAACGCAACATCATGGCCAGGCAGAAAGAGCTCAAGCTCTACCGCAACATCGGGATCATCGCCCACATCGACGCGGGCAAGACCACCACCACGGAGCGCGTGCTCTACTACACCGGCAAGAAGCACCAGATCATCGACGTCCACGACACCAAGGACGGCAAGACCAGCACCACCACCGACTACCTCGAGCAGGAAAAAAAGCGCGGCATCACGATCCAGTCGGCCGCCGTTTCCACCGAGTGGAAAGGCCACCAGATCAACGTGATCGACACCCCCGGGCACGTCGACTTCACGATTGAAGTGAACCGGTCGTTACGCGTGCTCGACGGCGCGGTCGTCGTGTTCGACGGCGTGGCGGGCGTGGAGCCGCAGACCGAAACCAACTGGCGCCTCGCGAACCAGTACAACGTGCCGCGCATGTGCTACATCAACAAGATGGACCGCATGGGGGCCAACTTCGAGAAGTCCATCACCGGCATCAAGGAGCGCCTCGGCGCCACCGTCGTGCTCTGCCAGATCCCCATCGGCAGCCATGACGAATTCAAGGGCATGGTCGACCTCATCGCCGGCTGCGGCTACGTGTGGAAGGAAGAGGACAAGGATTCCCCGTGGGAGACGATCCCCATCGAGGAGATAAAAGGCCGCTTCAAGTTCTCCAGCACGCGCGACAACCAGTGGATGGACGACCTCCTCGACCTGCGCCGCGAAGCCCTCGAAACCGCGCTTGCGATGGACGACGACGCTTTCATGGAATTCGTCGAGACCGGCAAGTTCGACGTCGCCAAGGTCAAGGAATGCATCCGCAAAGGCACCGTGACCGGCAAGCTGGTGCCGGTGTTCTGCGGCTCGTCGTTCAAGAACAAGGGCGTGCAGCAGTTGCTGGACGGCGTCGTGGACTACATGCCCTACCCCGGCGAGAACGGCGGCATCTCCCTGGTCGACCCCGACGGCAAGGTCATCGGCGAGCAGCAAGTCACCGACGACGCGCCGGCCCGCGCGCTTGCGTTCAAGGTCATCAACGACCAGTTCGGCACGCTCACCTTCGTGCGCGTCTATTCGGGCGTGATCAAGAAGGGCGACACCCTGATCAACGTGACGCGCGACAAGAAAGAGCGCATCGGGCGGATCGTCGAGGTGCAGGCCAACGTGACCAAGGACATCGACGAAGCCCGCGCCGGCGACATCTGCGCGTTCGTCTCGATGAAGGACACCGAGACGGGCGATTCGCTCTCCGATCCCGTCCATCCGGCGCTGCTCGAACGCATGCGCTTCCCGGATCCCGTGATCAGCGTCTCGGTCGAGCCCAAGACGCGCGCCGACATCGACAAGATGTCCACCGCGCTGTACAAGATGGTCAAGGCCGACCCGTCGCTGCGCCTCTCGGTCGACCAGGAGACCGGGCAGACCGTGCTCAAGGGCATGGGCGAGCTGCACCTCGAGATCACCATCGACCGCATGCGCACCGAACTCGGGGTGGAAGCCGTGATGGGCAAGCCCAAGGTCAGCTTCCGCGAGGCCTTCGGCACCGCGATCGAGCACATTTACACCCACAAGAAGCAGTCGGGCGGCTCCGGGCAGTTCGCCGAGGTCAAGATGGTCTTCGAGCCGCTCCCCTATGGCAGCGGCGTGGAGTGGTCCGACGAGGTAACCGGCGGGCGCATCCCGCGCGAGTTCATCCCGGCCGTGCAGCACGCGATCATGACCGAGAGCAAGAAAGGCCAGATCGCGGGCTACGAAGTCGTCGACTTCAAGGCGCGCCTCCTCGATGGCAAGTACCACGACGTCGACTCGTCCGCGCTCGCGTTCGAAATCGCCGGCCGCTCATGCTTTCGTGAGTCCCACAGGGCGAGCCGTCCCAAGCTGCTCGAGCCGATCATGGGCGTCGAAGTCGTGACCGAAGCCGATTACCTCGGCGACGTGATCGGCGACATGAACCGCCGTCGCGGCCAGGTCACCGACCAGGGCCAGAAGGGTCCGAGCGCGTTCATTCAGGGCTTCGTGCCGCTGGCGGAAATGTTCGGGTACATCAACTTCCTGCGCTCGGCCACCAGCGGCCGCGGCACCTTCACCATGGAATTCGCCCACTACGCCGAAGTGCCGGCGGGGCTGGTGGACAAGTTGATGGAGAAGGAAGCGAAGTAGCGTTGCCTGAAGGGGGAGGTCCGAGGAGGGGGCCTGCCCCCTCTTCGATTACTCACACGTACTCTGAGGCAGCCGAGTCGGCGTCGATCGGCTTGCCGGCGAGGTAGCCCTGGATCAGGTCGCAGCGGGCGCTTTGCAGGAACTCGAGCTGGGCCTCGGTCTCCACGCCCTCGGCCACCACGCGCAAGGAGAGCG
>ENA-ORBV01006528-ORBV01006528.1-microbial-mat-metagenome-genome-assembly--contig:-NODE-6528-length-20523-cov-7.333513_pt1 | contig 20523 bp, 17 predicted proteins | sample MGYA00237777_ERZ505514 | MGnify/ENA primary metagenome ERZ505514 (study PRJEB26160, sample SAMN06269048) | microbial mat metagenome | isolation source: Oligotrophic lake microbial mat | place... | reverse complement strand
TTTCAAGCAGAAGACGGCATACGAGATTCGCCTTAGTCTCGTGGGCTCGGAGATGTGTATAAGAGACAGCCTCCGCGACTGGCTTGTCCTCGCCCCGCTCCCTATCGAGGCGGATACCGCCGCCAACGAAATCGATATCCTCCAATTCCCCACCGAGGCCCAACCCGACGCCCGCGCCGACGCCACCCAAAAAGTCAGCCCCACCCGCACTCTCACCTGGACCAAAACCGCTGCGACCGAGTTCTACCTGGATTTCGCCAAGCTCTACCCGCGCCAAAGCGAAAACGTCATCGCCTGGGCCGTCGCCTACGTCGTATCCGCCGAAGAAAAAACCGGGCTCACCTTGCTCATGAACAGCAACGACCAAGGCAAAGCCTACCTCAACGGCAAGGAACTCGTGAAATTCACCGACACGCGGGTGCTCGATAAAAACACCGAAGACTCCGCCGCCAACGTCACCCTCAAAAAAGGCGTCAACATAGTCGTCCTGAAAGTCATCAACCAGGAAAACAACTGGCAGGGCAGCCTCCGCTTCCTCGACGCCGCCGGCAAACCCGTCACCGCCCTCGAGGTCCGGACCGCCCCCTGAGCCCTCGCCACCGGAAGCCAAAAAGGGGACAAGAAATCCAGTTTTCTATCGGCAACCAACCGCGTTGTAACCCGTTCCATCCCGCGCCAAAAAGTTCTCCTCTCACCGTCCTCCCCGTTCAATTCATCTACCCGCTCCCATCACCACAGCCCTCATCGCGCTCGGTGTTGTCGTCGCCCTGGTCGTCGTCCTTGGCCCTTGGGTCGCCGGCATCTATAACAAACTCGTCGAACTCCGGAACCGGTTCAAAAACGCGTTCGCCCGGATCGCCGTCCAGCTCAAGCGCCACTACAGTTTCCCATCACCCTATCAGCAGATGAACTCAGTGATCGTATTTGGAGCCCTCCTGCTTCTGTCAGGCATCCCGTGTTGGTCCGCAGCGCTTCCTGCCCTCAAGGTTTCGGACAACAAACGTTTCCTAGTCACCGCCGAGAACAAACCTTTCTTCTGGCTCGGCGACACGACGTGGGAACTTTTCCACCGGCTGAACCGGGAGGAGGCGGTCAAGTTCCTCGACAACCGTGCGGACAAGAAGTTCAACGTGCTCCAGTCCGTCGCCATCGCCGAACTCGAGGGCCACACCAACCCGAATCCCTACGGCCACCTGCCCTTCGTCGATCTCGATGTCACCAGGCCCGCGATCAAAGACGGCCCGCAGAACGACTATTGGGACCACGTCGATTTCATCGTTACCGAGGCCAACAAGCGCGGACTCTACATCGGGTTCCTGCCGACCTGGGGCCGCTTCTGGCACGACAAAACGGAAACGCGCAAGCCTCTCTTCACCGTGGCGAACGCGGAAGTCTACGGCGAATGGCTGGGCCGGCGCTACAAGGACGCCGGCCTCATTTGGATCGTCGGCGGCGACCGGGGCGTGGACACCGACGAGCAGAAGGAAATCAACCGCGCGATGGCGAAGGGTCTACGCAAAGGTGACGGGGGCGCGCACCTGATGACCTTCCATCCGCCGGGCGGCGGCGGATCGGCGAAGTGGTTTCACGACGATGCGTGGCTCGACTTCAACATGCGGCAGAACGGCCACGTCGCCGAGTTCACCGGGCGCTACGACCAGACGCGCGTTGACTACGACCGCACCCCGATCAAGCCCGTGCTTGATAGCGAACCGATCTACGAGGACCACCCGGTGTCCTTCGACGCCAAGAAGCTCGGCCACTCCATCGCCGCCGATGTCCGGCGTCCGCTCTACTGGAACCTTTTCTCCGGCGCGTTCGGCCACACCTACGGCCATCACTCGATCTGGCAGATGTGGTCGAAGGGCAAAGCCCCGATCAACAACCCGCTGATGCCCTGGTCCGAAGCCATGGAACAACCCGGCGCGGCGCAGATGCAGCACGGCCGCGCGCTGATCGAGTCGCGCCCGTTCCTAACCCGCATTCCCGACGACACGATCATCGTGACCGACCGTGTGCCGACCAGCGTGCCGGGTGCGGGGCGCTACCGCTTTGCGGCCACTCGCGACACCGACGGCACCTACGCGATGGTCTATGCGCCGGTCGGCCGGAGTTTCAAGGTGCGGATGGGAGCCATCGTGGGCCCGAAGGTGAAGGCCTGGTGGTTCAGTCCCCGCGACGGCTCGGCCAAGGCGATCGGAGAATTCGCCAACATGGGCGAACGCGAGTTCACCCCGCCGGACAAGGGCGAGGTGATCGACTGGATCCTCGTGCTGGATGACGCGGCCAAGAAGTATCCGCCTCCCGGCAGCCGCGACATGAAATAAGCATGCCGTGCGAAGGAGCCTATAAAAGGAAGCAGAAGGGGAAGATCCGGGGAGATAGGTAACACTTTGTCCGGAGTGATAGGTGACAGTATTAAAAGCCGAAAAGGGAAAAGCCAAAAAGTGACATGGCTTGACTCTTGACAGTGCGAGGCTGCGGCAGGCCGGATGACCGAAGATCATTCCCGGCTCGTTGAAGTCGGAGTCCGCGGTCGTCCCGACCAGGCCGTTTTTTTGGCGTAGTCCCAGACTCGCACATCGTCCGCCCGCTTGACCCCGCACGTGCGCGTAACGACAACACGTGCATGAAGCAAAAGCCCGCACTCACCGTGGAACGCCCCGCCGTGCAGGCCGCCCGCCGCCAAGGCACGGGCAACTCGGCCATCTTCGAAAAAACCTTCATCACTCCGGCCGCAACCAAGCCCGGCTTTGCCGAACGCTGGCTGAGCAAATTCCCCCCGGCCAAACTTCCCACGGCCGCTGAACTCAAGCACGACCATCGCTACGCCCGCCTGCTCGCCAAATACGTGAAACCCGCCCCGCCTGCGCGTGCCGATTGATTCGGATGTCCTGCTCCATGTCGCATTGGAGCGCACGGAGTCTGTGACGGAAAGCACCGCCGTCGTGGTGGCTTGCGAGCAACCCGCGTAGAGCGGCTGGGTGGCGTGGCATTCCCTGTCCGGCATTCACTACGTCGGCCGGCGCATGCGGGGCAACGAGGCCATCCGCGATTTCTTGGGCGAGATTCTCGGATTTCTGACCGTGCCGCCCACCGACCACGTGGTCGCACGGCAAACGCTCACATTGCCGATGGGCGATTTTAAAGACGCGCTCCAAGTCGCGAGCACACTTGCCGCCAAGGCCGACTTTATCGTCACCCGTAACACCGCCGACTACCGCCGTTCCCCCGTCCCGGCCATCACTCCGTCGGAGTTCTTGCGCCGCGTGCGCGCCTGAAGTCGCCCCCGTCATTGCAGCGTTCAGCGCTCTGAAAACAGCCCTGGAAGGCGGGTCCGATTTTGTGGTCTGTAGTCGCTGAACAGAATCCGTCTACCGGACCGGAAGCCGGCTTCGGTTCGTCACTCGGCTTCGGCAGCGGAGCCCGGCGGCCTTGGCGAGCCGCAGTTGCTTGGCGTCGAAACTGAAAAACAACCCCCGGAAACCCAAAAAAGCGACATGGGGTTATTCAAGAAACCGGATCTTCCGGGGTCGGGCCGAGTGGGGTTTACGCTCAGCCTAGGACTTCGCGCAAATGCGCCGCCAAGTATTCGTAAACGATACTGCGGGGCGCGGCGTAGAACACCTCGATCCGGTTCGCTCGGTGGCGGTAGACCATACGGTGCTGGCCGACACCCAGCCGCCACAACCCTTCGAGATTCGCCTGCAGCGCCTTGATATCTCCGAGTCCCTCCGCCAATCCCAAGATAGCAGCTTCGAGCCGACGGCGTGGTTCCGGCGCCAGCGCCCGCTGGTAATCACGCACCTGATCCGCGAACGTGATTTTAGTCAGCAAGGGAGGACGCGGGATACATTTTGAGCTTACCCGCACGAAGGTTCTTGAGCTGGCGCATGAAGTTCGGCTCTGCCAACAGCTCCATCGTCTCCAAGATGGCACCCAGACGCTCAGCCGAGAGCACGTGCACCACCGGGCGATCATGGCGGGTAATCGTGACCAGGGTTCCGTCTTCAGCCGTGCGAATGGCGGCGGACGTCTCCCGCTGAAGCTCCTTGATGCTGTAGGTATCTTTCATCCGTTAGGGGTATCTTTTTGATTCTCCCCGCGTCAAGCCGTTCAACCCCACCACCGAACGTCGATTGCACGATCTGGATCGAGCCGGCCGGATGGGCGCACCTCGGAGGACCCGGAAAAACGGGGTTAAAGCCGACGATGCGGTCATGTCGCGAATCAGGGCGGAACCACGGGGTCGGCTTTTGGGGTTTGGGCTCGATGCCTCGCCCACCCCGCCCGCTTTACCTGACGCCCGCTCGAAAAACTTCGACGAATGTTTCTCCGGCCGCACATCGCCGCACAAGTTCCGGCAGAAGCGGGGAAAGCTTCGCGCGCCTTTCGGATTTTTTCAGATCGCCGAGGTGCCACCAAAGCACCGTCGGGGCCGACTGGCGCAAACGCGACCATCCGGCAAAATCCTCATCCTTGGTCACGAGCACAGTGCTGTCTTTCAAAGCGCCCAGACGCGAGACGGCAGGCCACAGTCGTAGGGGGATAAAAAGTCCTGACCCGGAGATTTCATGCTCGTGAAAAATTCACCCGGCGAAATATCCGTCCGCCCTCCGGGCGGAGCGACTATGTCGCGGTAGGTCGAGGCTAGGCCTTAGTTTCACGGCAGGGATGGAAGCGCGACTGCGCCGTAAGGATTATCAACCAAAAACACCCAGTTCCCATCGGGCAACCGCTTCATGATGTCGCTGGAGACACCTTTCATATCCAGCACCGTGCCATCGGGCGCGGTGGCTTTCAGTGTCCATTCGTCAACCCACGCAGCGATGTCGCCTGTTTCAAAGGACACGCTGCGCTGTGCCTGTAAATCCGGTCTCATTCCGCAGATGAATTCCAAGGCCTTGCGAATTTCAACTTTGCCTCTGACGGAGTGTCCGGGTTGGGACACATATACGGCGTCGTCGTGAAAGGAACTCAATGCACCGTCGACATCACCGTGGCGAACACAGTGTTGAAAATACCGGGCTGCTCCCGGAATCGTTCTTCTATCAAAGTGTGGATTCATATTGGTATTCATTGTTTGGTTTTGGTTCTGGTTTGATTGTGGAGGAGCGTGTCGTAAACGCCCCGGGTGATGGCTGAACCGCCCACGCCGGCGCACAAACCGCTTTCCCCGGGTGAAGAGGCCGCCGCGATCCGATGGAGTCCGCCTGCTGCATGTTACCATCCATCGAAGGTTCAGCGATTCGTGCAACCTGTAACAGATAGGCGTCAAACAGACAGGTGGTCGGACCCTGAAAAGAGGGTCCGATTTCATGGTCTGTGGTCGCTAAATCGGAATCCAACCTACCTTACCGGAAGCCGGCCTCGGTTGGAAACTCGGCATCAACTGCTGAGCCCGGCGGCCTTGGCGAGCCGCAGTTGCTTCGCGGCGAAACTAAAAAACTCCCTTGGGGCGACCAGCCGCGCGTCAGCCACATGCGGGGTGTCGAAGGCGCGATGCCCGCCGGCGATGGCGCGGGTGCGCAGCGCCGGGCGATGGGCATCCTCGGCGAGAAGTTTCAGAGCTACGGCCAAGTCCGCGGGGCGGCCGGGATTCTCATGGTCAGTCGCTGCGCCGACCGGACGAACGCCTTCGAGGGCAGGCGCGCCCGCTTCACGGTTTGAATGAGTCACGGGCGCAAAAGGCGTCGAAATCTGAGTCACCTGGTGATGGCAGGCCGAGCTGCCACCCGACCGAAATCGTCCGGAGCGCGATGGGCGCTGGACCTCGCGGGATGCACCCTCATATTCGCAATCATCCCCATGAAAACGTCCGCTTCGACCCGTCGCTCGTTTCTCAAATCCGGTCTTGCCGGTGTCTTCGCCGCCGGCCTCGCGCCGCAAATCATCCCCGCACGATTGCTCGGGGCCAACGCCCCGTCTAACAAGGTCACGCTCGGGTTTATCGGCCTCGGCGCGCACGGCATCGGGGTAAACCTGAAGTCGTTTTTGCAGCAAGACGACGCGCAGGTCGTGGCGGTGTGCGACGTCTATGGCCGCCGCCGCGAGGAGGCGCGCAAACTCGCGGACGGGCACTACGGCCGGCCCGGCTGCGCGATGATCCGCGATTTTCGCACGCTGTTGGAGCGGCCCGACATCGACGTGGCGGTGATCTCCACCCCGGACCACTGGCATGTGACGATGGCGCAGATGGCGCTCGCGGCGGGAAAGAAAGTGTTCTGCGAAAAACCCACGCTCACGATCGCCGAGGGCCGCGAACTCGTGACCGACGTGGCGCGGCGCAACGCGGTGTTCGCCGTGGGGCTCGAAGATCGCGCGGTGATTTATTACCACAAGCTCGCGGAGGCGGTGCGTAACGGCGGCATCGGAAAACTCCAGGGGATCAAAGTCGGTCTGGTGGTGAAACCCGCCTTCAAGCGCGAGGAACCGGCCGCGGTCCCGAGTGATCTCGATTACGAGATGTGGCTCGGCCCCGCGCCCCACCGGCCCTTCACGCCGACGCTGACGGACGCGCAGGTATGGCGGCAGATCCGGGATTTCTCGGGCGGCTCGCTCACCGATTGGGGCGCGCATCTGGTCGACACGGCGCAGGTCGCGAATTTTTCGGAGAACTCCGGGCCGATCGCGGTCAGCGGCAAGGGCGTGATCCCGCCGGACTCCGTCAATACCGTCCCGCAGACCTACGACATCACCTACACCTACGCGAACGGCGTGACGCTCGAAGTGACGACCGGCGAAGTCTCGATCCGCTTCGAAGGCACCGAAGGTTGGGTGGGCAACAAGGGGTGGGCGGGCCCGCTCGCCGCGAGCGACATGGCCGTGTTTCGGAAAACCTACGACCCCAAGACGAACAAACTCTGGCCGCGACCCGAGCGCGAGCAGCGCGATTTCCTCGACGCGATCAAGCAGGGCCGTCCGCCGATGTATACCGCCGAAGCGCTGCATCGCCTCTGCACGACGCTCCACGTCGGGGCGATCGCGATGGAACTGGAACGGCCGCTGCAGTGGGATCCCGTGAAAGAGCAATTCGACGACGCGCAGGCGAATACCCTGCGGACCCGGGCGCGACGCGACGACTGGAAGAAACTGGCGCGCGGGTAAGGGGCGTGGGGGCGACGGCTGGAAAGCCGGCGTTCCGTTCGGAGCGGGGGCGGCGACAGGAGTGTCGCCGACCCGAAGGACGGCGAGCGCGGGGCGGCGTTGGCGCGGTCGCGGGAAAGGTAGGCCGCCGGCTCGCAGGCGCGTTAAGTGCGAGCGAGCTCGCGGCCTTCGATCGGAGGCAGGACGCGGCTTGTCACCGCCCGGTGTTTCCGAGGGCGCGCACGAGGCGCGCCCCTACAGGTCGCGGACCTTGATGGCGCGGAACCAGGCTTCGTCGTTGTGATCCGTCAGCATCAGGTGGCCGCGGATTTTTTCGCCGAAGTCGGGATACTTGCTGATTTTGCTCTCGGCGATGCCCGCTTGGACGGCCGAGTTGCCGAGTTCGCAGGTGAGCACCTTGCGGTCGTTGAGCCAGTGCTCGACGACTTTTCCGCGGACGACGATGCGCGAGCGTTTCCATTCGCCGACGGGATTGAGCGAGCGGTCGGCGGCAGGCGCCGCCCTTGGTGCCCGTGAGTTTCTTGAGGATGCCGTCCCCGGCTTTCCAACCCGGGCCGATCGGAGCCGGCTTCGTCGTGCTGCCATAGAGGCGCCATCCGGCGAGGGAGTGGCCATCGAAGAGCAGGCGCCATCCGGCGGATTTTTCCGCGGCGGTGAGCGAAGGCTCGGCAGAGAAACCCGGTGCGGCGGCGGCGAAGAGAAAGAGCCCGATAAGCTGCAGGAAGAAGCGCGAGGGCATCGGCATGAGGAACGCGGTTGGGCGCGAAAGGCGGCGGGTTTTTTTGCGCTACGCGGCGGAGGGAGCGGACGTCGGAAGAGAAACGCGCCCCGGCCATCGAGGCCGGAGGAGAAGTTCAAATTTGTAGCGGGAGCGTGCCTCGCCGTAATTTTGGCTCTGACCGGGCTGAGTTTCCCATGTTCATGGACGAGCACCGTTTGATACGCCGGCCTTCCCGCTCCACCCGCCGCCGGCTCATGGCTACTTGTAAAGTCGAAGTTACATCCCGCCGCCAAGGCTTGAGCGGTCCGCACGAGCCATCGGCCTACGCCTGCCCTTAGACGCACCGATCGAGAATACGGCCGGTTCCGACTCTAAAAATTTTCCATCCCTCGGATTGGCGTAGAACGCGCTGGACACGTGAACGCTGTCAGCCGATGCAAAAGGCGTTTTCTGCTGCGGAACCGTCTACGCCGCTACCCATGCCCCCGACCGAACAAGCCCGCTGGTTTTTAGAGCACGTGCAGCCGCACGAGCCGGCGTTGCGGGCGTATCTCTCGAAACGGTTTCCCACGGGCTGCGACCACGATGATCTCGTGCAGGAGGCCTACTCGCGCCTGCTGCGCCTTGAGAATCCTTCCGGCGTCACCTATCCCAAAGCCTTTCTCTTCACCACCGCGCGCAATGCGGCCATCGACATTTTTCGGAGGCGGCGCGGCATCGTCCACGACCCCGTCGAAGCGTGCGAGCGCCAGCCCCCGCTTGAGGAGGCGCCGGGGCTCGTCGAGGCGTTCGAGCACCGGCAGCAACTCGAGACCTTGATCGAGGCCTTCTCCTGCCTGCCGGAGCGTTGCCGTGAGGTCATGCTCCTCAGGCATATGGACGGGTTTGCCGTGAAAGAAATCGCCGCGCACCTCGGGCTCTCGATTGGCACCGTCAAAGAACATCTCCTAAAAGGTATGCGCAGTTGCGCCCGTCACTTCGAGCAACGCGGCTGGATTGAACCCACCGGCGCGGCCATGGAGGAAAAATCATGAGCGCTCCCGGCCAAAATCCCCCACCCGAACAGACCATGATCGAGGACGCGGCGATCGTCTGGCTCGCCGAACGCGACGACGGCTTCACCGCCGAGCGCACGCACGAGTTCACCGCCTGGTGCAAAGCCGATTCGCGCCACATCGCCGCCGTGGTCCGGATGGAAAAAGCGCTCGGTCCGCTTGCCGCCCTGCCGGCGTTTCGCTCCGAGCTGAATCGCCACTTTGGCCGCCACTCGCCGCCGCGCACGGGCGCGCTCGTGCTGAATTTTCCCGCACGCCGGCACCGCGCCACGTGGGCGGGCGTCGGCCTTGCGGCGGCCTTGGTGCTGGGCGTGTTTGGCTTCCGCTCGTTCCGCGCCCCGACCCCTGAACTGCGCTACGCGACCGCCGCCGCAGGCTATGAACGCGTGCGGCTCGACGACGGTTCGACGCTCGAACTCAACGGTGCCAGCGCCGTCCGCACGCGCTTCACCGCTGCGGAGCGGACGGTGCAACTCGACGCGGGCGAGGCGCACTTCGCCGTGTCCCCCGATCCCGCGCGGCCCTTCGTCGTCCGCGCCGGCGGCGTCGCGGTGCGCGCCGTGGGCACCGCTTTCAACGTCCGCTACACTGCGGGGGCGGTGGAAGTGATTGTCGCCGAGGGCAAGGTCCGCGTCGAATCCACGGCTGCCATGCAGCCTCTCGCGGCCACGCTGCCGATGGTCTCCGCGGGCGAGCGGGTCGTCGTTTCCTCCGTGGCCAGCAGCTCCCCGCCGCGCGTGGAAAAAATGACTCCCGCCGCATTGAGTGAAAGTCTCGCCTGGCAGCGGCGGCTCGTGGATTTCGCCGACGAGCCGCTGCACGAGATCGTGCGGCAATTCAACCTGCACAACCGCCTGCAACTCGAGCTCGCGGATCCCGCGCTCGGCGTCCAGCGGATCGGCGGGACGTTTGCGCGCGGTGAAGTCGAGGCGTTCGTGCGCCTGCTGGAGCGCGACGGGGAAATCGTGGCCGAGCGCCGCGGCGACGACACCCTCGTGCTGCGGCGGCGCTGATCGCGAGTGAGGCGCAAAAACTATTTTTCCGCGGGAACCGGCCATTTCGTCCGCCGCTGCGTTACAGGATTGTTGCTCCTGTCTCGTCTATCCTCCCCCCTTGCAGCCTCGACCACGGTCGTCGCCGCGCTTTGTTGCGCTGCGACGGTGCCGATGTCGGCCGCCGCCGAGACGGCGAAGAAAAGCTACAACCTGCCGCGCGGTGACGCCAGTGCGACGCTCAGGCAGTTTGCCGGCCTTTCCGGCCAGCCGATCGTCTACCTGATCGAGCGGGTGCGCGGCGAGCAGACCAACGCCATCGTCGGCGAATTCGCCCCGCGCGAAGCGCTCGAACGCATGCTCGCCGGCACCGCACTCACCGTGGCGCAAGACGCCGCGACGGGTGCGTTTGTCATCAGCCGCCAGCGGCCCGTGACGCCGCCGGTGACCAAAAAGGAAACCAATTCCGCTCAGCAACCCGAACTTGTCCCACCAACAACTATGAAAAGATCCCTTGTCTCCCGACTTGGTCTCGCGCTTGCCGCCCTCACCGGCGTCAGCGCGGCCGTCGCCCAGCCCGCCGCCGCCCCGGCCGCCCCCGAGGTTATCAAACTGAACGCCTTCGAGGTCTCCGGTGCCGCACCCAACCGCTATCAAGCCGCCGAAGCGTCCAGCGGCGGGCGCGTGCGCACCGATATCTTCAGCTCGCCCCAGACGATCAATGTCGTCACCGAAGCACTCCTCAGAGACGTCGGCGCCGTCCGCATCCTCGACGCCCTCAAGTTCATCCCCGGCGTCACCGAGTCCACCATTCCCAACGGGCTCGACCGCCTCACCGTCCGCGGATTCCAGATCGATAGCGCCACCGTCGACGGCTTCTTCGACAACTGGCAGGGCAACATCGACCCGATCACCATCGATCGCATCGAGGTCGTGAAGGGCCCCAACGCCATCCTCTCCCCCACCGGCAGCCCGGGCGGCACCGTCAACAACGTGACGAAGAAGCCCCTCTTCGTCGACCCCCGCCACAGTGTGCGCGTGGAATACGGCGCCTTCGATGCCGGCAGCGTGGAGTTCGATTCCACCGGTCGCGTCGGTGGTGCCGGCAACAAGCTGGCCTACCGCCTTCTCTTCGCCACCCGCGACTACCGGGGCTACTGGGGCAACACCGCCACCAAACGCTACAGCGTCTCGCCGTCCCTCGCCTACCAACTCAATCCGGCGACCAAAATCACCCTCCAGGCGGACTTCGCCAATTGGAAGGCCAGTAACTATCTCGGCTATCCGATCGACCCGTCTTCCGGCACCAACAACAAAGCCCGGCTCCTCTCCGGCGTCTCGAGAACCTTCGCCGTCAATGGCGACGATATCAACCGTGCCGATAAACGCTCAAACGTCCGCCTCTTCGTCACCAGCGACCTCACCGAGCACCTCTCCGTGCGCGTCGCCGGTCGCCTCTCCTACTACAATCTCGATACCACTCAGCTGAATTTCGGGACGATCGGCGGTTCCGGCGGAGCCTTCGATCCCAATACCGGCTTTTGGACTCCGGGCATCGTCTACGGTCCCGGACCGACGTTTACCCCTTCCCCCGCCCCGGTGCCAACCCGCAGCTTCACCCGCGGCGGGACACGCGCCCAAGTGATTGAAAAGCGCTACAATTTTCAGAACGACTGGGTCTACGCCCGCACGTTTGGCGAAGTAAAATCCACCACGGGCGCCGGGTTCGCCTACAACCGCCGTCAGCCGAACTCGGGCGAGTCCGTCCTCACCACCGCCATCAGCATCGTCCCGCTCGATTTTGACCGTCCGTTTCTCGGACCCTTCACGACCGGTAACGTAACCGGCCGGGATCAAATCCTCGAGCTCTCGCGCCAATACTATGTGAACCAAAGCATCGCCGCCTTCGACGAGCGCCTGATCGTCTCCGGCGGCGCGTCCAAATTCGAGGCGCGCAACCGGGGCATCCGCCTTACCGGCGGTAACATCCAGGTCGGCGACCGGAACACCTACAATTATGGCGTCGTCGTGAAGCCCATCAAAGCGATCTCCCTCTTCTTCGGACATTCGGAAAACGCTTCGCCCTCCGCCAACAATCTCTCGCCTCCGGGGACGCCCGATTTCTCCGTCGGCAGCCAAGATGAGTTCGGTGCCCGCGCCCGGCTCCTGCAAGATCGTCTGCAGCTCGGCGTCACCTACTTCCAAATCGTGCAAAGCGCCTTTTCCGTCCCCAACCCCGGCAACCTCGCGGTGCCGGCCCCGGTCCCGCCCCTCCCGCAACTCTTCTCCGACCGCGAGGCCAAGGGCTGGGAATTCGAAGGCACCTTCGAGATCACCAAGGGCTTCACCGTCATCGGCAACTACGCCAACTTCACCAACCGGGATCCGAACAACCAGCCTTTCCGTGGCACTGCGGAAAAGTCCGCCGCGGCTTGGGCCCGCTACGAATTCCAAGACGCCATCCTCAAGGGCTTCCACGTCTCGGCCGGAGCCAACTGGCTCGACAAGCGCCCAGGCGACGCCGTCTTCCCTGCCGTAACGGCCGCCAGCACGCCCACCCGGCGTATCTTCAACCAGCCCAGCTTCTATCTCGAGGCGCGCACCCTGATTGACTTGGCCGCCGGTTATACCGCCGGCCCGTGGACGGTCCAAGGCAACATCGATAACGTCATGGACAAAGAATACCTGCAGGCGGCCATCAGCCGGACTTTCGTCTACCCCGGTGCCGGAATCAATTTCCGCGCCTCCGTCACCTATCGCTTCTAAACTCCACACCTAGGCCAGCGCGCTCGCGCGCCTCCCTCAGACACTGGCCGTCCTCGAGACGGCCAGTTTTATTTTATCCCAACGGCTAGGGACAATTGGTCTCGTCGCTTTTCTGTAGAACTGAGCCCTGTAGAACTAAGCCCCGTAGAACTAAGCCCCGGAGAACTAAGCTTTGGAGAACTAAGCCCTGTAGAACCGACCGGTGGTCGGTTTTTAGCTCGGCGCACAGCCCGACCAGCGGTCGGGCCTAAAGTCAGAGCATCACCGGCTGCTGGTCTTAAAAAATCTCAACCGCCTCCCTTATGAATCCCGCTCCCCACGCGCTTCCCTGTAGTTTCTTCTCGTCGGCCATCGCGTGTTTTTCGTTGGGCCTGGCCTTGCTCGCCGGCGCCGCCAGTGCCGCAGGTGCCGCAGGTGCCGCCCGAGAGGGCGCCGCTCGCGGTCAGCCTCGGGAGAATTCCCTCGGGCAGAAATTTGTGCCGGTGCCGGGCACGAGTGTGCTCTTCTGTATCTGGGAGACGCGCGTGCAGGATTTCGAGGCGTTCGTGCAGGCGACCGGCTACAATGCGGAGGCGGGGATGCATTCGCGGTTCGGGGCGGAACTGACGTGGAAGCCGAAAGGCGACACGTGGCGTGCACCGGGCTTCGCCCAGTCGCCGCTTCACCCCGTCTGCGGCGTGAACTGGGAGGACGCGAAGGCGTTTTGCCTCTGGCTCACGGCCAAGGAACGAAAAGAGGGCAAACTGGCGGCCAATCAGGAATACCGGCTGCCGACAGACAGCGAGTGGTCGCTCGCGGTCGGGCTCCCTCCGGAGGGCTCGGGCTCGCCCAAGGATAAAAACGCCCAAGTCCCCGACGTCTACCCGTGGGGCACGCAATATCCGCCACCCGCTCGCGCGGGAAATTTTGCCAGCGAAGGCGACGACGTGGGTTGGCAGATCGACGGCTATGCCGACGGGGCGCAGCGGACTGCGCAGGTTGGCAGCTACACGCCCAACGCGCTGGGGATCTACGATCTTTCCGGCAATCTCTGGGAATGGTGCGAGGACGCTCACGAACCGGGCAGCGTCGCGCGGGTGCTGCGGGGCGCTTCGTGGATCAATGACGGCCCCTGGAATCTGCTCTCTTCCAACCGCGGCTACGGCACGTCGACGGCTCGCCAAGATGGCAGAGGTTTTCGTTGCGTGCTGGCGACCGGCGTATCCTCGCCCTGATTGGACCGCACCGCTGCCCGACATTTTTTATCCTCCACCCGTTTTTTCACACCATGATCCGTCTCGCCTCAATCGTCCTGCTCTCGCTCACCGCAAGCTCCGCCGCCTCCGCCGCACCTAAGCCGCTGCCCGCACCCGAAGTCCTCAAAGCCAACGGCGGCTGGTGCTGGTTCCAAGACGAACGCGCCATCGTCGTCGGCGACACGCTCCTTTTCGGATCGGTCGCCGGTTCCAACCGCGTCGGCGGCGCCGCCGGTGATGTCGACGTGACGGACGTGGACCTGCGCACGGGTCGGGCCCGCTCGACCACGCTCCATCCGAAACTTCAGAGCGACGACCACAATGTCCCCGTGCTGCTCGCGCTGCCCGACGGTCGCGTGCTTACGGCTTATCAAACGCACGGCGGCCCCCGGGGCATGAAAGGTCTCGACCTCATGCGTTGGCGCAGCACCGTCCGGCCCGGCGACTTTTCCGAGTGGACGCCGGAGCAGACGCTCCCCGTGGGCGCCGACGTGAGTTACAGCAACCTCTATCGCCTCGGAGCCGAAGGCGGGCGCATCTACAACTTCCACCGCGGACTCGGCTTCAACCCCAACTACCTCGTCTCGGCCGACGACGGCGCCACCTTTACCCACGGCGGTCGCTTGTTCACCTGGCCGCGCCCCGTCGGCGAACCCCTCGCCACCGGGATCGATGGCGGAAGGCCCTACGTCAGATTTGCCCAGGCCGGCGACGACACGATCCACATCATCGCCACCGACGATCACCCGCGCGCCTTTGACAACAGCATTTACCACGCGTTTCTCCGCGGCGGAATTCTCCACCACAGCGACGGCCGCGTCATCGCCCCGCTCAGCACCACCGGGGAATCCGCCCTCGAGCCGCGCTCGTTGACCACCGTCTTCCAAGGCGACGCCGATCACGTGGCGTGGATGTGCGATGTCCACGTCGATCGCGCCGGTCATCCGCGCATCGTCTTCTCCGTCCAACGTGGCGGCGCCAAGAACCGCGGCCTCCGCGCCGCGGCCGACGACGGGCAGGATCATCGCTACTACCACGCCCGCTGGGACGGCGCGAAATGGCAGGTCAACGAAATCGCCTACGCCGGCAGTCGCCTCTACGCCCGCGAGGAAGACTACACCGGCCTCGCCGCCCTCGACCCGCAGAATCTGAACACCGTCTACATTTCCACCAACGCCGATCCCAAGACCGGGAAGCCGCTCATCAGCTCCGCCGATCAGCAGCGGCGCTGGGAAATTTTTCGCGGCGATTCGACGGACGAAGGCGCGACCTTTTCCTGGACGCCGGTCACGCGCGATTCCACCGCCGACAATCTGCGCCCCATCGTCCCGATCTGGTCCGCCGCCCGCGACCAGGCGATTCTCCTCTGGCTGCGTGGCACCTACCGCAGCTACATGGACTACGACCTCGACGTCGTCGGACTCCTGCCCGCGTCGGCGCTCGCACCGAAAAAGTGATGACGATGACGGCTCGCTCTCCCTCCCGCCTCGGGCGTCGCCCGATCGGCTTCCTCCTGGTCTTGACCGTCGCACTCGTCGGCGCCGCGTCCACGGCCACGGCCCAGGATTTTCGCACCGGCACCGTCGCCGAGCGCTACGCGCTGCTCTGTGCCAATTGCCACGGCAGAAATCTCGAGGGGAGTAGCCCCGGGACTTCGCTCCTGAAGGACACCTGGCTCCACGGCGGTGACGACGAGAGCATTGCCCGGAGCATCCGCATGGGTTTTCCCGACAAAGGTATGCCGGCTTGGGGGACCGCGATTCCGGAGAAGGAAGTCCGCGCCATGGTCATCTATCTTCGCGAAGCCCGCGCCAAGGCGATCCGCGATCAGGCCAAGGTCAGCGCGCCTCCCGCTTCGATGACGGCGAAGAGCCTGCTCCACGACTTCAAGCTCGAGACGTGGGTCGATGCGGTCGTCGAACCGTGGTCCCTCGCGTTTCTCTCGCCCACGCTGGCGATCATGACCGAGAAGCGCGGATTTCTCTATCTGATCGAAAACGGGAAACTCGCCTCCCGTCCGATCGGCGGCTTGCCCATGATTTACGGCAACGGCCAAGCCGGCCTGATGGATGTCGTCCCCCATCCGGACTACACGACCAACGGCTGGCTCTATCTTTCCTACAGCGAACAGCAGACCAAAGCCGATGGCACCCCGGCGGCCTTTACCCGCATCATCCGCGGCAAACTCAAGGACGGCGTGCTCGTCGAGCAGCAGACGATTTTCCAGGCCAAGCTCGAACACTTTATCAAAGCCGACTGGCACTTCGGCTGCCGCATCGCCTTCAACGGCCAGGGCCATGTCTTTTTCAGCATCGGCGAACGCGGTCAGAAACTACACGCCCAGGACCTCTCCCTACCCGGCGGCAAGATTCACCGCCTCCACGACGACGGACGTGTGCCGACCGACAATCCCTTCGTCGGCAACCCCACGGCTATTCCCTCCATTTGGAGCTACGGGCACCGCAACCCCCAAGGCCTCGCCTTCTCCCCTGCGACCGGCGAACTCTTCAGCTCCGAACACGGCCCGCGTGGGGGCGACGAACTCAACCTCGTGCGCCGGGGACTTAATTACGGCTGGCCCGTCATCAGCTACGGGATGAACTACGACGGCACGACGCTGACGGAACTCACCGCCGAGGAGGGCATGGAACAGCCCGTCGCCTACTGGGTGCCGTCGCTCGCGACGTGCGGGATCAATTTCTACACCGGCGAGCTTTTCCCGAAGTGGAAGAACCAACTCTTCCTCGCTTCGCTCTCGGCGGAGCAATTCCTGCGCATCGAGATCGCCGGCGGCAAGGTCGTCGCCCAAGAGGTCGTCTTCAAAGACCTCGGTCGCATCCGACACGTCATCACCGGACCGGAGGGCGCGCTCTATGTCCTCCTGCAAGAGCGCATCGTTCGCCTCACCCCCGCCTCATGATCTTTTCCCGCCGATCCTCGTCCCGGCTACCGCGCTCGCGGGCGCACGAAAGTCTTCGGCGTTTCCGCCTTCTTCCCCCCGCTCCGGGTGATTTGGCTGACGCATCGGCCTTACGCTCTCGGTGGCGCGGCACTTCGGCACGGTGCGCCCGTGGAGCCGACTGTCTTATCTCACTCCCCCCGTCTTATCACACTCCATCTCCATGAATATGAATTCCCTTCCCCGCCGCGACTTCCTGAAAACCTCCGCCGTGCTTACCGTCGGCGCCGTTCTTGCCCGTCCGCTTTCCGCCGCCTCGCACCGCCGCGTCGTCGGCGCCAACTCCCGCATCCGCATCGCTCAGATCGGCTGCGGCAGCCGCGGCCAAGGCGCTCACCTCGAAAAAGGTATTCTCCCCCACAAGGACGCCATTGATTTCGAGGTCGTCGCGATCGCGGATCCGTGGAAGAAAGCCCGTGAAAGCATCAACGGCGTGATCACCCAGGCCTTCGGTCGGCCCGCGAAAGAGTTCACCAACTACCGCGACCTTCTGGCCATGGACGGCATCGACGCCGTCATGATCGCCTCGCCTGATTTCCATCACACCACGCATCTCGAGGCCGCCGCGAAGGCCGGCAAACACATCTACATCGAAAAACCCCTCGCCACCGATTTCGCGGAACTGCTGGTCGCCTACGATGCCGCCAAGGCCGCCCAAGCCTCCGGCAGCGTCATCCAGGTCGGCACCCAACTCCGCAGTCTTCCCGGCATCGTCGGCGCCCGCCAACTCGTCAAAGACGGCACCATCGGGAAAATCACGCGGATCGACGAGACGCGCAACGGCGACAAACCCTATTGGTATCTCTACCTCAAACCCGACGTGCGCGAGGCGGACGTCGATTGGAAAGAGTTTCTCGGCGACCGGGACATGCGGCCTTTCTCGGCCGAACAGTTCTCCGCCTGGTATGGCTACTATGAATTCTGTCAGGGGCCCGTGCCGCAATGGGGCGCGCACTTCCTCGACCTCATGCATTTTGTGACGGGCTGTGGGTTTCCCCGATCGTGCGTTTGCCTCGGCGGTTCGACCTACTGGAACGACGAGCACAAATTCACCACGCCCGACAACATAGCCGCCACGTGGATGTATCCCGAGGGTCTCGTGGTCACCAGTTCGAACAATTTCGGCAACAGCGCCGGCTCCTCGCGCAAGTTTTACGGCGACAAAGGCACCCTCGCCGTCGACAACTGGAACGCCCCCACCTACAGCGCCGAAGGCGGCCTCAAGCGCGACGGCAAGATCCGCGGCAAACAGGATGTCACGCCGATCAAGCACCCCGACCATTACCTCGACTGGCTCCAGTGCATGCGCTCCGGCGGGACCCCGAATGCCAACATCGACGCCGGCTACCAACACGCCGTCGCCGTGCTCATGGCCGTGACCGCTTACGACACCGGGAGAAAGACGATCTACGATCCGATTGAACGCCGGATCCGCACGGCGTAGTCTTTCGGTTCGGGCGAAGCTGACCTAAGCCGCAGCCGTGCGGCCGAGGTGGAGCGCGTTGACCACAACGCGCTGGCTTGAGCGCGGGCATGCAGCAGCGCCTTGAGGTCAAGGCGCTCCACCTTCGCCCTCATTTTTGCCGGCGTGATTCGGTTCGACTGCCCAAGTCCACCGCACCGTTCTGACGGGCAGCACACGCGCACATCCGCACTCCGAATCTTTCCGTCCCCGCCGTCCCGTATTTTTTCCGTGTCTTCCGTGTTTTCCGTGGGCACTCCTCTTCGCCTTACCCCGTTCAGATTCTCGCGAGCTTTCGCGATGTTCGCGGACTTCGCTTTCTCGCTCCTCGCCATGCTCCACCCCAAACTCCTCCGCGTCCTTACCGCCCTCCTCCTCGCCGGCTCCCTCGCCCGCGCCGCCGAGTCCTACGACCTCGTCATCTACGGCGGCACCTCCGGCGCCGTCACCGCCGCGATCCAAGCCCAGCGCATGGGCAAGACCGCCATCATCGTCAGCCCCGATAAACACCTCGGCGGCCTCACCGCCGGCGGCCTCGGCTTCACCGACACCGGCGACAAATCCGTCATCGGCGGCCTCGCCCGCGAATTCTACCAACGCATCTGGCAGCACTACGAACGCGCCGATTCGTGGCGCTGGCAGAAAAAATCCGAATACGGCAACAAGGGCCAGGGCACGCCTGCCATCGACGGCGACAACCGCACTATGTGGATCTTCGAGCCCTCCGCTGCCGAAAAGGTTTTCGAGGACCTCGTCCGCGAGAACAAGATCACCGTCGTCCGCGACGAATGGCTCGACCGCGCCGCCGGCGTGAAAAAATCCGGCGCCCGCATCACCGCCATCACCACCCTCAGCGGCAAAACCTATGCCGGGAAGATGTTCATCGACGCCACCTACGAGGGCGACCTCATGGCCGCCGCCGGCATCGCTTATCACGTCGGCCGCGAATCCCGCGCCCAATATGGCGAGGAATACAACGGCGTGCAGACCGGCGTCCTCCACCACCGCCACCACTTCGGCGTCCTCAAGGAAAAGATCAGCCCCTACGTCGTCCCCGGCGATCCCAAGAGCGGCGTCCTCGCCCGGATCAGCACCGAGTCCCCCGGCGAGTTCGGCGCCGCCGATAAAAAAATCCAGGCCTACTGCTTCCGCATGTGCCTCACCGACGTCCCCGAAAACCGCGTCCCCTTCGCCAAACCCGACGGCTACGATCCTTCGCAATACGAACTCCTCCTCCGCATCTATGCCGCCGGCTGGACCGAGACTTTCGGCAAGTTCGACCCCATCCCCAATCACAAGACCGACACCAACAACCACGGCCCTTTCAGCACCGACAACATCGGCCGCAACTACGACTACCCCGAAGCCTCCTACGCCCGCCGCCGCGAGATTATCCGCGAGCACGAGGTTTACCAACAGGGCTGGCTCTACTTCGTCGCCAACGATCCCCGCGTCCCCGCCGATGTCCGCGAGAAAATGTCCCGCTGGGGCCTCGCCAAGGATGAGTTCAAGGACAACGGACACTGGCCGCACCAGCTCTACGTCCGCGAAGCCCGCCGCATGATCGGCGCCTACGTCATGACCGAGAACGAACTCGTCAAACGCCGCCCCACGCCCGAGTCCGTCGGCATGGGCTCCTACACGATCGATTCGCACAACGTGCAGCGCTACATCACCCCCGCAGGCTACGTCCAAAACGAGGGCGACATCGGCGTCTCGACCAAGGGCCCCTACGCCATCGCCTTCGGCTCGCTCACGCCGAAGAAGGCCGAGTGCGAAAACCTTCTCGTGCCCGTGTGCGTCTCGAGCACCCATATCGCTTACGGCAGCATCCGCATGGAGCCCGTCTTCATGATCCTCGGCCAATCCGCCGCCACCGCCGCCGTCATGGCGATCGACGCCAAGATCGCCGTGCAAGACGTCCCCTACGCCGCCCTGAAAATCCGTCTCCTCGCCGACGGCCAGATCCTCGACACTCCGCCCAAGCCCGCCGCCCCCGCCAAAAAGTAGGGCGGACTTCAGTCCGCCTTCTCCGCGTAGGGCCGTCGCTCACCGACGCCTTCCTGCCTAGCCGCCGAGTTCACGAACCCTTCCGCCTCGCTCTCATCTCTAGTGCTTACTTGCAATGATAAGCGATATATGCCAAACCGAATGCATGGCACGAATAGCTTCGCGGATAAAGTGTGGTGAGGAAGTCAAGGAAACGCTGGAACGGCTGGCTGGCAG